>ERZ1023282.837-NODE-837-length-13773-cov-3.391675_pt1 | contig 13773 bp, 6 predicted proteins | sample MGYA00521262_ERZ1023282 | MGnify/ENA primary metagenome ERZ1023282 (study PRJEB32759, sample SAMN07749867) | skin metagenome | biome: transportation; feature: city; material: polyester macromolecule | host: Homo sapiens | place: Hong Kong:KT line | collected... | reverse complement strand
TCGTACCAAACCATAGTTTTTAGCCCTTCTTCCCTTGAGGCTTATTAACAGCTGCTAGAAACTGAGCCCTGACAAGGAGTTTCGCTATTTCTGACACCCCCATGAATAAGCCTCTATGTTCCACAGAAGACCCACTTTCCTGAAAAATCTCACATTCCACTCAGCCTTATTTATATTCATGAATACTACGTCTGAACTTCCACCATTGCATCAGGAAACGCACAAAGGCGATCACCGAGAAACCAGCACACACCGCAGCAATCGTAGATTTCGTCACCGCCGCAACCCAAAATAACACAAACACAACCCCCACCAACCCCACAGCAATAACAAGCGGCCCCAAACGAGCAACATACGGCCCCCTACGTTCACGAAACCCAGCCAACCGATCCAACCGCTCAACATCAAACCCAGCAGGAATCCCAGAACTCAACACCCCATCCAACCACACAACAGACTCCTCCACACCAGGAGAGCGCCAATTATGCTTCCGCCCCTTCAAACAGGCCTTCCACTCAGCAGCATTCGCAAAACACCGCGCACCAGGAAGCTGCAGCCGTAACATCCAGGAACCAGCAAGATTTGAAATCCAAACCCGTCCTACCGAAACATCAGATACGAACTGACGACCCCGTTTAGGATCACCCGCAGGCATAAGATCCACCAGCGAGATTCCCTGCTGCTGCAAACGCTCCACAAAATCAATGACAACCTGAGGAGGAGGCGTTGGTGACTCGTCATACCAGACCATAGAAATTAACCTCCTTTACCACAAGCTCCAAAGACTGCATTCCAAAGAAGCAACGTCTTTCTAAAGAACCCCGGGATCCACTCGGTCGTCATTCATGAAAACTACGCTCGAATTTCCACCACTGCACCAAAAAACGCCCCAAAGTAATCACCGAAAACCCTCCACACACCGCAGCAATCGTAGATTTCGTCACCGCCGCAACCCAAAACAACACAAACACAACCCCCAGCAACCCCACAGCAATAGCAAGCGGCCCCAAACGAGCAACATGCGGCCCCGTACGCGCACGCTCGGCAGCCAACCGATCCAACCGCTCAACATCAAACCCAGCCGGAACCCCAGAACTCAACACCTCATCCAACCACGCAACAGACTCCTCGTCACTAGACGAACGCCACAACACCCTACGACCCTCAGCACAGGCCTTCCATTCCTTAGCCGTCGCAAAATACTGCGCACCAGGAAGCGCTAAATTTAACAACCAATCACCGCCAATCACCCCGATATAAATCCGCCCTATCGGCGTTTCAGCAATAAACTGACGACCACGCCTAGAACCACCAGGATTAAGATCCACCACAGATATTCCCTGCCGCTGCAAACGCTCCACAAAATCAATGACAACCTGAGAAGGAGGCGTTGGCGATTCGTCATACCAAGCCATAGAGGTTACCCCCCCCCTCCTTGAAGCCTATTTACGGGGCCCTTGGGACCAGTCAAATCCTTTGTCAGGACCAGGTTTCTAGTGGCTGTGAATAAGGCTCTTTGCGTACCGCACTTTGTTGTCACCAGTCCCCTCCCTCGAATCCTGGAAGAGCTCTGCGGGGTGGAACATCGGTTATTGGTTCTAGCAGGTAGAGTTCAGGAGCAGCGCGTCGAGGCGCGGCCCGTCGCGGCAGAACATCAGTTGAAGGTTGCGCTGGGTAAGGCTCAGGAGCCGCTCTGCGAGGTGCCACATCCGGGGGCGTGAGCTCAGTGTGCGGCACAGGCCGCTGCGGCGCAACCGGTGTTTCCGGCACTGAAGGACTCGGGACCACATCCGGCGTACCAGAAACAGGAGCTGAGCCATCTCCGCCAAAATAGTTAAACCATTGTTGCTTAGCTTCTTTCCAGGCTTTTTGGACTGGGTTTTTGATGGTTTCTGAGATTCCTGTGGCAAGGGCGCTGGTGCCTGCCCCCAGAAGTGTGTTGAAGCTGACGTGTTTGACGAGGTCCCAGCCTTGCAGCCCGGAGTTTAAACCGGTGTAGAGGCCATCAGTTGCACCGCCTCCAGCACCAACCGCAGCATTAATCCCAACCTGAGGCCAAAAACCTTGAGCAGCCTGCGCAGCAGCACTCCCACCCTTAGCAGCATGGGCAATATACGAAGCAACCCCGCCACCCAATGCACCAAAAGCCCCACCAATCGCCACCGACCCCCAATCCACTGGCTGCCCCGGACTAAAAACCCCCTGGGAAGCAAGACTGATCCCCGCACCCGCAATAGCCCCTCCTGCTATAGGGCAGACCGGCGTGACCGCTATCCCAACAATCGTGACAGCAACACCAACGAACGTCTTCCAGTTGAGTCTACTGCTGTGATTCTGCTGGATATATTGTTGGAGTTCGGCGTCGGTGACGGGCCGCAGGCCTTGCGGGTCAAGAGCATGCAGGGGATCATTACCCGCATACGCATAAGGATTACCCACCCACGCTGCACCCACCACAGGCACCAAAGGATCCCGACTCAAAAAACCCCGAGTATTGGGGTCATGCACCCGGTATCCAAGCCACTCCATGCCCGCAAAGAAAAGACACCCGCCAGCACCAACACCAATACCGTCGAGGTCTACCCCACTAGAAGGCGTCCAGGGCGCAGCAGGGTCGCTATATCTCTGTTCACGCCACCCAGTAACACCCCACTGCTCACCGACAGCAACCATGCCTGGAATCGGGGTGACAGACACACCACCCACCTCCAGCACCGACGATGGACTATCCCAAAACACCTCAACATCATTGACACGAGCTAACTCACTCAACGCATTCACGTGAACACTCGTCACCCCCGAAGGCTGAGTGATGCTGGTCAGCCACCCCAAAGCACTCCACCGATACTCGGTACGACCATGAGGACCATCCTGGCTGATGCGCCTACCCGCCGCATCATAACTAAACCGAGTAACCCCACCACCATCACAATGCTGCTCCAACAACTGCCCCGCCGCATCATAAACATAACGGATCAGAGCATCATCCCGCTCCTCCGCAACAAGCCGCCCACCAGCATCATAAACCCACCGACACCTCCCCTCCGGAGAACGAACCTCCACCAACTGCCCCGCCGCATCATGCACATACTCAACACGCCACCCACCCTCAACAATCCCCGCAATACGCCCCTGCCCATCACGCTCAACAACCGTCTCCCGACACTCACCATCAACCTCAACCACATGCCGAACAACCTCACCACCGGCATACTCCCAGCATTGCCGACCACCAGGACTCTCCGACGACACCAAACAACCAGCCGCATCAAACCCCTGCACCACACGACCCCCAACCCCCACCACCTCAACACAACGCCCCAAAAGATCATAACCAAACCGCGTGACATCACCACTAGGCGCAGTCACTGCAACGCAGCGACCCAGAGAGTCATAACCCCACGAGGTGATGCGATCGGTGCCGGTGGCATGGTCGCTGCGGATTTGCTCTATCAGCCTGCCGCTGAGATCCCAACGCAGCCGGTGCGTAACCGGCTGGTCAGGGTCGGTGGCATCCTCCACCACCAACGTGCCAGCTGCAACATCATGATGGTGAGTAGCTGCTATCTGCCCGTCAGCAATGACCTGATGCAACAAACCATCCGCATCATAGACCCACTCCAAGCGCTGACCCGTGGCCCGGTCATGACTGATCAGACGCCCAGCAGCGTCATAACCAAATCGTTTAGTCCGACCCAACGGATCGGTCTCCACCACATGCAAATCGAGGCCATTGAACTCACGCACAGTGACATTCCCCAACGGATCCGTCACCTCCACGGCCCGACCCCCAACATCATAGCCATACCGGGTAACACGCCCCAACGCATCACACGCAGAGATCAACTGCCCGGCAGCGTCATAACTGAAACGACGCCTGCCCAGGAACCTGCTCCACGTGGCAATCACCCGACCCGCCAGATCATACGTCCACGTGCTGCGCCCATACCCCGGACTGCTGACTGCGATCACCCTCCCACAAACGTCATACTCGTACCGGGTCTCCCCACCCAACGGATCAATCTCAGCCACCAACCGATTGTCGGCATCATTGACGAACCTGGTGGTCTCTCCCAACGCATTGGTGACAGAGACAAGCCTGCCCGTGACCTCGTCATAGGCGTATTCACTCATCGAATCATCGGGACGGCGAAGCCGCACAATACGTCCCGCCGCATCCCGGGTCATGCTGGTGACGCCGCCCTCCGCATCGACATACTCCACCGGCCGCCCACAACCGTCATAACGAGTCAACACCGTGCCACCACGCACCCCAGTGGCCGAGACAATGCGCCCAACCCGATCAAAGACCAGACTGCTTCTCGACGCCCCATCCCGCCCGGGGCCTTCCATCACTGTGGAGCGATCGACGCTGTACTCGGTCACCCATGCCCGGCCCGTCGGGTCCTCCTGCCTGGTCGGGCGGCCGTTGACGTCATACTCCCACCTCCAGCACCCGCCCTCGGGATCCATCATGGACACCAGCCGGGACAATGCATTGTGGGTGTATTCCCAGCGCCGCCCATCCGGCAGCTCCATAGCCGCGAGATTACCCAGATCATCGTAGAACGACGCCGTCCCACGTCCCAGCGGATCCGTCACCAGGCTGGCCTCACCACATTCATCATGAGCTATCACCGTACGCGCACCCAAAGGGTCAACCGTCGCCTCAAGCCTCCCAGCCGCGGTGTACTCAAACCCCCACCTCGCCCCGTCAGGATCAATCCGCGCCGTCAGGCGATCAGCATCCCACACGTAACGGGTAACATTGCCCATCGGGGTGATGCTCGCAACAATCCGCCCCATGACATCACGCTCAAGACGGCTAGTATCGCCTGCCCCATCAGCCATCACAACCACATCACCATGCTCGTCATAACCAACAAGGAACCGGACCCCCGTGGGATCCTCAACCTGGGTGAGCTGTCCGCGTTCCCACTCCAGCTTCGTGACACCACCGGTGCCGTCAACCACGCAGCTGGGCAGACGGCTGGAGCCCTCATAGGTGAACGTCGTGGTCGCGGGCTCATCGGAGGCATAGACCTGCACGGCACACAGCCGGTCCTGCTCGTCCCACTCGTTCTCGACCCGGGCGCCGCTGGGCGTGACACGGGTGATCAGCCGGGACCGGTGATCGTATTCGCTCACAGTGATCCCGCCGTCGCGTTCGGTGGACATCACGACATTGCCGTATCTGTCGCGGGCCAGCGAGGTGCTCTGCCCATCCGAGTCCACGATGCGCACCAGACGTCCCCACGCATCATGAACCCACACATTGGATCGGTTCCCGTCAGCGTCGGCGACCCCGGTCATATGCCCTGGCAGGTAGGTGAAATGCGTGATTCGGCCATGCTGACTGCGTTGCGTCGTCACCCGGCCGCGATCGTCATAGGTGTTCTCCACCTCCACCACGCCATCACCGTCGGTGATGCGGAACATCAACCCTGCCTCATCCCAGTCATAGCGGCGCGTGCCACGATCCGACACCGCAGCCACGAGCCGCCGATCATCGTCGTAGACATACTCCACTCGACGTCCGTCTGAGGACTCCGCTGCCTGCACGCGATCGTCGTCCCACACCAGACTCACCGACCGGCCACGCTCATGAGTCAAGCACTGAAGCCGCCCCTCGACCCAGCGCAGGGCGATGGCGAACCCCTCGCCTGCGGCGTATTCGACGAGCCTCCCGGCAGCGTCGAACCGCCACCAGCCGCCCTTGTTGTCGGTGATCCTGTGGCCCTCATCCTCTGCAGTCAGCCAGAAGGCCTCCGTGGTGGCCCGGTCCCATCCCTCGCCCAGGCGGGGAAAGAGGATCTCACGGCCATCAAACTGCGTCCACCGCGCCTGGGAGTCGTCAAAGCGCAGTCCCGCCTCAGTCCACGAAGACCACCCAGGGCCGAAAGCCCCCACTTCACGGTTCAATGAGTTGTACATGCGGCCCATCAGCAGTGCGGAACAGCCACCGTCGAAGGCCATGTCCGTTTCCGGTTCCAAGAAGTTCCCCGTGGCGGTGTTGACCGGGTCATTCGCATACCCGGTGGTGGGTGGGGCGCCGTAGGCCTGGGGTGGGTCAATCTTCAGCTCAGTGCGTTCCGCGTTCACCCCAGCCGCCTCGATGGCTGCTGTGATGCTGGCGTTGGGGGCTGTCACTGTCCCTGAGCTGCCTGCCGCCTCGAAAGCTTCAGCTACGACGTTGGCCCAGCGGACATCCTCGTCATTGGCGCTGATATAAGAGTCAAAGCCGGAGATCACCCCAGAGGCCTCAAGCCGACCCCATCCACAACTACCGGTGAAATCGTTGTAGGCGCTTCGCACCGCAGCCGCCTTGGGACGCAGCTCCTCATTGCCGCCCAACGAGTTGGTGGCGAAACTGCGCAGATTCGCGGGCCGTCCCGATGACACGCCGGTAGAACTCGACCCCGTCAAAGGCTGCCTCGGTTGAGGGGTCACTGCCGTCACCGACAGCTGCGGCTCCGGATCCGGCGGACCCACCGGAGGTTGCTCACCCCCGCTGAGCCAATCGCCAACCATCTGAAAGAGATTGCGATGATCCTGACGCTGTTTCCAAGCCCGCGCTGTCTCCCGACGCTTCTGCTCAGCCGCAGCGGCGCGCTTCAAATCCCCCACCGCAGTGGCGATCTCACGCAGCCGGATGGCGACGAGTGTGGCATCTGAGGCCTGCACTGAGCCATTCTGCTGAAACAGCTGCGCGTAGTATCCCTCAAAGTCCTCAAGCCCATAAGTCAACCATGCGGACCGAGAACCCGTCTGGCTGTCGATCACTGAGGCAGCGGCATTGCACGCCGAAATCAACGTATCCGCATGCCCATGATCAAACGGCACATCCTGCTCGATACCCTGCATAACATCGCCCACGCTGATCACTCCCAAAAAACATCAGTGGGCGACAGCTCAGTCGCCCACCCCCTGATCCCACCTTAACAACCGAACACGTCAGCCCGCAGGCATCTCACCAGGACGCGCGGCCTGGACGAGCTCCACCGCACCGCCCGTGCAGGCGTAGCCCCGGCCTGTGCTGATCCGGACAGGAGCCTTCCGGGGAATCTGCGCTCCCAGCAGTTCACCGTCGAAGTCAATGTTGGGCTGCAGCAGCACACCACAGCGTGACTTCCGAAGCGTCTTCGTCCAGTGGTTATACAGCGAGCGCAGATCGTCTGCACGTCCTGCGGCGACGATGTGCAGATTCGCGGGTGAGTTTCCCACCAGGGCTGCGATGGACTGGTCGGTGTCCGCAAAACGCTCTGCGTCATCGATCAGCAGAAGCACCGGGCCCCGCTGCAGTCGGATGGCGGCTATAACGGGGGCTGTCTCATCAGGTGAGTTGGCGACTTGGTCCAGCCCCGCATCCGCCAGAGGCGAACGTCGACTGCACAGGCCAAACACCTTGACCTCTGGCGATGCCATCCGGGCCGCCTCAGCAATCGCCAACAACAGCGACGACTTGCCAGAGCGGGCAGGACCTGCGATGAGGGCATGCTCACCCTCGAACAGCTCCAGGAATTGCGGTTGCAGATCCGATTCCCGGATACCCACCGGCAGCTGCCACGGCTCACCAGCGAGCACCGCCGTCACCCCCAGATCCCTCTGCGTGACGGACTCGGGCAGCTTGCCCACCACTGTCTGCTTGGGCGGTGTCCCAGGATATTGGGCCGCGACCTGCGTCACTGCGTCGGCGAGGGAAATCGCCGGGGTGGCAACATGGGTTTGAAGCTTCGTCTCCGCCAGCACCGCTCGCCCAGGTCCACCCAGCGGGGCGTCCTCCTTGCGGAGCCCCGCGGTGGCGTAGTCGTAGTGGTCTGCGAGTTTGAACAGCCATTTCTGGGTTGTGACCTCGTCCATCGCAGGCGGGATTGTCTTGGCTCGTGTGGTGGCGACGGCGATGTGAATGCCCACGTCCGTCCCATCTGAATACACCCGGTAGAGCCCCTCCATGAGCGGCTGTCCCACGTAGTCCTGGTATTCCTCCCGCAACGCCGCCAGTCCATCAATCAGCACCAGCAGCTTGCGATGTGAGGCGTTGCCGACGCTGCGCCGATCAAACTCCTCTCGAAGATACTTCAGCAGTCGGACCTGCTCTTCACGGGCGGCGGTCCCCGGGCCGACGTAGGCAATCGTGTGGGGCAGCTTCGCCATCGGTTCCAAGTCACGGTTTGAGACGTCGAAGATCGCCAGGTCCAGTTCCTGTGGCGAAAAATGCGCGCACATAGTCAGGGCAAGGCTGGCCAGCGTCGTTGTGGTGCCAGAGCCGGGGATGCCCACGCAGATCAGGTTGCCACGTTCAAAATCCCAGCCTGCGGGTATCTGCCGTTGATTTCTGGGATCGTCGGACACTGCAAAGGACACATTCTGGTTCTGCACGCCTCCCACCACGGGCATGTCCCGATGGCTGGGTTCGCCGAATCCCTCCAGCTGCACCCGCTCCCCCAGCGCCTCAGGCCAAACTTTCCTGGGACGGGCATAGCCAAGCTGCGCGTTAGCCTCAATGATGGCTGCAATCAGCTCATCCATATCGGTGTCATCGGACTGTCCAGCGGCAGGCTTGCTCAGTGGCGGCGGAGGCGGCCCGAAGACAACATCGGATAGCTCCAGCTCAACCGCTTCCTCCTCCTCAACTCTCCCGGTGACCAGAGCCGTCTGCACCGGGGTGATGTCGTCCTGCCCGAGCTTGACGTACGCGCGACCGCGCTGTTCGCGACCAATCGCAGATGCATTGGGGACCCCGATCACATTCGACGAGTCCTCGCGGCTCTGTACTCGCAGAGCCACCCGCATGTTGGTGTTGGCGAGGATGTCGTCATTCACCACACCTGCGGGCCGCTGGGTGGCGAGAATCATATGGACGCCGAGCGTTCGGCCTACTGCGGCGACGCTGACGAGGGCGCTGAGAACGTCCGGATACTCTTTCGCCAGCATCGCGAACTCGTCGACAACCAGCAACAGCCTTGGCATGGGCTCTGTGGGTTTCGTGGCCCAATAGGCGTCGAGATTGTCGACACCCTCCCCTGCCTCGGCGAATTTCTCCATGCGATAGCGCATCTCGGCCTCAAGCGCGAGCAGGGCCCGCTCAGCCAGCTGTGCATCCAGATTGCTGATGGTGCCGATCGTGTGAGGCAGCTGCTCCAGAGCCTTGAACGCGGCACCGCCTTTGAAGTCGATGAGGATGAATGTGAGCCGCGTGGGATCGTGGCGAGCGGCCAGGCCGCTGACCAGCGATCTGAGAAATTCGGATTTGCCCGATCCTGTGGTGCCTCCCACGAGGCCGTGTGGGCCGTCGCGCACCAAGTCGAGTTCGAAAGTGCCTTTCTCCCCCATCCCGATAGGGGTTGAAAAGTCCCTGGAGCGAGACCAAAAATCGATGACGTCCCTGGACGTGAGACGCTGCACCCCCAAAAGGGGGTTGAGCCGGGTCATGCGTGGAATGGCCGCTCCCGGTGTGAACAGTTCGGGGTCCTCGAATCGTGCCAGATCCATCGCAGTCTCCCGAGCAGCCGCAAGGCTCAGACCCGACCCGAACACCCGTTCGACAAGCTCGCGTCGCTCCGGATACGAGACGGTGCACTCAGCGTCATCACCCACCGTGATGATGGACGTGCACATCGCAGGCAGCTGCTCCGGCGTCGGCGCTATCACGATTCCGGAGATCTCCAGCAGAGGTGGTTCGCTCCCGCTGGGAGGACGCTGGTTCCGTCCCTGCCCGAGGAGATGTCGTGCAGTGGAGTCACGGCCCTCTGTGAGAACGTCAGAGTCCAGCAACAGGAGCATGGCTGGCGTCGAAAAGCCCCGTCCAACATCCCGGATGGTGCGCAGCAGCGCGTCACTGCGAGCACGTTGATGACTGAGCCAGCGGTCCCCATTAGGGGAATGCAGCATACGGGTGTGAGGGAGCCATTTGGTCCAATCCCAGTCCTCCTCCCGCCCAGGATCGACGAACACGCCGACAGTGAGATCCGCTGGCCCGCAGTGCACGACCGCTTGAGTCAGCAGTGATCGGGCGAAGGCCAACGCAGTCTGGCGTGCGCCCACTATTCCGACGACACCTGCGTTGGAAAGGTCGGAAACAATGGTGGAGCTAGGAATGACCGCCTCCGCAATGGCGTTTTTCACATCATCATCACGAGGAACCGATGAGCGATCATCCAGAGGTGGTGTCCATGAGACATTCCCGAGGCCGACGTGCAGAGCGAGAAACCCTGAGGTGCCGTGGCGACGCTCCCACAGTCTCGTGGTGGGAAGAGCAGCCCGCAGCCGAACCGTCGCGAGATCCGGCACTTCATCCTGCAGCCTAGAACGCTCCTCCACAGCGGCCTCACGCATGCCCGCGCGCAACACCTCAATCTCCTCCGAGAGTTTTGTGGAGGCCTCACGACGTTCGCGTTTCCCCCGCGAGCGTTGATCGAAATACGAGCCGACGGCCATGATCGGTGACAGCCCGGCGATCAGCGCATAACGCCAGCTTCCCATCACCATCACCAAGACGACAGCCATGGCAAGGGGTGACAGCACAGCGATGATGGGAAACCGGTTTTGGATATTCACCTCTTTGCGCTGCGGCACCCGGAGCCTCTCAGGATCGGGATGCTTTCCCGGACGGGGTGGGCGATTGAACGGCACTGTTCCCACAGGGGTGACATTGGGCAGTGATCCGGGGCGCGGGGCGAGGGGTTCCTGGAATCCTGAGCTGACGGTGAGTGTGTTGTCTCCTGCGATGATGACTGACCCGTCGCAGGCATCCAGTGGCTCCTCTCCCTCCACCTGTGCCCCATCCAGGAGTGTGCCATTGGTGGAACGGGTGTCCCGCACCTTCGCGATCTCCCCCTCCACCTCGATTGACGCATGCCCCCAGGACACGCTGTCTGATTCAAGTGTCACATCAGCTTGGGGAGAGCGTCCGATGACACTAGGGCGGCCAGACACCAAGGGCACCAGATCACCCGCGGTGAGGCTGCCTCCCACTCTGACATTCCAACCTGAGGGCGGCTGTGGCACCGAAGTTGGATGCTGGGAGATGGTGACGGCCTCCAAGAGCTTCACCTCTTCGAGTGGCGTATCCGCCCGGAACTCCTCATCCTCCACGAAGACGGGGGCGTCATCGGGCAACATGACGCCTGCAGTCTGCTCGACGACAGCCCCGAGGGTTGTGCTTCCCGTGGCGCTCAGCAACTCACGTTCATGGGCCACCCCATCCCAGTCAATCACCACCCGCATGGCTCAGGATCCCCTTGCCGCTTCAAACCACCGGAGCTTGGGCCCCTGTCCAGGGCGGCCAGCTGAGTAGTCCGTGGTGGCGGCCAGCGGAACCACGCTCCCATCCGCCAAGGCCGCCGGGCGGGAGAAGTCGAGGGGCGGCCCCACCAGCCCCTGGTCTTGGGTGAGCGAGAGCTGGGGCATCACCGACAGCACCTTCTGGGGTTCAGCGCTCCCTGCCCGCGCCACCGCCAGCATCAGGGCAACAGTAGCATCATGGCTGGAGGCGTCAGCGGCATGTGCCACCTCAGAGAACGGTGCTGTATCCAGGTAGCGGGTGACCATCGGATTCTGAGCTGTGCGCTGCACCGCCTTCAAAAAGGCCGTCATAGAGCGACCGGTGCTGTCCTGGCGCGAGGCGGCGGGATCATCATTGGCGAGCCCCACCGTCCAGTAGGCGCCACTGAGACTGCCGGTGTCACGCAGCAGACCTGCGGAGAAGGCAGGGCTGGTTGCGGAGTTCGTGAGCAGGACAGGCAGCCCCAGCGCTGTGCCACGAACTGCTGCGGTGGCCTGCGCGGAGGAATCAGCGTCACCGAGGATGACGATGACATCTGCGCCCTCAGCAGCAGCCTCTGCCAGTTCCTGGATGAATTGGCTGTTGTCCTTTGTCGCCGGATCAAATGCAATCTCCGCCTGAGGCGTGAATCCTTTGGGCACGACAGCCCCAGCTGCCGTCACCTGGATTGCCCTGCCTGCCTCCAGCGCCAGAAGCGCCTCCTGGAATGAGGCATCGTGGGTGGAACGCAGCAGCCCGGTGGCCCACATCCCCTCGGCAAGATAGTCATCTTGCGTGAGGTAGGGCGCGACGATGGCGATGTGCTGGGCCCTGGCCTCCGTGATCGCCTTCTTGGCATGTGAGCCTGAGGTGGCCAGCACAATGCCTGCAACGTCTTGAGAGGCCAGCTCTACAACCGCGGCAGCACTACCCTCTGCTGAGCCTCGGTCATCTACGACAATCACCTCCACGTCATGCCCGCCAGACCGGAATCGCTCTGCCGCCACCTCCACGCCCTCGGCCGCCAACGCCCAGTCAGCACCCTCTCCAGGAGCAGAGCTCAGCGTCACGACGACCCCGATCCTCACCTTCCCCGGCACTCCATCTGCAGTCAGGGCCACTGATTGCGGAGTCGCTGCGACGGGGGTGAGGGAGGGTTCCTTGCTGGGACCAGAGCCAGTGCAGCTTACGCAGAGCATCACCACGAGCAACGCATTGAACAGCCGCATGGCCACAACGGCCCTCACTATTTCCGCTCCGGACGAATGCTGAAGGTGTAGACCGTGGTGTGCTTGGCCTCGGGACTGCTTTCCAGCTGGAACAGCGGCATCTCATGCACGGTGTTCAAGGATGTCAGGAAAACAGCCCGGCGTTTCGCGATATTGCCAATATCCTCGCTGCGCACGTTGGCGAATGAGTTGGTCGCAGACGTGGCCAAGGTCACCTGCTCATCGGTCGTGGCCGTCGCCGCGGTGGATGTCGCCATGGTGCCCAGCAGACCACCGCCCTCGACGGTGGGATCACCCAGATCCGTCAGTGCGTCCTGCAGACTCAGCACAAGTTGGACTCTGGCACCATCAATGTCTTGGGCCGAGTCCCCCAGGTGGGAGGCGAGGGCCTCGCCACCCGCGCTGAGGCTCTCCTCGAAGAATGCAGAGGCCGCCTGACCGGTGTCCCGCAGCGAGTCTGCTCTTTCTTTGACCGCCTCTTGCCCGGTGCTGGCAAGGCCATGGGAAAGGTGACGGAGCTCTGCGGCAGATCTGGTGATTGAGGTTCCCCAGATATCGGCGGCACGCTCCCCATCACTCCTGATCTGCCGGATTGTGGGGTCGATTGCATTCGTCAGATCATTGTTCACGGCTCCGATAGCCTCATCGAATGCCTTCTGCAGGTCGTCTCGAATCTGCTCTTGGGAGGTCGCCAGACGATCCATGTTCTCCCCCAGCCGGGCATTGACGGCCGTCAGCTCATCAAGAGACTCCTTCAAGGAAGCGCGAGCAGACTTCTCCGCCTCATCATTCGCACCACCACGCCTCTCAAGCTCCGCCAGCCTCTCCCGAGCAGCTTCTTCTGAGAAGCTCGAAGGTCCGTGAGGATGCTCCGCCCTGATGCGTCTGGGGCGTCCGTGGCCATTTCCGAGGCGATGGTCCCCCAGGCAGTCCGCTGCTTGGAAAGCTGCTCCTGCATGGAGGTCGACTGCCTGTCAGCCGGAATCTGCACCTGGGACCCATCAGCCAGAACACAGGGCTCATTCGTCAGGGAGCCGTAGACACGCGCCAAGTCATCCGCATTGTCAGGTGTCGTGCGAATCAGGTCGCACACATCCCGTGCGACGGCGCTGTTCTGCTCAATCATGCTGCCAGTCTGCTGCTTCTGGGTGCTGGCGACCTCCAGCTGACGATCCATCCAGCTCTCCAGATCACCGAGGTTCTTCGAGAAGCCGTTCACAGCCTGCCGAAGCGAGGAAATATCCAGCTGGGTGGCACTGTCAACCAGTGCCGTGAATCTCT
>ERZ1023282.836-NODE-836-length-13794-cov-6.907635_pt1 | contig 13794 bp, 10 predicted proteins | sample MGYA00521262_ERZ1023282 | MGnify/ENA primary metagenome ERZ1023282 (study PRJEB32759, sample SAMN07749867) | skin metagenome | biome: transportation; feature: city; material: polyester macromolecule | host: Homo sapiens | place: Hong Kong:KT line | collected... | reverse complement strand
ATGGCGGCCGTGTCGGTCGTTTTCTCACTGTGTTCCATCAGGCACGCCCTCACGCAGGCGGCACAGGTCGTCGACCCCCTCACGCCTCTGGGCCTGCCTGCCTTACCGCTAGCCTGGTCGCATGAGTCACACTCCTGCCCCCGCATCTTCTGAGGCCGGACACGAGTCCTCACGGAACACTCCGGAAAGCCTCCTGACGGTCGGCGACGTCGTCGCCCTTGTGGAGGCCGCCGCTCCTCCCGGCCTGGCCGCCTCATGGGACTCCAACGGGCTCATCTGCGGTGACCCCGCCGATCCGGTGCGCAACATCCTGCTGGCTGTCGATCCGGTGATGGCCGTCGTCGACGAGGCCATCAATGCCGGCGTCGATATGGTCATCACCCATCACCCCCTCTATCTGCGTGGAACCGATCACGTCGCGGCCACCGATCCCAAGGGCCGCTGCATCCACCGCCTCATCCGCGCAGGCATCGCGCTCCTCAACGCCCACACCAGTCTCGACGCCGCCCACGGGGGAGTCGCCGATGCCCTCGCCAACCGCGTCGGACTCATCTCAGCCGTGCCGCTTGAGCCCGACCCCGTCTCCCCGGATCAGGGCATTGGACGGGTCGGCACTCTCCTACAACCCGTCACTCTGCGCCGGCTCGCCGCCGACGTCGCTGCAGCCCTCCCCGACTCGGCCCCCGGCCTCCTCGTGGGTGGGGACCTCGATGCCGTCGTCGAGTGCATCGCCGTCTCAGGTGGGGCGGGAGATTCTCTCCTGCAGCGGGCTCGGGACGCCGGAGCCGACGTGTTCCTCACCGCCGACCTGCGCCACCACCCCGCCTCCGAGCACCTGGAGGAGGGCCGCCCCTATCTCCTGTGCGGAACCCACTGGGCCACCGAGTGGGTCGGCCTGGAGCCCCTGGCTCGCAGGCTCCAGGAGAGCGCCCACTGCCATGGAGCCTCGCTGGCCGTTCAGGTCTCCCACATTGTCACGGACCCCTGGGCGCTGCGCCTGCCCACCGGACCAGACCGGGCATGAGAGGATTCGCAGCACCAACCTGTACGCACCTGAAGGAGCACACGCCGTGACCAGCGCCCCCATCGCCCAGCAGCGCCTTCTCATCGACCTCCAGGACCTCGACTCCCGCCTGGCACGGCTGCGTCACGAGCGCAAGCACCTTCCGGTCCTGGCCCGTATCGAATCAGTCATCGAGCACCTCAAGGCCAACAAACGGGCCGCTATTCAGGCCGATGCCGCCCTCAGTGAGGCCAAGACGCAGGCAACCCGCAGCGAGGACGAGGTCGGCCAGGTAGTGCGCCGTGCCGAGGTCCTGCGCGAGCGTCTCCACTCCGGCAGCAGCGCCGCCCGCGACCTGTCCGCCATCCAGGGCGAGATCGACCAGCTCGGTCAGCGCCAGTCCGCCCTGGAGGAGGCTCAGATTGCCGCCATGGAGGCTCTTGACTCGGCCCGAGAGGAGGCGGAGCGCCTCAGCCGGGAGGAGGATGAGATCCGCGCGGCCGGACGTGAGCTCACCGCCACACGCGACGCCGAGTTCGCCCGAATCGATAAGGAGGTCGAGTCCTTGGAGAACCAGCGGGCAGACCTGGCCGGAACGATTGAAACGGCCCTCCTGGCTGACTACGAGGCTGTCCGAACCTCCACCGGGGGTCTCGGTGCGGTCGCCCTGAGGGGACGGGCCATTGAGGGCGGCGCTGTTGAGGTCAGCCCCCAGGAGCTGGCGCGCATCGCGGCAGCCCCGAAGGAGGAGGTCATCCACGCAGAGGAGAACGACGTCATCGTCGTACGGATGGATATCTGAGAGCGGCTGCTTCTTAGCCGTCCGCCTGACGATCGGGCTCCTGCCCGGCGTGAACGATGGCCGCCGGTCTCAGTGAGTCGCCAGGGTGAGGACTCGTCGCCCCTGCCGGTCCGGCTCGGACATCTCAACGTCGTCGACGCCGTTCAGCCGCCCGGCGATGTTCGCGATGTCGTCCGCGTGCGCTTGCACGGACAGGGACTTGCCGGCAACGGCTCTGAGAAGTTCTCCGGTGAGCAGCCCCCGAGCCTGCTTCGCCATGTGGGAGACGACCTTGTGGGAGCCGTCTTCGGTAATGCGAACCACGCGCACCGTTATGACCTCGATGCCGTTACGTACGGACGGCTTCCATGCGGCCGCATAGTCCGCCGATCGACAGTCGACCACCAGTCCCTGCGCTGCCATGCCGGTGAGCGACGGCGCAAGGTACGGCTTCCAGAAGGATGGCAACCGCCCCGTTCCCGGAAGACACGTCCCCATGGACAGGCGGTGGTCCGGGACCAGGTCAGTGGGGGAGAGGGCGCCCCACAGGCCTGAGAGAATGACGCAGTGGCTTCTCAAGGCTCTGCGCCCGGTCGTCTCCTCGGCGATCGAGTCGAGTCCCGCGGCCTCGTAAAGCACTCCCGTGAACAGCTCATAGGCGGGGGCACAGGGAGCCGTCTCCAGAGACAGGTTCGCTTCTGCCAGCTCTGCGCTGCGTGGCCCCAGCCCCAGAACGGACGCGCTGTCCGGACGCCGGCTCACCTCGGTCAGCGCCGATATCACCTCACGGCGTGGCGAGGTCAGCCGCTCGGCATCCAGAAGCGAGTCGAGATCCAGTGACGGTCCACTGGCTGGAGCGGTCTTTCCCTCGGACGGAGGCAGCAGGATCAGCACCCGCACATAATAGGTTGTGACGCGGTTCCCGGCAGATCAGGGCCTTGCGGCTACACTAACGCGTGCGGACGAGCCGACCGGGCGGCCGCGGTACCTGCACGTCTTCACGGCGGCGCGGGGCTGAGGAACGTCCGGGCTCCACAGAGCAGGGCGGTGGCTAACAGCCACCCGGGGTGACCCGCGGGACAGTGCCACAGAGAGTAGACCGCCCACCGCATTCCGGTGGGCAAGGGTGAAAGGGTGGGGTAAGAGCCCACCAGCGCGACGGGCGACCGCCGCGGCTCGGTAAACCCCGCCCGGAGCAAGACCGCACAGCTGGCGACTGAAGGCTGCTCGCCCAAGTCAGCGGGTAGGTCGCACGAGGCCGTTGGCAACAACGGTCCAAGATGAATGGTCGCCACCGCCCAGTCCGGTAACGGCGGGCGGCAACAGAACCCGGCGTACAGGTCGGCTCGTCCGTGCCACTCTTGATCATGACATGTGGGTGGGGCCGACCAGAAGCTTCTGGTCGGCCCCACCCACATGCGTCGAGCGAGCGGCTCACTCACTTTGCGGCGACATATACTTCATCGCTGCCGGAGAAGCCCTTGACGGCGAAAACGCCCTTGCCGTCATTGGCTGTGGCCTCGTCCACCAGGAAGACGAAATAGCCCTTCGCAGTGCCACCATCTCGAGGCATGTCCTGCTGGTTGAACATGGACTTGTCGACGAACGACTCGCTTCCCGAGGTATTTCCGTCGTGGGAGTAGTCGATCTGCAGACCGTACTTCTCGTACTGTCCCTTGCCCTTGTAGGAGACCTCGACAGGGACGCGGATGTAGACCTTGCCGGCGGGCGGGTCCTGGTAGAGGTACTTGTTGGCGGCCTTGATGTCCTCGTTCGCGTTCCACTCAACCGTGCCAACGGTGATGGTCACTGAGGCGTCCGGATCGTCGTCATACTTGCTGGCCTTGAACTCGACGGACGAGGTTGTGGGGTCGATGGGGTTCTTCGGGTCGGACCCAGGTCCGTTGCTCCCCTTCGACGAGTCTCCGGATGCCGCGGCGGAGGAGTCGTCGCTGGAGCTCGAGGACTTCTCCTTCTCTTTCTCCTTCGTTGACGACTTCTGTTTGCTGCTTTGCGAGGAGCTCTGCTCGGCCTTCTTGGAACCGCCATCGTCGTCGCCGGAGCCGCTCATGGCCCACACGACACCACTGATAACCAGCACAACGACGACCGCCGCCGCGCTCGCCCAGAACCACCACTGCTGAGTGATCGGCTTGGATCCGCCTCCAGGAGCACCTGGCCCACCGACGCCGCCGGGCTGCCAGCCCCCCGCCGGAGGCTGCGGGCCACCAGGAGCTCCCTGACCCTGGAACGGTGTGGGGGACTGGGCGTAGTCCATGTTGGCCGCATACGGGCTGGCTCCGGCAGCCTGGCCGGCATAGTCACCGGAAGGAGCTGAGGCTGACATGCCTGTCGGGTCGGCAACCGAGGCGTTGGTGCCCATCTGGGCCGTCGGAGCGGTCGACACCGCCTGGGTCGGTGCCCACGCCGGGTCGGATTCGCCACCAGCGCCTGCGGCCGAGGCGGCTGATCCACTGGAGGTGGCAGAGTCGTCAACCCAGATCTGCCAGCCCTCGGGTGCCGGGCCCCAGGCGGGGTCAGGCTGCCAGCCTGCAGGCGGCTCGAAACCCTCTGGTGGTGCGGGCCAGTTCGGTGGTGGATTGAAGCGCAAAGCCATGAGAACCTCCGGAAGGGAATAAAATGGGGGAAACCCGGCGAGGGTTTCCTGGGCAGAATGCAGATGCCACTGTCCACGGACCTTACGTCGTCACCTCGTCGTGAGGCAACGTGACAGGGGCCGACCAGCGCTGATGCGGATGGGGAGCGATACCCAGCGCCTCAGGGCAGAGTGAGTACCTCTGCGCCGTCGTCAGTCACCACCAGCGTGTGCTCGAACTGAGCGGTACGGGAGCGGTCCTTGGTGACCACCGTCCAGCCGTCGTCCCACTGCTCCCACTCGATGCCACCGAGCGTGAGCATCGGCTCGATGGTGAACACCATCCCTGTCTCGATGATCTCGTCGTGGAGGGGAGCGGCGTCGTAGTGCGGGATGATGAGACCGGAGTGGAACGCCTCACCGACGCCGTGGCCGGTGTAGTCACGCACTACCCCGTAGTCGAAGCGCTTGGCGTAGGCCTCGATGACCCGGCCGATGACGTTGACCTCCCGGCCCGGCTTGACTGCTTTGATACCCCGCTCCATCGCGGTGCGGGTGCGTTCGATGAGCAGCTCCGTCTCAGGATCGACCTCGCCGACGGCGTAGGTGGCGTTCGTGTCGCCATGGACGCCACCGATGTAGGCGGTGACATCAAGGTTAATGAGGTCGCCCTCGTTCAAGCGGGTCGAGTCCGGGATACCGTGACAGATGACCTCGTTGATCGAGGTGCAGATCGACTTGGGAAATCCCATGTATCCCAGGCAGGAGGGGTAGGCGCCGTGATCGCACAGGTACTCGTGGGCGATCCGGTCGAGCTCATCGGTAGTCACACCCGGGGCGATGGCCTTGGCGGCCTCGGCCATGGCAAGAGCTGCCAGACGGCCAGCCACCCTGATCCGCTCGATCGTCTCAGCATCCTTGATCTCCGAGGCCGTCACGCGTTCGGGACCGTTGTGGAACATGTACTCGGGTCGCTCGATGGATGCCGGGACAGGCCTCTCAGGACTGAGCGTTCCGGGAGTGAGTGTGCCGCGCGGCGCGCGGTCGGCCAGAGAGGCCTGGGGCATCGAGGGCGCAGAGGAAGCCGAAGAACTCATAGCATCAGCATAGGAGCAGGCGTCCGCTTCGTGGGACTTCCCTTTCAGCCGCACCGTGCTTGCCTCTCGAACCGCGCTATGAGTCTTGTCACCGTCAGGAGGAGAACCAGTGCTTCTCCGCCGGGAAGGTCTGCTCACGCACCGCGGTGCCGTAGTCGGCGGCCGCCTGCTGCAGCGCCTGGCCGACCTGGCCGAACTGGTGGGCGAAGCGCGGCGACCAGTCCGTCATCCCGGCCATGTCCGTCCACACGAGGACCTGGCCGTCGCAGCGGGCGCCCGCGCCAATACCGATCGTGGGGATCTCGAGCGAATCGGTGACGCGCGCGGCCAGAGGCTCGGGCACCATCTCCAGGACGAGGGCGATCGCCCCCGCCTCGGCCAGTGCCCGCGCATCGGCCAACAGATCCTCTGCGGCCTGGCCGCGCCCCTGGACCCGGAAGCCTCCGAGCATGTTGACGCTCTGCGGGGTGAATCCCAGGTGGCCCACCACCGGGATGCCTGCCTGGGTCAGTGCTCGCACGCTCGCGGTCCGGGGGCGGCCGCCCTCGAGCTTGACGGCGTTGGCTCCCGCCTTCATGAGACGCACCGCGCTGGCCAGCGCCTGCTCCGGGCCGGCCTCATAGGTGCCGAAGGGAAGGTCGGCCACGACGAGCGCGCGCTTGGTGGCCCGCGCGACGGAGCGCGTGGCCACCACCATCTCCTCCAGCTCCACCGGCAGCGTCGAGTCGTGCCCGAGCATAACGTTGCCGATCGAGTCACCCACCAGCAGCAGGTCGGTTCCGGCGGCGTCCAGGACCTGGGCGGTCACGGCGTCGTAGGCGGTGAGCATGACCAGCTTGACGCCGTCGTTCTTGGCGGCGGCCAGATGATGAACGCGCACGGGCTTGCCGCCTCCGATGGCGGCGGAAGTACCGTAAGGGGACTCGGGTGTAGCCATGGGGTGAGGCTACCCGAGGTGAGGGGAGGCTTCAGCGCGTCACTGCCCTCGTTGCTCCTCCTTCACCGGGGGCGATCCTCGAAACCTGCCTGACGTACCCGCGCACTAGGCTGGATGCCAGTACCAACGTCTCAGGCGGTCGACGGCGAGCAGCGCCGTCGGCCCGCTGCCGCACCCCACGCTGAGGAGGCACCATGGACAAGCAGCAGGAGTACGTGCTCCGAGCCATCGAGGAACGTGACATCAGCTTTATCCGCCTGTGGTTCACGGACGTGTCCGGGCAGCTCAAGTCGGTGGCCATCGCGCCGGCCGAGGTTGAGAGCGCCTTCGAGGAGGGCATCGGCTTCGACGGCTCAGCGATCGAGGGCCTGACCCGTGTCTTCGAGTCCGACATGCTGCTCGCACCGGACCCCTCCACCTTCCAGATGCTGCCATGGCGGGACGGAGCCAACGGTGTGGCCCGTATGTTCTGCGACGTCCTCACGCCCGACGGCGAGCCCGCCCGCACCGACCCGCGCTCCGTGCTCGAGCGCCAGCTCGCCCGGGTCGCCGAGGCCGGCTTCACCTGCTACATCCACCCGGAGATCGAGTTCTACCTGGTCAACCGCGACGCCGACGGGCGCATCCGCCCCACTGACGACGCCGGCTACTTCGACCACGTGCCCGGGGGCACCGCCCACGAATTCCGCCGCCACGCCATCCTCATGCTCGAGCAGATGGGGATCTCGGTGCAGTTCTCCCACCACGAGGGCGGCCCCGGGCAGAACGAGATCGATCTGCGCTTCGCCGACGCCCTGTCCATGGCGGACAACATCATGACCTTCCGCGCCGTCGTCGAGGAGGTCGCCCTGGAGGAGGGCTGCCTGGCCACCTTCATGCCCAAGCCCTTCCCCGACCAGTTCGGCTCGGGCATGCACACGCACTTCTCCCTGTTCGAGGGCGACCGCAACGCCTTCTTCGACCCCTCCGGCCAGTACCAGCTTTCCGCCACCGGTCGGTCCTTCATCGCCGGGCTGCTGCACCACGCCTCGGAGATCACGGCGGTCACCAACCAGCACGTCAACTCCTACAAGCGCCTGTGGGGCGGGGACGAGGCCCCCAGCTACGTGTGCTGGGGCCACAACAACCGCTCAGCCCTGGTGCGTGTGCCCATGCACAAGCCCGGCAAGGCCCAGTCCGCGCGCGTGGAGTTCCGTGGCATCGACTCGTCGGCCAACCCCTACCTGGCTTACGCGGTCATCCTGGCCGCGGGGCTCAAGGGCATCGAGGAGGGCTACGAGCTGCCCCCCGAGGCCGAGGACGACGTGTGGGCGCTGTCCGAGATGGAGCGCAAGGCCCTGGGGATCCACGCCCTGCCCACCTCGCTCAAGAGCGCGGTGGCGGCCATGGAGCAGTCCGACCTGGTGGCCGACACTTTCGGCGAGGACACCTTCGAGTTCTTCCTGCGCAACAAGCGCCGCGAGTACCGGGCCTACGACGCCCAGGTCACCGACTTCGAGATCAGCCAGTTCTTCCCCCACGTCTGAGTGGAGCAGGAGGCCGTCGTGAGAGAGCATCGCGCGCAACGACCACCGGTGGGGGCGCCCTCACGGCACAGCTCCTCACCCAGGACGCTGCTCCTGCGAGCCGGTTTCCAGAATGCCACCCGTGCCGGTGCCCTCCTGGATGACCCGGCGCTAAGACTCCTCCTCTCAACCGACAGTGACGCCGACGACGCCGACCGCACCGGCGGGCCATCCGCTCGGCCCTCGGCTGGTCGCGCCCAGCGGCCAGGTGGCCGAGCGGGTGGTATGCGGCTCGGCCCCGGTGCCGAGGAGCTCATCGAGTCCCTGGCTCTCACCGCCGATCCCGACATGGCCCTGCTCAGCCTGGTCCGACTGGCTGAGGTCGCAACCGCAGCCGAGTCACGGCCCGCTGCTTCGCCCGACGACGTCGAGCCCGGGTGCACGCCGACGCCGGCAGCCCTTCTACGTGGCCTGCTCAGCGCGCCCGATGCCGGTACTCGTGAGCACCGGCGTCGTCTCCTGGCGGTTCTGGGCGCCTCCCAGGCCCTGGGAGACTTTCTTGTCGCCCACCCGGAGCGCATCACAGCGCTTGCGCCGGCCAGAGCCTGGGACGCACCCCAGGAACCGGGGGCCGCAGAGAAGCTGCGGCGAGAGGTCCAAGGCGCGTTGGGGACGGCTCCTTCAGATGGTGATGAGGGCCCCCAGGATCCGGGTGGCCAGAACCCTGCCCTGGAACGTGCGACCGCTGCGCTGCGTCGCGCCTACCGTGACCGTCTCACCGCGATCGTCGCCGATGACCTCACCAGCTCGGACCCGATCGAGCACGTCTCGACCGTCTGCCGTCGCATGGCCGAGCTCGCTGATGCCGCCCTGGATTCCGCTCTGCTCATTGCCCGTGCCGCTGTCGGTCCCCAAGCCGATGAGGTGGCACTCGCCGTGATCGCCATGGGCAAGACCGGGGCGCGCGAGCTCAACTACATCTCCGACGTCGACGTCGTCTACGTCGTCGGCCAGGCCCAACAGTCTTGGATACCGCGGGAGCCACTCAGCGAGGAGTACCTCGTGGACATCGGCACCCGCCTGGCCACCGTACTCGCCCATGTCGTCTCCGCCACCGCGCCCGAGCCGCCCCTGTGGCCGCTGGACACGGCGCTGCGCCCCGAGGGCAAGGACGGCGCGCTCGTGCGCACGCTCGACTCTCACCTGGCCTACTACCGGCGATGGGCCGCCTCGTGGGAGTTCCAGGCCCTGCTCAAGGCCAGGGCCTGCGCCGGGGACACGGAGCTGGGCTCGCGCTACGAGCATGGCGTGGCGCCCCTTGTGTGGGAGGCCAGCCGGCGGGAGAACTTTGTCGAGGACGCCCGTGCCATGCGGCGCCGGGTGGAGAAGGAGTCCGTACCGCGCGGCGGTACGGACCGGCGTATCAAGCTGGGGCCCGGTGGCTTGCGGGACGTGGAGTTCACCGTCCAGCTCCTCCAACTCGTCCACGGCCGCTCCGACCAGAGCCTACGCGTGCGCGGGACCCTGGAGGCCCTCGACGCGCTCAGCGCCGGTGGCTACGTCAGCCGGGCCGACGCCGCGGCCATGAGCAGCTGCTACAAGGCCCTGCGGCTCCTGGAGCACCGCAGCCAGCTCTTCCGCCTGCGCCGCACCCACAACCTGCCGAGTAAGGAGGAGAACCTGCGCCGCATCGAGCGCGGTGTCAGCAACTGCCTGGGCCGGGGCGACAGTCTGTGGGAGGACTTCAAGGACCTGCGCCGGCGCGTGCGAGCCCTCCATCAGGAGATCTACTATCGCCCCCTGCTGAGCTTTGCAGCCGCCCTGAGCACTGACGAGATGGCTCTGAGCCCCCGGGCGGCGCGCGAGCGGCTCGCCGCCGTCGGCTACACGGACCCGGACGGGGCGCTGCGACACATCCAGGCCCTCACCGAGGGCGTCAGCCGCAGAGCGGCCATCCAGCGTCAGCTCCTGCCGGTCATCATTGGCTGGATCGGCGAAGGCGCCGACCCCGACTTCGGCCTGCTGTCCTTCCGCCGCCTGTCGGAGGCCATCGGGGGATCGCACTGGTACCTGGCCATGCTGCGGGACTCGCCGGTGGCCGCGCGCAGACTGTGCCAGGTGCTCTCAGGCGCTCACTGGGCCACCGAGCGCCTGGCGGAGTTCCCCGAGTCCATCGCCTGGCTCGACGACGACGCCGAGCTCGAGCCCCGCCGCCCCGGCGCCCTGGCGGAGGAAGTCGCCGCCGTCCTGCGCCGACGCAGCCTCAGCGGGCCGGATGACACTGCGCTTGCTGAACAGGCGCTTGAGGCGGTCCAGGCGATCCTGAGGGTGCGAGCCCGCGAGGAGGTACGAGCCTCACTGGCCGATTGCCTCGACGGCATCGATCCCGAGCGCACCGCCTCCATCCTCACCGACGCCACCGACGCGGTCCTGGACGGGGTGCTGACGGTCGCCACCGGACTGGTCATTGCCCAGCGTGACGGTATTGGGGCCGTCGCCACGGGGCCGGACACCAGCGGTGGATGGGACGGGGCGTTGGCACGGCACGCCGTCATCGCCATGGGGCGCCTGGGAGGCCGGGAGATCGGGTACGCCTCCGACGCGGACGTCCTGTTCGTCCATGAGGCCCACGACGCGGTGAGCGAGGCCGCCGCCGCTCAGGAGGCCGAGGCCGTGGCCAAGCAGGTCGTAGGGCTTCTTGCCTCAGCCCGTCCGCACCCCCTCGAAGTGGACTCCGATCTGCGGCCAGAGGGCCGCCAGGGTGTTATGAGCCGCTCGCTGGAGGCCTACGGCGAGTACTACGGGCGCTGGTCGGCCCTGTGGGAGCGGCAGGCGCTGCTGCGCGCAAGGGCCTGTGCCGGGGACCGTGACCTGGGTAGGCGTTTCGAGAAGCTCATCAACCCGCTGCGTTGGGCCGAGGACGGATTGAGCTCCCAGGACCTGCGGGAGATCCGCAGGATCAAGGCCCGGGTAGAGACCGAGCGCCTGCCCCGAGGTGTCGACCCGGCCCGTCACCTCAAGCTCGGCCCCGGAGGACTCAGCGACGTGGAGTGGAGTGCTCAGGTGCTCCAGCTCGCCCACGCCGGACGGACTCCGGAGCTGCGGACCACCTCGACCATCGGCGCGCTCCAGGCAGCGGTTCGGGCTGGGCTGCTGAGCGCCGACGACGGGGGAGTACTGGCCTCGACCTGGATCCTGGCCAGCCGGTTGCGCTCCGCGATCGTCCTGGGCACCGGGCGTGCCTCCGGGCCGCGCTCTCAGGTCCTTCCCGTCCAGATTCGCGAGATCCGTCTGGTGGGGCGTCTCATCGGCCTGAGCAGCGGCAAGGAGCGCGAGCTGGAGGACCTCTACCGCCGCAGTGCACGCCACACGCGAGCCGTGGCCGAACGCATCGTCTTCACCGACGGCACCGCCCATGGCTCGCCCCCGTCCGCGCCGACGCCATCGACCAGCACCTCGGTGAGTCAGGATCAGAGCGCGGAACCGGCGCCGGGCCGCTCAACAGGCTCGGCCAGGAATGCTCACGGACAGTCCCGTCGGGGTACAGCGGCGTCAGGATCCAGGAGCCCCAGACGTGCGGGTCGTAACCGGGCAACCAGGAGGCGTCCGGAGGGGCCCTACCCCTGGAGCTGACCGGGCGGACACGGAACCAGTCGGGCAAGGCTGGGCGACGAGGATCGCACCGTCGTCGAAGGCCGGCGCACTGCGGACCTGGCAGACTTGGCGCCGTGAGGCTCATTCTCGTACGCCACGGTCGCACCGTCGCCAATGTCATGCAGGCACTCGACACCGCCTTCCCGGGGAACCCCCTGGACGACGTCGGCCTCCGGGAGGCCGACGGGCTGCCGGCCCGCCTGAAGGAGACAGGCCTGCTTGATGGACTGGGATCCCTGTGGGTCTCCCCGATCCTGCGCGCCCGGCAGACCATCGCCCCCATTGAGGCGGCCACCGGCCTGAGCGCCACCATCGACTCGGGCCTGCGCGAGGTCCTGGCCGCTGATCTGGAGATGAGCACTGACGCCCGCTCAGTGGCCTGCTACGTGGACACCACCCGTTCCTGGATGGCCGGGCGTCCCGCTTGCCGCATCCCCGGATCCCCGGAGGACGGCACCGACACGCTCCAGCGCTTCGACGACGCCGTCGGCCGAGTCGCCGAACAGACCGCCAAGGCGGGCAGCGCAGCAGCCCTGCTCGTCTCCCACGGCACCGCGCTGCGCCTGTGGACCTCCCTCAAGGCCGCGCCCGGAGGCGCCGTGGACCCGCTGTGGATCGCCGAGCGCCCCATGCATAACACTGGGATCACCGTCGTCGACGGCGATCCCAGTGCCGGGTGGAGCCTGACTTCCTGGGACGACGGCGCGTGGGACCAGGTCTCCTCCTGACCTGCTCGCCTTAGAGGACCGAGGAGAGGAAGGCCCGGGTGCGATCGGCCTGAGGGCTGTCCAGAACCTCGACGGGTTCACCGGACTCGCAGATGACGCCGCCATCCATGAAGACCAGCTGGTCACCGACCTCCCGGGCGAAACCCATCTCATGGGTGACCACCACCATCGTCATCCCGGAGGCGGCCAGGTCCTTCATGACCTGAAGAACCTCGCCGACCAGCTCGGGGTCCAGGGCGGAGGTTGGCTCGTCGAAGAGCATGAGCTCGGGGTCCATCGCCAGCGCCCGGGCGATCGCCACCCGCTGCTGCTGACCGCCGGAGAGCTGGGAGGGGTAGTGGTCGAGCCGATCGCCGAGCCCCACCCGTTCCAGAAGCTCGATGCCGCGCTCGCGGGCCTTGGTCTTGGGGGTCTTCTTGACCTGAACCGGTGCCTCCATGACGTTCTCCAGAGCCGTCATGTGGGGGAAGAGGTTGAAGCGCTGGAATACCATGCCGATCTTGGCACGCTGCGCGGCACGGGCCTTGTCAGACAGGGCGTGCAGCTCGGTGCGCCCGCCGCGGTCCACCTCGCGCATCCCGATGAGCTCGCCGTCGACCTTGACCCGGCCTGCGTCGATGGACTCCAGCTCGTTGATGCAGCGCAGGAGCGTTGACTTGCCCGAGCCGGAGGGGCCGATGAGAACCGTGACCGATCCCGGAGGCACGATGAGGTCGATGCCGCGCAGCACGTGCAGCTCGCCGAAGAACTTGTGCAGACCGCTGATCTCGACCTTCGGCGTCTCAGCCGCGGTGTGAATGGACGCGCTCATGGGGTGACCTCCAGGAAGGGATCGTCCTTGGTGGTGTGGGCATTGAGGATGGCCTGCTGGCGGGCGGACAGCCCCCGGTCACCGGGGGCGGAGTCCGTGTCGGACTCGAAACCCTTGCCGTAGTAGCGCTCGATGTAGTGCTGCCCCACCATAAGGATCGAGGTGATGATGATGTACCAGATGGCCGCAACGATGAGTAGCGGGATGATCTGGTAGGTCAGCGAAGCGTAGGAGTTGGTGACGAAGGTCAGGTCCAGGGTGAAGGGGACTGCCAGCACCAGGGAGGTCGTCTTGAGCATGGAGATGGTCTCATTGCCGGTGGGCGGAACGATGACCCGCATCGCCTGCGGCAGAACGATCCTCCGCAGGATCTGACCCTTGCTCATGCCTAGGGCCCCCGCGGCCTCACTCTGGCCCTTGTCCACGGAGTTCAGACCCGAGCGTACGATCTCGGAAAGGTAGGCCCCCTCGTTGATGCCCAGTCCCAGAACGGCTGCGACGAAGGGCGTGAAGACCGTCGTCGTCTTGAAGGTCAGCAGCTCGGGGCCGAAGGGGATGCCCAGGCTCAGCTGCTGGTAGAGGGCGGACAGTGCCCCCCAGAACACCAGCTGGGTGTAGATCGGGGTACCGCGGAAGAACCACAGGTAGGCCAGTGCCACCCAGCGCAGGACCGGGTTGGAGG
>ERZ1023282.835-NODE-835-length-13802-cov-14.911108_pt1 | contig 13802 bp, 13 predicted proteins | sample MGYA00521262_ERZ1023282 | MGnify/ENA primary metagenome ERZ1023282 (study PRJEB32759, sample SAMN07749867) | skin metagenome | biome: transportation; feature: city; material: polyester macromolecule | host: Homo sapiens | place: Hong Kong:KT line | collected... | reverse complement strand
GCCCCAAGCCCCGAACCCCTACCGCCCGAGGGCTCCGACGCTTCCGGCTACCCCTTCACCTTTTACCTGCCGGATTTGGGGGAGGGGCTTCGCTCGGGCGAGATTATCGAGTGGCTCATCAGCGAAGGGCAGCAGGTTGAGCTGGATCAGGTGCTCGTAGTAGTCGAAACCGCCAAATCCACGGTCGAAATCCCCTCGCCGGTCGCGGGCGTCGTGGTGCGTCTGCTCGAACCGGTCGGTCAGGTTGTCGATGTGGATGCGCCCCTCATTGAGCTGCGCACCCCCACCCCGCAGACCCAGGCGCCCACGGCTGGTGCAGAAAACCCCGCGAAGGATTCAGCCGATAAGCTCCCCGCCAAACCCGGCGCGGGAGAGAGCAAACACCTGGTGGGCAGGGGCAAAATGCCCATCAAACCAGGCGGCACCGGTACCGCGCTGCCGCCAAAATCCGCCAAAACTCAAGGCGGCAAGGCCCGTTCGGGTGCCAAAGTTTCACCCGCCGTGCGCAGGCTCGCCCGCTCCCTCGGAGTCGATCTGAAAACCGTCACCGGAACCGGCGCAGGCGGCGCTATCACCCCCGAAGACGTACAAACCGCCGCCGATCACGCCGATACTGCCGACGATGCTGGAGGGGTCGGCGTAGATTTTGTCCGCGGCGGCAGCGATGTAGTAGCAGCCGGAGGCGCACATATCTTCGGCGACGACATAGACAGGGATGTCTTTATGTTCGCCTTTCAGACGACGTATCTCGTTAAAAGCGGTATTGGAGATAACGGGCGAACCGCCGGGGCTGTTGGCGCGGATGACAATGCCTTTTGCATTCGGATTGCTGTAAGCCGCTTCCATGCTGTCGCGCAGCATTTTGACCTGATCGTCCATGCCGCCGCCGATTTCGCCTTCCAATGTGATGACTGCCGTATGCTCTTTACCTGCGGCCAGCCCTTGTCCGGCCGTGCCGTCGTCCGAACCGAACCATAATGCGGCAATCAGCAGGACGCCGATAATCCGCCAGAAGTTGCGCCAAAAACGGGCGCGCCGCTGCTCTTTATAAGCGGCAAGCAGTACGTCGCGCAACACGTCTCGTTCCCAGCGGCCTTCCGGGCTGTCCGGACGTTTATCAGGGTATCCGTTGGTTTCTTGCATAATTTTCCTTTGTTTCCAAATAAATCCTAAATCAGGTACGGGCCATTTTATAACGAAACTTCCGGCTGAAAAACCTTCCGTTTACTCGAATGCCTCAAAATACGCCAGCAGGGTTTGCGGCAGCCATTGCAGGTTCAGACGACCTTTGTCGCGGCTGACGAACGCGGCGTGTCCGCCGTATTGGGGTTGCAGCAGCGTAACGGCGGACGAAACCTCTTCTACCGTCGGCAAGGCTTTCGGCGGCAGAAACGGGTCGTTGACGGCGTTAAGCAGCAAAAGCGGCGTGCGCACGGTTTTCAGCCAGGGCTTGCACGAAGCGCGGCGGTAATAATCATGCCGGTCGGCGAAACCGTGCAGCGGCGCGGTAAATCTGTCGTCAAAATCTCCCAGCGTTTTGCATTCTTTCAACGAGGTCGTCTGAAAACCTGTTGCGGCGGCTTTGGGCAATAAAGATTTTAAAAAATAGCGGGTGTAGAGCAGTTTTGACATTCCCTTATCAAAGCGCGTGCCTGCCGCTGCCGCATCCACCGGCGCAGAGACGGCGGCAGCGGCGTAAGGTACGGCAGCCATGCCCAGACTGCCGTATTCGCCCAAATATTTTGCCAGCGCATTGCCGCCCAAAGACACACCCGCAGCATAAATTCTGCGGTAGCGTTCAGACAGCATTTCCAGCATAAAGCTGATTTCCCGCGTATCGCCCAAATGATAAAACACAGGCGCGGTATTCTCCACGCCGCCGCAACTGCGGAAATGCACTACCACGCCGTTCCAGCCTTTTTCAATGACCGCGCGCATCAATTCAACGGCGTAATGGCTGCGGCTGCTGCCCTCCAATCCGTGAAACAAAACCATCAAAGGCGCATCGGGATCGGCGGCATCGACAAAATCACAGGCAACCAAAGTGCGTCCCGTACTGTCCGGCAGCAGCTCGCGGCGGTAGGCAGGGGCGGGGCGTTGAATGAATTTGGCAAATATCGTGTCCGCATGACCGTTGCGCAGCCATAAGGGCGTATTCGGGCATAAGGTTTCCATTATTCGAAATCCTTTTTGAAAACAACATAATAAACAAATAGCGCCGTCAGCGTCCCATTCGTCCATCCCGCCCAAACATCCGTCGGATAATGTACGCCCAAATAAACCCGTGAAAACCCCGTCAACAAGGCAAATAAGATGCCGACGGCAAAAGCGGTACGGCGGTATGCAGTCCGATAACACAATAGGATCAGCATCACTGCGACTGCGGCGGAAAACGTACTATGTCCGCTCGGAAACGAAAAATTGGCCTCTTCGACGGCACGAGGCCAAAGCAACGGGCGCGGACGCTGTATCCATGCCTTTATCCAAAGCATATTCAAAGTCGGCAACAATGCCGCCAAAGGCACGAATACCGCTGCCCGCAGTTTGCCAAACCGCCACAGGCATACCGCCGCCAAACAGACCAGCGGTACGGCGACGGCGGTTTTACCCAGATAATGAAGCAACAGCGCAATCGGAAAAAACCATTGTCCCGTCTGTTCGTGAATGACAAACATCAACGGACGTTCGAATGCAAAACTCCCGCCATTTGCCAGACGGACGGCGATATAAACAGAAAGAGGCAAGAATACCACAATGGCAGTTTGTGCAAAACGGCGGAAAAAAAGAAAAAAATCAGGCATAAATCAGTGAAAAAAATCAGGTTTGAATCAAATATCCGACAAACAAGCCGCGTTCGCAATCAAGAAGGACGAACTGATAGTCTTTGACATTAATTTTTGATAATTATTGCTTTTTTCTCTCTGGAAAATCAGGTAAACCGAATAAGGATACCGCGAGAGGGTGTTATTCTGACCGTACAAACCAAACGGCATCCGTATCGTTTCCCGTCAGGGCAGGCGGATGGTTCCGATAATAATTTCATTAAACATTCGGAGGTTATTATGTCTGTGTCAGTATTATTTTTAGAGGCGATTGTGGCTGTCGGCCTGGCATCCGTCGCCGCCATCGGCATACTGTGGGCAGGCGGAGCGGATTGGTAATCCGTCCGTATGCCGTTCCGTAAAAGGTCGTCTGAAAAACATTTTGTTTTTCAGACGACCTTTTTAATCGGCAACCATCATTCATATTTTATTGGATGCGACGGTAACGACGAAAACGGTTTTTTCTTTCTCTCGCTATATTATTAGGGTCGGCTTGATTTCGGATGGATGCCGCTTGCTGCAAAACAAAACGTCGTCTGAAAAACTTTCAGACGACGTCTGCATCCGCCTTAGCGTATGTCGATGTGCGCACCTTCATGCAGTTCGCGCAGCAGGTTGATTTCCGCCTGTTCGGCTTTTTTGCGCGACAGATATTGGCGTACGGCATTTTGTTGGCGCTCTTCGGGCGTGCCGGCCTCACGGACGTCGTTCAGCTTGATGATGTGCCAGCCGAATTGTGTGCGTACGGGCGGGCTGATTTGACCGGGTTTGAGTTTGTGGACGGCTTCTTCAAACGGCGCAACCATCATGCCGTCGGCGAACCAACCCAAATCACCGCCGCTGTTCGCGCTGCCGTCTTGCGAATATTGGCGCGCCAAACCGGCGAAGTCTGCGCCGCTGCGGGCTTGTGCATAGATTTTGCGGATGGTGCTTTCCGCGCCTGCCGCCGCGTTGTCGTTGTCGGCTTTAATCAGGATGTGCTGCGCGCTGTATTGGCGCATCGGTTCGCCTTCGGGCAGGGCGACACCTTGTTGGCGCGCGCGCTCGATGAAACTGTTGACTTCTGCATCGCTGACGCGGCTGTTTTGCATCACGGCCTGCTGGCGCACTTTTTCCATAATGATGGTGTCGGCGATTTCGCGACGGGTCTGTGCGGACGGATTTTTCAGGGACGGCGTTTGGGCGATGACGGCATCGATTTCGGCATCGGTCGCTTGAATGTTGCGGCGTTTGCCCGCTTGAACAATCAGGGATTGGTTGACCAGTTGCGCCAAAACTTGCTGGCGGAGCTCGTCTTCGCTGATTTGCGTGCCTTTGGGAAGGTGTTGGCGTGCTTCGGCAATGGCATGTGCCAGCTGGCGCTGGGTAATGACTTCGTTGTCGGCAATGGCGGCGATGCCGTCAGAAAGGCGTACGGCGCCCGAATCGGCAGGCGTGGCGGCTGCTGCCTGTTTTGCCGCTTTCTGCGTTTTGACCGGCTTGCCTTTGGATGCGGCTTTGGGCGCGGCGTGTGCGTTCAATGCCAGACCGAGTGCGGCGGCAAGAATCAGGGGTTTGACGTTCATGGGGTAACTACCTCGTTGGTTTTGCTGTAGCCGGGAATGGCCAAGCGCAGTTTTTCAAATGGGTTGTTGCCGAGATTGCTCAGGTCTTTGAGTTGGAGATTGAAGAATACGGCGTTTTTGCGGCTGTTTTCGCCGGTCACGTAGCGTTGTCCGACGAGGCTTGCGCTCCAGCAGCCGCAATCGCTTTTGTATTCCGCGCCAACCAAGATTTCAAGCGGTTTCTTGGCTTGGATTTCGTAGTTGTAACGTGCGACGGCGTAAAGGTTTTTACGGATGGGCCATTGCGCCGCCAAATCGATTTGGCGGATTTTATCGTAGAAATAGTTGCCGTCCGATTGCAGGTAAATGCGTTCGTTGCGGCCGTATTTGTAGCGCGCGCTCAATACTTTGCCCGGTTCGGGATTGTAGCGGACGGTCGCGGCATAGCTTTCGGCGCGGCTTTCGTTTTGGTTGTAGTGGATATCGAAGCCGGCATGGATGCTGTCGCTCAGTTTGCCGTGCGCGAAGCCGACCCAGTCGGATTGGCTGCGCTCATAACGGCCGACGCTGCCGTCCAGCAATACGTTGTCGTTTTTGAAATAAAACTTCTGTCCGATGCCGGCACGGAACAGCTCGGCACCGTTGTTCGGATTGAGGAATCGGGTTTGCGCGGCGGCGGTCAGGCTGTTGGCGGAGTTGATGCGGTCGTTGCCGACGTACAGGTTTTCACGGAAAAGCTGATTGTAAGAGAAGCTGTTTTCCGAGGTGTCGAAATTGGGTAAGTCGTTTTGGGACTTGGTCGGGATGTAGTTGTAGAACAGGCGCGGTTCGAGGGTTTGCAGATAGGCTTTGCCGAACACATTGGCGTTGCGCTCGAAGGTCATGCCGGTATCGACGTTGAATATCGGCAATACGCGGCTGACGCGGCGGCTGGATTGGTTGCCGAACGAGCCTAAGTCGTAATAAGTCGCGTGTACGCCGATTTTCGGACGGATATAGCCCCATTGGTTGTTGAAATCCCAACGGACGCTGGGATACAGCACGGTACGGCTGCCGTCTTGTTTGCTGTCGTGGACGAAACGGGTGAACTGGCTGAATACGTTGATATTCGCCTTGCCTATGGTTTTCTGCCAACGTCCGGTCAGGCGCGGCATGATGGCGTAGGGTTCGTCTTTGTAACCGTTTTGGTTGGCAAGGGTTTGGTATTTCTGTACGTTCAACGCACCGTCAAAAGAGCCGCCCCAGATATTGTCGCCGTAGTTCAGCCACAGTTGGCGGTTGAGATTGACGTTGCTGGCAATGTCCTCGCGTCCGTAGAAATCGCGGTAGTAATTGTCGTCTGAAACCTGATTGAAGTTGATGCCGCCGCTGAGTTTGTCGGTCAGTTGGTGGTTGTGGTCAAACTTGATTTGATAGCGGTTGTTTTCATGGCGTTTTTTATCGTGCGGCATCCAGTCGCCGTCAATGACGCCGTTAAATTTCGGCTCGAGATAGCGGACCTGTCCACCAAGCTGCACGCCGCGCGAGCTGATGATGCCGGGGCGGAAGGTGGCGTCCAAGTTGGGGGCGAGGTTGAAATAATAGGGAAGGGCGAGTTCCAAACCGTCCGAACCGGTTGACAAGGTCGGCACCAGCAGGCCGCTCTTGCGATGGCCGTTGAGCGGGAAGTCCGCCCAAGGCGTATAAAGTACGGGAACACCGCCGAACACCAGCGATGCGTCTTTTGCCACGCCTATGCCCGTTTCCTGATCGGTTTCGATGCTTTTCGCTTTGATGAACCAACTCGCATCGCCGGGCGAACAGGTATTGAATTTGGTATTGATGAGCTTGTACAGCCCTTTGCCTTTCATTTCCGCCTTTTCACTGACGCTTTGGAGGCGGCGGCCGTCTTTTTCGGCATCGACGCGGACGTATTCGCTCGAGCCGGTATTGTCTTTCAGGTTGTACACCAAAGTATCGCCGCTGACGGTCGAGCCGTCTTGATACAGCGTAAAGCGGTCGCCCGCCCTGACGGTATCGCTGGTTTGGTCGTAATCCGCCCAATCGGCGTTCAACACTTCCTGATTGCGCTCGATGATGACATCGCCTTCGGCGCGGACGGCGACTTTAGACTGTCCGGCAACCTTGTCCGCAATCACGCGGGTGTAGTCCTGCGGCAGGGGTTCTTCGCCGCTGCGTTTGATTTCAGGCTGCTTGTTTGCTTCGGAAGCCTGATGCTGGCAAAACAGGCAGGTATCGCCCAAGGACAATTTATCCTGATCGGCAGGACGACGGTTTTCCCCGCTCTGAACCGCAGGCGGGGTGACCCTTACCGGCTCGTAATCGGCAGGTTGCGGCAAAGATGCATTTTGCGCATATGCCCCTCCCGCGCCGAAGCCGACGCTTAACGCCAAAACCAATGGTTTGAGTGAAAATAAACGAGCCAAAATCGCCCCTTAAATCGGTTTGCCAGTTAGAATAGCGGTTATTTTAACCTGAAAATCCGCGACACCGCTATGCAACGACAAACCGAATTACAAAATTGGCTTCGCGCCGTCTATCCCGAACAAAACTTCGAATTGAGCTTCGCCGCCGCCGATGCCGACTTCCGACGCTACTTCCGCGCTGCTTTTGCCGACGGCAAGACCGTCATCTGCATGGACGCGCCGCCCGATAAAATGAGCGTCGCTCCTTACCTAAAAGTGCAAAAACTTTTCAATATGCTTAACGTTCCCCAAGTATTGCATGTGGACGAAGCGCAGGGATTTATGGTGCTCAACGACTTGGGCAGCACCACTTTCCTGACCGCCATGCAGCAAGAACAAGGCGCGGAGGCACACAAAGTCCTGCTGCTTGAAGCCATAGACGAACTGGTCGAGTTGCAAAAAGCCAGCCGCGCGGGCGAATTGCCCGATTACGACCGCGACATCATGCTGCGCGAAATCAACCTTTTCCCCGAATGGTTCGTCGCCAAAGAGCTCGGACGCGAACTCAACTTCAAACAACGCCAGCTTTGGCAGCAAACCATAGACACCCTGCTGCCGCCGCTGCTTGCCCAGCCGCAGGTGTACGTCCACCGCGACTTCATCGTCCGCAACCTCATGCTCACCACCGGCCGCCCCGGCGTACTCGACTTCCAAGACGCACTCTACGGCCCGATTTCCTACGACTTGGTATCGCTGCTGCGCGATGCCTTCATCGAATGGGAAGAAGAATTCGTGCTGGACTTGGTCATCCGTTACTGGGAAAAAGCCCGCGCCGCAGGATTGCCCGTTCCGGCCGAATTCGACGAGTTCTACCGCTGGTTCGAATGGATGGGCGTACAACGCCATCTGAAAGTCGCCGGCATCTTCGCCCGCCTCTACCACCGCGACGGCAAAGACAAATACCGCCCCGAAATCCCGCGCTTCCTCAACTACCTGCGCCGCGCCTCGCGCCGCTATACCGACCTCGCGCCGCTGTACGCGCTGTTGGTGGATTTGGTCGGCGACGATGAGTTGGAAACAGGATTTACGTTTTAGCCTTTTGTAACGGAAACAGCCTGTGCCGCCCACTAACGGTACAGGCTGTAAAACCATTCCGTTCAAGCATCTTGTCATCCGATCTGTTCCGTTTAAAGGAAAGACCCATGTCCAAATACTCCGATATCTGCACCGCCGCCCGTGCCGGCGATTTGGCTGCCGTGCAGGATATGGTTCAAGCTGATCCCCAAACCGTTTTCACGACGGACAAATACGGCTTCAACGCGCTGCACGAAACACTTGTTGCTGATAATTGCGGCAATGTCAATTTTGAATTGGTGCGGTTTTTGGTTCATGCAGGCTGCCCGATCAATCAAATCAGCAAAGGCAGCCACCCGCGTTCGCCGCTTTGGATAGCCGCTGAATTCTGCCCCGACACTGAAATCGTACAATTCCTGATCGACAACGGCGCAGATTTAGCCACGCTGGAATCCGACGGCAGGCATGTGGTGGACTGCATCGACAATCTCCAAGAACAAAAAGCCGTTCAACAACTACTCAGCACACTGACGGGACAGCCGCTTCCCGAACCGCCCCCACTGCCCAAATATCCCGAACAGCGCACCGATACCGCCACATGGCGTAAAACCACAGCTGCAATCAAAAAAGCCTTTGCCCAACTGGAACGCGCAGGCATCATCGCTATACCTAACGCAAGCTATACCGTTGGAGAATGTATTGCTGAATGCTTCGATAAATTGGAACAGCAGCCCGACCGCAGCCGTTTCACGGGTTACTGCTTCTATACTGAGCCTAATAAAAATCGGGCAAGGGAATTTGGTTGTCTATACCTGAACTACGGCATGATTGCGGAGGATGAAAGCGGTATTGCTGAATTGGCGGATAACATAGTTTCTTTATTGCAGCAGCAAGGCTTCGATGCGGAATGGAGTGGTAATCCGGATGATTACATCAATGTATGGTTGCAACCGTTTTACGCTGCCCTAGCAAGCTAATCAGTTTCACTATATAGTGGATTAACTTTAAACCAGTACGGCGTTGCCTCGCCTTGCCGTACTATCTGTACTGTTTGCGGCTTCGTCGCCTTGTCCTGATTTAAATTTAATCCACTATATTTTTTTATTCTCTTAATGGTTTGGGCATTTTGAGTTAGTGATATCAGATAAAAAGGTCGTCTGAAAACCTGATTTCAAGTTTTCAGACGACCTTTTGCATTCATGCCGGTCCAGCCTTAGCGAAAACTAAGCCTCCGCCACAGAATCGCGGCTGAAGGTTTTTTCGCAGTAGTGGCATTTGAGCTTGGTCTGCCCGCTTTGTTTGCGGACGTAGAAGCGGCTTTTCACCGGCTCGCCGTGGCTGGCGCAGTTGGTGTTCGGGCAGCGGAACACTTCGGCGATTTCGTCGGGCAGGGTGAGCCGGCGTTTGTTGATGACTTTGAAGTGGTCGATGGTGTTGACGACGGCTTCGGGGGCGAAGAGGGCGAGGCGGTTGGCGGCGTTGTCGTCCAGCCAGACGCCGGTGATTTTGATGATGTCTTTGCTGCCTTGGGTTTTGCTGGGCAGGTTGAAGCCGACGGTTACGGCGCTGACGTAGTGCAGCAGTTTGAATTGGCGCAGGATAATCAGGCCTTTGCCGGCGGGGATGTGGTCGATGACGGTACCTTTTTCGATGGCTTCGACGCTGAGTTTAGGGGTTTCCATATTTGCTCCTTATACTTCTTCGTTCAACACCAGCGATAAAATCGCCATGCGGGCGTAAACGCCGTTGGTCGCCTGCTCGAAATAGTAGGCGTGCGGCGTGGCATCGACGTTGGGGTGGATTTCGTCAACGCGCGGTAGGGGATGCAACACGCGCAGGTTGGGGCGGGCGTTGGCGAGCATGGCGGCGTTGAGGTTGAATTTGCCTTGGATTTTGGCGAACTCTTGTTCGTCGAAGCGTTCGCGTTGGACGCGGGTCATGTATAGGATGTCCGCCCATTCGACGGCGGCTTCGAGGTCGGGCAGGATTTGGTAGCGGCAGCCTGCGGCTTCGAGTTCTTCGGTGATGTATTCGGGCATGGCGAGGCTGGGCGGGGAGACGAAGGCGAATTCGCAGTCCCAGCGTTTGAGGGCTTGGCAGAGGGAATGGACGGTGCGGCCGTATTTGAGGTCGCCCGCCATGGCGATTTTGAGCTTGTTCAGACGACCTTGGGTTTCGTAGATGGTCACGAGGTCGAGCAGGGTTTGGCTGGGGTGTTGGTTGGTGCCGTCGCCGGCGTTGATGACGGGAACTTTGGAAAACTCTGCGGACACGCGCGCCGCGCCGTCTTTGGGATGGCGTTGGATGATGGCGTCGGTGTAGCTGGAGATGATGCGGGCGGTGTCGGCGAGGGTTTCGCCTTTTTTCGCGCTGGTGTTGGCGCCGTCGGCAAAGCCGATGACTTTGCCGCCCAAGCGTTGTACGGCGGTTTCAAACGACAGGCGTGTGCGGGTGGAGGGCTCGAAAAAGCATGAGCCGATGAGTTTGCCTTCGAGCAGGTCGTCGCGCGGGTCGGCTTTGAGCTTGAGGGCGGTTTGCAGGAGCAGCTCAAGCTGTTCGGTCGTCAGGTCGGAAATGGAGATGACGTGTTGTCGGTAAAGCGGGTTGGGCATTCGGCTTCCTTTCTTCAATTCGGCAAAAACCCCGCTAAGGCGGGGTTTTACGAAACAACGACGGACGCGCCGCGGCGTGCGGTACGGGCAAAACGGGCGGGGCGGGCGTTGAGGCGCATGGGTCGTCTGAAATCGGTTTGAGGTGGCGGTATTATCGCATATTTGACGGGGCGGGGTTTCGGATTTTCGTGAAAAGGGGTCGTCTGAAAAATGGGGTTTCATCCTTTTCAGACGACCTGCTTTATTCGGTTTTGCCCGTCAGGGCTTTCATACAAAGCTGATATTCCGCCTTGCCCGTATCTCGGGCGAAGATGGCGTAGTCGGATTTGGGGACGGCGTTCAAAGTCGATTGCGGGAAGTGGTAGATTTCTTGCGCCACGCGCTCGGTTAGCCCTTGAATGAAGGAGCGGCTGTAATCGTTTTTGGCAACGACCATAAAGCGTTCGTTCATCTTCTCAACGGTTTGTCCAACACCCGTACCGGACAAACGTTCGCCCATGGCGGTTTGAGCCATCAGTCCGACCAAGGCGCATTGGTCTTGGAAGGAGGCTTCTTGCGGTTCGGCGTGTGCAAAAGAGAATGCGGCGGCGAGCAGGAGGGCTGCGGTATATTTTTGTCTGTTCATGGAGGTTTCTTTGGAATAGAGGTTGTTGGAGCAGGCGGGAATTTACATGAAGTATTCTGTGGTGGCAACAACGCGAAGACGGCAGGATTTCAGGCGTGAAAAAGAGAGAAGGCGAAACCGTTTACCGTTTGGGCATTATCCGTGGGCGAAACAGCGACGAACATCAGACGCAGGTCGTCTGAATTTTACTTGCCGGAATGATTTAAGGCTATTTGAAATAGTTTCAGACGGTCTTATGTTATTCCCTATGAATTTAAGCAGTTGCCGGAAATTTTGTGAAAACATCATAGGACGTACCGATAATTTGAGAACTTATCTTCCTGTTTAATAGTCTATTTTATTGTCGAGAATACCCCGACAGGATTCTATGATATGCAAAATCAAAATGAAGCATCCGTTAGGTGTGGGTCGTCTGAAATCGCTGTTTTCCGACTTTCTCTGCTGCTTTGGGCGGGAATTGCAGCGGCGGTGTGCTGGACTGTTGCCGATATACTGCTGGTCGGATTCGTGCAGACGCCGGAACGTTATCCCCTGCTTTCTCAGACGCTGGCGCCGCAGTTGGGCGAGGCAGCGGATTTTGCCGTGCTGATGCAGGCCGGCTCGCCCGAGCGGCTGCTGTGGGGCGTGTTGCCGGCGACGTTTTCTGCGGTGCTGTATCTGGCGGCGGCATTCGGCGTTTACCGGCTGATGCGGCCCGGACGCACGGCCATGGTCGGTTTTGCAGTGCTGTTTTTCGGATATGCACTGTCGCCTTTGGGGCATGCCGGTTTTTATTTCACGGGCATGGCTGCTAAGGTGCTGCTGAATGCCGCGCCGGACGATTATCCGCCGCTACTGACGCTGTTCCGTCATTTTTACCGGATGCTGGAGGTGCACTGGATGGCTTCGGTCGGTTCGATTGCGGCGGGATGGCTGCTGTTGCTGGTACAGACGCTGCGCCGTAGGACGCTGCTTCCGCGCGCCGCCGCGTGGTGCAATCCGTTGCCGGTAGGAACGGTTATTGCGGTTTCGTGCAGCCTGTTTCCGCAATCGCCTGTTGCCGCCGCGCTTGGCGGGGCGACGTTTAATCTGGCGCAGTTGGTGTTTTTTGTTTGTGCGGCGGCGTGTGTCCGCAGGCGGGGAATGGGGATGCAGCCGGGCTGAAATAAAACGATGCCATCTTTGCCGGACGGCAATCATCCGCCTTGGCGCCGATGCTTGTAATACAGGTAATCCGCCGTTTCATCCCAAACTCATCACACATCATATTGCCGCTACGGCTCAAAGGTCGTCTGAAATTTAACGTTCCATTTTCAGACGACCCCTTGTCGTTTTTCAAAAAACAAAAAATCCGACTCCGGCCCCGAACGCCACGAAGCACGGACAGTAGGGTATAATTGCGAAATATATTCTTTTGTGAAATCAATAAAAAACAAAGACGAAAAGCAGTTTTTGAAAGGTTTCACCCTAATTTCAAACTCTACACAGGAAACCGCCATGTTAGTCTGCAACCCTTACGAAGTCGTGATTCACGGCACAACCAACAAAGGCAAGATTTTCCGTCCCAGCGACTGGGCAGAACGCCTGTGCGGCATATTGTCCTCATTCACCAAAGACAACCGGCTGTCCTACTCCAACTGGGTGCGCCCCATGCTGGTGGACAACGTCCGCTGCGTCGCCGTCGATAAGAAACTCGAAGAAGACAATCCGCAGATGTTCCGTTTCCTGATGGACTTTGCCGCCGACAACGACCTGCGCATCATCGACTGCAAAGAGCTTTTGAAAGAACAGGAAGCCAAAGCACAAGGCGAACCTGCCGAACGCGTCCCGCTGGCACAAGCCATCGAAGAAAAACACGCCGCCGAAAAAGCAAAGACTCAAGCAGCCACCGCCGAATACATTTTGCGCGAAATCCCGCCCGAAGACACATCCACCGCCTTCGCCGCCCTCAGCGTCCTGCGTTCTTCATTGACCGACATCAGCAAATTCACCGAACAAATCAACACCGTCCAACGCCCCGCCGGCTACCGCCTCTTGGGTATTTTCGAAGAAGGCAAACACAACGCCGTCGCCGTCTGCGGCTTCCGCGAATCCTGCAACCTCGCCAGCGGCCGCCATATCCACATCGACGACATCGTTACCCTGCCGCAAAGCCGCCGCAAAGGCTACGCCTCCCGTCTGTTGGCAGAAGTCCGTAAAATCGGCGCGGAAACGGGCGTAACCAAAATCCACCTCAACGTCCACGTCAACCACGACCGCGTCGATGCGCACCGCCTGTATTTCAAAAACGGCTTCGAAATCTGCGCATACCATTTCCGCTGTGATCCTAAATAAACGAAAAGGTCGTCTGAAAATCAAATACGGTTTCCGACGACCTTTATAAATATAAATTCCAGGTTTCAACTCAATCTGTACTTGCTCAATGGATTAATTAAGAAGAGCTTTCTTCTTATTTAAATATTTTTTTATTTCTCTGATATTTTTTAATTTAAATTCTATTTTATGATCAGATATACCATTAAATCCTGATGCGTTCTCACCTAAGATATGATTTGAAAGTATTAGTTTTAACTCACCATTTTCTTTGTTTTGATAAATTTTATATAAATAAATCGTATAATCTTTGCCATCCAGTTGAGGATAGCAACAAAATTCCTCTGAAAATAGAATATAGTCAATTAAAAATAAAATAGTACAATACTCAACTTTGAAGGTCTAACCATGGCATACTCTGCGGACTT
>ERZ1023282.833-NODE-833-length-13833-cov-7.811729_pt1 | contig 13833 bp, 10 predicted proteins | sample MGYA00521262_ERZ1023282 | MGnify/ENA primary metagenome ERZ1023282 (study PRJEB32759, sample SAMN07749867) | skin metagenome | biome: transportation; feature: city; material: polyester macromolecule | host: Homo sapiens | place: Hong Kong:KT line | collected... | reverse complement strand
CCAGGATGGAGACACGCGCCTCCAGCCCGGTCAGGCTCTCCAGCTGCTCGGCCAGAGTGAAGGTGTTGGCGCGGTGGGAAGCCTCCAGACGCTTGACACCCCGTTTTGCCATCGCCTTGCGCTCGGGACTGGAGGCGTCCTTGACCAGGGCGCGGGCGTGCTCCAGCTCGGCGTGATCCGTCACCGACAGTGCTCCCTCGGCCACGGCCACCACTGAGAAGGACGACCCGTGGGAGCGGCGTCGCTCGATCTTGTCCGCGATCGCGTCCACCGAGTACGGAATCTCCGGCAGCAGAATGACATCCGCCCCACCTGCGATGCCGGCGCCCAGGGCCAGCCAGCCGGCTCGGTGCCCCATGATCTCGGTGAGGATGATGCGGTGGTGGGAGTGCGCCGTCGAGTGCAGCCGGTCCACGGCCTCCGTGGCGATCTCCAGGGCCGTGGCGAATCCGAAGGAGGAATCGGTGTGGACGATGTCGTTGTCAATGGTCTTGGGCAGGTGAATGATGTTGAGGCCCGCGTCCATGAGGCGCTTGGCGTTCTTCGCGGTTCCGCCACCACCGAGGCAGACGAGGGCGTCAATCCCGTCCTTCTCGCAGTTCTCCACGATAGTAGGCACCATGTCGCGGGGCTCGCCGTCCACCATCATGCGATGCACCTTGTCCCGGCTGGTTCCCAGCATGGTGCCGCCGGTGGTGAGGATCCCGGACAGAGCGGCGGCGTCCAGCTCGGTGAAGCGGTTCTCAGCCAGACCTCGCATGCCGTCTCGAAAGCCGATGAGCTCCCAGCCGTGCTGCTGAATCGCCGCCTTTCCAAAGCCTCGGATCGCCGCGTTGAGTCCTGGGGCGTCGCCGCCCGCCGTGAGAATGCCGATGCGCTGAACCATAGAGCCAAGTATGCCGTGGTCCGGTGCCACATACACGCTGTTGTCCTCGGCCCCCGGCGGTCTTTGCTGTGGTGTTTCAGCCGATTCGGACTGATGACGTCGTGTGCGCTGCCAACCGGTATCATCATTGTCCTGATCGCGTCGAAGCCGGTGGGAACAATTCGCCCTTCTTCGGTGTTGACGTACCGGTGCCCTTATGTTCTGTCAGAGCCGGGACACCGAGAGAGACGAGCCACGAGGAGGCCACAAGCATGGCAGACCGCGCACTGCGGGGCATGACCATCGGCGCGAAGTCGATGGAGTCAGAGGACGGCGTTGAGTTCGCTGAGCGGATGATCGTCAGCTACGAGTGCCCGATGGCGCACGTCACCAAGATCCCGATGTCCACGGAGGCCGAAGTACCCCCCACCTGGGAGTGCCCTGAATGCGGGCAGCCCGCAGCACGGCGTGGTGAGGACGAGCCCGAGCCCGACGAGCCCAGGAAGACCCCCCGTACCCATTGGGACATGCTCCTGGAGCGCCGCAAGGTCGAGGAGCTCGAGGTTCTTCTCAACGAGCGTCTCGAGGCTCTGCGCAGCGGTGAGGTCTACCGCGAGAGGGTCAGCGGCTGACAGTCCTGAAAACCTGTGTGGACCAGATCGAGAGGGCCACCCTTCACGGGTGGCCCTCTCGATGTCCTTCTTGGATGACGTCAGATGATGTCGGTCAGGAACGCTTCTGACGCGATGAGGCTGACGGGCGCCGCTGGTACCCCGTCGCAGCCCGGCGGCGCTTGTCCCGCGCTGCACGTAGCCGGCTTCCGGCGATCTTGGCGGCGTCGAGCAACTGCCCGGAGCGCTTGGCGACACCCCAACGGGTCACTAGGGACAGCTCCTCGGTGAAGATCCCCCCGGAGAGCTTGGACTGGCCGGCCTCACGCTCCAGGAAGGTGATCGGCATCTCCACGATGCGGCCCCCGACCTCGTCGACGAGCTTGGTCATATTGACCTGGAACCCGTATCCGAGGGCCTCAACCTCGCCCAGGTCCATACGGCGCAGGACGGAGGCTCGGAAGACCCGGAAGCCCGCGGTCGCGTCCTTGACCCGCAGCCCCAGCATGGCGTTGATGTAGAGATTCCCGGCCTTGGACAGGGCCACCCGCTTGGCGTCCCAGCCTTCGGTAGCGCCACCGGAGACCCACCGCGACCCGATGACGAGATCGGGCTCGTCGGCCATCTCGGCGCGCTGGATGAGCAGGGTCAGATCCTCAGCCCGGTGGGAGCCGTCAGCATCCATCTCAACGATGAGTTCGTAGCCGGCCGCCAGCGCCCAGGAGAATCCGGCGAGGTAGGCCGGTCCCAACCCGTTCTTCTCCGAGCGGTGCAGGACGTGGATGTGGGAGTCCTCGTCGGCACGGGTGTCGGCGTAGTCACCGGTGCCGTCGGGGGAACCGTCGTCGACGACGAGAATGTCCGCCTCGGGAGCGTGCTCGCGGACCCGGTCCAGTGCCGTGGGCAGGGACTCGATCTCGTTGTAGGTCGGGATGACGACGAGTGCCTTCACTTCTCTCTCCAAGGTTGAGGTGTGTGGCGCCGCGGCCACTTGAGACACCCCGAGGGTATCTGAGATCAGCGTCGACGCCGGTGAACCTGAGCCGTCGTCTTCCTACGCAGACGTACCTGACCGACAATACCTGCGCTGAGCAGCAGGCCCGCACCGGCCAGGATGATGAGGCCGGGGACGGGGCCGAGGCGGTCGGCGACGGTTTGTGAGCTGCGCAGCGGGACATCGGCCACGAGGCTCGCCTGAGTATAGGGCCGGGTCACCTGCTCGACCTCACCGCGGGGGTTGATAATCGCGGTGTAACCGACGGTGGAGGCCTGGATGACGCTGCGGCCGTGCACCACTGCCTGGACGCGGCCCTGGGCGAGCTGCTGGGCGGCCTCGCCGGAGTCGAGGAAGGAGGCGTTATTGGTCGGGATGACGATGGCCTGCCCACCCTGCCTGACGCCGGTGCGCAGAGCGTCGTCGTAGGCGACCTCGAAGCAGATCCCCATGGCGAAAGTGACCTCTCGGTCCTGGGAGACGGCGGGAACCGTCAGCGTGCTGGACCCGGTGCCGGGCAGCATATCGATGCCGACCCGGTCTACCTGGGTGGTCAGGCGCCGCACGAGGGAACGAGCGGGAATGTACTCGGCGAAGGGCACAGGCCGGTGCTTGCGGTAGTACGGATGAGTCGTCTTCCCGGAGACGTCTCCGGGATTCCACACGAGGACGTCGTTGTAGCGGATGTCGTCGACGAAGGGCACTGCGCCCACGAGCACCGGTGCCTGGACGGCCTGGGCCGCCTCATCGACGATGGCCGCCGAGGCCGGGTAGTCGCGCGGGTCCAGGTCGGCGGAGTTCTCCGGCCATATGACCATGTCGAGGTTTCCAAGGCCGATGTCGTCGGCCAGCTTCCGCGTGGCCTCAGCGTGGTTGCCAGTCACCTCCAGGGCCCGGTTGAAGGCGTCCTCGAAGTCGGTGGCGACGTTTCCCTGGACGGCTCCGACACGAACGGTTCCGTTCTCGGCTCGTGTATCCAGCGGCAGTAGCCGCGGTGCGACGAGCAGAGCCGCGGCGAGCGCCGTGGAGACGACGACGGGGACGAGGCGACGCTCATAGAGGGTCTTCGCCATGTGAGCAACGCATGCAGCGGCCAGAGCTACCAGCAGTCCTACGCCGGTGCTGCCGACATAGGCGGCTGCAGGCAGGACCGGGGCGTCGGCCATGGCGAAGGCCAGACGCCCGAAGGGAAAACCGCCCAGTGGCCACACCGAGCGCAGCTCCTCGACGCCCGACCACAGAAGAGCGAAGGCGAGAACACCCCGGGCACCAGCGGGCACATGGTGCAGCGGGTTTCGGCCGCTGGAGGCCCCCTCAAGCTGTGGGAGCCGGCTGACCAGAGCCCACGCGCCGCCGAGGCCGGCCAGGTAGAGCGACTCGAAGAGCGTCAGCGCGATCCAGCCGATCGGGTTGCCCATGCCCACCATCGTGAAGTGCAGCAGAGGCGTGAACAGGCCGAAGCCGTAGAACAGCCCCAGACCGGTGCCCGCCCAGAAGCCGCGGCCGCGGACGAGCAGCATGAGTGTCCCGACCCCAATGAGGGCCGACCACCACAGGTTCAGCGGGGGGAAGGCGGCGTAGGTGGTCAGGCCCGCCAGCATCGCCACAGCCGCGGGGGCTGATCGGCGAAGCCAACGGGTGGACCAGGAGGGCACTGTCACGCGGTGAAGCATACGGGCAATGCGCCGGCGCCTCCTCTCATTCTCGACGGATGACAGCCGTCAGTCGTTATGGCGCTCCTGTGTTCCCAGGAGCCGGTGGTACAGCGGGTGGCAGGCGCCCAGGGCGAGGCCCGTGATGACCAATCCGACGGTGATGACACCGACTACCAGCGGAGACGCACCGGACGTTGGAGAAGTCCCCATCAGGAGCGAGCCCATGACGATGCCCAGACCCGCACCGCCCAGAACGGCGAGGAGGAGCGGTGTGTAGGCCTCCATCCACATGACGCGCAGGCCGTAGCCTGCAGGAGCGCCCATGCGATGCAGGCTGCGGGACTGCTCCGCGCGCTCGATGGTTCCTGAGGCCTGGGTGATGAGGATGGAGGTGGCCGTTAGGGCGAACCCGAAGGCCAGGGTGATGACGGCCCCCTTGTCAACGTCCCACAGGATGCTGTAGACGAAGGACTCGGCCGAATCGGCTTCCGTCGTCGTCATGGCGCTCAACCCCAGCGGCATGAGTGACATGAAACCGCCGATGAAGGCCAGCAGCCCCATGGCGGAGACCCGGTGCCACGTCGCGGTGGGGGCTGCCTGGATCCGGCGAGCGGTCCAACGCATGACCGGGCCGCGTAGCCGGGCGAGCCCTCGGGAGAGCAGCTGCGTGAACCATGACCCGGCCAGGTCGAAGACGGCGATGAGTGCCACGATCATGACGCACACGATGATATAACGATGCTGTGACGGTACCGACCGAATGATGTGCGGGGCACTGAACAGCGTCACAAGGAACACGACGATGCGCCAGACGCCGGCGCGCGGTCCGTTGGTTCGTCGTGAGACGCCCAGAGGGGAGATCCGCACCTGGCGCAGCCCCCGCCATGCCGAGACCTGGCCGACCGCGAGGACCCCCACCAGGACGGCGGCCAGGAACCGTAGCGGCAACACCATCTCACTGGCAGTGATCCGGGTTCCCATGACGGTGAGGCTGCTCCAGGCGGGAAGGGTGACCAGGTAGGCGGCGGTGCCAATGACTGCGCCGGCAGCCGACTGCACGAGGGCGTCCAGCAGGGACATTCGGGTGACGTCCGCCCCGGACAGGCCCATCAGGCGCAGAACAGCCAGGCGCCTCTCACGGCTGCGCGCTCCCAGTACCGCGGCGCTAGAGGCCAGCCCCACCATGGCTGGCACCAGCATGGCGCAGGCCAGAATGGACATACTGAGGTAATGCGAAGCCATGAAGTCGAAGCCGTAGCCCGCGTTCTTGGCCGCGGCCTCCCATACCGGAACCCGTTCCGGGTGCGTTCCACGGCTGTAGAGCATCCATGTACCCCCGGCGACGGTCAGGGCTGCACAGGTGGCCACGGTGTATGCCAAAACGCTAGCCAGGTACAGCAGCGTCTCCCCCTCGCGGGAGGTGAGGCGTGCGCGGGTCAGACGCGCGGTGAGGCGGGCGAGAACCGCGAGACCGGGTCGGGAGACCGCAACGCGGGATGAGCCTGTCGCAAGCACGGCGGCAGAGCTGGGAACCGAGGTGGTCATCGAGGTGCTCATCGGGCGACCTCCGACTCTGCGGCTTGCATGGAGCCACGGGCTGTGCTGGCGTTCAGGCGGCGGTCTGAGTGGACCAGTCCGTCACGGATCTCGATAAGGCGTGAGCACCAGCGAGCAACATTGACGTCGTGCGTCACCACGACCAGCGTCGCGCCGGCCATGGAGGCGGCCGCTGTCAGCAGCTGCATCATCTCGTGACCGGTTGCCTGGTCCAGTGCCCCGGAGGGCTCGTCGGCGAAGATGGCACGGGGGCTACCCACCAGCGCCCGGGCGATCGCGACCCGCTGGGCCTGACCGCCGGACATCTGCGCAGGGCGCCGCCCCCTGAGATCCGCCAGGCCGAGCCGTGCGAGCACCTCATCGGCGGCGCGCAGTGCCGAACGCGTCGGTGTTCCGGTAAGCATGAGCGGAAGAGCCACGTTCTCCCGAGCCGGCAGCTCGGGGATGAGCTGGCTGTCCTGAAAGACGAATCCCAGCTCGCGCAGTCGCAGATGGGATCGCTGCGCATCAGTGAGACGGGAGATCTCGGTGCCCCCGAAGCCTACGCTCCCCTGATCCGGGACGAGAACTCCGGACAGGCAGTGCAGCAGGGTCGACTTGCCCGAGCCCGAGGGCCCCATGATCGCGACGCTCTCACCTGCGGAGACGTTGATAGTCAGGCCGGCCAGAGCCGTCACCGTACCGAAGCGCTTGACAATGTCGCTGGTGGTGATCAGTGGTGTGCTCATGGCTCTTATTTCATCGTTTTCTCGACGCGATCGCGATAGTGCTCGCACTGCTGTCGAGGTAGTGCTGGGTATACCTCTCGGGTAGTTGGTGCCCAGCCTGACGCCTCAGGCGAACGGGACACGGTACCTTGGGAGCGTGCAGCTCAGGTTCTCTCCGCGATGGCTCGGCAGGTCCAGACCCACGCATGAGGCCGTTGCCGCACGGCGGATCGCCGAGCTGACGGCCTCCCGTCGGGAGATTGTTGCGGCCTACGAGATCGAGCGCCGCCGTATCGAACGCGATCTGCACGACGGCGCTCAGCAACGGCTCGTCGTCGGGCTCATGAAGCTCGGTGAGGCACAGCTCTCCCCCGCCGTCACCGCGGATCCCGCACTCGCCGCTCTTCTGGGCGAGGCGAAGTCGGCCATCGCCGGCGGGCTCGAGTCGCTGCGCACCACAGTGCGCGGCATCCACCCCCAGGTGCTCACTGATCTCGGCCTGAAGGCTGCTCTGACAGACGCGGTGGATCGGGCAGACAGGACCGGCAGGACCGTCAGAATCGTCTGTCCGCACCCTCTGCCGACGATGCCCGAGGGAGTGCTGGCCGCGGCCTACTTCTTCGCCCTGGAGGCGATGACCAACGCGCTCAAACACGCCCCTGATGCAGAAGTGACAATCCTGCTGAGCGTGGATAAGAACCTGAGGGTCTGCGTCGTCGACACCGGGGCCGGCGGGGCCTACCTCCAGCCGGGTCACGGCCTGGCGGGCATGAGGGAACGACTCGCGGCCTTCGGTGGAGAGCTTCTGCTGTCCAGTCCCCCGGGTGGGCCGACCCAGGTCGCAGCGCACCTGCCCCTCCTCCTGGCCCGCGGGGAGAGCGGCATCGGCATGGACGGCGTAGACAGTACGGGCGGCACGATTAACGCAGAAGGGCGGGAGACATGAGTACGGCCCCCTCACTGGTACTCGCCGATGACTCGGCCCTCCTGCGCGAGGGGCTGGCAGGTCTGCTGGAGCGCCAGGGCTACGACGTCATCGCCCGGGAGAGCAGTGCACCGGCTCTCATCCAGCGCATCGACCACCTGGGTAGCCAGGGACACCTACCCGATGCTGTGATCACCGATGTCCGCATGCCTCCGTCCATGAGGAACGACGGGCTGGAGGCCGCGCTGGACATTCGGCGCCGCCACCCCTCCGTTTCCATCATGGTGCTCAGCCAGTACGTGTCTGCGACCTACGCCCAGCAGCTCCTCGCCTCTGATGCCCCGGCAGACGCCGGTGGGACGGGGTACCTGCTCAAGGACAGGGTCTCGGAGGTCGCGGACTTCCTGGGCTCTCTGCGAGTGGTCCTGGCCGGAGGCATGGTGACCGACCCGGAAGTGGCCCGTGCCATGGTGCGCAGCTCTCGCTCAGGACTCGCAGATCTGACGCCGCGCGAGCTCGAGGTCCTCGAGCTCATGGCCCGAGGGCTGTCGAACAGTCAGATCTCGGCCCAGATGGTTGTGTCGGGGGCAGCAGTTGCCAAGCACGTCTCGGCGATCTTCCTCAAGCTGGGGCTGGACCCCTCCGAGGAGAACCGGCGGGTGCGCGCCATCCTCGCCTTCCTCGGTGACGGGCTCAGCAGGTAGCTCTCAGTCGTGAAGCCCGGCGGCGCGCCAGGGCGTGGTGCACGGGCTGCCAGGCCAGTGCCAGCAGGGTGCCGGTGATCGCCCCGATGAGGCAGGACATGGCTGTTCCTGTGATCCAGGACAGGATCGGGTTGTGGGTGAGTTCCTCGGCCCACTCGATGGCGTGGTGCAACGGATGGAAGCCGACCTTGGCGAGGTTGAGTGCCAGGATGTGGCCACCGACCCACAGCATCGCCACGGTGCCGACGATCCCGATGCTGCGGAAGAGCGCCGGTGCCGACTTCACGATCGCGCGGCCGAGCGCTTGGGTGGCTCTGGTACGGCCACTGGATGCCAGGTGCGCCCCGGCGTCGTCGAGCTTGATGAGCGCGGCGACCAGACCGTAGACGGCGAAGGTGATGAGCAGGGCGATGAGGACCAGGACGATGATGCGTCGCATGGAGGACTCCCCCTCCACCTCGGCCAGGGCCAGCAGCATGATCTCGGTGGACAGGACGAAGTCCGTGGTGATGGCCTGACGGACGATCTGGGCCTCGTCGACCGGGCCGGTCTCCTCCTCTGCATGAGCAGTGATACCGAAGCGCTCCAGGATCTTCTCCCCGCCCTCGAAGCACAGGTAGGCACCACCGAAAATGAGTGCGACCGGCAGGAGCACCGGCGCCACCGCAGTCAGCAGCAGGCCGATCGGCAGGATGAAGAGAAGCTTGTTGCGAAGCGAGCCCAGCGTGATCTTCTTGATGATCGGCAGCTCGCGATCCGGGGTGATGCCTGTGACGTACTGGGGCGTGGTGGCCACGTCGTCAACGGCGGCCGCCGATACCTTCGCGGAGGTCTTGACGGCGATCGAGGCCGTGTCGTCAACAGTGGACAGCGTCAGCTTGGCGAGCGTGGCAATGTCGTCGAGGAGAGCGAAGAGGCCTGACATAGGGGCATGAGTCCTGTCGTTCGAGGTGTCGGCTGCGACGAGCCTACCCGCCGCGGTGCCCTGAGGCGGCTGGAGAGCGCAGGGCAGGCATCTCACATGGCGGACCAGCTCACCACTCCCCGGTTGAGATCCAGGGAGGCCTCGGCGGCCCGTATCGACAGGTTGGTGACCGCTCTGGCCTGATCGGCAGCGGCATCCGGTGGTGGTGAGAGGCTCGCGATCTGGCCGACGACGTCGAGCAGCTGCTTGCACCAGCGCACGAAGTCCCCGGCCGTCAGCTCTGTGGCATCGAGGATGTCCACCAGCTGGGCGCCGTCGCACCATGCCTGGACGGCTCCGGCCAACGCCGGCTCGGCTCCCGAGGACGCCTCGATACGAGCCAGGGACTCCAGGTCATGGATCCGGTGCGAGACCCCCAGCTGTGTGCGCAGGCACTGGCCGAGTCTGGACCCGGGTGCCACCGGAAGCCCGATCGACTGCGCGCTCAGCCGTGGCTCGTAGACGCAGGCGCTCAGCGCCCCGGCAAGTTCCCCCGCGCTGAGACCCTCGAAGACGCCCGTGCGCAGGCACTCGGTGATGAGTAGGTCCCGCTCAGCGTAGATCCGAGCCAGGATTCCGCCGGCACCGGTGACCCGCAGCTCGAGCTCCGGGTGGCCGCGGTCCACGGGCCGCAGGTAGCCCAGCTCGAGCAGTACCTCGCACACAGCGTCGAAGAGACGCGCAATGGTGCCGGTACGGGTCTCGATGCGCCGCTGGAGACGCTCGGCCTCGGCCTTGGCCCTGGACCACTTGCGGCCGATCCGAGCGTGTCCCTCCCGGTCGGGGCACCCGTGACAGGGGTGCGAGCGCATTTCGTGGCGCAGTCGCTCAAGGTTCTCAATCGCGCTGTCCCGGCGAGCCTGTGCTCGTCCGGAGCGGGTACGCGTGCGTCTTGTGCCGTCCTCCAGGTCCCCGGCGCGCAGAGCATCCACCAGGCGCTGGACGAGCCGGTCACGGTCCCGGGGCCGGTGCGGGTCCACCGACTCGGCCACCCGCAGCGCGCCCACGCGCATGACACCGTCCGGCGCCGTGTCCGGGGTCAGGGTGACGACCCGCGAGTCCTCCCCCAGCACCGTGATGCTGGGGATCCCGGTGCGGTCCGCACCGATCTCCAGGACGATGCCGTGCCGGCGACGTCGGCCCTTGCGGAAGACGACGACGTCGCCGCGCCCCAGCGTGCTCATGGCCCTGCCCGTCTCGCTGCGGCGCGCGGCGGCCTTGTCACGCGACAGGTCCGCCTCGGCGTCGGCGATGGCCTGGCGCAGGGCTGCGTACTCGCGGAAGTCCCCCAGGCGGCAGGTCATGTCCTTTTCCAGACCCTCCAGGCTGCGGCGCCTGCGGCGTGCCTGGGCAGCCAGCTCCACGACGCCGCGGTCGGCCTGGAACTGGGCGAAGGACTCCTCGAGCACCTCGCGGACCCGTGCCCGAGGCATGCGCTCGAGCAGGTTGACGGCCATGTTGTAGGTCGGACGGAAGGCGGAGACCAGCGGGTAGGTGCGCCGGGAGGCCAGTGAGGAGACCGTGGCCGGCTCGACGTCGTCGGCGGCCAGGACGACGGCGTGGCCCTCGATGTCGATGCCGCGCCGCCCCGCCCGCCCGGTGAGCTGGGTGTACTCCCCCGGGCTGAGGGTGACGTGGGCCGAGCCGTTCCACTTGCGCAGCGACTCCAGGACCACCGTACGCGCGGGCATGTTGATGCCCAGCGCCAGGGTCTCGGTGGCGTAGACGACCTTGACCAGACCCGCGCTGAAGAGCTCCTCGACGGTCTCCTTGAACACGGGCAGCAGCCCCGCGTGGTGCGCCGCGACGCCGCGCTCCAGGGCGTGGGCCCAGAAATGGAAGCCCAGAACTCCCAGGTCGCCGGCCGGGATGTCCGCGGTACGCCGCTCGATCACCTCACGGATCCGGGCCGCCTCGGCCTCGGTGGTCAGGTCCATCCCGGCGCTCACCACCTGGTGGACGGCCTGCTCGCAGCCGGCTCGGGAGAAGACGAAGACGATGGCGGGCAGCAGGGTCGCCTCCTCCAGGGCCTTGATGACATGCAGTCGCGAGGGTGGCTTGAGTCGCGCCGTGCGGGCGCCGCCCTCACCGCGGCGGGGCGCGCGTCCGCCTCTTGCGGAGCGCTTCCAGGGCTGCGGTCCCCGGCCGGATCCGCCACCGCGGCTGCGGTAGCTGTTCTTGGAGGCGCCCCCGGAGGCGGCGGCGCGCCGGGCCTGCTTGACGGCCTTGAGCAGCTCGGGGTTGAGCGGGGGCTGCACAGACTGCTCCGTCTGCTCTGTCCGCTCCGGCTCCGCCGTGCCGGTGGGGTTGGCGGGTTCTGTGCCATCGGTGGGGTGGGAGTACAACGGCAGCAGCCGGCGACCGACCATCATGTGCTGGGTCAGCGGGACGGGGCGATCCTCGGAGACGACGACGGCGGTTCTTCCCCGCACCTGGCCGAGCCAGTCACCGAACTCCTCGGCGTTGGAGACCGTGGCGGACAGGGAGATCACCTGGACCTCGGCGGGCAGGTGGATGATGACCTCCTCCCACACCGGCCCGCGGAAGCGGTCGGCCAGGTAGTGGACCTCGTCCATGACCACGAAGCCCAGCCGATTCAGATCGCGAGAGCCCGAGTAGAGCATGTTGCGCAGCACCTCGGTGGTCATGACCACGACGTCCGCGTGCGGGTTGACGGAACTGTCTCCGGTGAGCAGCCCCACCTTCTCCTCGCCGTGCCGGGCCACGAGGTCCAGGTACTTCTGGTTGCTCAGAGCCTTGATCGGCGTGGTGTAGAAGGTCTTGAACCCCCGGACCAGCCCGAGGTGGACGGCGAACTCCCCCACCACCGTCTTACCGGCCCCCGTCGGAGCCGCAACGAGAACGCCCTCGCCTTTTTCAACAGCGGCACAGGCCTTCTCCTGGAACGGGTCGAGAGAGAAGGAGTAACCCTGGGAGAAGCGGGCGAGCTCACTGCTGGCGACGGCCTGTCGACGACGAGATGCGGCATAGCGCTCGGCTGGAGAGCTCATGGGGACACCCTACGGGCCGGATCCACCCTGGGCCGGCAGGAGCAGCCTCACGGCGTCGGGGACGGCCTCGAGGCGCAGAGGCAGCTCGGCCAGGGGCTCGCCGTCGGCGAAGGGGCGCGGGGGCGGGCGCAGGCCCCGGTCGCGGCCGGTGCGCTCGTCCAGCGCCTCAATGGTGATGCTGCGACTACGCTCGATGTGGACGGCCGGGTCAGTCAGGTGAGTACCGCTGGACAGCCGGCCGAACAGAGCGACCAGGCGGGCTCTGCCCACGGGATCCAGGCGCAGGATCTCCAGCAGACCATCAATGGGATCGGCCTCGGGCGCCAGGTCCATACCGCCGCCGACGTAGCGCGTGTTGGCCACCGCCAGCAGGAGTGCGGAGCCGTCCCAGGTGCCCGTGTCGGTAGTGACCCGGTAGCCGTAGGGCGCCATCGCCACGAGCTCGGCTATCAAGGCTCGTACGTAGCGTCCCTCGTGAGCGGGCCAGGTCAAGGCGTTGGCGCGAGCGTTGACGGCGGCGTCCAGGCCGGCGCTCACCACGGCCAGAGACCAGCGGTGTTGTGGGGCGAGCAGGGCGCCGTCCGGGCGGGAGGCGTAGATCGCGTCGATCGCCGTGATCGCTCCCTCACCGGACAGTGCCTGGTCGATGAGGTGGGCGGAGGCGGCCGCATCCCGGCTGGGCAGGCCGAAGTGCCTGGCGATGTCGTTGCCGGTGCCGGTGGCCACGATGCCCAGCGGCACATCCGTCATGGCGACGATGTCCACGCCCAGGTGCACCATGCCGTCACCGCCGACGACGACCAGCGCCTCGACGTCCTGGTTTGGTCCGTCTCCCAGAAGGGCGCGGCCAGCACGACGCGCCTGTTCATACGAGCTGCCGCGCACGTGGAGCACCTCGTGCCCGGCCTCGCCCAGGAGCCGGCGGGTGACGTCGTCGGCAGCCGCATGACGGCCGCGTCCGGAGGAGGGATTGGACAGCAGGGCTATACGCATGAGGGGACAGATGCGAAGGTCAGGAAGAACGGCTGAGATGTCTGGCTACTCGGTCAGGGCGGCCTCCAGCTCAGCATCGAGCTGATCGCGTTTCCTCTCCACCCGCTTGTCATGCTGGATCGAGATGAAGCAGGCCAGGAAGTACAGGCCGGTCACGGGAAGAGCCATGAAGATCATGGACCAGGGATCGGGCAGCGGGTTGGCGAAGGCCATGAAGGTGAAGATGGCAACGACGGCCCAGCGCCAGCCCTTGAGCATTGTCGTACCCTTCATGAGCCCCAGCATGTTGAGGGCGACGAGGAGCTCGGGCAGGAGGAAGGCGAGTCCGAAGACGAGCACCAGTCGCATGGTGAAGGTCAGGTAGACGCCTGCGTTGATGAGTCCCGCCGTAGGACCATCAGGAATGAAGCTGGTGAGGATGGCAACCGCATGTGGCATGACCCAGACCCCCAGGGCGGCGCCAGCAGAGAAGAGCAACAGTCCCACGACGCCGTAGGCCCAGGTGTAGACCTTCTCCTTGCGGGTCATGCCCGGCCCCACAAAGGCCCAGAACTCGTACATCCACAGCGGGGCGGAGAACAGGACGCCGAGCCAGATGGAGACCTGGAGCCTCATATCGAAGGAGGCAAGGATCGTGTCGAAGTTCAGCGTGAGGTTGGCGCCGCGGGCATTGGCGGCCTCGATCGGTCGGGTGATGAGGGAGAAGGCCCGCTCGTACAGCAGGTAGCCCACAACCGACATCACCAGGACGCCTAGGGCAGAGATGAAGAGCCGGTTGCGCAGCTCACGCAAGTGGTCCCCGATGGACATGCGCGCCTCGGGGTTGTCCTTGCGCCTCGATCGCTTG
>ERZ1023282.830-NODE-830-length-13857-cov-3.851253_pt1 | contig 13857 bp, 16 predicted proteins | sample MGYA00521262_ERZ1023282 | MGnify/ENA primary metagenome ERZ1023282 (study PRJEB32759, sample SAMN07749867) | skin metagenome | biome: transportation; feature: city; material: polyester macromolecule | host: Homo sapiens | place: Hong Kong:KT line | collected... | reverse complement strand
GGAATGTGGAGATTACGCAGCCACACCTCGCCTTCGTCGATGGTGGCGAAGGAATCCACCAGAGAGGCCCGGCCCTCGCGAAGCGACTTCACCTCTGTGCCCACGAGCACAATGCCGCATTCGTAAGTATCAAGAATGGTGTAATCGTGCCGTGCCCGACGATTCGTGGCGATAACCGGGTTGTCGTTGCCTTTTTTCTTCTTCGTTTTCTTAGCCATAACCCGGTCAAGTGTACCGAAACACTACCAACGTTTACGGCGCTATCCCCCACGTGTGCAGCAGCTCTTCCGCCTGCTGCTGTGTCTCCACGCCCTCCACAACCAGCGTAGGATGCATTACTTGGCCGTCAGAAGCAATGACCTCGCGGGATTCGTCGAGAAGATACAACACCGGGTGCTGTTCACTCGCGCAGGTACGCTGCAGCGCAGCCGAAAAACCGTCCTTTACGGCCACTGGATCCGCAGTGCAACCAGAGTTGTTCAAGTCGGCGCGATAGACGAACCCCAGGTAGGTGATCGACCGCCCTTCACGCTCCTGGATAGCACACATGTGGCGGGTGCCCTCAGGCCGGGGATCCGTCGACAGGTCTCGGCACTGTGCGGTCGGTGCCGGACCAGCGGCCTCCTCCAGAGGAAGCGCAGAAAATTCCTGCACAATTCGGTTGAACATGTGAGCAGACGGGGTGTCAAACTCCGGCCCAGGTGCCGGAGGTGCCGACGTATGATCCACAATAGCCGGCAGCCCGTCACCAGGAAGCTCCGTATTCTTCAGCCACCAGACCACACCCGCGACTCCACCACCAATCAGCCCCAGGCACACTGCCAGCACTACAAACAGCCCTGTTATCCGCCATTTCGGCTTCTTGGGTTTTGCATCGCTCACTGTCTTAATCAACTCACTTATCGACGCCGCTACTTCCGCACATACAGCCGCAAAGTAACAGCCGCAGTGATTGCAGCAAATATCATACCGGCTAGCGCTACGACGGGGAACACCACGCCAATGTCCTGAGTAGTCACTGGGGCAACCAGCTGGGAACGGTACAGGCTTTCCAGGGCCTTATCCACCACAAGCGATTTACCCATGATCAAACCAAAGACAGCCAGCAGCGACCCCACCAACACGGCGAACACAGCCTCCAGCACAAACGGAGCCTGTGTGAACCACCGAGACGCACCCACCATGCGCATAATGGACATTTCTTCCCGACGGCTAAACGCCGCGATCTGTACCATGTTCACAATTAGGAACATTGCAGCAATCGCCTGAACAGCGGCGAGAATAAACGTGGCGTTACGGATCGCATCCAGATTTTCCGTCGCTCCATGAAGATCCTCTACCTGATCAATCACGTCACTCACCTGGGACAGACCCCGCACAGCATCCAGCGGCGATGTGTCCAGCGGATCCTTCAAGCGAACATGCAGAACCGCCGGTAATGCATCTTTGGAGGTTTCCTGCGCCAGCAATGGGTCAGAGTCTTGGAAGAGTTCCATGAAACGCTGATAGGACTGTTCACGGTTACGGTAGGTCACGCTTTCCACCCCCGAGGATTCCTCCAACAGCTTATGCACCTCACTGCATTTCGCCGAGGAGCAGTCCTTATCGCTGGCAGAAATATCTTCGTCCAGCTCCACCATGACCTCAACACGGTCAAGGTAAATTTCTTTAGTGCGTTCCGTCATACCGGTAACAAGGAAACCCGTGGACAGCAAGGCCAGCGAAATGGCCGTGGTAATGACCAACGCGATGGTCATGGTGATGTTCTGCCCCAGCCCGCGCAGGCCCTCGCGGAAAACGAATGCAAGTCTCATGAAATGTACTTTCTCCTTGTAGCGTCGGCGTTGGTTAGCGTCCGACGCCGTACACGCCGTGGGCTTCGTCGCGGACTAGTTTGCCAAGCTCAAGCTCGATCACGCGGCGTCGCATAGCGTCCACCGCCGAATTGTTGTGCGTGGACATAACAACGGTAGTGCCCGTCTTGTTAATGCGGTTGAGCAAGACCATGATGTCGTTGGCTGTTTCCGGGTCGAGGTTGCCCGTGGGTTCGTCGGCAAGTAGCAACAACGGTCGGTTCACCGAAGCGCGGGCGATGGCCACACGCTGCTGCTCACCACCGGACAACTCGCCAGGCATGCGGTCACCTTTGGCTGCCAAACCAACCATGTCAAGCGTTGCGGGAACCTGCTTATCAATCACAGACCTCCGCTTGCCAATCACCTCTAGGGCAAAGGCCACGTTCTCGTACACCGTCTTTTTCGGCAAAAGCCGAAAATCCTGGAACACATAGCCAATGCGCTGGCGTAGCTTGTTCACCTGCGACCCGCGAAGTCGATTCACGTGATAATCAGCAACGTACAGATCACCCGACGTTGGAGTTTCCTCTCGAAGCATCAGTTGCAGAAACGTGGATTTGCCTGAACCAGACGGACCAATGAGGAAGACAAATTCCCCCTTCTCAATGGTCACCGAAATATTATCCAGCGCTGGGCGCGTTGATGTCTTATACGTTTTTGTTATCTGGTCGAAGGTGATCACTCACATCACACTAGTTCACTCTCGGCCCTAGGCGACGCAACCCCGCTGAGGTTTTGCCAACTTTGTTAGGTTAGGAATTCTGCTGCTCCTCGGCCATGCGCCACCGAATCCCCGCTTCAAGAAATCCATCAATCTCACCATCAAGAACCTGAGATGGGTCGTTGACCTCGTACTTGGTGCGCAGATCCTTCACCATCTGGTACGGGTGCAGCACATATGACCGCATCTGGTTACCCCACGAAGCATTGCCGCCCGCACCCAGCGCGTCTAGCTCTGCCCGCTCTTCCTGCCGTTTGCGCTCCAGCAGCTTCGCCTGCAGCACACGCATCGCGGACGCTTTGTTCTGAATCTGGGATTTTTCGTTCTGGCAGGTCACCACAATCCCCGTCGGAATGTGCGTGAGACGGACCGCAGAGTCAGTGGTGTTCACTGACTGCCCACCCGGCCCGGAGGAACGGTACACGTCCACACGGATTTCCGAATCAGGCACCTCAATATGGTCGGTCTGCTCCACCACAGGAAGCACCTCTACCTCAGCGAAGGACGTTTGCCGCCGCCCCTGATTGTCAAAGGGGCTGATGCGTACCAGGCGATGGGCTCCTTGCTCAACGGACAGAGTGCCATATGTGTATTCACCATGCACCACGAAGGTGGCTGATTTGATGCCGGCCTCCTCGGCATAGGAAATATCGTAAATGTCAACGCTGTACCCTGCTTTTTCCGCCCACCGGGTGTACATGCGCAGCAGCATTTCAGCCCAGTCGGCCGCGTCCACTCCACCAGCACCGGAGCGAATATTGATCAGCGCTTCCCTGGCGTCGTACTCCCCCGACAGCATAGTTTTGACTTCCAGCGTTTCAATCTCAGCACGGACGGCGGCACGCTCTTCATCGGCGGCCTCAATGCCGTCTCCCTCTTCCTCCGCAAATTCATACAAGATGGGAAGGTCATCGAGCCGTTGGCGCAGCTCCGTCACACGGCGTAACTCCGCTTGCACATGGGACAGTTGACTGGTCACCTGCTGCGCATGGTCAGGGTCATCCCAGAGTGAGGGGTCGGAAGCTTGGGCTTCAAGCTCGCGCACTCGCTCTGCCATGCCATCGAGGTCAAGTACCTTTTCAATGGTGGTCAGAGCGGCATTGAGATCATTGATGTCTGCAGTCACGTCTGGTTGCACAGTGCATAAGCCTACCGCATGCATATCCCCGCTGTGCAGGGCACAATAGGGATCATGACAGCTCCGAAGAACCCGACCGAGTTCAACACCATGATCGATGCAGTGACCAAAACCTTTGTGATCGCCCACGACCAGGATACGGACGAACACTTGGCACAAGCACTGGTGTTTAACGCTGGCCGGTTGGCCTGGCGGATGCGTGAAGCGGGGGTGCAGACAGAGCAGAAAACTTCCATTTCCGACGTGGTCACAGATGCCGACCACGCCGCCGAGCGCTTCGTTGCTGGCGCGTTGGCGGCCTTACGCCCCGAGGACGGCATCGTGGGCGAAGAGGGCACGAACGCAGCGTCGACAAGCGGGCGAACCTGGGTGGTGGATCCAGTGGACGGAACGTACAACTTTAGCTGCGGCTCCGACTACTGGTGTTCAGCGCTGGCGCTGGTCACCGGCGACCCGAGCAACCCCGAGCAGCTGCATTTCGGCGCGGTGCACCGCCCAGCGATGGGTTACACCTGGTTCGGCGGGCCGGGCATTCCCACCACCCGCGATGCCAAGCCTCTGCCAGAGCTTCACGACGTCCCCCTGTCCCACACGGGCCTGGGAACCTACCTGCACCCCACGTACCTAGGGCAGGTGGAGGTTAGGAACGCATGGCTGTCCGTGTCCACCCGCTGCGCATCCATCCGCATGCTCGGGGCCGGCAGCGTTGACCTGGCAGGAGTGGCGGAAGGAACTTTAGGCGCGTGGATGCAACATTCCGTGGCTGATTGGGATTGGCTGCCCGGCCGCGCACTGGTGGAAGGTGTCGGGGGCACCTGTATGACCATTCCCGCAGGCGGCGTGACCTGGCATATTGCCGGAAATGCAACGGTTGTTTCAGAGATTCAGCACGCCCTGTCTGAGAGCATGGGTGCCGTAGAATAAGCAGGTATGAGTGATTTTTCCACAGATCTAGCCTTTGCCCTTCAGCTAGCCGACACGGCTGATGCGATCACGCTCGACCGTTTTGAATCCTCAACACTGCAGGTTGATTCGAAACCCGACATGACGCCCGTGTCAGACGCGGATCTCACCTGTGAGGGTGCACTACGCAACCTTATTGAGCAGCACAGACCCGACGATTCCATCCTCGGCGAAGAATTTGGTGGCGACGCCGCCACGCATGGCCGCCAATGGATCATCGATCCCATCGACGGCACCAAAAACTACGTACGCGGAGTGCCAGTGTGGGCATCACTCATTGCACTACTGGAAGATGGGGTGCCCGTCGTCGGTGTCGTCTCCGCGCCCGCGTTAGCGCGACGTTGGTGGGCCAGCAGTGGCGGGGGTGCCTGGCGCAGTTTTAATGGTGGAAAACCACGCCGCCTTCAGGTATCAAAAGTATCAACACTTGCCGACGCCTCCCTCTCCTTCTCCTCCTTTGAGGGTTGGGAGGCCCGCGCCATACAAGAACATTTCCTGGGAATCACCAGAGACATTTGGCGGCTACGCGCCTTCGGGGATTTCCTCTCCTACTGCCTGGTCGCAGAGGGCAGCGTGGACATTGCTGCCGAGCCAGAAGTCTCCCTCTGGGACTTGGCCCCTTTAAGCATCCTGGTCGCGGAGGCAGGCGGGCGTTTTACTTCCCTGAAAGGCGAAGAGGGCCCGCATGGTGGCGATGCTGTAGCCACCAACGGGCTCCTCCACGACGAGGTACTCCGCCGCCTCACCCCCTAGCGGCGGCATCGATTCACAGCAGGTTATGGCAGGTGGAAACCTGCCCCCACTCCCCCACTAGCGTTCAGATCAGCCAGAATCACATCGGCGATCGGCCCACTAGTCGGAGAATGCGCGGACCCCTGCAGTGGCGTGCGGCAGGACCATTCTGGAACGGGCAACGTACCACCGGAAATCAGGCCGACAAAACGATCCCCAATCAGCAGCGGGGACCCTGAGTCACCCTGCATAGCACACACTTGAGACGTGTTGTACACGCTACCGGTCTGCCACGACGGACCACACGTCCACCCAGATGCGACGCCCTGCTTGCACAATGTTTGCTGATTACCAATCGGCCCACCTAGAGCATTGATGGTGACACCGTTATAGCTGCGAGTCACTTCCGCATTGGACCCGAACTCGATGACCGCATAGTCCAGCTGGGGGTTCACCTTCACCACGGTGCCAGAGACACCAACCTCCCAGGAGTCTGCAGAAGCTACGGCATCACCGACGCCACCACAGTGCCCTGCGGTGATGCCCACCATACGCCCCTGTCCATCAATGCCTGCCACAGCCAAGGTGCACAGCGTTGAGGGCCCCACAAAAAGCGGCGTACCGGGGCCGTAGAGGGATTTACCACGCGCCTGCGCATCCTTCGACTCTTGCGGGATGTCTGGGGCGTTAAACCAGCTTCCAGCCACGCGATGCAGAATCGCGCCGGCACGGCCGGCCATGATTTGGGACTGCAAATCTTCAGTCCAGTGATAGTTAGGGCCAGAGGCTTTATCCACATAGGCTGTGGCGTCCTGAGCCATGGAATGGGGCGCACTCATAACTGCGGCTATTAAGACTCCTGTTGAGGCAACAGACCGCATAAGGTTCCGAAGGTGCATGAGGCAGGGTTACCTACTTTCTTGCATGAAAAAACTTAAGCCCTGCCTATCATGCCACAAGATTTAGCATCATAGAAGCAAAAATCCCCCTGAGCAAAGAAATAACTCAGGGGGACGTTTTTTAGTTGATCTCGACCAGAGGCTGACCACCCTGCACGGCGTCGCCTACCGCAACGCCGATATGGGCGACAGTACCCGCATTCGGGGCAGTAATCTCTGTCTCCATCTTCATGGCTTCCAGAATTAAAAGCACTTGACCTGCTTCGATTTCGTCACCTTCATTGACCAAAATCTTAAACACAGACCCGGCTAGCGGAGCCACAACAGCATTGGAGGACATGCCCTCCACGCTGGCGGTGGTCGGAGCGGCGGGGGTATTACTTACGCCGCCGCCACCCCCCGTGATGATGGAGCCGAGCTTGCGCTGCTCCTCTTCGACCTCGACATCGACGCTGTAGGCGATGCCATTGACGGTCACTTTAAGTTTCATGACTTTTCCTTCGATCTTCTACAAGCGACGGGTTCGGACCTGCACGGCCTGGCGACCCTGCGCAGCCCAGGTACGGTGGCGGCTGAAGTGCACAGCTCTAACCTTGCCCTTGTTGCCCATGTACGCGGACACAGCGGCACTGATGGCAAGCAGCACATCCTCAGAGATTTCGGAATCGGAGCGTGCCTTAAGTTCGGCGAGTTCGCTTTCCACGGCGTCGAGACGCGTCGATAGCGATTTCACCAGCTCAAGCAGCTGCTCCTGAGATAGTTCCTGCATGACCTTTCTCCTTACACCGGCCCCAGACCATGCTTCTTGGCCGGGCGAGCGACACGCTTGTTCGTGAGAATCTCCAATGCCATCGCGACCTCGCGGCGGGTATCGGCAGGATCAATGATGTCATCCACCAAGCCACGTGAGGCAGCCATGAACGGTGTAGAGAATGTCTCCTTGTACAGCTTGACAAGCTCCTCACGCTTGGATTCCGTGTCTTCCGCTTCGGCGATCTCGCGGCGGAACACCACATTGACTGCACCGTCGGCACCCATCACAGCAATCTCAGCGGTCGGCCATGCGAACACGCGGTCTGCTCCCAAGTCTTTCGAGCACATAGCCAGGTAGGCGCCGCCGTAGGACTTACGCAGCACAACAGTGATCTTCGGGACGCTCGCAGCGGAGTAGGCGTACAGCATCTTCGCACCGTGGCGAATGATGCCGCCGTGCTCCTGAGCAACGCCTGGCATGAAGCCCGGCACGTCCACCAGCGTCAGCAGCGGAATATTGAAAGCGTTGCAGAAACGGATGAACTGGCTGCCCTTGTCGGAGGAGTTAATGTCCAACACACCCGACATCACGTTCGGTTGGTTGGCAATCACACCCACGGTGCGTCCAATGAGTCGACCGAAACCGACCACCAGGTTCTGGGCGTAGCCAGCTTGCACCTCAAGGAAATCACCATGATCTACAAGGCGGCCAATGACTTCGCGAACGTCATAGCCCTTCTTGCCTTCCACGGGAACAATGTCCCGAAGCTCGGGATCTGGCTCAACAATTTCGTCAGGATCAACGATCGGTGGCTCTTCCGTGTTGTTCTGGGGCAAGAAGCTCAGTAGCTTCTGCGCGATCAGCACGGCCTGCTCGTCATCGTCGGCAATGAAGTGAATGTTGCCGGCTTTGTTCATATGTGCATCTGCACCGCCCAGCTGCTCCGCAGTAACATCCTCACCAGTCACGGACTTGATCACGCCGGGGCCGGTGATAAACATATTGGCGTTGCGGGTCTGAATGATGAAGTCAGTCAGCGCCGGAGAATAGGCAGCACCACCAGCACAGGGGCCGGCGATGATGGAAATCTGCGGCACCAGACCGGACAGCAGCACGTTATTGTAGAACACCTTGCCGTAGCCAGAGAGGGAATCAATACCCTCCTGGACGCGGGCTCCACCCGAGTCATTGATAAAGATGAACGGCGTGCCCGTGTGAGCGCTAGCCTGCATCATGGCAGCCACTTTGTTCGACTGGGTTTCACCAGCGGAACCGCCCATCACAGTGAAGTCCTGCGACGCAATGTGAGCCGGGCGACCGAAGATGGCACCCGAACCAGTCACCACACCGTCAGCAGGCGCCTCGGCCTTATCCATTCCGAAGTGCGTGGTGCGGTGGGTGGCAAACATGCCGGTCTCTTGGAACGTATCTTCATCCACCAGGGCGTTGATACGCTCGCGAGCGGTGAGCTTGCCGCGCTCATGTTGTTTTTCAATCTTGTCCTGGCCGCCGCCAAGGGAAACGCGAGCCTTCTCCTCGTCGAGCCGGTCAAGGCGCTCCTGCATTGTGGGTTCAGTAGACATGTGTCAATCCTCCTTAGGCCGGTTCGACCTTGACGGTCTGAGAGCGGCCACCCACAGTGACCTTGTAACTAATCGGTTCGCGCACAGCGTTGGCGGAACCCGAGGCGGCAGCCTTCTCGCGTTCCAGCTGCTCAGCGGTCTTACCCACGTTCTTCGGACCCTCGCTACGGGTGCTGAAGAAACCAGGTGCGACACCTGGGAAGAGTGCGTTGGTGAGCACATCCTCATCCGTGCCGTCGTAGCCTTCGAGGTTGCTGGCCTCCTCAACAAGCTGATCCCACTCTGGTTCCAGCAGGTCGGCGGGGCGCACGTCAATGGGCTTTTTCTTGGTCTGCGCTTCGGCTTGCTTGACCAACTCTGGGTCGCGCTCGCCAATGCACTCGCCGTAGTAGCCCAGCATGAGGTCTGCGAACTCGGCGGTCATCACCTTGTAGCGGCCCATCAACACGTTAAAGACGGCCTGAGTACCCACGATCTGGGAGGACGGGGTAACCAGCGGCGGGTAGCCAGCGTCCTTGCGGACTAGCGGCACTTCCCGCATCACCTCGTCGATCTTGTCCCCAGCGCCTTGAGCTTTCAGCTGGGATTCCATGTTGGACAGCATGCCGCCCGGAATCTGGGAGAGGAAGATGTTGGTGTCCACCAGAGTTTCCGACTCGAACTCGGCGTACTTCGGACGAATGGTCTTGAAGTGGTCACGGATAGCAATCAGGCGATCCATGTCCAAGTCAGTGGTGTAATCGGTGCCTTCCAGCATTTCCACCAGAGACTCGGTGGGGTTGTGGCCCGGACCCAGCGACATAGAGGAAATGGCGCTATCCACCACGTCAGCACCAGCCTCAATGGCCTTCATCAACGTCACCAGAGTGACACCCGTCGTGGAGTGGCAGTGCACGTTGATCTGAGTGTCATCACCGTAGGTGTCTTTGATACCACGGATGATGTCGTACGCCGGTTGCGGCTTAAGCAGGGCAGCCATATCTTTCAGGGCGATTGAATCTGCACCCATGTCAAGCAGGCGACCAGCTTGTTCAATGTATCCTTCCACTGTGTGCAGCGGGGACACGGTGTAACAAATGGTTCCTTGCGCATGCCCACCCACCTTCTTTACGGCGGCCATGGCATGTTCAAGGTTGCGGGGGTCATTGAGAGCGTCGAACACACGGAAAACGTCCATGCCGTTTTCCTTCGACTTCTCCACAAATTTGTCCACCACCATATCTTCATAGTGGCGGTATCCCAGGAGGTTCTGGCCACGCAGCAGCATCTGCAGCTTGCTGTTGGGCATCAGTTTGCGGAATGTCCGCAAACGCTCCCACGGATCTTCATTCAAAAAACGGATACAGGCATCGAACGTCGCGCCACCCCAGCACTCAACACTCCAGAAACCTGCTTGGTCCATGTCTTCACATATCCCAACCATGTCTTCCATAGCCATGCGTGTGGCCATGAGGCTCTGGTGCGCATCGCGCAGAGCGACTTCCGTTACGCCAATTTTTCGCGGACTCATACATCCAAATCTATGTGATCTTGTTGGTATATGCAGGCAAAAAACCGGTACAGCTGTCCGGTTTACAACAGCCTTTTGCAGAAGCACCTCACCAGAAACATGCCCGAACGGGCATATATGCACGATAACGAAAAAATTAGGTAATCCTGGTCAGGTGCGCAAGAACCGCGTCAAACCGCTGGCTAGTGAAAAATATCGCATTTTCAGAAGTAAAGAATCTGCGACTGAACACTGTTATTCGGGGGTATCCGGGTGTATGTGAATGACAAAAATACTTGTGTCGCGGGGGTGAAAAAGGCATTGCCGCACCGTCATCGGCACAAGCGATCCCCCAAGAAAGGCGTATAGTGACACCATTATCGCACTCTGGACAGTGTGCGACGGTTCCACGTGACGACGCCCTGGGCCCACCGTTGCTCCAGAAAGGACATGCCCATGGAACTAGTCAACCTCGGCAGCATGAGATTCGGCGACATCTTCCCCGATTTTCAAGCCTGAGTCCAGGACCAAGACACCGCACGCGACGTCATCAAACATGTACTCGCACGGCACCAGCGAAGAATTCATCAGCCGCTCACTCAAAAACCTGGGGTCCCGCGTGACGACGTCGCGCTCGCCTCCAAGGTGTACTTCAACGACGGCGCACTCTCCGCTGAGGCTATCGCCCGTGAGATCGACGGAACCCTGACACGGCTCGGTACCGACTATCTAGACCTGTACATCATCCACCGATTTGATTACTCCACCCCCATTGAGGACACCATGGAGGTACTGGACTCCCTGGTCAAGGCCGGGAAAGTATGAGCCCTGGGTGCTTCAGAAATGTACGCTTACCATCTACACAACATGGAGATCGTGGCTGAGCTAAGACGTTAGAGGTTACGGAAGATGAAGTAGCCCGAGCCAGGAGCAGGCAAAACCGTGTAGTCATACTTGGCATCTGCGATATATGACTGCCAACTGAATTAACGTTGCACGACTTCGGGGCATGAATTGACTTCTTCGATAAGGTCACCAGCGAGGTTGCTGTAGAAGTAGTCATCGAACGACTCATACTCACCCATGTAGGCCTCCAGGAAACGACTTGGGATCGGCAGGCCGTCGGCGTCCTCGTCACCGTTGTCGTCATTGGTGTACGCCAAGAACGCTGGCCACAGTGTCGGTGACACTTGTTCATAGATGTCCTTCCACGCCTCGAATGCAGCGACGACGGTGGGCAGTTGATGTAGTCGTGTGGGAAGTATTCGTAGTCGACGATCATTTCGGTGCGCTCGTTGGGGTCGAGATCGGCCAGGTTAACCCAGTGGCCACGGATGTCTTAGGGGCGTGGAGACAGACCGCTGAGGTCATTGCTGAGAGCTGAGAAGTCGTGCGGGATTAACAGATGTTTATAACAACAGTTAGTTCTAGGCAGTCTCTACCAGTTGCCACACTCCAGAGTCATTGATTAAGTGTAGCTCTGGTTTTATCCACGCTCTTTCGTCGAGCTTATACAGTTCCTCTAGAAGACTGAGACCGAAGCTCGGCCCCCAGGGGTTCTCTAAATTGTGCTGTAATTTGCTCCACCCGGACTCTTGGATTCGTACAGGAATCTGCCATGGCAGGTCTTGCCCCCTGTATCTCACCAAAAGCGCATCACCGTCAGATCCAATCAAAGCAGCATGGTCGGCATCAGCAGAGTTATCTGTATTAAGAGCATCGATAAATTCTTGCGCAAAACTCATATCATTTACACTTCGAAGTATTGGTGGGGAAAGCCGTGATGACATGATGTCCGTGCTCTGCCACAAAAATTGAAGGTTCAAGCGTCTTAACAATCGTCCCACGAATTTTATCAACCAAGTAAATCTGGGCTGAGGCGCAGAAACTTCCATCACGACCCGGTGAGGACGGCTGATCTCGTCTCGACCAGGTGGTGTTCTCCAGCGCAGCATCAATCGCGATACGGATCAGAGCATCCCCATCCTTTCCTTCAATGGCTGCGAGCGTTGACCATTCAGGATGACGCAGGCGGATGTGCTTTAACCCGTGTAAATCGTCTCCACAGCGCAAAGTTACCTCGTTAGCATGCATAAAGTCTTGAGGTGATCCTAAGTCAACGTACTGCCAGCTTGCTACAGTCTTCAGGGTGTCTGTTGCTGGACCACACGCTGCAAAAGGGGGAATTCCCGAATCGGGATTCCATGACTCGGGCACAGAGTTTAGTGAGTTCTCGTTGGGGACATCAGGGTTGACTCGCCACTCCAAAACGTCTTGCTTCGCTAGCTCTTCGAGATTTTCTACAACATGTGCCGGTGCTGCTAGTTGAACAATCGAGAGAGAGGTTATTCCAATCCCAACCAGCAGTCTGGCAAACTGACTTCGAATCGTCTTGAACATAGGCAACACCCTTCCAATACATATGCGTAAGTCACAGGTGCATTTAAAGTAAAATATATATTGAATCAAACGGCCTCTCGGTAAGTGAACTCAGCAGCATTACCTATTGTGACTGGATCGCCCAGAGGGTTGCCGAGTCTGCGATGGACGACCGGGTAACCGATCTCGACACGTTGCGGGATGTGGCCTTAGAAAAAGGTATCTCGATCCAATCGAAGACAATGAAGGTTAAAGACTATCTGACCTACGCCATTTGTGACGACGGCGAAGTCGTCAGAGTCCCCAAGTGGCGCAGTAAAGGAACTGTCAAAGCCGCGGCCGCAGGGACGAAGTTAGGCGAGGACTACTGTACCGAAGCAGTCGTCGCCCTTATTGAGCGCAACCAGGCGGAACTGGCACAACAACGAGCACTGGCTTTCGACCTTAATGAAGAAGACCTTTTCTTCGACGCCAGCGGACTCAGCGATATGACCGAAAACAATCTAGCCGGGAAGGGCGAGGACAATGGCACGGGTATCCCCCATGAAGAAGGCGTCGACGACGCAGGAGACTACACGGCAGACGACACTAGCCGACGCAGTGAAGACACTGGCGGAAGCGGAGAAGTCGAACAAGGCTGGCCTGGAACAATTGAAAACGTCGCAGAAGGAAATAGCGGAGTTTGCTGGGAGTACGCACACCGACTTCGCAAATTTCAAGAAGTACGCCAAAGGGTAGATCAGCAACGTCAAGAGCAATCTCGGCGGCATGAAGCAGGAGTTCGAAAAGCTCACGACGTTTATGGAAAATCACTTCGATTCGATCGAGAATTCGCTGACGGCTTCGGAGCGAGCCTCGACGGAGGCATTGGAGTTCGTGGAGAAGACTCTGGGTTCCATGGAGAAAATGGTAAGGAACGCCAACGACGCCGGTCAGAGCGTCAGCGCCGAAACCACGAAACTGCTCAACGTGCTGGCGATGCTCATCGAGATCAATCGCAAGCCGATGAAGCTCAGCGACGCGAGTGTGTCCGAGATCAGCGCAACAATTCGCGTTTAGGTCGAGGATCACCTGAACGAGAACTTGAACTCGATTTCCGATGACGTTTCAAAGAATGTGAAGGCAGCGATCGAAAACTCGGCCGAGCGTGCCGAGATTGCGACGCAACGCTCGGAAAACGCTGTGAAGTATCACCGCGAGGTTGTCAAGGAACTGCGAGAAGAGCGGGAGCGCTACGCAGCAGATATGGAGGCAGGGCGGTCGTGGCAGCAGGCGCTATGGCGGGCAGTTGGCGGCTTCGGTCTTCATACTTCTGCCCTACTACTATCGGCCATGTGGGTCAT
>ERZ1023282.826-NODE-826-length-13874-cov-3.115638_pt1 | contig 13874 bp, 13 predicted proteins | sample MGYA00521262_ERZ1023282 | MGnify/ENA primary metagenome ERZ1023282 (study PRJEB32759, sample SAMN07749867) | skin metagenome | biome: transportation; feature: city; material: polyester macromolecule | host: Homo sapiens | place: Hong Kong:KT line | collected... | reverse complement strand
AAAAAACTACCGCTACTACCACTACCGAAGCTCCTAAACCTCCAGTATATGAATTTGGATTTAACCTCAACGACTATAACATTGTAAGAGATACCCTCAAACAAGGCGACACTTTTGGCAAACTCCTTGAAGACCAACATATCGGGGCGACTGAAATCCACCATATTGCCGAGGTAACCAAAGAACTCATTAACCCTAAAAACTTCCGCGTAGGGCATCCTTATGCTTTCTTATACGATAAAAAACACCCTGATACCCCTCATAGTTTTGTATATCAACCTGATATCGTGAATTATATCGTGGTACGCCTCACCGATTCTATCCACGCCTATAACGCCGAACGCAAAGTTTCTATAAAGGAAAAAGCCATAGGAGGTGAGATTGAAAACAACCTTACTGTCGATGCGCAAAATGCAGGTATCAGTCAAAATGCTACCTATCAATTAGGACAAATATTCGATTATACCATCGACTTCTTCCGCTTGCAAAAAGGCGATAAATTCAAAATTATTTACGACGAGCGCTATGTGGAAGACACTATCTATGCAGGGGTGAAAAAAGTAAAAGCTGCTTATTTTGAGTGGGGAGGAAAACAGTATTACGCCTTTAATTTCACCACCGATTCTATCAAAGGCACCAGTGGCTATTACGACGAAAATGGCAATATGATGAAACGTATGTTTCTAAAATCGCCCTTGGATATCTTCCGTATTACTTCTAAATTTGGAATGCGTTTTCACCCCGTACTCCACCGTATGAAAGGGCATTTTGGTACCGATTACGCCGCCCCTGCGGGTACCCCTATACGTGTAACAGCAGCAGGCACCGTGATAGAAGCGGGCTATAGTTCGGGCAATGGTAACTACGTGAAAGTGCGCCACAACAATATGTATACAACACAGTACTTACACATGTCGAAAATCTTAGCTCGCAAAGGGAAATACGTAGCACAAGGTGAAGTGATTGGGCTAGTAGGAAGTACCGGTTTAGCCACAGGTCCTCACGTGTGTTATCGCTTCTGGAAAAATGGCGTGCAAGTAGACCCATTGAAAGAAAAAATGCCTGATTCTGTGCCTATAGAAGCCAGTCTAAAAGCAAAGTATTTAGAGTTTATCAAACCGCTAAAAGAACAATTGGATAAGTTAGGCAATTAGCCAATATATAAAATTAGCTAATGAACAATCAGGTTAGTCTTTAGCCATTAGTGTCAGTTTCTAACTACTAATGATTAAAGACTAACTGCTATTTTGAAATTATTTTATACCTTTGCACTCTGAAACACAATCTAATTAATAACCGATAACTAACAACTAATATAATTATATTTAAAAATGTTAAAAAATAGTAATCCAACACAAACCAATGCTTGGAAAGCATTGCAAAAACATTTTACTGAAGTAAAAGACCGCCATACGCTTTCTCTCTTTGAGAAAGACCCTGCTCGCGGTGAAAAATTCACTATCAAATGGCACGATTTTTACGTAGATTATTCTAAAAACCGCATCGATGAGGAAACAATGAAACTCCTCGTGCAACTCGCTGACGAATGTCACCTTAAAGATGCTATCGAAAAGTACTTCGGTGGCGACCTTATCAACAATACCGAAAAACGCGCGGTTTTACACACTGCTCTTCGTGCGCCTGAAAACAGCGTGATAAACGTAGATGGCAAGAACGTAATGCCCGAAGTAGCGGCTGTAAAACACAAAATCAAACAGTTTAGCGAAGAGGTCATCAGCGGCAAACGCAAAGGTTATACCGGCAAAGCCTTTACCGATGTGGTGAATATCGGTATCGGTGGGTCTGACCTCGGTCCGGCAATGGTAACTGAGGCACTTAAATTCTACAAAAATCACCTCAACGTACACTTCATCAGCAATGTAGATGGCGACCACGTGCTCGAAACTATCAAGCACCTCAATCCCGAAACTACCTTGATAGTGATTGTATCTAAAACATTCACAACACTCGAAACCCTTTCTAATGCGCTTACTGTAAAAGAATGGTTCCTCAAATCGGGTAGCGAAAAAGATATCGCTAAACACTTTGTAGCAGTGTCTACTAACTTGCAAGAAATCGATAAATTCGGCATCGACCCTGATAATGTATTCCCTATGTGGGACTGGGTAGGCGGACGCTTCTCTTTGTGGAGTGCCGTAGGCTTGAGCATCGCTCTATCAGTAGGTTACGACAATTTTGACAAGTTGCTCAAAGGAGCGCACGCTATGGATGAGCATTTCCGCACTGCTCCGTTTGAGAAGAATATTCCGGTAGTCTTGGCATTACTCAGCGTGTGGTACAACAACTTCTACGGAGCCGAAAGTCAAGCTATCATTCCTTATACTCAGTATTTGCAGCGCTTGGTGGCTTACCTACAACAAGGTATAATGGAAAGTAACGGTAAACAAACCGACCGTGATGGCAACCCTATCCCTTATCAAACTGGCGTAATCATCTGGGGTGAACCAGGAACCAACTCTCAACACGCGTTCTTCCAGCTCATCCACCAAGGTACTAAATTGATACCTACTGATTTCATTGGCTTTAAACACTCATTACACGGCAATACCGACCACCACAACAAGCTAATGGCTAACTTCTTTGCACAAACTGAAGCCCTCCTCAAAGGTAAAACCGAAGCCGAAGTACGCAAAGAAATGGGTGACAAGGTAAACGAAGCCTTAGTGCCTTTCAAAGTGTTTACTGGTAACCGCCCTACAACCTCTTTCCTCATCGATAAACTCACCCCTGAAAGTTTGGGTAGCCTTATCGCAATGTATGAGCATAAGATATTTGTAGAAGGTGTGATTTGGAACATCTACAGCTACGACCAATGGGGTGTAGAGCTCGGCAAACAGTTGGCAAGCAAAATCCTTAAAGACATCGCCGCTACCGAACTCTCTGCACACGACAGTTCCACAACCAATTTATTAAAACAATTCAAAAAATAGGTTTCAGGTATCAGGTTTCAGGTGTTAAGTATGACCCCTGAAACCTGACCCCTAACACCTAACACCTGAAAATGATTCACATTAGAACAGCCGAAGAAATAGAACTACTACACCAAGCTGCCCAAGTGGTATCACGCACTTTGGGCATATTAGCTAAAGAAGTAAAACCAGGGGTAACCACCCTGTATCTTGATAAACTCGCCGAAGAGTACATCCGCAGTCAAGGGGCTATCCCAGGATTTTTGGGGTTGTATGGCTTCCCTAATACCCTTTGTATGAGCCCTAATGCGCAAGTAGTACACGGTATTCCTAACGACCGCCCATTACAAGAAGGCGACATCATTTCAATAGATTGCGGAGCATTGAAAAACGGTTACTATGGCGATCACGCTTATACTTTTGAGGTAGGCGAAGTAGCCCCCGAAGTAAAAGAACTCTTGCGTGTAACCAAAGAATCGCTGTACATAGGTATCCGTCAGTTTCGTGCGGGCAATCGTGTAGGCGATGTAGGACACGCTATACAACAACACTGTGAGGCACACGGCTATGGAGTAGTGCGCGAACTCGTCGGGCACGGCGTAGGGCGCAAAATGCACGAAGACCCTGAGATGCCTAACTACGGCAAACGAGGTAGTGGTAAAAAGTTTAAAGACGGAATGGTAGTTGCCATAGAGCCGATGATCAATATGGGCACCAAGAGCATACGCCAGCTCAAAGACGGTTGGACAATCCTCACCGCCGACGGCAAACCTTCCGCCCACTTTGAACACGATGTAGCCCTCATCGATGGCAAACCTAAATTGCTCTCCACTTTCAAATATATATACGAAGCCTTAGGTATTGAAAGCAATGAGGAAGAGGAATTCTTGCTCAATTAGCAAATTTGAAAATTAGTAAATTAGCCAATGAGTGTGTTACTACACTTTGCCAAGGTTTTCTGCCCGTACGGCTCGCACACTTTGGCAAAGTTGGATTCCCTATGATATAGTAATGAATTATTTAAATTTATCAACAATGAAAAAAGCCTTATTTTTAGTAGCAACTGCCGTCCTTACTTTAGTTGCTTGTGGAAAGAGCGACGACAACCCAACACCTGATAACCCTACCCCTCCTAAAACCACAGAGGTAAAGAGAATTAAGGAAGTAAAAATCACCTATTTGAAAAGGGATTATGTACCTTCTTCAACAGAAGATAGTCCTCGTTACCAATATACAGTAAAAAATAGTTCTGTGACTTATATGTATGATGAGCAAGGGCGCATCTCAAAAGAGACCGTCAAAGAAGAAGGAAAACCAGAAGAAGAAATTACTTTTGAATATCCTCAAGGAAAAATAGTCGCAAAATTCGGTAATCAAACACATGAAGAAATTTTGAATAACATGGGTTATTACAAAGGCTTTAATAACGATTTTGTGTATAATGCAAAAGGACAACTGATAGAATCAAGAAGAGGTAAATACACTTGGACAGAAGGGAATATTAGCCAGCTACTTCGCATAAGAGTTGAGAATGGTGAAACAGAAACTATAACCACTACTATGACCTATTATCCTAATGAGAATAAGAATAAGTGGTTACTTTTCAGTGACGAATCTGGAGATATTATAAGCAAATATATATCTTTTCTTAAAGGTGAAATGTTGCTACCTATAGGAGTTCCTACTAAAAATCTTATTAAGTCTATGACAAAAGAATTTAGTGATCTAGAGTTTGGCTATACTTCTTCCAATACCACTGCTTTTAGCTATAATTATGATAACGATGGCTATGTAACAAAAATAGTAGAAAATCGTTTTGGAGTGGAAAATATAAATCATGGAACTTCCACCTATTCTTTAGAAGAAACTGTAAAAGACTTAGAAAAGAAAATTGCTAAAATACAAGATGGCACTTTAAAAAATCTAAGTTACGAACTTATTAGTAATAACAACGGAATTTATAAGTTTGTTATCACTTATAAAAAACATATCACGCAAGACACCAATGGCAAACCTATTGATGTAAAATACGAGCAAGAGAGACATTATGAGTTCTCTTATAAAGAAGAAAATGGCAAGAGAACTTACCTAAAAGACAAAAGTTATGGTTTTACCAAACAAGATGCCTCTACTATCTACGAAATCAGCTATTATTAAAACTCAAAATATAACTAACAACAAATAAATGTACAGAACGCATACTTGTGGAGAGCTACGACTCTCTCACGAAAAACAACAAGTAACCCTCAGCGGATGGGTGCAACGCGTCCGCAACAAGGGATTTATGATTTGGGTAGACCTACGCGACCGCTATGGCATCACCCAACTTATCTTCGATGAAGAACGCACTGATAAAGCAGTCTTCGAGCAGGCTAAAACCCTTTCGCGTGAGGACGTGATTCAGATACAAGGTACTGTGATCAAGCGCGAAGCAGCCAACGCTAATATCCCTACTGGAGAAGTGGAGATCCTCGTTTCGGCGCTCACCTTGCTCAACCACTCTGAGATTCCTCCCTTTACCATTGAAGATAATACCGATGGCGGTGAAGACCTCCGTATGAAGTACCGCTATCTCGATATACGCCGTACCCCCGTACGCGATAACCTTATTTTCCGCCACAAAGTGGGGATAATGGTGCGCAACTATCTATCCGAACAAGGCTTTATAGAGGTAGAAACCCCTGTACTTATCAAATCGACACCCGAAGGCGCTCGTGACTTCGTAGTACCCAGCCGTATGAACCCAGGTGAGTTCTACGCACTCCCTCAATCCCCACAAACCTTCAAGCAGCTGCTAATGGTAGGCGGATTAGACAAATACTTCCAAATCGTAAAGTGCTTCCGTGATGAAGACCTCCGCGCCGACCGTCAGCCGGAGTTTACCCAAATAGACTGCGAAATGTCGTTTGTAGAACAAGAGGACATCATCCAAACCTTTGAAGGATTGGCAAAACACCTCCTCAAAGAACTCAAAGGCTTAGAGTTTGGGGCTTTCCCTCGTATGACGTATGCCGAGGCGATGAAAACTTACGGCAACGACAAACCCGATATCCGTTTCGGTATGAAATTCGGTGAACTCAACGACCTTGCGCAACATCGCGATTTCAAGGTATTCAACGAAGCCGAATTAGTAGTAGGGATTGCCGTACCTGGTGCCAACAGCTACACCCGCAAAGAGATTGATGCTTTGGTAGAATGGGTAAAACGTCCGCAAGTAGGCGCTTCCGGAATGGTATATGTAAAATGCAATGAAGACGGCAGCTTCAAATCATCAGTAGATAAATTTTATAACGAGGACGACCTCAAGGCGTGGGCAGAGCGCACTGGCGCCAAAGCAGGCGACCTTATCTGCATTCTTTCAGGCAAGGCAAACAAAGTACGTGGGCAACTCAGCGCCCTCCGTATGGAACTTGCCGAGCGTCTCGGCTTGCGCAAACCTGATGAGTATGCCCCACTTTGGGTCGTAGATTTTCCACTTTTGGAGTGGAGTGAAGAGGAAGAACGCTTCTTTGCGATGCACCACCCTTTCACCTCGCCTAAACCTAAGGATATTCCGTTACTCGACAGCAACCCAGGTGCTGTACGCGCCAATGCTTATGACCTCGTGCTCAACGGCAACGAAGTAGGCGGTGGTTCTATACGTATCTTCAACCAAGAGTTACAAGCCAAGATGTTTGAGTTGTTAGGCTTTACCCCTGAGCAGGCACAAGCACAATTTGGCTTCTTGATGAACGCCTTCAAATACGGCGCTCCTCCTCACGGTGGTTTGGCTTTTGGCTTCGACCGATTGGTAGCGCTCCTCGGCGGACAAGAAACGATCCGCGACTTTATCGCTTTCCCTAAAAACAACAGCGGTCGCGATGTGATGATTGATGCCCCCTCCCCTATAGATGAGGCACAACTCAAAGAACTAAGCATTCAATTAGCAAATTAGAATTTAAAATTCTTTTAATGACTAAGAAAATCCCAGCTCTATTTGTAGGACACGGCAATCCAATGAACGCTCTTGATGAGCAGAATCCTTTTAACCAAAAGTTTGCCGAAATCACACAGACTTTTGATAAACCAAAAGCTATCTTGTGTATTTCTGCTCATTGGTATAGTGAGGGATTATTTATTATGGGAAACCCTAACCCTCCTATGATTTATGATTTCTACGGATTTCCAAAAGCTCTCAGCGAAGTGCAATATCCCGCTAAAGGTTCTCCAGAGTTAGTAGCACAAGTGCAAGAACTACTTGCGGATACTGACCTAAAAGTAGACCCCGAACGCGGATTTGACCACGGCGCTTGGGCGGTATTAAAGTTCTTGTACCCAAAGGCAGATATTCCCGTAGTACAACTGAGCTTAGATGCTACCAAGCCTGCTCAATGGCACGCTGATTTAGCCAAAAAACTTGCTCCCTTGCGCAAACAAGGAGTATTGATTTTAGCAAGTGGGGATATCATACATAACTTGCGCCTGATGAACTTTCGTTATATCAACGATTTAGATGCTGGTTATGATTGGGCTTTTGCCTTTCGTGATCAAATCAATCAAACGATAACCGATAATAACTTAGAGGCATTAGTACATTTTGAGCAATTCGGAGAAAACGCAAAACTATCCGTGCCCACTCCCGATCATTACTTGCCTTTGCTCTATGTAATGGCTTTGCGAGAAGAAGATGATGACGTACTGATTTTCAATGATTCAATCGTAGGAGGCTCTATCAGTATGACCTCAGTACTCGTGGGAGGAAAGTCTTAGATCATAAGAATTAAACCTATAACAAAGGCTGTCGCAAAATTTAGTTTGCAACAGCCTTTGTTGTGTTTACGAAAAATAATATTACTTTTGCAATGTAAAATGCTAAAAATAAAATGTATATGAAACAAGTTTTAAAAGCAGTAGGCTTAGTGCTCTTACTACTCACCTCTTGTAGCAAAGACGATTCTAACCCTAACAATGGAAATGGAAACGGAAATGGAAACGGTAACGGCAATGTTACCCCACCCGTTGAACAAAAAGCAATTGTGATCACTTCGTATAGCAAAAACTACGGCTATGCAGGTGATAGTGTAGATATTTTAGGCGAAAATTTCCCTAAAAAAGAACAATGTAAAGTAACTTTTGGAGATACTGAAGCTACTATCACCTCAGTTTCAGCCGATGGTAAAAAACTCACCCTTGTATTACCCCGCAGTAGTACCTATTTGCCAGAGTTGAAATTCCATTTTGGCGAAAAAGCTATAATAGAAAACAACGTAACCAATGACTATGAACAAAAAATAGGTATCATTGATAAAGTCGTAGGACAATGGGTAAAAACTCAATGGGATGTAGCCAATGCTTATTATTGGTATAATGTAAAAACCCAAATCATAGGAGATTACATATATAGTACACAAGTATGGGATAAATCCTCTGGAAATATTGTGGTTTTTAGCAAAGATAATGGTATCACTTGGGAAAAATGGGCAAATACAGGTGGATGGAGTTATATTTCTGATTTTTATATTACCCCCACTCACGAAGGTCTGAATGTAGATTTTAGTGGTGTATACAAAGTACCTATTGGAGGAACAAAAACTCCTAACCCTTTTATTAATAGTGGAAAAGAAATTTTTTACAATAAAAATATTACTTTCAATAGAGTAATTTGTGATGATGAAATGAAAAATATCATTGTGGTCTCAATAGCTGGCGACGTCTATAAATCAACTAATGGGAAAGATTTTTATCCTGTAAGAGAAGTTAATACCCGTAGACTTGTTGATTATCAATTTCGTGCTTTTAAAAGAGATGTAAACCATATATGGATTGGTGGATTGGATGACAAAAATCACAAAGCTATAATACTATTCTGTAATGGTAATAACGAACAATGGACAGAATATGTATTTGAAAATGAACCCGATGGAATGGCTGTCGATGTGAATTTCCCTACTAATCAAATAGGCTATTGTTTAATATCTGGATCAGTTAACAAAATATACAAATCTACTGATGGGGGATATTCTTGGCAAAAATTACCTTTTGAAATTCCTATTGGTGTACGATCCTTAGCTTTTCAAGATGAAAATATAGGCTGGCTATCATCAGGCAAGGTTATCTACAAAACCACTGATGGTGGCAATACTTGGCAAAAAGAGTTTGAAGCCGAAAGCAGAATCAAAAAACTCTATTACACTGAAAATGTACTTTATGCTTTTGCAGAAGATGGTCTGTTATACCGCTACTATTTTAAATAGTAAATTTATGGGCTTAAAAGAAAATATCGATTTTTGCCTTAAAAACGGATTAGATATGGTAGTTTTTTGCCATTAGTAAAAAAGAAAAAACTAACTTTTTCGTCATTTGTAACTCGTATTTCGTAATTATTTCATATCTTTGCCCTTATAAACATTAAAATTAAACTGTATGAAAAAATTTTTATTGATGGTAGCTGTCGCTTTTTCAGCCGCTACCTACGCACAAACTGAAAAAGGAAACTGGATGGTAGGTTCTGATTTATCTTTCTCTTATGAATCTGCAAAATTAACAAGCTCTGAAAAACGTAATAACATTACTGTTGAAAGAGAAAGTACTACCAATACTTTCAAGTTTATTCCCAATGTGAACTATTTCGTGATCAACAACTTGGCTGTAGGTCTTGGTTTAGAATACCGACACGAAAAAACAAAAGGAGCTTCAGATGCTACCAACTCTTTTGCTATAGCTCCTAATGCTCATTATTACTTCCCTATTGGAGGTAAATTAGCCCCTTTTGTAGGTGCTAAAGTTGGATACGCTTGGCAGTCAGAAGGAAGTAATGATAGCCAAAAATCAAGAGGTTTTCTCTTTGGGGTAAAAGGTGGTATCGCTTACTTTTTAAACGAAGGTGCTGCTCTTACAGGTTATGTAGGTTATGACCAAATGAACCTTAAAGAAAAAGTAAACACTAACAATTCCGAAAAATATGGTAAATTCGGTGTTGGTATTGGTGTTGCCCTATTCTTCTAATCAAAACCATAAGGCTATCCGAAAAGTCTAAAATTCGATTTTACATCACTACACTTTGCCAAAGTTTCCTGCCCGTGCGGCTCGCGACTTTGGCAAAGTTGATTATTCTGATAATCAATCGCTTTTAGGGTATACTATGTACGGGCGTTTTGCAAACGCCCCCCAATAAAACTTTTCGGACAGTTTTATTAAGTAGCAAAATATTTTTGCACTTCACAATATTATTCCTACCTTTGCACCGTAGAAAATTTGATACTATAAAAGTACAAGCCTCTTCCATACCGAAGAGGCTTTTTTAAAATATGAACAATCACTGGTTAGAACGTACTGAACTATTAATCAAACAGCAAGGTATCAACACCTTGCAAAAAGCTCATATCCTCATTGTAGGCTTAGGAGGCGTTGGCTCTTTTGCCGCCGAATTTATAGCCCGCGCAGGCGTAGGTTCCCTCACCATTGTCGATGGCGATTGCGTTTCTCTATCTAATATTAACCGACAGTTGCCCGCCCTTCACTCCACCGTAGGCAAAAACAAAACCGAGGTAATGGCTGCCCGCCTTTTAGACATCAACCCCCAACTCAACCTTACTGTAATACACGAATTCCTCACCCCCGAACGCGCTACCGAAATCGTAACCCCTCAGTTCGATTATGTAATCGATTGTATCGATAGCATCACCCCCAAGCTCAACCTTATCCTCTCTGCCAAACGCCAACGTGTGCGTTTAGTAAGCTGTATGGGAGCAGGAGGCGCTACCGATGTTTCTCAAATAAAAGTAGCCGACCTGATGAAAACCTATAACTGCCCATTGGCTAAATTTATACGCAAACGCTTGAAAAACGAGCGCATCCATTCAGGCATCAAAGCCGTATTCTCTTCCGAAATCGTTTCCAAAGACACTATGCAGCGCACCGAAGGTCTTGACTATAAAAAATCATTCTACGGCACCATTAGTTTTATGCCCGCCGCTTTTGGCTTACACGCTGCCGCCACCGCCATCAATTATCTATTAAAAAGACCCGCCACCCCCTAACCCCCATCACCTATCCCCTGACCCCTGTCCCCCGACCCCTGTCCCCTGAAACCTGAAACCTGACCCCTATAACTAATCCCTATCTCTTCATAAAATCTTTCAATTAGAAAACTATTTACAATCTTCAAAAACATCCTACTTTTGCACCCGTAAACAGAACATAAAAACACAAGATAATATGTCATTTGTAGGAAAACAATTCCCTAATATCGAGGTAAACGCAATGAGTGACCTCGGCGATACATTCAAAATCAACGTGCTTTCTGAAGCCGTAAACAGCAAAAAGAAAGTTCTTCTTTTCTGGTATCCTAAAGATTTTACTTTCGTGTGCCCTACCGAGCTCCACGCTTTCCAAGAAGCATTAGCCGAGTTCGAAAAACGCAACGTAAAAGTAATAGGTGCTTCTTGCGACACTGCCGAAGTACACTTCGCGTGGCTCAACACCCCTAAAAACAACGGTGGTATTGAAGGTGTTACTTATCCTATCCTTGCCGATAGCAACCGTAACCTCGCTCGCACTTTAGGTATCCTCGACTCTCGTGAAATCTACGACGAAACTGCCGATGCTTACCTCCTCGAAGGTGACGATGTAACTTTCCGCGCTACTTACCTTATCGACGAAACTGGTAAAGTATTCCACGAAAGTATCAACGATATGCCTTTAGGTCGTAACGTAAAAGAATACTTGCGCCTTGTAGATGCTTACACTCACGTACAACAACACGGCGAAGTTTGCCCAGCCAACTGGGAAGAAGGTAAAGACGCTATGAATGCTAACCGTAATGGCGTAGCAAGCTATTTAGCTTCTCACTAAAAAAGCTAAAAACTTGATCATTGTAAATATGTATTAACTAAAAAACTCACCACTATTTTTTTATCACTATGACAGAACTTACCCAAGATAATTTGCAAGAAATCATAGCCGCTAATCCCCTCGTATTCGTACAATTCGGCGCAGGATGGTGCGGTAACTGCAAAATCATAAAACCCAAATTCAAAAAGTACGCAACCGAAACCCCTAATGCTACTTTCGTATATGTAGATGCTGAGGCTTTCCCAGAGTCACGCAAACTCGCCAAAGTGGATAACTTGCCTACATTTGCCGCTTTCAAAAACGGTAATTTGGAAAAACAATTGCAAACTAACAAAGCCGAACTCCTAAAAGAATTTATAGATGAGATTACCGGTAATTAAACATATCGTTCAGTTTATCGAGAACAACGACCAAGATTACGTAACCGAGACCATCGAAACACTCGAAAATCTCATAGAATGCGAACATCTTAAAGATGAGGAGTTAGACGTAATCGGCGAATTGCTCTCCAATTTCTATGGAGCTATCGAAGTTGATGAACTCATCAAACAAGGTACTCCACAAAAAGAAGCCCTCAACACCTTTATGAAGCGTGTAGTAGGCTCAATCGACAAGTAAAATTATTATTATTTCTTTCACTAACTAAAAACGAAAAAGCCGTTCAGAGGGGTCTGAACGGCTTTTTTAATTCCCCAATCCTCTAACCCTCTCAATTTACTGACCCTTTCAATTTACTAATCATCTAATTACCAATTATTTAAATACCTAATCCCCACCCTCTTACCTCTTACCTCTTATCTCTTACCTAAAAAAACTTTTGCATATCTCAAATATTTGTCGTAATCTTGCCCCCAAAATAAACAACGCACAACTAACGATCAAATAGTAATAACCAAATAAATATAAAAACAAATGAAAAAAATTTTTATCATTGCAGCAATGGCTGTAGCGGGAATCACCACCGCCAACGCCCAAGAATTCAAAGTAGGAGCCAAAGCAGGCTTCTTAATGTCTAATGTTTCTGTAGATAGTTCTTCAGATATAGAAGCAGGAAAATTAATTACTTCCAAACTAAACACCGCTTTCCGACCTGGTTTTCACTTTGGAGCTTTTATTGAATACGGCTTCAACGAAAAAATATGGGTAGAAGCAGGCGTTGACTATGCTTTCCAAGGAGCAAAGTTAAAATCAGTTGAGGCTACTGTAATAAATGTTAGTGACGGAAGTCTTTTTGCTTCCAAGAAAGCTAATATTAAAAATGGATGGTTAAAAACCCAACAGTTTAACATCCCTCTTTGGGTGAAGTATGATATCAGTGGCTTCCGTCCTAAAGTAGGAGTAAACTTAGGATTCCTTTCAAAAGCTAAAACAAATTTAGAAATTGAAGGAGCTCTACCTGAAGAAAATATAATTATTAATAAATCTTTAACCCCTGATAAAAAATTCGACTTTGGTTTAGGATTTGGTGCTGAGTACAACTTACCTATGGGACTCTTCTTTGATGCTACCTTCAATTTAGGTCTTACCAAACTGTCCAATAAAGAAAAAAATGATGACGGAACATATAGTGAAGGTGGTAAATTCAAAAACCGTGTCATCCAAATTGGTGTAGGTTACAAATTCTAAAACTAAACCACACAAGTAATAATGATAAAAAGCTGTCTAAACCCATAGGCAGCTTTTTCTGTACCCTCCCCCCCTCCCTCCGAGCCCCTCCCATCTTCTCCCAGTTTCTCCCAGTTTCTCTGAGTTTCTCCAAGATCCTCCCCCCTCATCACAACATCACCATCAATTAACAATTATTTTGTATCTTTGCCCCAAAATCAAATAAACACCCATTCAATATGAAAAAATTTTTAATAGCTTTAGCAGTCATTACAAGCCTTATCGCTTGCAAAAGCAAAGACGACAACGATACCCCTAACCAACTCATAGGTGGTTGGAAATTAGAATCTATCACTGATAATAATCAGCCCAAACCTCTTACTGAATGTGAGAAAAATGTAATTATCTATTCAGCTACCGAAACCGAAGAAATATTTTTCAAAGAAGATAGCAATGGTAACTGTGTTTATAACAAGGACACCAGTATCGAAAAACGTCCCTACAGAG
>ERZ1023282.812-NODE-812-length-14023-cov-4.946664_pt1 | contig 14023 bp, 18 predicted proteins | sample MGYA00521262_ERZ1023282 | MGnify/ENA primary metagenome ERZ1023282 (study PRJEB32759, sample SAMN07749867) | skin metagenome | biome: transportation; feature: city; material: polyester macromolecule | host: Homo sapiens | place: Hong Kong:KT line | collected... | reverse complement strand
GAAAATGCGGCAGGGTTGGCGAACTGGGATTGTTCTTTAACAATCAGGATATTGCTAATGCGGGTGTAACGGAAAAGGCTGTGTTATACTCGTGTTCGCGCTTTTCTTGGGAGCTTAGCGAAATCGGGGCTGCGAAACCTGATGGAACAAGGCTTTTGAGAGAGGCTCCAGCCGCCTTCAGGCGGCTGTGTGTTGAAACCTTTATTTTGGTGCCTTGCTCCGAATAACAGGTACCCAGCCGCCTTCAGGCGGCTGTGTGTTGAAACTATTAAGCCGTTGATTTTACTTATTATTTAGTTTCCAGCCGCCTTCAGGCGGCTGTGTGTTGAAACATAATTAACTGAAAATAAACGATTTTTCCGAACGCCAGCCGCCTTCAGGCGGCTGTGTGTTGAAACACGGCTGACCTCCCCATACCACGCCTGCCAGCCCCAGCCGCCTTCAGGCGGCTGTGTGTTGAAACCAGGACTTTTTGCCTTATGGCGCGTTGGTTGTGACCAGCCGCCTTCAGGCGGCTGTGTGTTGAAACGCAAAAAAGGCATACCGCAGTTATCAGGATAATAGCCAGCCGCCTTCAGGCGGCTGTGTGTTGAAACAACACTCCTTAAAATAGCTTCTTGCTTGGCGGATCCAGCCGCCTTCAGGCGGCTGTGTGTTGAAACCTTTTACTGGAATCCAAAAGAACAAGGCGCAGTCCCAGCCGCCTTCAGGCGGCTGTGTGTTGAAACAGCGAAGCCTTGATAGTCAATATCGCCCGCTAATTCCAGCCGCCTTCAGGCGGCTGTGTGTTGAAACTGTAATCATCAATATCCGACATACCAACCCTTTACCAGCCGCCTTCAGGCGGCTGTGTGTTGAAACGGTTTTATTCATGTTTACAATCCTTGTTAAAAGCCAGCCGCCTTCAGGCGGCTGTGTGTTGAAACAAAAGATGTGGCCAACATCCAGTAGTGCGTTAAGCCAGCCGCCTTCAGGCGGCTGTGTGTTGAAACCAAAAAAAAATACCGCTTGCCGTTTGGGCATTGCCAGCCGCCTTCAGGCGGCTGTGTGTTGAAACAAAGCGTACCCATCGGCTTGTGTTGTCGCCCTGCCCAGCCGCCTTCAGGCGGCTGTGTGTTGAAACTCGGTTTCGGCATTACCGAAAAACGCGAAGGCAACCAGCCGCCTTCAGGCGGCTGTGTGTTGAAACCACTCCAATCGCTGGGCAAGGCCTTTGAACAATCCAGCCGCCTTCAGGCGGCTGTGTGTTGAAACGAACCGTTTTGAACAAAAACAGGGCGATCACCCAACCAGCCGCCTTCAGGCGGCTGTGTGTTGAAACCAATGTGGCCGGAGTGCTGGCCGCTGCCGTTCCTCCAGCCGCCTTCAGGCGGCTGTGTGTTGAAACAAGCCATGTGCGCCCGATTTAGGGTGCATCAGCAGCCAGCCGCCTTCAGGCGGCTGTGTGTTGAAACAAGTTGGGGCTTTTGTTATGTCTAATCAAAACTACCCAGCCGCCTTCAGGCGGCTGTGTGTTGAAACAGCTTCGGAAAGCCCGAAACCGTCCACATACTGCTCCAGCCGCCTTCAGGCGGCTGTGTGTTGAAACGAACCTATACTGCTCGCTAAAATCGTAGCTCAGACCAGCCGCCTTCAGGCGGCTGTGTGTTGAAACGTTTTCTGTTGAATGCGTGTAGTGCGCCTAAACCCAGCCGCCTTCAGGCGGCTGTGTGTTGAAACACTATTGCCTGAAACCATTTCAAGAACTTTTTCCCAGCCGCCTTCAGGCGGCTGTGTGTTGAAACACGCCGTAGCGTGTAGGATTGCCCTAAATCCATTCCAGCCGCCTTCAGGCGGCTGTGTGTTGAAACGCCTTCGTTGCGCCACAGGGTCTCCCACTCCTCCCCCAGCCGCCTTCAGGCGGCTGTGTGTTGAAACATAGCGCGGCAGCAGTTGCAGGTAGGCCATCGCCCCAGCCGCCTTCAGGCGGCTGTGTGTTGAAACAGATAGATAAGACACACGGCAAAGGCTCACACCGCCAGCCGCCTTTAGGCGGCTGTGTGTTGAAATGCCCTGATTCGCGCCATTTTGAACAAATATGCGACCAGCCACCTTCGGGTTGCTGTATTGAAACGACATGGAGGCGGATAAATTGGATAAATAAGCGTGTACTGGAATATGAAAATTTGGTGTAAAGGCAGATAATGCGTAGCCACTTCTAGATAACTCAGTATTAGGGCAAATAATTTAACTCGACACTTTAGCTGAGCAGCATGCAGCTTTTTGAATATCCCTATATCCACGTTTTTGCATAATCGAAATTGATATATATGTTATATGTTAAGGTGGAATAAGATAGGTACTAAAAGTCTTCTGGTTATAAAAATAACAGTATAATAATATTTATATACCTAATATTAATAAATTTTGATTATCTCTAAAATAAATTTGTAGATGTTTAATAATGTTATTCGATCTGCTTCTCATATCATGTGCGTAGATTAACCAGATAACATTCTCAATGTAAATGTGCAGGCTGCTTTTTCACGATTTAAAAAGCAGCCTGCACTCATTTGCCTTATTTCCCATGCAGCCTGCGGATTTCATTTTTCAGCCATTCGTCAAAATCGGGGCGCTGGCGGCGGAGGGGTTCGTTCCAATACAGGCAGCAGCGGGCGGTGTAGCGTGCGTTTTCGGTGTTTCGGGCAATCATGCGTGCGACAAAGAGTTCGAGCGTGGCCGCGTTGTGCCGCATCCCGCCGTGTTCGCCGTATTCGCCGCAGGTTTCGGGGTGGAGCACGTCCAGCAGCGTTTCGATTTCGGGTTGCAGGGCAAGCCATGAGCCGTTGTCTTCGTCCAAATAAAGCACTTCTTTCAGCCAGTATTTAATGTTTTCCAGCCCCTGAAAGCGCGGGTCGTGCCAAAGCAGGCGCAGGGTGGCAAGCTGGGCTTCGCTTTCCAGAACGCCTTGCGGATTATAGTGGTCGAACTGCCAGATGAGCTCGTATAGGGCGCGGTTGTGCTTTTTTTCGGGCAGGGCGAGCAGGATGTCGCGGACGTGTTCGGGGTTTTGCCATTGGGGAAGGTGGAGTTTGTCCATAGTGCAGGCTGCTTTTTATAATTGATTAAAATAAAAATGAGACAAGGCGGCGAGCCGCAAGGCGTACAAGTAGTACGTCAAGGCGAGCCAACGCCGTATCATTGCCATTTTAATCGACTATATCAATCGTTATGCCAACTGCGGTATTTCTGCCAAATCATGCCTGTTCCAAAAAGCGGTTGTCAGATGGACTACTTCTCGTTGCAGGCTGCCTGAAATCTTATTCTTCAATCCCTGCCTTTTTGCGCCAGTATTCGGCGGCTTGGGGGTCGGTTTTGCCCGGTTCCGGCCCGACAAACAGGTAGAACCAATATAGACGCTTGGCGGCACGGCGGTCGCCGTTTTCGGCTTTGGCGGTCAGCTCTGCAACGCGTTCGGGGCGCAGGTAATAGGTGGAGGCGGTGGAAACGGGCTGGTCGGGGACGAACTGCTCTTCGTCCAGCACTTTCTGCAAATGCGGGGGCAAGGATTCGCCGCGCCGTTTGAGTTCGTATGCCCAATAGGCGGCATTATGGTAATCGTAGGCCGCCAGCCGTGCTTCGGCGTTGGCGCGCATTTGCGATATGGAAACGGCTTCGTTCGGCATGGTGGGGTTTTCGGCTGGACTTGAGGCTTTATCGGCAGCTTGCGGCGCGGGGCAGGCGGCGAGCAGGAACACAGCAAGCGACAGAATGAGCGGTTTCATGATTCAGGCTGCCTGAAAATCCAGTTCGCGCGCCAAATGGGCGGCGAGTTTGTCGGCCACATCGTCCCATGCGGGGCAGGGTTGGACATAGTCGGCGATTTGGGTCATTTCCATGCCGGCATAGCCGCAGGGGTTGATTTGGCGGAAGGGCGACAAGTCCATATCCACGTTCAGGGCGAGGCCGTGATACACCGCGCCGTTTTTGATACGCAGCCCGAGCGAGGCGATTTTGCGTTCGCCGACATACACGCCGGGGCGGTCGGGGTCGGCGGCGGATGGGATGCCGTATTCGGCCAGTGTGGCGATGACGGCGTTTTCCAGCGCGGAGACGATTTTGCGCACGCTCACATGGCGGCGTTTGAAGTCAATCATGGTGTAGGCGACGACTTGGCCGGGGCCGTGGTAGGTAATCTGGCCGCCGCGATCGATCTGGACAACGGGGACGCTGGTGCCGCCGAGCAGGTGTTCGGCCTTGCCGGCCAAGCCCTGGGTGAACACCGGATCGTGCTCCACCACCCACAACTCGTCTTCGGTATCGGCGCCGCGAGCAGCGCTAAACTGCTTCATCGCTTCGAATACCGGCAGATAGGGGCGGCGCCCCAAAAAGACGGTTTTCATTACAGCACGACTTTCACCATCGGATGCGCGGTCAGGCTGCGGTAGATATTGTCCAGATGCTCTTGGTTTTCGGCCTGTACGCTGACGGTGGCGCTGACATAGTTACCCTTGCTGCTGGGGCGGGTTTGGATGTGTTCGTCGGCGGTATCGGGCGCGTGTTCGCGCACGGTTTTCAGAATTTCGCTGTTGAAATCGGGATGTTGCTCGCCCATCACTTTGATCGGGAAGCGGCAGGGGAAGTCGATTAGCGGTTTTTGTTCTTGCTCGCTCATGTGTGCGTCCTTAAAAAACAGGGCGGCATTTTAGCGCAAAGGCTTTGTGCTTCCAATGCCTTTGCTATAATCGCGCGTTTTCCCCCACCCGCTTTCAGGCAGCCTGAAAGCCCGTTTTCCAACCCACAAGGCAGACTCTATGGCAATCCAATGGTTTCCGGGACACATGAACAAGGCGAAAAAAGCGATTGCCGAACGCCTGAAAAGCGTGGACATGGTGGTCGAAATGCTCGACGCGCGCATGCCCGCTTCCAGCGAAAACCCACTGCTGGCGCAACTCGCGCGCGGCAAGCCAAAGCTGAAAATTTTAAACAAACAAGACCTGGCCGATCCCGAGCGCACCGCTGTCTGGCTCGAATATTTCAACAGCCGCGAAGAAACCCGCTCGATTGCGCTCGATGCGTCCGAGCGCCAAGCCGCGCAGAAACTGATCACCGCCAGCAGATCGCTGGTGCCCCACCGCAGCGGCATCGACAAACCCCTGCGCGTGCTGATCTGCGGCATCCCCAACGTCGGCAAATCCACCCTGATCAACGCCATGCTCGGCAAAAAGTCCGCCAAAACCGGCAACGAGCCGGGCATCACCAAAGCCGAACAGCGCCTGCTCTTGGCCGACGATTTCTGGCTTTACGACACCCCCGGCATGCTGTGGCCGAAAATCATCGTCGAAGAAGGCGGCTACAACCTGGCCGCCGGCGGCGCCATCGGCCGCAACGCGCTCGATGAAGAAGAAGTCGCGCTCGAACTTTTAGACTACCTGCGCCGCCACTACCTGCCGCTTTTGCAGGCACGCTACGGCGCCGACAAAGACCCGTCCAGCCACTGGCAGGACGACCAATGGCTCGAATGGGTGGCAAAAAAACGCGGCGCCCTGATGGGCGGCGGCCGTCCCAACTACCAAAAAGCCGCCGAACTGGTGCTCACCGATTTCCGCGACGGCCACATCGGCCGCATCACCCTGGAAACTCCGCAGCAATGGGAAACCTGGCTGAAAAAAGCCCGCCAGCGCGAAGCCGAACTCAAAGCCCAACGCGAAGCGCGCAAGGCCGAGCGAAAAGGGCAGGCAGCGCCGAAGCCGCAACAGCCGCCGCAAGATACGCGAGACTGAGCGCTTTCAGGCAGCCTGAAAGCCGTTTTTGTAAGAAAGGAAGAAACCCATGCCCTTTACCGACCAAGAAACCCAAGCCCTGCTCGCGCAAAAGGGCGTCGGCAAAACCGTCATCCGGCGTTTGCACGAAATGGGTTTGGACAGTCCCGCCAAACTTGCCGCCGCCGATGTTGCCGATATTTTGGCGCAGGGCGCGGCGCTAACCGGCTCGAGCTGCTGGAAAAACAGCCCGCAGGCGCGCGCCGCCGTTCAGGCTGCCGTTGCTTGGGCGCAGCATTACTGCCGCGACGCCCAAGCCGAAGTTTAGGCAGCCTGAAACCCCAACCCGCCTGAAACCGCCAAACAATGAATACCACCGAACTTGCCGTAATCTTCCTGCCCACCGGCGTGATGCTGCTGGCTGCCGCCGCGCTGTGGCAGGTTTATGTGGTGCTCAGCGAAAGCTACACCCTGAACCGCTTTAAAGACCGCCAGCTGCTGCTGCCGGCGCTGGCGATGTTTTTCAGCTTCAGCCTGGCCGTGTACTGGCTGTGCCCCAATTCCCGCCGCAAAGGGCGCTGGTTCTTGCTCGCCGGCCTGAGCGGCACGCTGCTTTACGGCCTGGGAATGTGGTGGCTGCGCCCCTATCTGCCCCGCTGAAGCGCCCGATATCACACACACAAGGAACTCAAATGAGCGACCAAACCCTAGACCTGACCGGCCTGCGCTGCCCGCTGCCGATCCTACGCGCCAAAAAAGCGCTGGCCGCCGCCGCCGGCGGCAGCGTGATTACCGTACTCGCCACCGATCCCGGTGCCCCCGGCGATTTCGCCGCCTTCTGCCGCCACACCGGCCACGAGCTGCTGTCGTCCGAAACGCTGGAAAACGGCGTATTCCAAATGGTGATCCGCCGCAAGGCAGCCTGAAAACCGGAAACCGGCAAACAAACGGCGCGCGGGGCGCACCCTACCGCCGAAACTCCCAAAACAGCCCCGCCGTAGGGTGCGCACCGCGCACCAAAAACCCAAAACAAAAAAGCAGCCTGAAACTCCGTTTCCACACTTTTCAGGCTGCCCGAACCCACCAACTACCAAGAACCCGCCAAGAAACCCCAAACCATGCAAACCCTAACCATTACCCGCCCCGACGACTTCCATCTCCATGTGCGCGACGGCGCCGCGCTCAAGTCCGTTGTGCCTTTCAGCGCCCGCCAGATGGGGCGCGCGCTGGTGATGCCCAATCTCAAGCCGCCGGTGGCCACCGTGGCGCAGGCGCTCGACTATAAGCGCCAAATCGAAGCCGCTATTCCCGCCGGCAGCCGCTTCACGCCGCTGATGTCGCTCTATCTTACCGACAACACCAGCCGCGATACCGTGCGCCAAGCCAAAGCCGCCGGCATCGCCGCGTTCAAACTCTATCCCGCCGGCGCCACCACCAATTCCGATTCCGGCGTCAGCGATTTGTTCAAACTCATGCCGGTGCTCGAAGAAATCGCCGCCCAAGACATGCGCTTTCTGGTGCACGGCGAAGTTACCGACCCCGATATTGATATTTTCGACCGCGAAGCCGTGTTTATCGAACGCGTGCTGCAGCCGGTGATGCGCGAGCTGCCCGAACTGAAAACCGTGTTCGAGCACATCACCACCGCCGAAGCCGCCGCGCTGGTGAGCGAAGCGGGCGACAATCTGGCCGCCACCGTAACCCCGCAGCATCTGATGTTCAACCGCAACCACCTGCTGGTCGGCGGCGTGCGCCCGCATTTTTACTGCCTGCCGATTATCAAGCGCGAAAGCCACCGCCGCGCCCTGATCGGTGCCGTTACCGGTGCGCAGTCCCACAAATTCTTTCTCGGCACCGATTCCGCGCCGCACCCGCGCGGCGCCAAAGAAAACGCCTGCGGCTGCGCCGGTATGTTCAGCGCCGCCAACGCCATTGAAATCTACGCCCAGATTTTCGAAAACGCCGGCGCGCTCGACAAACTCGAAGCCTTCGCGTCGCACAACGGCGCCCGCTTCTACGGCCTGCCGCGCAATAGCGATACCGTTACTTTGGTCAAACAGCCCCAGCGCGTACCCGAATCTTTCGCTTTTGGCGAGAGCGAAGTGGTGCCGATGCTCGCCGGCGAAGAGCTGGCGTGGTCGCTGCAAGGGTAGCGCAGAGCGGTTTAATCAAGATACAAAAAAAGCAGCCTGAAAGGTTTTCAGGCTGCTTTTGGTATGCGGCACCCCGTTTTCAGGCTGCTTGGGGTAGGGGAGACCGGTACGGGCGGGCGATACGCATCAGACAATTTTAAAAAACAGCAAGATGCCCATTGCCGCCAAGATCACCGTCCAATACCGGTTTGGGATAAAAAACAGGGAAGAAGCATCGGAAACAAATAAGCGGCTCAGCACGAAATTGAATCCCGCCGCGAATACGAAGCCCACGCTGTCCATTTGCGCCGCCGACGAAAAATAAATATGGGCAGCCAGCATTTGAGCCGCCACCCCGCCGGCCAGCATGCCCAGCCCCATCGCCAAGACAACCAGCAAACCTTTGCCGCTCCAGATAATCATCCTTACCGCTTCCTTTGAAAAAGCGCGGATTCTACTTTAAAGCCTTTCTAGGGTGCTGCGTAATCCTGTAGTTGTTGGTAATCGGCACCTGTGCGGATATAAAGGCTTGACAGCCGGCCGCCAAACGGCAAAAGGCCGGCAAAAACGGCTCCGGCTCCGGCATGATTCATCAGTTGGTAAACCTTAACAGATAACCATTGGGGTCTTGGATAAGAAATTCGACCGGCTCTGCTACGATGCCGCCTTGGATTTCATAAGAGCTTCTTGTCAGCTCCCGATAAATCGCTATCTGCTCCTTTTTCACCGTTTCATAGAGCGCTTCAACATTGTCGGTGGCGATGGAAAAATTGATTCCCCGCCCTAAGGGATAGTCCAATTCGCCGGTATTCCAGCCCTTGTCATGGATTTGCTCAAACATAAACTGGCTGCCTTGGAAAGACATAAAAACAAACTTGTCTGCTTTGCGTTCATATTCTGTTTTGAAACCCAGTTTTTCATAAAAGTCTTTTGTTTGCTGGATATCAAATACAGAAAGTTCCGGGATCAGTTCTTTAAATTCCATAGCGGTTTTCCGTTGGTTTAAATCTGTTTGCAGCAGGCAGCCTGAAACCATTTTCAGGCTGCTTTTGCTGCTTGGAATGCTTTATTTGCCCGTTTCAGGCTGCGCGAATAGGGCGGGCAGGCCGCGCGGGTGTTGCTGCCAGCGGCTGTGTTTGGCTTGCAGCGCCTGTTCGAGCGCAAGGCGGGCGTGTGCGGGGTTCAGGCTGCCGCACAGGAAGATGTCGGCGGCGGCGTAGTGGTGTTCCGGCCAGGTGTGGATGCTGATGTGCGATTCGGCCAGCAGCAGCACGCCGGTGATGCCGCCGTGGCCGCCGAAGCGGTGGAAATGGGCGGAAAGTATGCACGCGCCGGCTTGGCGGGCGGCCTGTTCCATGGCGCTTTGCAGTTTGGCGGCGTCGCGCAGCGGCTCGGGCGGGCAGCCGTACAGGTCAAGCAGGCCGTGGCTGCCGATGGCAGCACTCATTTGTGGCCGCTCCCGCCGAAGCCGCTAAAGCCGCCTTGTCCGGGCAGGCGGGTGCGGGGGACGCTGCTTTTGCCGCTGGAAAAGGCGGCGCTGTAGTTAAACAGGGTGGCAAAGGCGATGGCGGCAAGGGCGATCAGGGTGTAGGCGGTTTTGTTCATGGCGGGTTGCTCGGATGGTTGGGGGCGGAAGGCGGCTGCGGCGGAATTTTCGCAGGCACAGCCGGCGCAGGCATGATGTTAAACCGCTTTTCAGGCAGCCTGAAAGGGGAAAACGGCTTTTCAGGCTGCCTGCGGTTTAGACGGTATGCTTGTGCAGCCGGGCAAGCTGCGCGGGCAGCTGCGCGCGGATTTGCGCCAGCCGCGCTTGGGTGATAGCGTTTTGGATGCCCTGCGGCCGGCCGGTATGGGCAGCGGCGATGGCAGCGGTGTCGATATCGCGGGCGGCAGCGAGCATCGCCAGCCAGAAGGCGCGCTGGGGGTAGGGCGTGTGTTCGCGGCCGAGCCGGCCTTGCTGGTCGGCCTGGCAGACGGCAAGCGCGGCGGCGAAACGTTCGGGGCGGCGCAGGGCGTCGGCGGCGGTCAGTACGTCGAGCACAGCGCGCGGACGGCGGATGTCGCCGGCGCGGTGCAGGCGGATGTGCAGACGGCATACCAGCTCGGCCAGCTCGGCGCAGGCTTTGGGCACGCGATAGCGGCGGCTGACGGCGCGCACCGGTTCGATGCCGGCGCTGTCATGGCCGATGTGGCGCGGCAGCATATCGGCGGGGGTGAGCGCTTTGCCCAAATCGTGCAGCAGCGCGGCATAGCGCTCGGGCAGCCCCAGATTCATGGCGGCGGCGCGCTCAAGCACCAGCAGGGTGTGTTCGCCGCTGTCGATTTCGGGATGAAAATCCGCCCGCTGCGGCACGCCGAACAGGGCATCGACTTCGGGCAGCAGCACTTTGAGCGCGCCGCTTTGGCGCAGGATGTCGATCATCTTGCGCGGATGCGGTTCCATCAGGCCGCGCGACAATTCCTGCCACACGCGCTCGGCCACCAGTGCTTCGGCTTCGCCGTTATCAACCATCTGCCGCATCAGCGCCAGCGTTTCGCCGGCGACGGCAAAACCGTAGCGGGCGGCAAAACGGGCGGTGCGCAGTATCCGCACCGGGTCTTCGGCAAAGGCGGGGCTGACGTGGCGCAGAATGCCGTTTTTCAGGTCTTCGGCACCGCCGTAGGGGTCGATCAGACGGCCGTCGCTGTCTTGCGCCATGGCGTTGATGGTCAGGTCGCGCCGCTGCAGGTCTTGTTCGAGCGTAACGTCTTTGGCGGCGTAAAAGCTGAAGCCGGCATAGCCTTTGGCGGTTTTGCGCTCGGTGCGCGCCAGCGCGTATTCTTCGCGGCTTTCGGGATGCAGGAAAACGGGAAAATCTTTGCCCACAGGCTTGAAGCCGCGATCGAGCATGGTTTGGGCGTCGGCGCCCACTACCACCCAGTCGCGGTCTTCGACCGGCCGGCCGAGCAGGGCGTCGCGCACGGCGCCGCCAACAAGATAGGTTTGCATGGGCGGATGTCTTTCGGATGGGCTTTCAGGCTGCTTTTGCATTGGGACGACGGTGCGCGGTGCGCAACCTACGGGTTTCGGACTACTTTTGGGTTTCAGGCAGCCTGAAAACTTTTGCCATGCCCGTGCCGGTTTATTTGCGTTGCGGTAGCAGGCGGGGTTTTCAGGCTGCTTTTTATTTGGGATGGTGCGCGGTGCGCACCCTACGGGCTACGGGCTTTCAGGCTGCTTTAGGGTTTTCAGGCAGCCTGAAAGCGGCGGCAGACGGGGTTTACAGGCGGTCGATCAGTTGGCGCACGGCATCGAGTGCGGGGTGGCTGCCGTCGCGCTCCGGGGCGAGCACGCCACACAAATGGGCGTAGGCCATGCCCAGCTCGCGGGCGAGTATGGCTTCGGGCATGGCGGTCATGCCGTACACGTCGGCGCCGTCCTGGCGCATGCGGCGGGCTTCGGCGGCGGTGGGCAGCCGCGCGCCCTGCACGCAGGCGTAAACCGCCGCTTCGTGCGCCGGCATACCGCTTTGGCGGATCAGGGCGAGCAGCTCGTCGCGCAGGGCGTGGTCGTAAGGGTGGGTGAAATCGGTGTAGGCGTTTTCCAGCGTGCCGCGTTCGACAAAGCTGCTTTCGCGGCTGTGGGTGTAGTCGATCAGATCGTGCGGCAGCAGCAGTTCGCCGGCGCTGAAGCCGTCGTGCAGCGGGCGCACGGCGGATACCGACACGATGCGGCGCACGCCGATGCTGTGCAGCGCCCAGATATTGGCGCGGTAGTTGATCAGCTGCGGGGCGATGGTGTTGTTCAGGCCGTGGCGGCAGAGAAACACCACCGGCCGGCCGCCGACTTCGCCTTCCAAAAGCGGGGCGCTGGGCTGGCCGTAGGGGGTGCGGACGATGCGCCGCGCGCCGGTGTGCCATTGCGGCAGCCGCGCCAAGCTGGCGCTGCCGATAACTGCGAGTGTGTTCATGGGCAATCCTGTGCGCCGCCGGAGCAGGGCGCGTATGCGGAAAAAGGGGAAACAGGCAGCCTGAAAGCCGTTTTTGCCGTTTCAGGCTGCCTGCGGGGTGGCGGCAAGGGCGTTGCTGCCGCCTGCCGGCCTTCAGCCGTGCTGTTGGAGAAAATTGGCGAGCATGTCGCGGCCGTGTTCGGTCAGCAGCCCTTCGGGGTGGAACTGCACGCCTTCGATGGCGAAGTCTTTGTGGCGCACGCCCATGATTTCGTTATCTTCCGTCCATGCGGTGATTTCCAGGCAGTCGGGCAGGGTGTCGCACTCGATGACCAGGCTGTGGTAGCGCGTGCACTGCACGGGATTGGGCAGGCCGGCAAATATGCCGCTGCCGTGGTGGAATACCGGCGAGGTTTTGCCGTGCATCAGCGTTTTGGCGCGCACCACGCGGCCACCGAAGGCTTCGCCGATGGTCTGGTGGCCGAGGCAGACGCCGAGTATCGGCAGTTTGCCGGCAAAATGGCGCATCGCCGCCACCGAAATGCCGGCTTCTTTGGGCGAACAGGGGCCGGGGCCGATCAGCAGGTATTGCGGCGCGAGCGCGGCGATTTCGTCTAAAGTGATGTCGTCGTTGCGGCGTACCTGCACGTCTTGGCCGAGTTCGGCAAGGTATTGGACGATGTTGTAGGTGAAGGAGTCGTAGTTGTCGATGAATAGTAACATGGGAATCTTTCGGCAGGAGCGGGCATTATAGGCGCGAAGGGCAGCCTGAAACAGGCTTGATGGTGCGGCAAAGGCAGCCTGAAACGGTTTTCAGGCTGCCTTTGCGTGCCTTGCGGCGGCCGGAGGGTTTCAGGCTGCTTATTTCCAGTAGCGCCACCACGGGGTGTCTTTGGCCGACCATTCTTTTTTTAGATAGGGGCTTTCGGGGAAGTTGGTTTCCAGCACGCGGCGGGTGTCGCCAGCCAGCTGGGTGTTGCCCATTTTCTGGTAGCTGTAAACCATAATCGCCAGCGCTTCTTCCACATAGCGGGTATTTTGGAAGTTTTGCAGCACTTTTTGCGCGCGGTTGTTGGCGGCAACATAGGCACCGCGCTTGGCGTAGTGGCGGGCGATGGCGATTTCGTTGCCGCCCAGGGCGTCCACCAGCTGCGCCATGCGCTTGCGGGCATCGTCGGCGTATTTGCTGGTGGGGTAGCGGGTAACCAGTTCGTTAAAGGCGCGGTAGGCGTTGCGGTTGGCCTGCGGGTCGCGATCGGACCAGTCTTGCGAGGCGAGTTTGTTGAGGAAGGACTGGTCTTCGCCAAACAGCACCAAACCGCGAAGATATAGGGCGTAGTCCATATTGACGCTGCCGGGGAAGTTGTTTTCAAAGCGGGTCAGGGTGTTGAGCGCTTTGGCCGGCTCTTCGTTTTTGTATTGCGCGTAGGCGGTTTCCAGCAGCGACTGCTCGACGTAGCGGCCTTCGGGCTGGCGGGAGATGAGCTGTTCATACAGCGAGGAGGCTCGCGTATAATTGCCGGAATTCAATTCTTCGCGCGCCTCGTTATACAGGCGGTCGGACGACCAGCCCTGCGTGGCTTGCGCTTCTTTATCAACAGTGGCCTTGTTGTTGCCCGAACCCGCGCAGGCGGAAAGGGCGGCGGCCACCGAAATCATAAGCAGAAATTTTTTCATGGATAACTTTCCCTTTGAAAACGGCGCGGATTATAACGATGATTTGCCGTTTCAGGCAGCCCAAATTGAACAAAAGCCGGTAAAACTGGCTGTGCCGCTGGATTTGGCGGGCAGCCGGCTGGATGCGGCGCTGGCCAAACTGCTGCCCGATTACTCGCGCAGCCGCCTTTCAGGCTGGATTAAGGACGGCGCGGTCAGCCTCAACGGCAAGCCGGCTTCGCCCAAAGACAAGCTGATTGGCGGCGAAGAAATCGAAGTACGCCCGCAGCTGGACGAAGAAACGCTGGCCTTTGCCCCCGAAGCGATGGCGCTGGACATTGTGTTTGAAGACGACAGCGTGATCGTGCTCAACAAGCCGGCCGGTCTGGTGGTGCATCCGGCGGCGGGCAACTGGTCGGGCACGCTGCTCAACGGCCTGTTGGCGCATTGTCCCGCGCTCGCGCAGGTGCCGCGCGCCGGCATCGTCCACCGGCTCGACAAAGACACCAGCGGCCTGATGGTGGTAGCCAAAACCCTGCCGGCGCAAAACCATCTGGTGCAGCAG
>ERZ1023282.805-NODE-805-length-14071-cov-5.589683_pt1 | contig 14071 bp, 12 predicted proteins | sample MGYA00521262_ERZ1023282 | MGnify/ENA primary metagenome ERZ1023282 (study PRJEB32759, sample SAMN07749867) | skin metagenome | biome: transportation; feature: city; material: polyester macromolecule | host: Homo sapiens | place: Hong Kong:KT line | collected... | reverse complement strand
TTGTACGCCTTGCGGCTCGCCGCCTTGTCTCATTTTTATTTTAATCCACTATATCCATGTCGGCACAGCCCATAAAACTTCCGGCAACCCGAAAAGCAGCCTGCACTTTTCGGGTTGCCGGAAATCCGTTTTATGCTTCTGTGTTTTCGGCTGGAGCATCCGCCGCCTCGTTGTCTGCAAACAACGCGGCATCCGCTTCCGCCTCAACCGATCTGGCGGCTGTGCGCTGTGCTGCCCATGCGGCACGGCGGCTGCGGTGGTAGCTCAAGCCCGTACCGGCAGGAATCAGGCGGCCGACAATCACGTTTTCCTTCAAACCGCGCAAATCGTCCCTGCGGCCCATAATCGCCGCTTCGGTCAGCACGCGTGTGGTTTCTTGGAACGATGCGGCAGAAATGAAGCTGTCGGTGCTCAAAGAAGCTTTGGTAATACCCAGCAGCACGTTTTCAAAGCGTGCCGGCTCTTTGCCTTCCGCCAACGCCTGTTCGTTCGCCATCATCACTTCGGCGCGTTCCACCTGTTCACCGGTGATGAAGTTGGTGTCGCCCGCATCCACGATGTTCACGCGGCGCAGCATTTGGCGGATGATGACTTCGATGTGCTTGTCGGAAATCTTCACACCTTGCAGGCGGTACACTTCCTGCACCTCTTGCACGATGTAGCGTGTCAGTTCCTCAATGCCTTTCAGGCGCAGAATATCGTGCGGATCCACTGCTCCGTCGACAACCGTTTCGCCTTTGTTCACCACTTGGCCGTCATGCACCAGGATTTGCTTGTCTTTGGAAATCAGCGTTTCGTATGCCACGCCGTCCAAATCGGTAATTACCAAGCGCTGTTTGCCTTTGGTTTCCTTACCGAACGATACCGTACCGGTGACTTCCGCCAGCATGCCCGCATCTTTGGGAATGCGCGCTTCAAACAGTTCGGCCACACGCGGCAGACCGCCGGTAATGTCGCGGGTTTTGGTCGAAGCCTGCGGGATACGTGCCAACACATCACCCTTGCCGACTTCCTGGCCTTCGCGCACCTGAATAATCGCACCCACTTGGAATGCCAGTGTTACAGGCGTTTCCGTGCCGGGGATTTTCACCGGTTCGCCATTTTCGTCCAACAATTTCACTGTTGGGCGCAACAATTTGCTGGCGCTGTTGCGGCGTTTGCCGTCAATCACCACCATTGTGGACAAGCCGGTAATCGGGTCGGTTTGACGGGTAACGGTTACGCCTTCTTCCACATTTTCAAATTCAACGCGGCCGGCATATTCGGTAATCATCGGATGCGTGTGCGGGTCCCAAGTCGCCAGTGTCGTACCGGCTTTCAGTACGTCGCCGTCGTTCACTTTCAGTGTTGCGCCATAAGGAATTTTGTGCAGTTCGCGCTCGCGGCCAGCCGTATCCAAAATCATGATTTCGCACGAACGGCCGATGACAATCAACTCGCCTTTGTTGTTGGCGATGTAGCGCATTTGACCACCGAAGCGCACCGTACCGTTGGATTTGGCTTCTACTTGGCTCGCAGCTGCCGCACGGGATGCCGCACCACCGATGTGGAAGGTACGCATTGTCAACTGTGTGCCCGGTTCGCCGATGGACTGCGCCGCAATCACGCCGACTGCTTCGCCGGCATTCACCAGCTTGCCGCGCGCCAAGTCGCGGCCATAGCATTTCGCGCACAGGCCGTAGCGGGTTTGACAAGTAATCGGTGTGCGGACTTTCACTTCGTCCACACCGGAATTGTCAATCAAATCTACTAATTTTTCATCCAGCAACGTGCCAGCTTCAATCAGCGTGCTGCCGGTATTGGGGTCAATCACGTCAGTGGCGGTTACACGCCCCAAAATACGGTCGCGCAGCGGCTCGATGATGTCGCCGCCCTGCACCACGGCCTTCATGCTGAAGCCTTCGCTGGTGCCGCAGTCGTCTTCTACCACCACCAAGTCTTGGGTAACGTCCACCAGACGGCGGGTCAGGTAACCGGAGTTGGCGGTTTTCAGCGCAGTATCCGCCAAGCCTTTGCGCGCACCGTGGGTCGCAATAAAGTATTGCAATACAGTCAGGCCTTCGCGGAAGTTCGCGGTAATCGGCGTTTCGATAATCGAACCGTCTGGTTTCGCCATCAGGCCGCGCATACCGGAAAGCTGCTTAATCTGCGCCGCCGAACCACGCGCACCAGAGTCCGCCATCATATAGATGGAGTTGAACGACTCTTGGTTCACTTCTTTGCCTTCGCGGTCAATCACTTTCTGGGTGGACAGGTTGTCCATCATCGCTTTGGCAATCTTATCGCCCGCACGACCCCAAATATCGACCACTTTGTTGTAACGCTCGCCGTTGGTGACCAAACCTTGGCGGTATTGGTCTTCGATTTCCTTCACTTCGGCATTGGCTTCGGCCAGCAGTTTCGGTTTCTCTTTCGGGATTTCCATATCGTCCACGCAGATGGAAATCCCGCCTTTGGCCGCAAAAGCGAAGCCGGTATACATCAGGTGGTCGGCAAAAATCACGGTATCGCGCAGGCCGCACAGGCGGAACGACGCGTTAATCAGACGAGAAATTTCTTTTTTCTTCAACGCTTTGTTGATGTATTCAAACGGCAGGCCTTTGGGCAGGATTTCGCTTAACAGCGCACGTCCCACCGTGGTTTCGTAACGTTTGACAACGGGTTGCAGTTCGCCCTCTTCGTCGCGTTCCCATTCGCGCAGGCGCACGGTAATTTTCGTGCCCAGTTCCACTTGTTTGGTGTGGTAGGCGCGGTGCACTTCTTTCACGTCGGAGAACAGCGTGCCTTCGCCTTTGCCGTTGATTTTGTCGCGCGTCATGTAGTACAGGCCCAACACGATGTCTTGGGACGGCACGATAATCGGCTCGCCGTTGGCGGGTGCCAGCACGTTGTTGGATGCCAGCATCAGCGTGCGCGCTTCCATTTGCGCTTCCAAGCTCAATGGAACGTGAACCGCCATTTGGTCGCCGTCAAAGTCGGCGTTGAACGCGGCACACACCAAGGGGTGCAGTTGGATGGCTTTGCCTTCAATCAAAATCGGCTCAAACGCCTGAATACCCAAACGGTGCAGGGTGGGCGCACGGTTCAGCAGAATCGGGTGTTCGCGGATGACTTCTTCCAGAATATCCCAAACTTCCGGCACTTCCTGCTCAACCAGTTTTTTGGCTGCCTTCACGGTAGTGGCCAGTTCGCGCTGTTCCAGTTTGTGGAAAATAAACGGTTTGAACAATTCCAACGCCATTTTTTTCGGCAGGCCGCATTGGTGCAGGCGCAGGTATGGGCCCACGGTAATCACGGAACGGCCGGAATAGTCCACGCGTTTACCCAGCAAGTTTTGGCGGAAGCGACCGCTCTTACCTTTAATCATATCGGACAGCGATTTCAGCGGACGTTTGTTCGCGCCGGTCATGGCTTTGCCGCGGCGGCCATTATCCAACAGGCTGTCCACCGCTTCCTGCAACATGCGTTTTTCGTTGCGGACGATAATGTCGGGTGCGCGCAGTTCCAATAGGCGTTTCAAGCGGTTGTTGCGGTTGATGACGCGGCGGTACAAATCGTTCAAATCGGAAGTGGCGAAACGGCCGCCGTCCAATGGCACGAGTGGGCGCAAATCGGGCGGCAGCACAGGCAGCACGTCCATAATCATCCATTCCAGCTTCATGCCGCTGCGTTGGAAGGCTTCGAGCACTTTCAGGCGTTTGGCGATTTTTTTGATTTTGGTTTCGCTGCTGGTGCTTTGCAGTTCTTGGCGCAGGATTTCGATTTCCTGTTCCACGTTCAGGCTGCGCAGCAGTTCGCGCACGCCTTCCGCGCCCATGTGTGCGTCAAACTCTTCGCCGTATTCATCCAATTTGGCGTAATAGTCTTCTTCGGTCAGCAGTTGGCGGCGTTGCAGCGGGGTCAGACCGGGGTCGGTCACCACGAACGCTTCAAAATACAGCACGCGCTCGATGTCGCGCAGGGTCATGTCCAACACCATGCCCAAGCGGGACGGCAGCGATTTCAGGAACCAGATGTGGGCAACGGGTGCGGCCAATTCGATGTGACCCATGCGCTCGCGGCGTACTTTGGTCAGCGTAACTTCCACCCCGCATTTTTCACAGGTTACACCTTTGAATTTCAAACGTTTGTATTTGCCGCACAAGCACTCGTAGTCTTTCACGGGGCCGAAGATTTTGGCGCAGAACAAGCCGTCGCGCTCAGGTTTGAAGGTGCGGTAGTTGATGGTTTCGGGTTTTTTCACTTCGCCGTATGACCACGAACGGATGGTCTCGGGCGAGGCGATGCCGATTTTGATGGCATCAAATTCTTCAGAGCCTGCTTGTTGCAGAGGTGCGAACAGGTCGGTTAAGTTCATTTTTTGCTCCTGTTGAGAGAATTTTTTCGAGTGCTTGGGGTTTGGTTTATGGGGTGCAGGCTGCTTTTAGGGCGTTCGGCGCGGGCATTAAGCCTTTTGGCAAGTCATGTCGTTTCTGTCGCCCTGCATGCGGACGCGCATCATGCCGTTGCCGATTTGCTTAACCTGCATTTGCAGGCGGCCTGGTTTGCCGATAGTACTTCTCATCTGGGCAAACGTTTCGTTATCCGTTTCGCGCCATGCGGCGGTGCGGATTTTTTCAGGATTGTGCCGTCGCTCGACATTAGTGGTTTTGATATTCAAACCGACTTTCTCTGCGTTCAACGTCCAAGTGCCGTTGCCAATATGGCGGTACGTCAGGGTTTCGTCTTTAGGCGTGCCGGGGAAGGGAATCGTTATATCTACTGTAGCGGATACTTCCTGCCCATTGCCGAACGTAAACGCCATTGGGGTTTTATCGGCGGCGATGCACTGCCATTTGCCGATCAGTTGCGCTTTTTGAATGGCGGCAGGTTTTGCCAACACGGGCGCGGCGGCAAACAATGCGGCCAAAAAAATCAGGTATTTTTTCTGCATAACAATTTCTTTCTATGAACTTCGAAGGGTGCAGGCTGCTTTTTGGTGTTTCAGGCTGCCTGAAAACGCTAGCGGTAGGTTTGGCAGGACACGTCTTCGTCTTTACAGAACATTTCGTTGTGCGCCGCGCGGCATTGGCGGATAACGTCCAAACGCGCCCTGCCCCGATTGGTGTTTTCGGCGCGGTAGGTTTGGGTGAACGCTTTCAGCCGGCAGACATACACGGCTTGTCCGTCATCGCTTCGCCGTTCGTGCCGCTCCGCCAGCAGGCGGTTAACCTGTTCGGTCAGCACGTTCACTCGGTGTTCCAATTCGGCGATGCGCTCGCTGTCGCTTGGGGCGGCGTGCGCGGCAGGCTGCACCAAAAGCAGGGCGGTAAGAATAGCAAGAGTTTTGTTCATGGTGGTTTCCATACAGATGTCAGGATTTATGCTGCCTGAAATTATTTACACTCAACAATAACTTTATTCATGCGTTGTTCCATATCTTTAGGCTCGCTGCCTTTGGCCAGTGCAATAACTTCATCATCGCTCAATCCTTTATCCAATGCCGTCATCATGCACTCACATTGTTGCCGTACTTTCTCGCCCTGTCCGGAACTTTGCATACACGATTTCACGCCATCTTCCACAAAACCTTTGCGGAAACCGGCAATAAACGCGCTTTCATAAGCGGTTTTGGCTTTATCCGGTGCGGCAGAAGAGGCCGCCGTTGCAGGAGGATTGGGTGCTGCCACCTGTTCTCCGCAGGCAGCAAGTGCCAATATGGAACAAAAAACAATGAACTTTTTATTCATGATACCGCTTTCTTATGCGTATTGAATTTCAGGCAACCTGAACCGTCAGGCCATCATCATAAAGCCGCCCATAATCACCACCACGGCCACGACAAAAATCGCCACGCCGAGCACGCCGCGCTGCCAGCCCTGCAATTCGTCCCATGCTTCGCTAAACCGCGAAAAGGGAACGCCGGACGAGGTTTCCAAGAACCCCATCATCGCCACCACCAAAGGCAGCGCAAACAAAATCAGCTTGAAGGCGCCGCCTGATGCGGAAGGCTTGCCAGACATCAGCCACAACAGCATCAGCACACTGGCCGCGCCGCCTACTATCAATTTTTTCAATCCAAGGCTGCGGACTTCCTGTCTTTGCTTGGCCAATTGACGTTCTGTTCTGGACATTGCTGTTCCCGTTATAGGGTTGGACCCTATGATTTATCCTGATGTGCAGGCTGCCTGAAAAGCAGCCTGCACCCCCGTTAGTTCTGTTCCAAATCGATATCCAGACCCAGCGAGCGGATTTCCTTGACAATCACATTGAACGATTCAGGCATGCCCGCATCGATTTTGTGTTCGCCTTTGACGATGTTTTCGTACATTTTGGTACGGCCAGTAACGTCGTCAGATTTCACGGTCAGCATTTCCTGCAAGGTATATGCCGCGCCGTAGGCCTCCAACGCCCACACCTCCATCTCACCGAAACGCTGGCCGCCGAACTGGGCTTTACCGCCAAGCGGCTGCTGGGTAACGAGCGAGTACGGACCGGTTGAACGGGCGTGCATTTTTTCGTCCACCAAGTGGTGCAGTTTCAGATAGTGCATTACACCCACGGTAACCTTGCGGTCGAACGGTTCGCCAGAGCGGCCATCGTACAGGGTGATTTGGGTTTTGGTGTCATTAAAGCCCAATTTCTGCACATCAGGGTCGTTGCTTGGGTAAGCCAGTTCCAGCATGTCGTAGATTTCTTTTTCCTTCGCGCCGTCAAACACGGGGGAGGCAAAAGTTGCACCTTTGCGCAGATTGTCGGCCAGCAACAGGATTTCGTCGTCCGACAGGCTGTCCAAGTCCTCTTTGTGCCCCGCGTTTTTGTTGTACAACTCGTTCAGAAACTTGCGGATTTCTTTCACTTTGCGCTGTTCGGCAAGCATTTTGTCGATGCGTTGGCCGATGCCTTTTGCCGCCCAGCCCAAGTGTACTTCCAAAATCTGACCGATGTTCATCCGCGAAGGTACGCCCAACGGATTCAACACAATGTCCACCGTGCGGCCGTCTGCCATGTAAGGCATGTCTTCCACCGGCAGAATACGCGATACCACACCCTTATTACCGTGGCGGCCGGCCATTTTGTCGCCCGCCTGCAAGCGGCGTTTGATGGCAATGAACACTTTGACCATTTTTTGCACGCCCGGCGGCAACTCGTCGCCCTGCGTCATTTTTTTCTTTTTCACTTCAAACGCGGCTTCGGCTTCTTCGCGTTTTTGTTGCAGCGAAAGTTTAATCAGTTCGAGCTGTTTGGCGATGTCTTCGTCGGCCACGCGGATATCGAACCAGTCGTGACGGCTCGGCAATCCGTGCAGGTATTCCGCCGTAATCGCCTTGCCTTTGCCCAGCTTCATCGGACCGCCGTTGGTTTTTTGGCCGACCAGCATACGCTCGATACGGTCAAATGCGTCATTGTCAAATATGCGGACTTGGTCGTTCAAATCCTGACGGTAGCGGCGCAACTCGGCATCGATAATGGATTGGGCGCGTTTATCGCGTTGAATGCCTTCGCGCGTGAATACTTGCACGTCAATCACGGTGCCGCTCATGCCAGTCGGCATACGCAAAGAAGTGTCTTTCACATCCGACGCTTTTTCGCCGAAAATCGCACGCAGCAGTTTTTCTTCCGGCGTGAGCTGGGTTTCGCCTTTGGGCGTTACTTTGCCGACCAATACGTCGCCGGCTTCCACTTCCGCACCGATATAGATAATGCCGCTTTCGTCCAAACGGTTTTGCATTTTTTCGGACAGGTTCGGAATATCACGCGTGATATCTTCCGCACCCAGCTTGGTATCGCGCGCCACCACGTTCAATTCTTCAATGTGGATAGACGTGTAACGGTCGTCCGCAGCCACTTTCTCGCTAATCAGAATCGAGTCTTCGTAGTTGTAGCCGTTCCAAGGCATGAAAGCGATGGTCATGTTTTGACCGAGCGCGAGTTCGCCCAAATCGGTGGACGCACCGTCAGCAATTAAATCGCCACGTTGCAGCACGTCGCCTTTGTTCACGGCAGGACGTTGGTTGATGTTGGTGGATTGGTTGGAACGTGTGAATTTCACCAAATTGTAAATATCCACACCGCCTTCGGCCGCGGTCGCTTCGTCATCATGCACACGCACCACCACGCGGTTTGCGTCCACATACTCCACCACGCCGCCCCGACGGGCAACAATGGCGGTTGCACTATCCACAGCTACGGCACGTTCAATGCCCGTACCGACCAATGGTTTTTCGGCGCGCAGGCAAGGCACAGCCTGACGCTGCATGTTCGCGCCCATCAAGGCACGGTTCGCATCGTCATGCTCCAAGAACGGAATCAGCGAAGCAGCAACGGATACCACTTGACCGGTCGCCACGTCCATGTATTGCACACGGTCGGCAGTCGCCAAAATGGTTTCACCTTTTTCACGGCAGGTAATCAGCTCGTCTTTCAGTTTGCCGGTTTTTTCATCAATTTCCGAGTTCGCCTGCGCAATTACATAGCGGCCTTCTTCAATTGCCGACAGATAATCGATTTCGTTGGTCACTTTGCCGTCCACTACGCGGCGGTACGGTGTTTCCAAGAAGCCGTAATCGTTTGTGCGCGCATAAACGGACAGCGAGTTAATCAAACCAATGTTTGGACCTTCCGGCGTTTCAATCGGGCAAACGCGGCCATAGTGGGTCGGATGCACGTCGCGCACTTCAAAACCTGCACGTTCACGTGTCAAACCGCCCGGACCCAATGCGGAAACGCGGCGTTTGTGCGTGATTTCGGACAATGGGTTGGTTTGATCCATAAACTGAGACAGTTGGCTGGAACCGAAAAATTCCTTAATGGCAGCAGAAACGGGTTTGGCGTTAATCAGGTCGGTCGGCATCAGGCCTTCGCTTTCGGCCTGATTCAAACGCTCTTTCACGGCACGTTCCACACGGGCCAAACCTGCACGGAACTGATTCTCCACCAATTCGCCAACGGAACGCACGCGACGGTTACCCAAATGGTCAATATCGTCCACTTCGCCATGGCCGTTGCGCAACTCTACCAACGTGGCAATCGTCATCACGATATCTTCCACGCTCAAAATATGCAGCTTGGCTTCTTTTTCGCCCACGCCGGCAAAAGTTTCATTCAACAGACGGCCATACCAGTTATTTTCCTGTGCAGGCAGCAATTTTTGCTCATAAGTGCGCGTGTTGAATTTCATGCGACCAACGCGCGACAAATCGTAGCTCTCCTCCTGGAAGAACATACGGTTGAACAGGGCTTCTACTGCTTCATCGGTAGGCGGTTCGCCAGGACGCATCATACGGTAGATGGCGATACGTGCAGCCTGCTTGTCGCGTGTTTCATCAGTACGCAACGTTGCCGACAGATAATTGCCCGCATCGGTATCATTGATAAACAAGGTTTTGATTTCTTTCACACCTTGAATATCCAATTCTGCCAGCAATTCTTCCGTAATTTCGCTATTGGCAGCAGCAAGTACTTCACCGGTATCCGGAACGATAATATCGTTGGCCAGAGTTTTGCCCAACAAAATTTCCGCATCAATCGTTAATCGCGTCAATCCTGCTTTTTGAATTTCACGAATCACTTTACCGTTGATTTGTTTACCTGCCGATACCAACACATTGCCATCGTTGTCCACAATATCGAACTTGGCAGTTTCGCCACGCAAACGATCCACGACCAAATCGGTTTGAACACCGTCTTTACCCAAATAATAGGTCTCGCAATCGTAAAACATATTCAGCATTTCGCTATCGCTATAGCCCAATGCACGCAACAGAATCGTTACAGGCATTTTGCGGCGACGGTCAATGCGGAAATACAACAGGTCTTTGGGATCGAATTCAAAATCCAACCAAGAACCACGGTATGGAATAATCCGTGCAGAAAACAGCAGCTTGCCGGACGCATGCGTTTTGCCGCGGTCATGCTCGAAAAACACGCCCGGTGAACGGTGCAGCTGCGACACAATGACACGCTCCGTACCGTTAATCACAAACGAACCACTTGGTGTCATCAAAGGAATCTCGCCCATATATACGGTATTCTCGCGAATTTCTTTAATTTCGCGATCTTCCACTTTGGACGAGCCCTCTTTATTGAAAATAACCAGTTTGATTTTGGCGCGCAACGGTGCCGCATAGGTAATCCCACGCAGCTGACACTCGGGAATATCGAACTCCGGCTCACCCAAAATATACTGTTCAAACTGCAACTCCGCATAACCATTATTGCTTACGATTGGGAAAATCGAACCAAAAGCAGCCTGCAATCCTTCATCGGCACGTTTATCGGCGGCACGGTCTTGTTGCAAAAATTTATCATAGGATTCCAATTGCGTTGTCAGCAAATATGGAACTTCCAAAATGGTCTCACGCTTCGCAAAACTTTTACGAATACGTTTTTTCTCGGTAAACGTATAATTCATTACAAGACACCTCGATTAAAGTACAAATTCCCATGACGATGAAGACACAGGCCGATTTTGGTAAAAATGAGTAAAATATAAACAAATTTTACAAAATAATCTTTTTATATTCGCTTTATTGGTAATTTTTTGTAAAATTTACTTTTTCAATATATCAAAGCACAACAAGGCTGGTAGTTTTAATACTACCAGCCCTAGTTGTCAAATTGTAAAAATCAAAGATTATTTGATTTCTACTTTTGCACCAGCTTCTTCCAATTGTTTTTTGATGTCATCAGCTTCAGCTTGAGAAACACCTTCTTTCAGTGTTTTAGGCGCGCCGTCAACCAAGTCTTTCGCTTCTTTCAAGCCCAAGCCAGTGATTGCACGAACCACTTTAATCACACCAACTTTTTGATCGCCGGAAGCAGCCAAGATTACATCAAATTCGGTTTTGGCATCAGCCGCTGGGGCTCCAGGACCTGCAGGACCTGCTACAGCAACAGCGGCTGCAGATACACCGAATTTTTCTTCAAAAGCTTTAACCAGCTCGTTCAACTCCATCACAGTCAATTGTTCAACTGCATTCAAAATGTCTTCTTTAGTAATAGCCATGACTATTAAACTCCAAAATATTGATTCAAATTTAAAATGTTAAACAAATAAATCGTTGAAAAATTAAGCGTTTTCGCTTTCTTTTTTCTCTGCCAAAGCTGCCAAAGCACGGGCAAAGCCAGAAACAGGCGCCTGCATAACGAACAGCAATTTGGACAACAGTTCTTCGCGGCTTGGAATAGATGCCAACTCACCCACTTGGGCAGCATTCATCACATCACCATTATAAGAACCGGCTTTAATAACGATTTTGTCGTCTTTTTTCGCGAATTGGTGCAGCACTTTTGCAGCAGCAACTGCATCTTCAGATGCAGCATAAACCAATGGACCTACCATTTGGTCAGCTAAATTTGCAAAAGAAGTTCCTTCAACTGCACGACGAGCCAATGTGTTTTTCAGAACACGCAAATAAACGCCTTCTTTACGCGCATTGGCACGCAGCTCAGTCATGCTGGCAACACTGATACCGCGATATTCAGCAATTACCATAGTTTGAGCATTTGCAATACCTGCACTAATCTCTTCTACGGCTGCTTTCTTGGTTTCAATATTGAGACTCAAGGTCTACCTCCCACTGTTTATCAAAAGAATAGGATCAGACATCCTACTCCACCAGCGCGGCAACCTGATTAGACATTCTGCAATCACTTGCTTAATATTTTCAGGACTACCGTCTGCGTAGGGTAATTTTTTAAAACTTGCGTTCCCTACGGTCTTGGACTTCTACTTAATAAATTAAGTAGCCCATTTCAGGCAGCCTGCACAAATACAGACCACCCAAATTCTTTTACTTAATTATTCACGCTTGCAGTATCAACGCGCACACCCAAACCCATTGTGCTGGATACGGCGATTTTTTTCAGATACTGACCTTTAGCGGCAGCTGGTTTTGCTTTCACAATTGCATCCAACAGTGCATCAAAGTTAGCTTTCAAATCAGCCTCTGCAAATGAAGCACGGCCAATCGTCGCATGAACAATACCTGCCTTATCAGTACGGTATTGAACCTGACCTGCTTTAGCATTTTTAACCGCCTCTGCAACATTAGGTGTTACTGTGCCTACTTTAGGGTTTGGCATCAAACCGCGCGGGCCTAAAATTGTACCTAATTGACCTACGATACGCATTGCATCAGGAGACGCAATCACCACATCGAAGTCCATATTACCTTTCTTGATTTCTTCAGCCAAATCCTCGAAACCAACAATATCCGCACCGGCAGCTTTAGCAGCCTCAGCGTTCGCACCTTGGGTAAATACAGCTACGCGTGTTGTTTTACCAGTACCTTTTGGCAAAACAACCGAACCACGAATCACTTGATCAGATTTACGTGGATCTACACCCAAGTTAAAAGATACATCAATAGATTCATCAAATTTAGCAGTGGCTGCTTTTTTTACCAGAGCAACTGCTTCATCAATTGAATACAGCTTGTTGGCCTCAACTGAAGAGCGCAATTCTTTCAAGCGTTTAGAAATCTTAGCCATTACACCACTCCTTCAGTATTCAAACCCATAGAACGCGCAGAACCAGCAATCGTGCGAACTGCCGCATCCAAATCCGCAGCGGTCAAGTCAGGCTCTTTAGTTTTCGCAATTTCTTCCAATTGCGCACGAGTAACCGTGCCAACTTTGTTGGTCAAAGGATTTGAGCTACCACTCTTAATGCCAGCTGCTTTTTTCAAGAGTACAGATGCAGGAGGTGTTTTTAAAACAAAAGTAAAAGATTTATCTGCATACGCCGTAATTACTACTGGCGTTGGCAAACCAGGCTCCAAGCCTTGCGTTGCCGCATTAAATGCTTTACAAAATTCCATAATATTCAAACCGCGTTGACCCAGCGCAGGGCCAACAGGTGGTGATGGATTGGCTTTACCTGCAGGAATTTGCAGTTTGATGTAGCCTACAATTTTCTTTGCCATTTTAAATTAAACTCCAAAAAACGGGTAAAACGCAGAACGATTCCGCTCCCCAAATTAAGGGGGCGATTATAACTGATATTTTTTCAAAGCACAACAGCGAAAATCTATGAAAGCAGCCTGCACTCAAATAAACAATCAGTTAAAACCTCTCACACTATCTTCTCAACCTGGCCAAATTCCAACTCAACAGGAGTCTCCCGACCAAAAATTTGCACCATAACACGTAATTTATTTTTTTCGTACTCTACATGTTCCACAACGCCATTAAAATCAGCGAATGGCCCTTCATTAATGCGCACTTGCTGCCCAATATCAAACTCCACTCGCGGCTTAGGTTTCTTCATTACACCATCTTGAGAAGAGCCGCCAACTTGAGCCATCATGGCATCTACCTCTTTTTGCGTGATAGGGAGGGGGCGATGGACTGTACCGCCAACGAATCCATTAACCTTTGGAATACTCTTAACCAAGTGCCATGAGCTATCCATCATCTCCATTTCTACCAGCACATAACCCGGAAAAAATTTGCGTTCGGATACCGTACGGCGACCATTTTTAATATCCACCACTTCTTCAACCGGTACCAAAATTTGTCCAAAATACTCCTCCATCCCCTCGCGGGCAATACGTTCTTTAAGTGTTTTTTGAACATTCTTCTCAAAGCCAGAATAAGCCTGTACCACATACCAACGTTTCGACATATCCAATTCCTTATTTTTATTTAAGCAGGATCAAATTGATCAGCAAAGACATGATGCTATCCACCCCATAAATGAAAATAGCAAAAATTGTCACAAACACCAAGACGAATCCCGTCATACGCACAGCGTCGGAACGCTTGGGCCACACCACTTTTTTAAATTCTGCTATAGATTCTTTGAAATAACGAAACAGTCTTAAACCACCTTGTTTTTCAGGGCTTGTTTCTTGATTCATAATATTGTCTCAATCTGTTATCTAACAGCTAAATTATCATATAAAAAAAACTAACCAAGTCTCGCCTGGTTAGTTTTTTTGTCTGGCAGGCCAAGTAGGTCTCGAACCTACAACCCTCGGTTTTGGAGACCGATACTCTACCAATTGAGCTATTGGCCTAAACTCTTACAACTTAAGCAATCACGTTAGCCACAACACCCGCACCAACGGTACGGCCACCTTCGCGA
>ERZ1023282.799-NODE-799-length-14122-cov-4.063695_pt1 | contig 14122 bp, 14 predicted proteins | sample MGYA00521262_ERZ1023282 | MGnify/ENA primary metagenome ERZ1023282 (study PRJEB32759, sample SAMN07749867) | skin metagenome | biome: transportation; feature: city; material: polyester macromolecule | host: Homo sapiens | place: Hong Kong:KT line | collected... | reverse complement strand
GCCCACAAGGTCGGACGCCTCTGGAAGTTCCAAGCCAGCGAGATCGACGAGTGGGTGCTGCTGCACGCGACGATACGGAGCCTGACTGAGTAGAACGGCTCCGGCACGGCAGGAATGTCGGAGGCCGAACGTATCCTGATCGACTGCCCTGGAAACTGGAAGGAGGTGCCCGTGACTGAGACGACCGAGACACCCATGAGTCTCGCGACGTTGCGCGCGGGACAGCGCCTCCGCGGCCTGGTGCCGGGGCAGACCGTCACGCTGATCGCTATCGACCCGATCGACGCTGGTCTATTCGAGGTCTTCTACCGTGACGATTCCGGTCGCAGCGGTGCCCGCGCGATCACCAGCGCTGACGCGGCGCGCTTCGAGATCGCGGGCGACTTCGACTCCGCTCCGGCCTACGACGCGGACCCGGATGAGTTCCGGCTCGCGGCCGAGGCACTGCGGATCAAATACGCAGCCTTGCACGACCCGATGGTCGCGGGCAAGACGATCATGGCGGGGCTGTATCTGAAGGAGTTGGGCTTCCTGCTGTTCCACGAGGCGGAGAAGAAGGGCGCGATCCTCTTCAACGGTCTGGTGAGTGCTTGGGCGACATAAACGAGCAGGCACGTAAGTTCGCCTCGACGCCGCGTTCGTCGCAGCAGGCGTTCGATTTCGACGAAGATGAAGATGAGGACTAGCAACTCATGGGACAGGTGCTCCGAGATTTGGTGAAGATTCCTCCGAGGGTGAAGGCTCCGTCGGTGCGTCAAGCGCGTCGTCTCCTAGATGGATCCTATCGGAGTGTTGACGATATTCTCGTTACGGCACAAGAACTCGAGAGGGGACGTCGCGCCGCGAACGGTTCCACGAAGGGGCGTAGAGCGCAGCGAGAAGTCGACCTACTGCGGGCGGCGCTGGTCTTTTCGTCCGCAGGCATTGACGCGTCGATGACACGATTGGTAAATGATGCTGGGCGGGTACTGATTCGCGCATCTAAAACAGGCGCACATGCTCAATTTCGGGAGTTTCTTAAGCAAGAGATTCCTGCAAAGGTTGTAGATTCAGGTCTCCGTGGCGTACTGCTGGAGATGGAGATCGATGAGACAATCCTCACCTACTATCTATCACAGAAGACGAAGGCAAGTTTCCAAGGGAGCGGGGACCTAAAGAAGCGTGTCGTGACCGTCTTGGGCCTGCCCGCATCTACATTGAGTAGATCTGTTGTGGATGATCTCGACAAGTTCTTTACTGCCCGCAATGAGATTGTTCATCAGATGGACTTCACTGAGAGTTTGGGTAGTTCAGTGGCCCGACAACCTCGAGACATCAACGAGGTGGCTGAGCAATGCAATTCCGCTCTGAATGTTGCGGCGAAGTTGATAAACGCCGCCGTCTCGACACTTGTAAAGGCGGGTGTCTGATGACTGCGTTAGGTCTGAGATGAGCATCAATGACAGCGACAATTCCGATCGCTCAGAAGCCTCTGCAACGGCACAAGGGAGTGATTTTTCTCCTGACGCGGAGCCACCTCTAATCGGTGTCGGCATGAAGTCGTTTCAGATCATCGCAGATTCCGTCAGCACCGAAGGCGGTGATCTCGTGGAGCGGGTGTCTGCGTTGATCGATCAAGCGCAGTCATTCACGGCCGCGCAGGTGAACGCGACCTTGACGCTGCGTAACTGGTACATCGGGCGGATGATCGACGTGGCCGTGCTTCACGAGGACCGTGCGGGGCACGACCAGGAAGTTGTCGCCTCATTGGGGCGACAAGTGAGCTGGACCCACTTCAAGACACTGTTGCCAGTGTCGAGTTCTGAGGCGAGAGCGTTCTATGTGAAGGAGACCATTGAGCGCCGACTCGGAGTTCGTGATCTGCGCCAGGCTATCGACCGCAAAGCCTTTGAGCGCCGTGAGATCGCTGACTCGCAGATTCCAGAGGGATCGGCGGTGCCACTCGATGCCTTCCGTGATCCGATGCTGCTGGACATGCTGGGGCTCGCTGACACTTTCTTGGAGCGAGATCTCGAAGCTGCGCTCCGCCGTGACATGGAGTCCTTCCTGCTAGAGGTGGGGCGTGGGTGGGCGTTCGTTGAGCGTCAGAAGCGTATGACGTTCGACGGCGATGACTATTACCTCGACTTGCTGTTCTACTCGCGTCCGCTGCGCCGGTTGATCGCGGTGAAGTTGAAGGTTGGCAAGTTCAAGCCGAGCTACCAGGGGCAGATGAACTTCTATCTCAAGTGGCTGGATCGGCATGAGCGCCAGGCGGATGAGAACCCACCGATCGGTCTGATCCTGTGTACCGAGGCGAGCCGTGACCAGATCGAGCTGCTGGAGATGCACGATGCTCCGTGCTCCTGTCCGGTTTCCTCGCCTCCATCATCGCTGGTTGAGTGCGCTTCGCAAATGATCGTGACAAATAGTTCTGCTAGACGCAGGCGGAATCGTTCATCGTCGGTGATATCTAGACGGGTGGAGAACACTTGTTTCGCAAACCTGCGGTCGGTGATCTCTTGACCAGAAGCTAACCCTCATGCGCTCATCAAACGCAGCACCGATTTGGGCTGGAAGTCGTGTCGCTGACAGTGGTGTTGGACTAGGAGTACACGACGAACTGTTCAGCCACCACAATGGGAACAGTGCGCCGGGCGCGGGTGGTCATCGTAGCGACCCTACCTGAGCAGATGAACTAGGCGCAGATGGCGTCACTCAGGTTGGCGGCGAAAGTCAAGCAGCATTCGCAGGGTATCACTGATCCATTGATCAGAGTGTCTACGTAACCAAAAGGCAAATTTGAGCACACCTCACGGACACAGGCGCTGTGCAAACAGTCCACATGCAGGGGGTGCTTACGACAAGGTTGACGCATCAGCTTGAATCCCACCGGGACATGCTCTAGGTAAAAATACGGCGACGGAACCACTCGGCGAGTTTTCTTGTGACAAGAAAACTCATGGCATGGAGTCGGCACCGCGATCACCCTCGACAGCACCTAGCCGCACGGAGTCATTGATACGACGATGCCCATCGTACTCCAGATCATAAGCAACCATCACCGAATGTCAGCCACACGAACCCCCAGAGTGTCACAACAGGTCACGGATGGTAGCCAATTCCCCAGGAACTCATGAATGGCTTCCGCGAGACTAGGATCCTGCTTCACCTCAGTCCCGATGCCCAGCCCGAAGCAATGGAGAAGTCCAAGTCCCTATTATACTTTTCCTGTGAGCCACTTTACGCGAAGCCTTCCTAGTCCTCATCCTTAGGAGGGCAGATCCACCGCAAGTCCAAGACCCCACCCTGATTGACACAGTCCTTAGCGAGATCATAAACATGCCGCTTGAATTTCACGTCAGACTCGGCGGTATTCACTGTGAGCTCGATGGGCGTATACGTATTGAGCGGGATAGTGGCTTTTTCATGCAGTTCCTTGTTGTCAACGATTCCCAAAATTTCCAACGGCTGTTCGCCACGCCAGTCGATCCCAACTCGTTGCTACCACTCTTCTTCATCATCGCGCGCACGAGCGCCATGAAATCCGCCACGGCACATTCGACGGAATCCGAGCGAACTTGCCAACCATCCAAGTATTCATGGGCGTTCTTCCGGTGCCCACCGACAGTCGCTGCAACCGTGACGGAACCGTCCTGATGGATACCCATCCACGCTTCACTCCGGACCGAGGAATCATCTGTAGCAGTGGTGAACGCCCACCATCGACGCAGGCCTGGTCGAAGTTTATTAAGATCAACATTTTTCACCGGATGAATGCCATGAGGCTTATTCACGGGGGTATCAGAAACAGCGAAATCCCTTATCAGAGCCCAGTTGCCAGCAGCTGTGAATAAGCCTCCATAATTTTTTGTGCAAGAGGGTCCGAATTTTTCAGCCTCTTTGAGAAGGTAAGATGCGTCATCGCGTGTCAGCTGGCTGCCAATTCGAGGAAAACGTGGGTGGGCAACCGCTATAAACCAAGCACGTTTTCCTGAGTCACGACTTGCTGCCGCCTCGGCGTACAGATTATTCATAACTTCAGCGGCATGACGACGCTCATCGAAACGCATACGGTACATCGCCTCAATCTGACGCTCTTTCATCCACACGGTGTCAGCATCATTCCGCACTGGCGCCCCGAAATATTCTTTCTTGTAAATGAGATGTGGTCCATCGATACTGGCCGGCACCTCGACTACAACAGCACGTTTATCTGCCTCGTCAAGGCGATGCACACTCAGGCCAAACACCGGCGGTGAAATAGCAGTGACCGCGGCAGAGCGCAATGATCGCTCATACGCCTCATCGAACTCTCCCACATCAACTCGTTCGATAGCTTTCTTCTGGGACTCCTGAACACCGTACACGATGACACCCCCACCACTGTTTGCCATCGCCGCCACGTCTTTCGGAAAGTCTGTATTCGGCAGCCCTTCCCTCGGCGGGAGTTTCGACTTCCAGTCCAAGTCGCCAGATTCCTTCACCCCCCGTTCGACAGCACAATCTAGTAGTTCGTCCGTCAGCGGACTAGGTTCACGACCAAGGGCGCGATGAAGCGCAGTAAAAGTCATATTGCAAATATAGAGAGATAGCAGCCATCCGCACAAGTTAAAGAGCCAATACTTTCCTGCTTTCCGAGGCCCTCCCCTCTTCACCCTCTTAGACATACTCGCCTTCTTCCCCAGGGCCCGAGGCAGTGTCCCGTGGCGAACGCAACCGAAGAGGCGTTCACAGGGGTTGGGGTGAGGCAGCTCAGGATGACTCGGGGCGTTCACCCAGGTTTTTCGGCGATGGCGGTTGGGGTGGGGTTGACGCCTGAATCGAACCTCTTCATGGATGACCCACGTGCGCAAACCATCTGGCCCCTTCCCGGGGCGAGGTCAGCCGACTCCACGCAACCTTTGCGGCACACGGATCGTCGTTGTGGCTGCCTGAGCCACCGTCTGGCTGCCAGCAGGGTTGCCCTTGAGCGTACGAGTTCTGGTACAGTTTTTGAGCATGGATTTAAAAATTGTGTTGGGGCTCCACAGGACCACCGAGACCTTCGCCATCGCCATCGCCTGCGACGGTGCGAGAACAGAGCGACGACAGGCCATCGGGGGTGAGTCATGAACATCCCCTTCCTCGTCGCCGGAGTGCTGCTGCTGATCGCCTGTGCTGTGCACACCATCGCGGGAGACCGGGAGCAACAACGCCTCCGTCCCGACGCCGATGGCAGCCACTTCAGCTACTGGCTGACCGGGCGTTGCGTTTTCCACATGGCCAGCATCGACCTGTTGGCTCAGGGAACGGTCATCTTGTTGGTCGGGGTTGGCGTGATCCCGCAGTCCTGGCCGTTAATCGCACTCCTGCTGGCCCTCCAGGTGGGATATCTCAGCGCCTGGCTGGCCACTCTGTTGGTCTCCAGGGCAAGGAAGGGTGACTACGGTCGGCAGGCCCAGTGGGCCCTGTTCCTTGCGGTGACAGTGCTGCTGCTCTGGGGAGCGTGGGGAGTGCTCTGAGGAAGGCGAAGATATCCGACCGAAGTACTACATCGGGCGTACACGCACAGTCACCAAACGTGAACTCAACCAGAACACGGCCGCCACTTTGCAGCAGGCCGACGAGCGGCTGCTCCTGTCCTGGGGTGAGCGAAGCCATAAGGCCTATATAACGACCATTGCCAGCGAGCCTGGGTGACCCACATTGGAGCCGTAGGAACAGGCCAGTCTTCTCACAACAGAGCTGGGTCCACCCTGGTGAAAACAAGTCCCAGCATCAGCGCGACAGGTCCCGTCACCGGGGATTCCGGGGACACCGGGGCCGCGTCCCGCAATGTGCATCCCCGGAGTGCGAACATGGGACAGGCAGATCCCCTGCCCCGCACGACTGACCAGCCCGAGGCCCGCATGAGACAAGACCGCGACATCGCGATACGCCAGCACTGGAGGCTGCCCGCGGAGATCTGCGCCGCGGTGCGACAACACAACGGACGGATCACCTACGCCGAGCTTTCCGAACGCGTGGAGGCCGACGACAGGTCCATCACCGGGGCCCTGACCAGACTACGCGAGGCCGACCTCCTGGACACCGTCCAGGAGGTGCCCGGCAAACGTGGCCGCCACGACGCCCAGATCGTGACCCACCCTCGCGGCCCAGTGATCGCAGCCCTGGAGATCATGCGCACCCGGTGGCGTCTCGGCATCGCGGGACTTGACGGTGTCATCATCGAGCGGTTGGAGGAGAACCACGACGACCCCAACCCCGTCCGCGTCGTCGAAGCCCTAGCCCGCACCCTCGTCTGGTGCCACGAAACCTATGGATACCGGCTGCGGGTGACCTCCGTCGCGGTGGCCGCCACGGTCCGGGGGACCGTCGTCGCCCAGTCGTCGGCGCTGCCATGGGATCAGGTGGACCTGGCCCCCATCCAGCCACCCCACTCGATCTTCATGGCACACAATGACGGCACCCTCGCGGCCCTGGCTGAGGCGCGACGTGGCGCAGCACGCGGCCACCACACTTCACTGCATCTGCTGCTAGGCGCCGGGGTCAGCGGCGGCCTGGTCGTCGGCGAACGCCCCTTCAATGGGTCGACGGGAGCAGCCATGGAGGTCGGCCATCTGCCGTTCGGCAACCCCAGGGCCCACTGCGACTGCGGGGCCACCGGCTGCTGGAACACCGTCATCAGCGGTCCGATGCTCGCCAGGCGGCTGGGCGTCAAAACCCCCACGCTTGACACCGTCACGCAGGCCATCCACTCCACCGACCCGGTGAATCGCCAGGTGGTTCAGTCAAGCGCGTGGTCGTTCGGCCGTGGGGTCGGCGGGCTCATCAACACCACCGACCCTGACGTCATCACCGTCGCAGGCCTAGCCCCAGCCCTTCTGGAGGCAGCCCCCGGATATTTCGACGAGGGGCTGCGCAGCGCGACGATGCGGCATCGCCAAACCTCACTGCCCCCGATCCTGACCTCACAGATCGGCCTCGACGGCCCCTTCCTGGGAGCCATCGACGCGGGTCTCGACAAACTGACCCGCACCAGGGAGCTGGCCCGCTGGGCCGAGAGCAGGTGAAGTCGTCAGGTCACCCCACGCTGACCGCCTGATGGCCGTCGTGACGTCGCAGCCGATTCGCCCAACACGTTCAGGCACCCAGAGCAAACCCCCTCTCCCACCAGCTGCCGAGGAGTAGGTTCACCACCATGACCAACCACCCGGAGGCCCCATTCGAGTTCCGCACCGTGCGTTGGGCGTATCTTGGGCTGATCGTCGGCATGTTCTCGGCATCGATCAGCCAAACCCTGGTCTCACCGGCCATCCCGCGCATCGTCGCCGACCTGGGCGGCCTGGCCTGGTACTCGTGGCTCTCGACGATCGTGATGCTGGTCTCCGCCGTCATCACCCCCGTCAGCGGCAAGCTCTCCGACCTCTTCGGTCGCCGCCGCTTCTACATCCTGGGTTTGACGCTGTTCCTCGTCGGGTCGGCGCTGTCCGGTATGGCGACGAGCTTCCCCTTCCTGATCTTCGCCCGCGCCATCCAGGGCGCCGGGATGGGCATCCTGATGCCGCTGTCGCAGACGATCCTCGGGGCCCTCATCCCACCCCGGCAGCGCGGAAAGTACCAGGGGTACATGGGTGCGGTGCTGGGCGGGTCGCAGGCGGTCGGGCCACTGATCGGCGGCTGGATCACCGACGTCTCCAGTTGGCGCTGGCTGTTCTACGTCTCCCTGCCCGTCGGGCTGGCGTCGCTGCTGATCGTCATGCGGTACCTCAAAGTCCCGGAGTCCGACGTCGGGGGCGGCATCGACCACGCCGGGATCGCGACGATGACCGTCGCTGTCACGTCGGGGCTCCTGGGGATCTCCCTGGGCGGGCCTCTCGGCTGGACGAGCCCACAGGTCCTGGCTCTGCTCGCCGTCGGGTTGGGGTTTGCCGTCGCCTTCATCGCTGTGGAGCGACGCGCGGCCGAGCCCATCCTGCCGCTCAGGCTGCTGCGCAACAGTGTCTTCATGACCGCCACGGTGGGCGCGTTCTTCATGAACATGGCGATGTTCGTGGTGCTGATCTACGTGCCCGTCTACGCGCAGGGTGTGCTGGGGGTCAGCGCCACCGAGTCGGGACTGATCCTGATCCCCATGAATGTGGTGCTGTTTCTCACGGGCATCGTGGTCGGCAATCTCATCACCCGCACCGGCCACTACAAGGAGTTCGTTGCCGCGGGCAGCGCCATCCAGGTGGTCGGCGCGGTGCTCATCATGCGACTCGACGCCTCCAGCTCCCACCCGTGGGTCCTGTTCTGCACGGCGGTTCTGGGGCTCGGCTACGGCATGAGCTTCCAGATCTACGTGCTGGCTGTGCAGAACTCGGCGCAGCGTCGCGACCTGGGGGTGGCGACGTCAGGACTGCAGTTCTTCCGAAACCTGGGCTCGACGCTGGGAACCGCCATCGCGGGCACCATCATGAGCGCCCGCCTGACGGACGGGATCACTGCACAGCTCACCCCGGAGCTGCGCGCCCTGACCCCACCGGGTGGCCTGGACCCGAACGCGGTGCTGACGCCGGGATCGCTGACGTCGCTGCCGGAGCCTCTGGCCGATGTGCTGCGCTCCGCGCTGGCCGGGGCGATGTCGTCGGTGTTCCTGATCCTGCCGGTGCTGACGGTGTTGTCGCTGGTGGCGACGCTGTGCATCAAACCGGTGCGGCTGCGGGAGACCCTCGACGAGCGGCCCGGTGAGCTGCTGGACGCCACCGCCATGTCCAGCCCCGACCAGGAGCGCCACCTCAGCCCGGAGGATGAGCACGCCCGCCACAAGGAGCGGATCATGGGGGCGCACCTGGTGCTGCTGGCGGAGCAGGTCGGCGACCAGAACCCGATCCTCCGCGACGCCGTCGCCGAGTTCGGGGGCGGGGATGTGGAGCGTGGCCTGCAGATGCTGCTGTCGACGGGCACGATGCTGCTGAGCGAGGACCCGGAGGTCATCGACGAGCACGAGGCCTTCGCCGTCGAGCTGTCCCAACGGGGCCGGGAGAAGCAGATGCTCAGCCGCAACGTCACAGATCGCCTTGACGCCGTCGCCACCCTGGTGGCACAGAGGCCGACGGGAGCGCCGACAAAGCCGCGCATCGATACCGTCGAGGGCATCGACGGCTCCAGCATGCGGCGCGCCCTGATGATGCTGGACAGCGCTCTGGTGGCGGACATCGCGACCCGGGAGCTCAGGAGCGGCCAGAGGCCATGATCCTCACAGAGGCCATCTGACCGACCCCGTCGATCTTCATCTGCCTCTCATAGCAGCCCATGGCAAACACCATCACGGCATCAACATGGAAGGGCTATAGCCAAGGACACACGTCACAGCAACGTGGTGGGTGTGCCTTTCCAGACCAACAGCAGGGCGTCATAGGCGTCAGCAGCTCTCATCTGCACCTGAGAGGTCATCGGCAGCCAGGACCACATCGGGTTCACCGTCTCCCCCACTGACCCCATGGGCAGCTGTCGCTCCACAATCCGACGGTTGACATCACTGATGGCAGCGAACTCCAGGTAGCCGGTCACCGTGCCCTCGAACATGCCCCGCAACGGATCATTGGTGGCGCATGCGACCGGACGGTACTCGTCGCCCACCCGGACCGTGACGTCGGCGGAGATGAACTCCGTGCCGATGACGCGGTAGTCGCCGCACCAATGTTCGGCGGCGAGCAGACCCATGGAGCGGTATTGCGGATCCCAGGCAAACTGGGCTCCGGACTTGTCGAGATGCCCGTTGTGCCCGAAGACCAGCACCTTGCCGGGTACCTTCCCCACCAGCCAGGCCAGGTTGTCGAACATGTGGGAGTCGCGCACCCGCCCGTAGGCGTCACCGGAGCCCCGCATATCGCAGGCCTGCTGAATCTGCCTGGCGAGCATGCCCGCCACCCCCGTCTCGTCACCCAGGGCGGCGATGTCCGAGGCCAGGGCCCCGACACGCTCAGCGCAGGCCTTGAGATCACCGTCCGCTGCTGTGGAGGCCCAGGCGTCAGTGTAGGGCTCCAGCTCGGCAGCCGCGCGGGTCGCGAGTTGCTCGTCGAGGTCCTGAAGCAGGGGCAGCAACTCCGCTTTTGCCCTGTTAATGCGCTGGGCGTCAAAGCCAGTCAGGTGGATGCGTTCGGCCTCGGGACGGTCGGCGTTGTGGCGTCGTATCCAGCTGAGCAGCTCAGCGTTCTCCCGGGTGACGTAGATGCGGAAGCCAAGTGCTTTCACAGCGTCCTCGACCGTGCCGTCGCCGCCCTGCACCCAGCGGTCGGCGATTCGCGCCCCGGCATAGTCGGACTCGAGGGCGACGGTGGTGAAACCCTGGGTCGCCATTTTCTCCAGGAGCTGGATGCGGGCCACCTGAAACTCGTGGGTACCGTGCGTCGCCTCCCCCAGGGCCACAACCTTCGCTTCGGTGATCTGCGACCCGATGACGGCGTCGGCAAACTCCACTGCCTGCGGCTCACCCTGCGCACGTTCCGTCCATGCACGCCAGCCGAGGAGACCGCCTGCCGCCAGGGCCACGAGCGAAACGCCGATCCCGATGGTCTTGATGGCCCTCATCAGGCGACCTCCTTGCGCAGCACCCGGGCCGTGCCGATGACGGCGGGGACGACCAGCCAGATTACAGCTCCGACAGCGGTCATCGCCCATTCGGTGAGGGTGTAGACACCCTGACGCATCATCGACGACGGGGTGGTCGGGTCCACCCAGGACAGGGCTGCGGCGTACTCGGGCAGCGCGGTGCGGATCATGCTGAAGACCATGGGCTGCACCAGGGTGATGACGATGGCGGCGGGGCCGTTGAGCAGCAGCAGGCTCAGGGCATAGGCCTCCAGCACATAGAGGACTCCGACGAGCACAGCACCAACCAGAAGGTGGTTGTTCACCGACCAGTCGGGGGCGACGCCCCTGGACATCGCTCCGACAAAGTGAACCGGCACCGCCGCCAGATACGCAACGACATAGACGGCGAGGGTCACGGCTACCAGCGCCAGCACGCGGGCAACGAGCACACGAACCCGGTCAGGCTCTAGGAGGTGAGTGCACATCACGCTGCGATTGGCGTATTCACTGGTGGTCGCCAGGATCGCCTGCACCGACAGCAGGGTTCCGCCGGGAACCACTGCCAGCGCGGCGACGGCGGAGAGGCTCTGGGCACTGGTCAATGCCCCACCCACGGCGAAGAGCAGCGTCAGGGCGACGGCCACCAGGGCGAGGATGCGGGCGACGCGGGTGTCGGTCAGCTTGCGGGTCTCCACCAAGATGGTGGTTCCGAAGCCTGGCCGGGTGGTATGGATGCGGTGGGAGAGGGTCTGGGATGTCATGTCGTCTGTCTTTCGTCTCAGGCAGCGGAGCGGTCGGTGTCGCAGGTGAGGCGCAGAAAGAGGTCTTCGAGGCTCTGGGTACTGTGGACCAGTTCGTCGGGAGCACCTGAGGCCAGGAGCCTGCCATGGCCGATGATGACGATGCTGTCGGCGATCTCCTCCACCTCATGGAGCTGATGGGAGCTGAGCAGGATGGTGCGACCGGCATCGGCCTCGCGGCGGAGCAGGCGACGGAGCCACACGATGCCCTGCGGGTCGAGGCCGTTGGCGGGCTCGTCGAGGATCAGGACCTCAGGGTCACCCAGCAGCGCCAGCGCAATGCCAAGTCGCTGCCTCATCCCCAACGAGTAGACGCCGACGCGACGGCGAGCCTCGGAACGGGTCAAGCCAACACGGTCCATGGTCTCGGCGACGCGGCTGCGATTGATGCCCATGGACATCGCCGCCAGGCGCAGCGTCTCAGCCCCGGTGCGTCCGGGATGCGTGGCGGAGGCGTCGAGGACCGCGCCAACCGTGCGTCCGGGGTGGGGAAGCTGCCGGTAGGGGGTGCCGTTGATGAGCGCCGATCCACTGGTGGGATCAGCCAGTCCGCACAAGATCTGCAAGGTGGTGGACTTGCCTGCACCATTCGGCCCGAGGAAACCGGTGATGGTTCCCGGGGCGACGTCGAAGGAGATGCGGTCGACGGCGACGACCTGGTTCACACCGCGGCCATACCGCTTGGTCAGTTCTGTGATCGTGATCATGACCCCAGCCCACCTGGGCCATGTGGGATGCCTCTAGCGGCCAGGGGCTGAAGCTGTATCGACCATCGGCTGAAAACAGCTGGCCCATGGTCTCGAGCAGCTGCTACCCAGATTTTTTGTCAGACCTCCGTAGTAGCGTTCCGACATGATCATTTGGAGAGGCTGGGGGATCGTCGCGATCCTCTGCGCGGCTGCCGGTTTTGCCTTGTCAAATGCGATGTTCAGCGGACATCAGCACAACGGTTTCCTGGGCATCGGGCTCATGATCGGCGGGCTGCTGTGTTTCCCGCTGGGCTGGTGGCTGAATGTGCTGCGGCCCGCGAAGAAGGCGGAGATGCTGGCCCAGGAGATTGGCCCCGAGCAGGCAAGTATTGTCGGCAGTCAGCTGCGGAATCGGCATTCGCTGTTCTTCATCCCGATGCAGTTCATCGGTGTGCTTTTCTTCATCGGCGGGCTAGTAGCCGTAGTGATGTGGCTGGTGCAGGGCACATAGCCCTCAAAAGCTGTAGGTAGAAAGGCATGGCAGAGGCTCACTTCAAAGCGCGTGTGTCCCGGGGCTGGTCAGCAGCTGTGTGGCCGGTGGCCGGAGCTCTTCAGTGCTACTACATGCTGCCAGCAGCATGGCTGGGGATACGACGCGGCTGGAGTGCCCCGTACCTGTTGATCTTAGCCGCAGGCCTTTTCTCTATGCTCCTGATCGCTGGGCGGCGGAGTCGGCATCTGGGGAAGCTGACGGTTCTAGCGGTTGCGCTGCGTGCCCTCACGGAGAGTCTGACGCCCGCCGTGCTGATGTTGTTGGCGCATATGGCAAAGCGACGGCCGCTCTGGCAGTCCCTGATACTGGGGCTCGCCGCCGTGGCCGCCAGCCTGGTGTCGGGGCTGATCTGGGGCTGGGAGCAGCCCATTACCGTGCAGGCCTGGCTGTTAGGCATCGGGGTCGTCAGCGCCATCGGCATTGGCTACGGACTTCAACAGCAGGAGAAAGCCGTGGCGGCTGAGACTGCCCGGAGAGAGGCTGCACTGCGAGCCGACGAGGCCCGCCTAGAGCAGGTGCGGCTGGCCGAGCGGGAACGCATCGCTCGCGAGATGCACGACGTGGTGGCTCACCGCATCTCCCTGGTGGCGATGGCCTCCGGAGCGCTCGCCTACCGCTACGACATGTCCCCCGCCGAGGTCAGGGAGGCCGCCCAGCTCATCAACGACAACGCAAAACGTTCCCTTGATGAGCTGCGGCTGGTGCTCAGCACCCTCCGGGATGCGGACAACGCGCCAGCGCCACCGCAGCCCGGGATTGAGCAGGTGCCGTCACTGATTGAGGAATCACGACAGGCCGGACAGCACATTGATCTGGATGTTCAGACGGATCTGACCCAGGTGCCTGGCCAGGTGGGTCGTCACGGCTTCCACATCGTCCAGGAGGCCCTCACCAATGCCCGCAAGCACGCGCCGGGATCCCCCGTCGAGGTGCGGTTGACCGGGTCGCGTGGTGAGGGACTGCTGATCCGGGTCACCAACCCCCTGACCGACGCACCCCGCGGTGCGGGCTCCCGGCTGGGGCTGGTTGGATTGGCGGAGCGGATGGAGCTGATCGGTGGCCGCTGGTCGGCTGGCAAGCGCAACGACAACTTTGCAGTGGAGGCCTGGCTGCCGTGGACGTGACCGAATCAATCTCGGTGTTGCTGGTGGACGACGACGCAATGGTGCGCACTGGGCTGCGCATGATCCTGGGTGGAGCCGTCGGACTGAACATCGTGGGAGAGGCTGAAAACGGGGCTGTCGCGCTGGAGATCGTCGGCACAGCCCGACCCGACGTGGTGCTGCTCGACGTGCGGATGCCGGTCCTGGACGGGCTGGCCACCGCAGAGCAGCTGCTGTCCCGACCGAATCCGCCCGCCATCATCATGCTGACCCCGTCGTGCCACAGCACCCGTCCCCGGACTGGCACCCGGGCGCCATCCGGTCCCAGAACCTGCGGCGGGTGCAGCCAGGCCGAGACGCTTTTGCCCGGCGCGACCAGGGCCGAGTTCGGGAAGCCGAAGCCCGGGAACAGGTCTTCATAGCCCAGCCCGTTCATGA
>ERZ1023282.794-NODE-794-length-14205-cov-8.074417_pt1 | contig 14205 bp, 10 predicted proteins | sample MGYA00521262_ERZ1023282 | MGnify/ENA primary metagenome ERZ1023282 (study PRJEB32759, sample SAMN07749867) | skin metagenome | biome: transportation; feature: city; material: polyester macromolecule | host: Homo sapiens | place: Hong Kong:KT line | collected... | reverse complement strand
GGAGACATTGGCGACGAAGTCGCGGCGCATGGCCTCCACCCGGCGGGCGGCGGTGCGGTCCTCGATGAGGATGAGGACGCGCCCCTGACCGATGCAGGCCGCGCGCACCTGCAGGTGGAACTGGCCCGCACCGGGCACCCTCCCCCGGGCCACGGTGACGGCGGCGTCCTGCGCCTGCCCCGAGGCCCGCACCCGGTTCACCATCACCGCCACGGTCGGTTCGACGACGGCGTCGTCGCGCACGATGTTGAAGGTGTAGGCCGCCGCCGAGGCGCGCAGGACCTCGTCGTCGTCATCGAGGACGACGACGGTGGAGCGCAGCGCGGCCAGGACGGGGACGGTCGTGTCAGTCCCGGCCAGGCCGGCGAGGTCAGCGGCGCTCGTGGCCGCATTGCGCCGACGCCGCGACAGCGCGACACCGATCGCCATCCCCAGGCACACGAGGCCCACGGCAGCGGCAAGGAGGAGGATGGTGACGGTCGGACCCACGTTTCCAGGGTAGTGGAGACCCGACGGCGCCCGATGGCCGGTTTCGCTCGTGGGCGCGCCGCTTGCGGCGGCGTCGCGGGGCTGCTGTGCTTGGGGGCCAGTATCCTTGGCGGTGGCCTCGACGGTTCGTCGAGCAGCGCCGTCGAGCCGCATCTCATCGACGGGCACGAGCCATCGGCACCCGGAACAGGAGCAGTCTCATGCGCGCCATCTTCAACCAGGAGCTCAAGCAGCTGGGCTCCGACCTCGAGTCCATGGCCAACCAGGTCGCCACCGCGATCGAGCGGGCCGCGGAGTCCCTGCGCCAGGGGGACATCGTCATCGCCGAGCAGGTGATCGACGCCGACGAGCGCATCAACGACCTCCAGCGCGACATCGACGACCTGTGCGTCATGCTGCTGGCCCGTCAGCAGCCGGTGGCCGGGGACCTGCGCAACGTCCTGTCCGCGCTGCGCATGGCCCAGACCCTGGAGCGCCAGGGGGACCTGGCCCGCCACGTGGCCGCCATCGCCCGGGGCCGCTACCCCGAGCCGCCGCTGCCCGAGCCGGTCCTGGGACTCATCCTCGAGATGGCGGACCTGGCGGTGCGCGCCGGCAAGGACGTCGCCCGGCTCATCTCGACGCGGGATCTGGACCTGGCCGCCGTCATCCAGTCCAACGACGCCGAGCTCGACGCCCTGCACCGGCGCTCCTTCCAGATGATCCTGGACCCGGCCCACGACTTGAGCCGCCAGCAGGTCATCGACGCGGTCCTCATGGGCCGGTTCCTGGAGCGCTTCGGCGATCACTCAACCTCGGTGGCCAGCCGCGTGGCCTACCTCGTCTCCGGGGCCTCCATGCCGGAGACGCATGACGCCGAGGACGCCGACGCGCTCCACTGAGCCCTCCGGCCCCGGCCGGAGCCACCCCGGCGCGCGGGTCGAGCGTGAACGAGACGGGCGGCGTCGGATCCTCCTTCAGGTCCGACGCCGCCCGCGTCCCTCACAGGACGGTGAGAGGACGGACAGCCCGTGAGGCCTACTTGCCCTGGTTGGCCACCGCCGCGATCTTGGCCTCAGCCTCGGGATCGAGGTAGCGACCGCCCTTCTTGAGGGGCTTGAGGGTCTCCTCGTCGAGCTCGTAGACCAGCGGGATACCGGTGGGGATGTTGACACCGGCGATGTCGTCGTCGGAGATGTCGTCCAGGTGCTTGACGATGGCGCGCAGCGAGTTGCCGTGGGCGGCGATCATGACGGTCTTGCCGGTCTTGATCTCGGGGACGATGGTGCCCTCCCAGTAGGGCAGGAGGCGCTCGAGGACGTCCTTGAGGCACTCGGTGGCAGGGATGGGCTCACCGGCGTAGCGGGGGTCGGTGTCCTGGGAGAACTCAGAGCCGGGCTCGATGGCCGGCGGCGGCACGTCGTAGGAGCGGCGCCACTGCATGAACTGCTCCTCCCCGTACTCGTCGCGGATCTCCTTCTTGTTCTTGCCCTGCAGGGCGCCGTAATGGCGCTCGTTGAGGCGCCAGTCGCGCTCCACCGGGATCCAGTGGCGGTCGGCGGCGTCCAGGGACAGGTTGGCGGTCATGATGGCGCGGCGCAGCATCGAGGTGAAGAGCTTCTCGGGGAGGACACCGGCCTCCTTGAGGAGCTCACCGCCGTGGACGGCCTCAGCGCGGCCCTTGTCTGACAGCGGGACATCGACCCAGCCGGTGAAGAGGTTCTTCGCGTTCCATTCGCTCTCGCCGTGGCGGAGCAGTACGAGGGTGTAAGCCATGGACCTATCCTGCCAGGATCGCAGGCACGGCGCGAGGCCGTGGAAGCCGGTTGCAGCGGGTGAGAGTGCAGCGTCGACCCCGCTCCTGAGCCCGATGAGCTCGGGCACTACCCACCGGATTCATCACGCGGACCATCACGGGTGCTGGCGTATCGGCTCGGCGGCACCACACACAGCGACACCGCCTCCTCACGAGGTGAATTCACGTATTGAAAACACCACGGCTCTGGTGATGCGTCTGAGCGCATAACCAGAGCCGTGGTGCGAGGTGGCAATCAGCTCGAGAATGAATCGATGCGGGGTGCCGGCTCACATGATCCCGACGCCCACGTGTTCCCTCAGTTGCCGGGGTTGACCTCGTAGTAGGCCTTGCGCACCTCAGCGGAGACGCGACCGCGATCAGAAACCTCAAGGCCCTGCTCACGGGCCCACTCGCGAATCTTCTGAGTGTCAGAAGGACCGCTGGAACGACGACGACCGGAACTACGACGGCCGCCGGTGCGACGCGCCTTTCCGACCCATTCCTCAAGGGACTCACGAAGTGCGGCGGCGTGCTCGTCGTTCAGGTCGATCTCGTAGGAGACGCCATCAAGGGCGAAGGTGACGGTCTGATTGGCCTCGGACCCGTCGACATCGTCGACGAGGATGACCTGAGTCTTCTGTGCCATGATTCCTCATTCGGATTGGGGGAGCGGGCCTCAGCATGTATCCCGCTGTGGACAACGTTAGATTAAACAATAGTCGCCTTCAATGCAACACAACTTTTCGCCGCCCGCATTACTGATGACATCTACCGGCCTAATCCCGCGACACCCCGCAGCGACACACCTCCCCATGCACCCGGACAGCAGGGGATGAAAACTGTGAATACACTGATGCCCCCTTTGGAGATCCCCACGAAGCACGGCCGGGCAAACCACGCCCCTCAGAGCCGATCACGCAATCGACTCGGGATGTCCGAGGATCACTTGAACCACAACACTCCCCCTCCCAGAGGGCTCTCAGATGAAGATGGAGGATTCTCCCAGCCGGAAGAGGCCACGTACCACAACCTGAGCCTCACCTTCACCCACAACGCGATCGGGTCGGTAAAGCCACGCCCCTTGCGTGCAGCTGCGCCAATCGCTCGGCGTCGAGCGATACGGGAACGTCGCTGCTCCAGAAAGCAGCGGCAACAAGTGACGACAGGACGCCAGAGCATCCCGCAGAGGGACGCAGGCATGTCGGAAAGCACACCCAGAGGCCTCGAGGGACAACGGCCGGCCCATAAGTAAAGTCCCGGGAGAGACCTCCCGGGACTGTTCGAGCCGCCTGTGGGAATCGAACCCACGACCTATTCATTACGAGTGAATCGCTCTGCCGACTGAGCTAAGGCGGCGCACTGCCGTGAGCAGCAGAGCCGAAGATACCGTTCCCGCGCCCACCGCCGCAATCTAGCACCACATCGTCGGCCGTGTTCCTCGACACAGTCAACCGCATTCCACGCACCAGCGGAACGGCGGTGGCGTATCGGCGGATCACAACCGGATCGCCGCCCCTCAGTCCCCTGCACTGGTGTAGACCCCGGGGCGACGCGCATCCTAGAGGGACACGTGCTGCCCGGTATAGGCACCGTCAGCGTCAGCGGGATCGACCGGACCTCGGTATTCTCCGCACGTCATTCAACAGGCCTTCGTCCCGTAAGGATCCCCATGACTGAGTCTCCGTCCACCTCCTCCACTCCCCCGGCACCGCACGCGGATTCATCTCAGACCTCCACCGACTCGCTCCAGGGTGACCTCGTCCAGGACCGGGGCGACGCCGGCTACAACAAGTCGCTGAAGAACCGTCACCTTCAGATGATCGCCATTGGCGGCTCCATCGGCACTGGCCTTTTCATGGGCGCCGGCGGCCGCCTCAAGGAAGGCGGCGCCGGTCTCATGTTCGCCTACGCCATCTGCGGGCTCTTCGCCTTTCTCATGGTTCGCGCGCTGGGCGAGCTCGCCATCCGCAGGCCCTCCTCCGGTGCATTCGTCTCCTATGCCCGTGAGTTCCTCGGGGAGAAGGGTGCTTATATCACTGGCTGGTTCTTCTTTCTAGACTGGTCCGTGACCGTCATGGCCGACATCACGGCAGTGGCCCTCTACCTCCACTACTGGAAGAATCTGCAGATCGTCCCCCAGTGGGTCTTCGCGCTGCTGGCCCTGGTATTGGTCTTCATCCTCAACATGATGAATGTCAAGATGTTCGGAGAGGCCGAGTTCTGGTTCGCGCTCATCAAGGTCGCCGCCATCGTGTCCTTCATGGTGGCCGCCATCGTCGCCATTGTCCTGGGACTTCACACCGGCACAGAGTCCACCGGTGAGGCGATCACCGCGGGCGCGCACAACATTATGGGGAACGGGGGCTTCTTCCCCGAGGGATTCCCGATCGTCTTCGCCCTGACCCTCGGTGTGGTCTTCGCCTTCGGAGGCACGGAGATGGTGGGCGTGGCCGCCGGTGAGGCGAAGGATGCCGAGAAGATCCTGCCCAAGGCAATCAATTCCATGATTCTGCGCATCTTCGTCTTCTACGTCGGCTCGGTCATGCTGCTGGCCCTGGTTCTTCCCTACACGTCCTACTCGAAGACCGAGTCGCCCTTCGTCACCTTCTTCTCCGGTATCGGCGTACCCTACGCCGGCGACATCATCCAGGTCGTGGTCCTCACCGCCGCGCTGTCCTCCCTCAATGCCGGGCTGTACGCCACCGGCCGCACCCTGCGCTCGATGGCGGTGGCCGGTGAGGCGCCTCGTGTCGCCGCGGGTCTCAACAAGCACCAGGTCCCCGCCGGCGGCATCATCATCACGTCTGCGCTGGGGCTGCTCGGCGTCGTCCTCAACGCCTATCTGCCCGGCGATGCTTTCGACATCGTCATGAACCTCGCCGGCATCGGCATCGCCGGGACCTGGGGCGCCATCCTCGTCACCCACCTCGCCTTCCTCCGGCGGGTGGATGACGGCAAGGAGGTCCGCCCGGCCTACCGGATGCCCGGCGCCCCGTGGACCAACTATGCGGCCCTGGCCTTCTTCGCCGTCGTCGTCGCCTCGAACCTGGCTGACCCGGCCGGGCGCTGGACTCTGGCACTGTTCGCCGTCGTCGTCGTCATGATGGTGGCAGGCTGGTACGCAGTGCGGGGGCGGATCCGGGGAGACCTCCTTGAGGAGGTCCTCGCCGATGAGACGGACGGGTCCGTGTCCGCCTCGCCGCACGACGCCTGAGAGGCAGGAGCCCGAACCATGCACGTTCACATCACCTACACCGGGGGCACCATCGGGATGGTGGACTCCCCCCACGGTCTCGTTCCCGGCGCCGACCTGGAGGGCTGGCTCGGCTCACTGCTGGAGGGCACGCCCCTGGCACGATCGGTGTCGGTGACCTCACTGGACCCGCTCATCGACTCCTCGAACGCCACCCCGCTGTCCTGGCAGGCGGTGGTGGACGACCTGCGCGCCCAGGCGGTCGACAACCCGGAGGCCGCCTTCGTGGTCCTGCACGGGACCGACACGATGGCCTACACGAGCGCCGCCCTGTCCTACGCGCTGACGGACCTGGCCGCGCCGGTCGTCGTCACCGGCTCCCAGCTTCCGCTCGGGGTACTCGGATCCGACGCCGCAGCGAACGTCACCGGCGCGCTCAAGGCCGCCACCTCCGGGCGGATCAGAGGGGTCTCGCTGTTCTTCGGCCACCGGCTTCTGGCCGGCAACCGGGCGACGAAGTCCTCCTCGTGGGCCTTCACCGGCTTCGAGTCCCCCAACGCCGCACCACTGGCCACCACCGGTGCCCCGTGGCAGTGGGCGACCTCGCCGGCGTCGGGAGCGGGATGGAGGGACGCCGCGCCCTACGCCCGCCACGACGTCGTCGTGGTCGACCTGGCCCCGGGCATCACAGCGGCGCGCCTGGAGGCGCTGCTGACGCCACTGCCCGAGGCCGTGGTCCTGCGGTCCTTCGGGGTCGGCAACGTGCCGTCCCAGGAGCCGGGACTGACCGACGTCGTCGAGCAGGTGATCGCCGCGGGGACGGCCGTTATCGTCACCTCCCAGTGCCACGAGTCCGAGGTGCTCCTGGGGCACTACGAGGCCGGGGACGCGCTGGCCCGCAGCGGCGCCGTCGGAAGCCGGGACATGACTCTGGAGGCCGCCTACGCCAAGGTGCAGTTCCTCCTCTCCCAGGGGTTGCGGGGCCGCGAGCTGGCCCAGTGGATGGGGCGCTCGATCGCCGGTGAGCTGCGCGAGTAGCGCCGCCACCGGAACCGAGTCCACTCCACAGAGATCGAGCAGAGATCGGCCTCGGACGGCACTGCGAGCCGTCCGAGGCCGATCTCGTACCTGTCGGTGCTGCGTCAGCGTACTGGGTACATCACAGCGCCCCGTACCCGGTCAGCAGGTGAGCCCCTTGTCGGGCATCGTCCCGTTGAGCAGGTAGGTGTCGACGGCTTTCTTGACGCAGTCGTTGGAACGCCCGTAGGCCGTGTGCCCGTTGCCCTTCCAGGTCAGGAGCTGGCCGGACTCGAGCTGCTCGGCCAGTGCCTCGGACCAGGCGTAGGGCGTGGCCGGGTCACCGGTGGTCCCCACCACGAGGATCGGTGCGGCGCCGGAGGCCGTGATCTTCTCGCGCTTGCGGCTCGACTCGTGGCCCCAGCCCTGACAGTAGGCGTCGGGGTAGAGCAGCTGGGCACTGAAGGTCGGCGAGGCCTCCTTGACGGCAGTGGCGTTCTGCTCCCAGGAGGCGTTGTCGCCCTGGACCGGATAGTCCAGGCAGTTGACCGGCATGAGGGCCTCGGCCGTGTTGCCGTAGTAGCTGCCGTCGCTCTCCCGGTGGGAGACGGTGTCGGCAATCGCCAGCAGCAGGCTCCCGTCCGGGTCCCCCAAGTCGCCCATCGCCTTGCTCAGGGCCAGGTTGAGGGACGACCACAGCTGCGTCTGGTACATCGATCCCAGGACTCCGTAGAGCGCCAGATCATAGGTCAGCGGCCGCTGGCTGTCGGAGGTGGGGAGCGGCGCCGTCTTCGTGGACTCGAGGAACTCACGGACCTGGGAGACTCCGGAGTCGACGTCCCCGCTCAGGGGGCAGCCCAGCTTGGAGCTCTGGCAGCTCTCCACGTAGGCGCGCAGCGAGGCCTCGAAGCCCTTGGCCTGGCCCAGGCTCATATCCTCGGCGCTCAGGGACGGGTCGACGGCGCCGTCAAGGACCAGCCGGCCGGTGTTGGCCGGGAAGAGCTCGGCGTAGGTGGCCCCCAGGTAGGTGCCGTAGGAGAAGCCCAGGTAGGTGAGCGTCTGCTGGCCGTCGACCGCACGCAGGATGTCGAGGTCCCGGGCGGCGCTGATGGTGTCGATATGATCCAGAAGCCCCGGGGTGCCGGTCTTCGACTCGCACGAGGCGTTCATCTTCTGAGCCCGCTCAATGGTGGCGGTGGCCGATGGCGTCGCCGGGTCGTTCGCACCGGCCCGCTCGGCGTCGAGCTCGGCATCGGTCAGGCAGTCGATCGGCGTCGAGGCGCCCACGCCGCGCGGGTCGAAGCCGACGACGTCGTAGGAGCCCAGCAGGTTCTTGGAGAAGTAGGAGCCGACGTTCTCGACCAGCTCGATGCCCGAGCCTCCCGGCCCGCCCGGGTTGATGAACAGGGACCCGACCGAGTCACCGTTCGCCGCCCGCTTCTTCACCGCGATCTCGATCGTCTCGCCACCGGGGTTGTCGTAGTCCAGTGGCACCTTGATCTTGGCGCAGGTGAAGCCGGTGTCCTCCCCGGACTTCACCTCATCCATCCCCTTCTTGGCGCAGTTGTACCAGGAGGCCTTCTGGGTGTAGAAGCTCTCCAGCCCGGCCGGGATCGTCGCCGACGCCGACGCCGTGGCCGGCGAGGCCTTGATGTCCGGGTCATCCTGGCAGGCGGTCAGGCCGGCGCACACCACCAGCGCAGCGATCGCCGCGGCGAAGCGCTTGACACGGGGCCGATGAGAAGTCTCAGTAGTCACGGGATGCACCTTATGACGCCGGGCCATGGGGCTCCTCCTCCTGGAGGCGGAGTGGGGACAAGTACCCATCGCGCCGCCCGGTCGACGCACGGGCCGGTATCACTCGCTCCCCTTACAGGTCGAGTCTTCCTTCGGCATGGTCCCGTTGAGGAGGTAGTCGTCGACGGCGCGGTGCACGCAGGGGCCCGAGCGTCCGTAGGCGGTGTGACCATTGCCCTCCCAGGTCAGGAGCCGGCCGGACTCGAGCTGGTCGGCCACGGCCTGGGACCAGGCGTAGGGGGTGGCCGGGTCACCGGTGGTGCCCACCACCAGGATGGGGGCGGCTCCCTTGGCGTGGATGGGGGCCGGCTTGCGGGTGCCGTTGTGGCCCCACGCCTGGCAGCGCGCGTCCTGGTTGCTCAGCGAGGCACCGAAGGTCGGCGAGCTCTGGAGATTCTGCCGGTACTGCTGCTCCCAGGTGGACATATCGCCCTGGACGGGGATGTCGAGGCAGTTGACGGCGTAGAAGGTCGGGGCGCCCGAGCCGCCACCGGCTGTGGCCGACCCGTAGAGCGCCTGGATGTAGGTGCCGTCCTGCTGGTTCATGGCCTGGTCGAGCGCGTAGGTGAGGAGGCTCCAGTACTCCGAGGAGTACATGAGTCGGTTGACGGCGACGCGGATCGTGCTGCCGTTCACTGTCACGTTCGGGTCGGTCGTCTTCAGCGGCGACTGGTTGGCGGAGGTGATGAGGTCACGGACCTGCTGGACCCCGGCGTCGGTGTCGCCGGTGAGGGGGCAGCTCTGGCCCTTCTGGACGGCCAGACCGGCCTGGCACTGCTCGACGTAGGTGCGCAGCGAGCTCTCAAAACCCCGGGCCTGGCCCACCCCTCGCTCTCCCAGGGAGAGGGTGGGGTCCACGGCGCCGTCGAACACCATCCGGCCGGTGTTGGCCGGGAAGAGCTCGGCATAGTGGGCTCCCAGGTATGTGCCGTAGGAGAAGCCCAGGTAGTTGAGCTTCTCATCCCCGGACAGCGCCCGCAGCACATCAAGGTCCCGGGCCACCGAGACCGTGTCCACATGGTCGAGCAGCCCTGCAGGCTTGGTGGCGGAGGCGCAGTCGGCCTCCTTCTGTCTGTAGTTCTTGGTGATCTCGTCGATGAGCGTCTTGAAGTCGGCACCGCCCTCCGCTGCACCGGCGGCGGGGACCTCGGTGTCCTCCGGGGGCGCGGGGTCGACGCCGGCGGCATCTGCTCTGATGGAGTCGGACAGAGGGTCCTCTGCTCCCATCGCTTCCCGGGCCGCCCCTCCGGCCGGCGTCTCACCGGCGCCGGTGCAGGTGATGGGGGTCGAGTCTCCGATGCCGCGGGGGTCGAAGCCGATGATGTCGTAGGACGTGTTGAGATCGGGCGAGAACTGCTTCTCGTTGTCCTCCACCATCTCCACTCCGGAGTAGCCGGGGCCACCCGGGTTGGCGAAGAGGCTGCCCTGGCGCACCGAGCCGGTGGCCACGTGCTTCTTCATGGCGATCTCAATGGTCTGACCGTCGGGCTTGGAGTAGTCCAGCGGCACCGTAACCCTGGCGCACTGAAAACCCGTCTTGTCCGCGGACTTCTCCATCCCACCGGTTTTACCGCAGTCGTACCACTCCACCGTCTGGTTGTAGAAGGACTCCAGGCCCTTGGGAACCGCCGCCTGCGCAGCAACAGCCGGAGCCGGCCCCGCAGCAGGAACCGCCGCAGCAGGAACCGCACCGACCCCCACACCCAGACACACGCCCGCAGTAGCCGCCAGCACCCCAGCAGCTACCCGGCGCGATGACGGCACAGGATGCTTCCGATCACCACCATGGTTCACACTATTTTTCATAAACGTTATATTACAAAACGGCAACGACGTGCGCGTGTTGATGACGAAGGGTTCTGAGAGAACCGCGGTTGGGAACGCTCGAGACCGGCGTTCCCAACCGCGGTGATGAGGTTCTGCGACACCTTGTCATCCGTCAGCGGACAGTCCGAACAGTCTGGATGGGCTGTACGGTCCGCGATAGGCCAGCGGCCTCTCCCCGGCTCACTCCTGCCCGTGACAGGTCAGGCCCTTCTTGGGCATGGCGCCGGTGAGCAGGTAGGTGTCGACGGCGCTGGTGACGCAGGGGCCGTGGGCGGGGTTCGCGTAGGCGGTGTGCCCGTTGCCCTCCCAGGTGAGGAGCTGGCCGGACTCGAGCTGACCGGCCAGGGCCATGGACCATTCGTAGGGGGTGGCCGGGTCTCCGGTTGTCCCGACGACGAGGATCGGCGCAGCCCCCTTGGCGTGGATGGCCGTGGAGGGCCGGGTCGTGTTGTGCCCCCAGGACTGGCAGCCGAGATCCGCGCCCTCGTAGATGCGACCGAAACGAGGAGCGATTCTCTCCAGCTCCTTGCTCTGCGTCGCCCAGGTGGCCATGTCGCCTTCCACCCGATAGTCCAGGCAGTTGGTACCGTACATGGGCCCCACAACGACCGAGGCCTGTGTGGAGATCTGGTCCAGAAGCGTCCTGAAACCTGAGGCGTCATGCTGATTAATGGTCTGATCCAGCATCTCGGTAAGCGTGGGCCATGCGACGTCGGAGTAACGGAAGTGCTCCACCATCACTTGCAGGATCTCTGATCCCTTGACTGGGCGATTCGGATCTGAGGAGGGAACGGGTGTCTGATTTGCCGACGAAATGAGGTCTCCGACTTGTTGGACCCCGGCGTCGGTATCACCGGTGAGCGGGCAGCTCTGGCCCGCATGGCACCATTCGACGTAGTTGCGCAGCGCGCGCTCGTACCCCAGGGCCTGCCCTCGAGAACGCTCGCTGTAGCTCAGGCTGGGGTCCACGGCGCCGTCGAGCACCATCCGGCCGGTGTTGGCCGGGAAGAGCTCGGCATAGTGGGCCCCCAAATAGGTGCCGTAGGAGAAGCCCACGTAATTGAGCTTGTCATTCCCGGACAGCGCCCGCAGCACATCAAGATCCCGGGCCACTGAGACCGTGTCCACATGGTCGAGGAGCTCGGCCGGCGCGGTGTTCACGGCACAGTTGGCCTCCAGCTGCTTCACCCACGCAGCGTTCTGAGGTGCCCGCTGCTCGAAGGTCGTGTCATCGGCTGCTACGTCAGCAGGCGCGGCCTCGGCAACTGCGGGTGTCTCAGCGGCGGAGGTGCAGGTGATGGCGGTAGACGACCCGACGCCGCGGGGGTCGAAGCCGATGATGTCGTAGGCCTCCTGCACACCGGCGAAGTTCATGTCCGCCATCGTCTCGACTTGATTCACCCCCGACATGCCCGGGCCTCCAGGGTTCATGAAGAGGCTGCCCTGGCGCACCGAGCCGGTGGCCACGTGCTTCTTCATGGCGATCTCAATGGTCTGACCGTCGGGCTTGGAGTAGTCCAGCGGCACCGTAACCCTGGCGCACTGAAAACCCGTCTTGTCCGCGGACTTCTCCATCCCACCGGTTTTACCGCAGTCGTACCACTCCACCGTCTGGTTGTAGAAGGACTCCAGGCCCTTGGGAACCGCCGCCTGCGCAGCAACAGCCGGAGCCGGCCCCGCCGCAGCAGGAACCGCACCGACCCCCACACCCAGACACACGCTGCTCAGTGCCGCCAGCACCCCAGCAGCCATCCGACGGCGCCCGGCCCCTCGAGCGCATCCGTCTCGCCCTCCCCTGCTCATCACCGCAGAAACGACATCGTTCCAAGGTCTGTGTTTTCTTATTCTCGTCTCCATGGACAGCATCGTATGAACCGTTCGTATGGTTTGTGATCCCTCTCAGGGATGAGCCGGAACGGCGCTCCATGCCCCGCCGGCTCCATTGCCCTGAGGATTCTCGGGACGCACCAGGCCCCAGGACATGGCCCCCATCCAGATCCGGTCGAGTTCGACCCCCATGGACTGGTACGCCCTGTCCTCGGTGATCGCCTGGGCGATCATTCCCCCAGCTGCACCGTGCGGCTGTGGATGCCGGACTGGTCGGAGACTGTCCGCGGGGGCGGAACGGGGCCACCGTATCCGGAACACGTTGCCGTCATACGACACCCTTGCACGTCCTTTGGCGACTGTCCTGGTCTTGGCGCCGTACCGCCGTGGTGCAGCCCAGTCTTCTCACTGGATACCGGTGCGGTTGTAGGCCAGCCGGCGCGCCAGGGAGGCGCGCCCCCGCTCCACCGAGACCTTCCTGGCGGGACGGTAGGCGCCGTCGTCGCGAGCCACTCCTTGGGACTCGCCCCAGGACCACAGGTCATGGACCACTCGTACGGCGTTCGTCATCGCCAGGTCGTCCTCCGCGCTCCATCGCATGCCGGGGACCTCGACGGCATTGCCGGCCTCGTCGAGGACGAAGACCGCGATGTCCCGGCCCAGCCACCCCACGTTGGCGGCGGCGAAGAGGGAGCTGCGCGACGTCGGCCAGGCGAACCGCTTCCGGGAGACGCCGTTACTGAGCTCGAAGCCGGACCTGGTAACCACCAACGTGGTTCTTCTGGTTCTGATCGCCCAGACGGAGGCCACCAGAACAGTGATCCCGATGAGAATGACGAGAATCCCGATCGCAGCAGTCAGAGCGCCTTGACCAAGGATCTCGCTCCTGGAGCCGGAATACTTAGTCGGATCACTGCGACTGATGATGGAGGCGCCGTAAAGGCAGATGAGAGGCGCACTCACGGCCCAGTTCAGGAGTCTCCAGGGAGACTCTTCGCGGCGTCGCAGGACGACTCGATCGGGAGCATAGGCCTGGCGGTAGTCGGTCCTCGAAGTGACCGCTCTGTCTTCCGCATCCGCCCAAGTGGGCCCCTGAGTCGAGTCCCGAGACCAACCAGGTTGAGGACCACCAGTGAGCGCCCGACCGGCAGGGGGCGAAATGTACCCCTGAGCCACCGCCCAGGACCAGATCGCGTCGAGATCGGCATGGGCACGTGCTCGCGCACCCGGAAGTCCTACACCCCAGACGAGGTAGCCGAACAAAGGGAAACTGCGCCAGTTGGATGACACGCTGACGGTCACAAGCCTCATCTGCGTGCGATACCCGGTGTTCTTGACCGGCTGATCCTTCACCTCGAAGTCGGCTCGTGAGGCCGGCCAGGGAAGATGCCGAGTCCCCAGACCCCAGCAGGAATGGATTCCCGAGGCGTCGAAAACTGTGCGCATACGGAAGAGCCAGCATCCGATCACGAGGGTGACCGATGCACCGATCAGGAAGCAACAGCCGGCGATCAGCTCACCATTGACAAGAAAGAGCACGACGCCGCCCACGAGAACCAGCCCAAGAACCATCATGCCCCCGCCGCCGAGGCGCGCGAGCATTCCCGGCGCACGGGTCACGGACTGCGGCGGCGCCTGCTGCGGGAGAGCCTGTACCGGGTAGCGAGGCTGTCCGTAGGAGCTGTCATGAGGACCGCTGCCAGGCGTACCCGGAGAGGGCAGAGGGCGCTGAGCAGCTGGGGTATCTGGTGCATACGGTGCAGCCGGTTCGTACGGAGCCCCCGGACGGGGTGGAGGGTGGGGCATCCCCTGGTAACCCGGGTAGGACATGGGGGTCACCCTCCTTCGGCCTGGGGGCGCAGCTGGACCATGAGGGCCTCGACGGCCAGCAGCGGGGCGGCGTTGGAGCGCAGGCGGCTGCGACACTCCTCGATGGCGGCGATCCGGGCCAGGGACTGCTCGGGGGGCGTGGTGCGGGCCGCCTGGTCGACAGCGTCGGCCAGGTCGAGGTTGACACGCTCGACGTCGCTGCCCATCTGGGTGGTGAGCACATCGCGGTAGAAGGACAGCAGGTCGATCATGGCCCGGTCCAGGACGTCGGTGCGAGCGCGCTTGGCGCGGCGCTTCTGGTCCTCCTCGAGCTGGCGGATCTGGGCGCGCAGGGCCGCCGGGATCTTCCCGTCGCTCTCCAGGCCGAGTGCGCGGGTGAGCTCGGCCTTCTCTCGGGCGTCGCGCTCGGCGGTGGCCTCCTTGGCCTCGGACTCGGCGGCATCGACCA
>ERZ1023282.783-NODE-783-length-14317-cov-7.048170_pt1 | contig 14317 bp, 11 predicted proteins | sample MGYA00521262_ERZ1023282 | MGnify/ENA primary metagenome ERZ1023282 (study PRJEB32759, sample SAMN07749867) | skin metagenome | biome: transportation; feature: city; material: polyester macromolecule | host: Homo sapiens | place: Hong Kong:KT line | collected... | reverse complement strand
AGCCCATGAGAATCGTGGTCTGCATCAAGCACGTTCCCGACGTGCAGTCCGAGCGCCGTATCGAGGACGGCCGGCTCGTGCGAGGCGAGGAGGATGTCCTCAACGAGCTCGATGAGAACGCCGTTGAGGCCGCCGTCTGTCTGGCCGAGGATGCCGACGGTGAGGTCATCGCTCTGACCATGGGACCTGAGGACGCCGAGGACGGGGTGCGCCGAGCCCTCCAGATGGGGGCCGATTCCGGAGTCGTCGTCGCCGACGACGCCCTGGCCGGAGCCGACGTCGTCACCACCGCCCGGGTCCTGGCCGCCGCCATCGAGCACATCGGTGAGGTGGATCTGGTCGTCACCGGCATGGCCTCCCTGGACTCCCTGACCTCGATGCTGCCCGGCGCGCTGGCGGCCGCCCTGCGCCTGCCCGCCCTGACCCTGGCCAACCGGCTCGAGGTCGACGGCGGCGCCGTAACCATCACCCGCACCGTGGGTACCGTCCGCGAGGTCGTCAGTGCGCCGCTGCCCGCCCTGGTCAGCGTCACCGACCAGGCCAACGAGCCCCGCTACCCCAACTTCGCCGCCATGCGCGCCGCGAAGAAGAAGCCCATCGACTTCTGGGATGCCTCCGAGCTCGGCCTGCAGGTCGACGACACGGCCGTGAAGGTCGTCGACGACGAGGCCCGGCCCGCCCGCGAGGCCGGCATCATCCGTACCGACGCCGGGGAGGCGGGCCGCGAGCTCGCCGCCTGGCTCGTGGAGAACAAGCTCGTCTGACGGTGAGGCGCAGCGCCCGCCCGTGCCCCTCAGCAGGGGCGCCGGCGCACACCTCGTTGCCCCAGTTGCCCCGTCGTCTTACACCACCTGCGAAAGAAGCTGATTACCATGCTCGACGCCCCCATCCTCGTCCTCGTCGACCTTGAGACCTCCGAGGCTGGTTCCGCCCCCACCGGCCCCAGCCTGGAGCTGCTCACCGCCGCCCGGGCCCTGACCAGCGGTGACGTTGTCGCCCTGAGTCTCCAGCCTCTGGGCGAGCCGGCCTCTGCGATCCTGTCCGGCGCAGGAGCCACCCGCCTGCTGACCGCCGACCTGGGCGAGTCCGCCCACCTGCCCGCCACCGCGGCCGACGCCGTTGTGGCGGCCGTGAGCGCCGTGGCACCCGCCGCGGTCCTCGTCGTGTCCGACTACCGCGGTAAGGAGCTGGCCGGGCGGGCCGCTGTCCTGCTCGGCTCGGCCTGCGTCTGCGACGCCACCGCCCTGGAGGCGGCCGGTGCGGGGGACGACTCCGTGCTGCGCGCCTCCAAGTTGGTCCTGTCGGGTTCCTGGTCCACCACCGCCTCCGTGGGCTCGGCCGGCAGCGCCCCGATCATCGCCGTGCGCCCCGGGATCGTCGAGGTCACCGTTGCCGACGGTGCGCCGCTGACCGCCGAGCCCCTCGAGGTGCCCGTCAGCGCCGAGGCTGCCGCAGTACGCCTCGTCTCGCGCGAGGCCGCCTCCGTCGCCTCCGGCCCGGTCCTGAGTGAGGCTCGCACCGTCGTCGTGGGCGGCCGCGGCGTGGATGGCGACTTCGACCTGGTCCGATCCCTGGCCGAGCCGCTCAACGCCGCCGTCGGCGCCACCCGCGTGGCCTGTGACGAGGGCTGGATCGAGCGCAGCGCCCAGATCGGCCAGACCGGTGAGACCGTCTCCCCGCGCCTGTACATCGGGCTCGGCGTCTCCGGCGCCGTCCACCACACCAGCGGTATTCAGGGAGCCGGCACCGTCGTCGCCATCTGCGACGACTCCGAGGCCCCGATCTTCGAGATGGCCGACTTCGGTGTCGTCGGCGACGTCACCGAGGTCGTGCCCCAGCTCGTCGAGGAGCTCGCCACGCTGCGCGGCTGAACCGGAACCGCAAGCAGACGCGCTACGCAGCACCGATAGACCTGGGGGGGAGGACGATGATCGTAAGATCGAAGAGCCGGCCGGAGCCTGGACCACGAAAGGTGCTGCGTCCCACGGCCGAGGAGCGGTGGGCCGATGAGCTGGACGCGCTAGCTGCCGCAGATGCCGAGTCAGGTGCGGAGGTCCCGCCGGGCTGGAGCCTGTCGCCCCGCTCTGTGCGTGCTTTTGTTCTCGGGAACGAGGACCTTGGTGTCACCCGGAAGTTCTACGGTGACGATCCTCTGATCGACCGCGCGATCGTCACCCTGCTGGGACGTCAGGGGCTGATGCTAGTCGGAGAGCCTGGAACCGCGAAGTCCATGCTCTCCGAGTTGCTCGCCACCGCGATCTGTGGGGCCTCGACCCTGACCATTCAGGGATCGGCAGGCACCACCGAGGATCACATCCGCTACTCCTGGAACTACGCCCTCCTTATCGCCGAGGGCCCCACGCTCAGAGCCCTGGTACCCTCACCGGTCTACCAGGCCATGGAGCAGGGTGCCCTGGTGCGTTTCGAGGAGATCACCCGCTGCCCGCCCGAGATCCAGGACACCCTCGTCTCGGTGCTCTCCGAGAAGCAGCTCATGGTCCCTGAGCTGGGAGACGGCTTTGGGATCAGCGCGGCGCCGGGATTCAACGTCATCGCCACTGCCAACCTCCGCGACCGCGGCGTGCACGAGATGTCCTCGGCGCTCAAACGGCGCTTCAACTTTGAGATGGTCAGGCCCATCACCGACCGCGGCTTCGAGGCCGAGCTCATCGCCCGCGCCCTGGACGCCGAGCTCGGTGAGCAGCGTGCGCCGATGAGCCCGGAGGTCCTCGACATCCTGGTGACCGTCTTCGCCGACCTGCGCACCGGAACCACTGCCACCGGCACCCCGGTCAAGCGCCCCGAGACCGTCATGTCCACCGCCGAGGCCGTTAACGTCGGCGTGGCAGCCTCCTTGAGCGCACGCTACCTCGGTGACGGCGCTGTTCGGGCGTCCGATATCGCCCGTCAGATGGTGGGGGTGGCCCTCAAGGGACAGGACGAGGACGCCAAGCGCATGCGGTTCTATGTCGACTCGGTGGTGCGTGAGCGCGCCGCCTCCAACGCCCAGTGGCGGGACTTCCTGAACGCCTCCCAAGAGCTGTGGGAGTGAGCGCGCCGACGATGCAGATCCCTGCCCGGCTTCAGCGCGCTCTGGACTCCCAGCTGCACTGGGGTCGAGCGGGTGTCCATCTCGTCCCGATCCGGCACCACTCGCCGGCCTGCGCGTTGGCCCTGTCGGCGCTCCTGGAGGAGGTGCGTCCGGACACGGTTCTCATCGAGGGACCGGTCGAGTACGCCGCCCTCCTGCCTGCTCTTCAGGACCCGACGACTATTCCTCCGGTGGCGCTGCTCTCCCTGGGGAAGCGCACTGCCTCTTATTATCCGCTGGCCGAGTTCTCTCCGGAATGGGTCGCCCTGCGGTGGGCGGGCGAGCACGGTGCCGAGGCCGTCTTTATCGACCGCAGCGTCTGTCTTCGAGATAACGATCCCCACGACGATACTTCTGGCACGGTTGCTCGTACTCTCCAGGCCGAGCGGCACGTCGCCCGGTCTCGCAGCCTGGACGCCCTCGCTCGGCGCCTGGGATGCCGCGACCACGATGAGGTATGGGAGCACCTCTTCGAGGACCGTGCCACCGTCGATATCCGCAGATGGCGGGGCTTCTTTGCCGATACGCTGGCCTGGTCGGGGCTCGCCCGCCTTGACACTGAGCGCCAGGTCCTCGATGCCGACGGCACCCATGCCCGCGAGGCAGTCATGGCGGCGGCTCTGCGAGATCGCCTGCCCGATTCGTCCGGGGTCATCAAGGCTGCCAGCCGCGCCGTCAAGACCCCGATAGTCGTTATTACCGGGGGCTTTCACACGATGGCGCTGCTCGACTGCCTCGACAAGACCGAGCGGGCCGCCTGGTTGCCCGAGCCGCAGCCCCAACCTGGTGGGCCGGCATGGCTCGTTCGCTACGATTTCGCCCGACTCGATGCCTTGCGCGGTTACGGCGCCGGCATGCCCTCACCTGGCCTGTGGCAGCGCGCCTGGAGGACCCGCACCGGCTCCAGCCTGCTGTCTAACCGCAGCAGTGACTCGATGACGGCCAGGAGACAGGCCGTGCTGTCCGCTCCCGAGCCGGAGAAAGCCGCCCGAGACTTTGCCGCCACCGTGGTCCTCGATGTCGCCACCGCTCTGCGCGAGCTCGGTGAACCACTGGGGACCGCCCAGGTGCTCGCCACTGTTGAGCAGGCTCTGGGACTGGCCGCCCTGCGCGGGCGCGCCTGGCCCGGCCGCTGCGACCTCATCGACGCCCTCTCCAGCTGCCTGGTCAAGGACGAGTCCGGGATCTCTGGCAACCTGGGGGCCGCTGTCGCCTCCGTCCTGGCCGCCTCCGACGTCGGGCAGGTCCCCGAGGGTACCGCCACACCGCCTCTGGTGTCACAGGTACGTGACCAGCTGCGCGCCGCCCGCTTCATCATTGACGACGCCACCGAGCACCGCGTCAGCCTCGACACCAGCCGTAGAGCACGCCACCGCGAGCGTCGCGAGCTGCTTGCCCGCCTGCGTTTCGTCGGTTCCGGCTTCGCCCATCAGATCTCCGGGGCCGACCTCGTCGCCGGAACCGGCATGGGCCAGTTCCTCGAGGAGTGGGTCTATAGCTGGAACCCCATGGTGGAGGGGGCACTCGTGCGCGCGGCCCAGGAGGCCCCAGATCTCGACGTTCTGGTCCGAACCCGCCTGGCCGAGCGACTCACCGGCGAGCTCGACGCCGACGCCCTTGCCACCCTGGTCAGTGAACTGGCGGTTATGGGGTTGGATGAGGAGGCCGGGCAGGTCTGCGACCGCTTGGAGGACCGTCTTGGTCGGCTCAATGATCTGGGTGAGCTCGCCGCGGCCCTGCACCGACTGGCGGTGCTGACCGAGTCCACCTCGCGCCTGCGTCTGAAGCGGGCCGTGCCCAGAATCCGTGCCATCGTGCGTCGAGGCACCGCCATGATCGCCCGTCTCGTCCCAGACCTGGCCGGCCTTGAAGACCCGGAAGCGGACGCGGCCGTCGATGCCCTCATCTCGGTACGCGACCTCCTCGTCCGTCTCACCGCTGACGAGTTCCGTGGTGACGATGACGGTGCTGTCCGAGGCCCGGACGCCGATGTGGGGGCGGTCATGCGAGAAGTCGAGGCCCTGCGTCTCAGTCGGGACGCCGCCGCAGTACTGGTCGGCTGCGCCACCGGCGTCGCAGCCTCTGCCGGGACGCTGGCCGAGCAGGAGGCGGCCAGCGCCGTCGTCGCCCATCTTGCAGTGGGCGCGGATCCGGGGCGAGCGGCGGACTTCATTGCAGGACTGGTACGGACCTCCCCAGATGTGCTGCTGTACTCCCCGGATACTGTCGAGGCCGTTACCGCCGCTCTCTCGACGCTGGACGACCAGGCCTTCATCGCTGTCCTACCGGACCTGCGCCGCGCCTTCACAACGCTCCGCCCCACCGAGACCCATCGCCTGGCCGTCATGGTGGCCGAGCTCCTGGGAACCAGCGCCGCCGACCTCGACGCCGTGTGGAGCGTTGCCCCCGCCCAGGCCGCCCTGGGGGCTCAGGTCGAGCGTGACCTGATCGCCTCCTTGGAGCGCGACGGACTGGGGGAGTGGGTGAGATGACTGAGATGACCAGGAGCACGTCGTCGGACCGTCCTGGCTCTTGGAAGCACTCAGACCAGGAGCTGGCGGCACGCCGCTGGCGCATGGTCCTGGGTCGTTACGCTGAGCCAGCTCTTCCGCGCAGCTGGCAGGACGCCGAGCTTGATGAGGCGCTGGGCTATGTCTACGACCGTGAGTACACCGGCCGTGGGCACCGCTTGGGCGGTGGCGCCAGCGGCGATCAGTCACGCGGCGGACCTGCGCCCTCGGTCCTGCGGGCGGTTGACTGGCTCGACGGTGCCCGCAGGCTCTTTCCGGTCTCCACCCTGGAGCGCCTGGAGAGCGACGCCCTGACGCGCTACGGGCTCACCGAGCTGCTCGAGGAGCCTGCCGCTGTTGACTCCATCGACACCAGCGCCGAGCTGGGAGCAGCCCTGCTGCGCATCAAGGGCACCATCTCGCCACAGCTCACCGAGGGGTTGCGGGCCCTCATCGCCCGGATCGTCGCCGACATCATGGAGCAGCTGCACCGTCCGATGACAACCGCCTTGAGCGGCCCCCGACGGCGCGCCAGCACCAGTCCTTACGCCTCTGCGCGCGACTTCGACTGGCGTCGCACCATCACCGCGAACCTGGGTAACGTGGACCCCGAGACCGGCCGCATGATCGTCGAGGACGTGCGTTTCATGGCGCGCCAGAGGAGACGCAACCTGACCTGGGACGTCATCATCCTGGTGGACCAGTCCGCCTCCATGGCCAGCAGCCTGCTCCACAGCGCGGTGATGGCCTCGATCCTGGCCGGCCTTCCCGGCCTGTCCGTGCGCCTGGCCGTTTTCGACACCACCGTCGTCGACCTCAGCAACATGGTGCACGATCCCGTTGAGGTCCTCATGACCAGTCAGCTGGGAGGCGGAACGGACATCGCCAACGCCGTCGGATACGCCGCTGAAGCGGTCACCAGCCCCAGTCGCACGATCGTAACGGTTATCAGTGACTTCGAGGAGGGCGGGTCGGTGTCCACCCTTGTGAAGCGTGTACGTGACCTGGTCGCGCAGGGTGTCACCGTACTAGGACTGGCCTCTCTGAGTGACGAAGGGCGTGTCTGGTATGACCGCGACGTCGCCGAGCGTCTGGCCGAGGTCGGGATGAGGATCGCCGCCATGACTCCGGACCGCTTTGCCACCTGGTTGGCGGAAGTAACCGCATGAACGAGCAGTCTGAGCCCGCCGCAGAGTCCCCCTACGCGGCCTTCGCGGTTTACGGTGCGCTCGACGACGTCGCCCTGGCCGCGCTGGGTAACCGGGGCCTGCTGCGTCGTGGGCGCGCCGAACTAGCGGCCGGACGCGTCGAACCCGGCAGCGGCCCCGCAGGCACCAACGCCGTATCGCGTCCTGTGCCGGAGGCGGTCACCATCCGGGTCGGCCGGCCGCCGTTCCCGGTCACCCTGACGTCCACCGGACCCCAGGACGCGCGCTGCCCCTGCCCCGTGGCCGGTATCTGCCTGCATGTCGTGGCCGCCTGCCTGTGGATGCGCGAGGCAGTCAACCACAGAAGCGCCGATCATGACGCCGCCAACGAGGCCACGTGCCCTCCTCCACCTCAGGGGGCACCCACCTGGACACGGATACCCACAGCGCCCGCCCGGGAGAGCAGGAGTGACCCGGTCCTGGAGGAGGTGCTCACCTGGGATCCTGTCGATGTCTCGAAGTCCCTCGGCGCAGAGGCCCGGCGACGTGTACAAACATCCTTGGCTGGATTCGACCCAGCCCAGCTCGCCGCCGGCACCGAGGTGACCAGCGCTCCCGGGCGACTGAGCATCACCTGGTCCGGCGCCCCCGAGGTCGTTGTGCTGGCGGGGCTTGGACCTCGAGGCATGATCGTCTCCGGGCGCCATTCCCCGGCGGCCAACGCGGCCTGGCGCCTCCAGGCCGTCATCCGGCTCTTTGCCCGAGCAGGGCGATACTGGCCGTGGCCGGACGAGGAGACTGTCCTCAGCGACCACCAGCGCAACACCCTCTCGGCGGTCTCGCACGCCATTGAGACCATCGTCTCCACAGGGATCTCTCACGCCGGCCCCCGCAGCGCCGATGACCTCGAGCGCCTTGCTCAGATGAGCCGCCTGGAGGAGCTTCCCCGGCTGTCCCGGCTGCTGACCTCCGCCGCCGGAAGGCTCCGAGCACTCGCCGAGCGTGACGACGCCGTCGACGAGGCCGCCGTTCTCAGCATCCTGGCTGCGGCCTGGTCCTTAACCCGTGCGCTCGCGGACCCCACCGGCCCAGCCGACCCCGCTCTCATCGGGCGAGTCGACACCGAGGTGGCCGAGACTGGCCTGCTGCTGCCACTGAGCGCCACCTGGTGGACGGCCCCGTCGGGAAGTCGAGGACTGACCATCAGACTCTGGGACCTGGACAACGGCCGACCGGAGTCGGTCACCACCGGACGGGCTGCCGGGGTCGACGCGGCCTTCCGCTACTCGCAGGACGCCACCCTGTTGTGGGGTACCTCGGTGAAGAACATACTGTCAGGTCCCTTGCGCCTGACGGGTGCCGCACGCCGTCCTGACGGCACCCTGGCCCCTTCCAGCCGCACGGCCGTCACCCGCCGCAGCGGCGAGGCCGGCTACGACGACGTCGACCTGGAAGCCGTGGCCGGCCATCTCCAACAGATCGGCTCCGGGCCGGAGGAGGCCCGCTTCGAGGTCCCCGTTCCTCGGATCCGTCTGATCATGGTCGCCGAGGACGGCCTGGGACCGATCGACATCGACGAGGTTCACCAGCACTACCTGTGGCCGGTGACGGGCACCGATGGGTGCAGGCACCTGCTGAGCATGGAGGTCGGCGGACGGGAGATGCAGATGGTCTCCGACGTGCGCTCCCGTGAGCTCCAGGTATGCGCCATCACCGTCGAGGACTGCCGCCCGACTGGGATCTTCGTGCGTGAGTATGACCGGATCTGCCTTCTGACGGCCACCTACCCTCCGTCACGCAGCGTCTCCAACCTGGGATTCCGCCGGCAGCGCAGACGCAAGGAGCAGATCCAGAGGCGGACGCCTACCCAGGCACCTGACAAGATCGCGACGGATCGATCCTCGATGCAGGTGCTCGCCCAGGACGTGCACGAGGCGCTCACCGCGCTCGCGGCCTCCGGGACGATGCGGCCCACGGGCATGGTGTCGCACGTGCTGCGCACTCGCGCCCGCCTCGCCGACGATCTCCAGCTCACCACCCTGGCGGCCGCGCTCAACGAGCTGGATAGCCGGCCGAGCCCCGGCGCCGTGCTGCTGGCCTGCGCCGTCGTCGACCGGATCGACGCCCTGACTCGTTGATCTCACTTTAAGTGGTTCCTCTTGATCGGCGATCTCCAGAAGAATGTGTCGTCATTTCCTCATCCGGTGCCGCACAAGACCTGCACAATACAGATATGACGGTCACGCCAAGGTCTCAGAATGCAGCTGGCAGTGTGAGCCAGGATGCAACGAAACAGACGGAGCAGCGAGCGGCAATGGACCCGTTGGAGGCTACGCCGACCTCGGTGCCGCCCACGAGTCCCTTGTCCGAGGACCGTGCGGCGTTGCTCGACGATGTGTGCCGATCACTCGACGGTTCCGACACGCGCATCAGCAGAGGCATTGATCGTAGCCACCTGGAGAAGGCCCTGCCGTGGGATACCGATCCGCGCCTTGTCGCCGACGCCCTCGCCCGGGCCGGGCACCCGCCCGAGGTCGTGCGGGCGATCACCTGGGAGTGGGCCCTATGGACCTGCGAGCCCGAGGACAGCTGGCCGTGGATGGCCCAGGACCTGGCGCGAGCCATAGAGCTGATGGAGGGCTCGACGTCGGCGACGCGAGTGCTGCGGGCACTAGAGTACTTCCCGGCCGTCCCCAAGGTCATGGTGCCGGCCCTGGTGCAGGTCGCCGTGGGACGTTCCGAGCACAACCGGGCGCTGGCTCAGAATCTACTGGCCGGCTTCCCCGAGGTCGGGGACCTGGCCCTCGAGGCGGTGACGAGTCCGATCGCGCACGTGCGCCGGGTGGGTGCGGCCTGGTTGGCCGGTCTCACGATCCCCGACGGCGTCACACGGCTGCGGGCCGCCCGTGCTCAGGAGGATGACCGCCTCGCGCGGGCCGACCTGCTGCGCACATTGCAGGCCTACGGTGATGATGTCACCGACCTCGTCACCGCTGAGGCCCTCACTCCTCCCAAGCGGCGACTGAAGCGCCCGCCGGTGGCTCTGGCCTGGTTCCCCTTCGAGACCCTGCCCGAGGTGAGGCTCGCTGACGGGACTACGCTCGACTCGGACATCGTGCGCCACTGGGTGCTTGAGGCGTACAGGCTCAAGCGCCCAGATGGGGCCGGCACCATCGAGCTCTACCTGGGCCTGCTCGATGAGGCTGACGCCCGCGAGCTGTGCGCCGCCGTCGTCGAGTCCTGGGTCGCCCATAACCGCCAGGCCAGGAAGGGGGAGAGCCTCAAGACGAAGGGGCTGCTCGCCTTCGCTGTCGGGATGGAGGGTGAGCGTCTTGCCGCCGCCGCCAGGAGCGCCCTGAGCCGCCATGCCACATGGCGTGCCGAGTCCGAGACTGTCCTCACCGCCGTCGCCGCCAACTCCTCCGCCGAGGCCCTGCAGGTCATCGTCTCGGCTGCGGCCCAGCACCGTCTGCCACAGGTGCGTGGTTTTGCGGATCTGCTCACTCAGGCTGTTGCTGCCGAACGAGGCTGGAGTGAGGCCGAGCTCGGCGACCGCAGTATCCCCGCAGTCGGTTTCGGAGACGATGGCCTGCTGCACCTGTCCTATGGAGAGCGCGAGTTCCTGGGGCGTCTGACTCCGGACCTGACCATCAGCCTGACGGACTCCGACGGTCGTGCGCGTAAGACTCTGCCCGCCGCTCGCAAGAGCGAGGACAGTGAGGTTGTGGCGCAGACCAAACGCCGGCTGACCTCGGCGCGCAAGGAGGCGGCCGCCGTTCTCAAGATCCAAAGGAGGCGTCTGCATGAGGCCATGTGCGTAGGGCGCTCCTGGCCGGCTCCACTGTGGCGGGAGCTGCTCGCCGACCACCCACTGGCCCGGCACCTGTCGGCTCGCCTGGTCTGGATGGCCTGCCGCCAGAATGAGAACGTGGAGGACAGTGACCCGGACGCTGACGGTGAGGCGTCCCAGAGCTGGACCTTCCGCCCCACCGAGGACGGCCAGCTGCTGGGCGCCGACGACGCCGTACTGACACTACCCTCGGATGCCGTGGTCCGGCTGGCTCACGGGACGCTTCTGTCGCAGGCGGAGGCGTCCGCCTGGCAGGAGCACCTGGCCGACTATGAGGTCACCCCGCTTTTCGACCAGTTCTCGGCCCGGGCCCCGGAGGTGGAGAAGGGGCAAAGAGCCATCGACGACGGTGTCGGCAGGCGCGTCGTCGCCCGTGACCTGCGCAAACGGGCTAAGGCCCGTGGCTACGAGCCTGATTCCAACATCCACTGGTACAGCACGTTCCTCAAGGACTTCCCGGTGCTCGGCCTGTGCAGCACGATTGACTTCGACGGGGTGGATGTGTGGAGCGAGGATCAGATTGTGACCATTGGTCCCTTGAGTCTGGTTGCTGGACGTCGCGCTATGCCCTTAGACCAGGTGCCGGTGATGCTCCTGGCCGAGTGCTACGCCGACTACCGCGCCGTCGTCGATCCTCCGAGCTGAACGACTACCAGGAAGAGTCTGCCAGTCCTGCCTGATGGGGGCCGCGGCCTCGAGTCCGACGTCGGACTCGAGGCCGCACGGCTTGACGACGACGTCGATCTGTGTCATTGTGTTAGTGCAGTGATACAGAAGGCCTGACGAGGTCGTCCGTGCTGCGCTCATGAGCAGTCCCCGTCCCCGAGCACCAGGAGAGCCATGGATCTCGACGACTCCCGTCCGATCTGGGTCCAGCTGGCCGACGACTTCCGTCACCGGATCGTCTCCGGCCAGTGGCCGCCGGGCTCCAAGGTCCCCAGCGTGCGCGAGCTCGCTGCGGGCACCGGAGTCAACCCCAACACCGTTCAGCGCGCACTGGGCGCACTGGACGGTGAGGGGCTCACCGCCACAGAACGCACCGCCGGGCGCTTCGTCACCACAAGGGCGAGCGTCATCGACTCCGTGCGCCGAGGCCTGGCCTCCGGGGCCACGGACGCCTATATCGACACCCTCACCGCCATCGGCATGGACCTGGACCAGACCACAGCGCTCGTCGCCGAGCGCTGGTGGGCTCCGGACCGCCAGGGCCACCAGACAACAGGAGATGCGTCATGAGCGCACACACCCTCAGCAGACCTGCCGCCATTCCCTCCCTCGACGGCGCCGCGCCGCTGGTCGTCGTCGAGAACCTCACCAAGACCTATCGGGGCCGGCCTGCCCTGGACGGGCTGAGCCTCGATCTCCCGCCCGGGCGGATCGTCGGCCTCATGGGCTCCAACGGATCGGGCAAGACCACTCTGCTCAAGATCCTGGCCGGGGTCCTGGCCGACTACGACGGCCGCGTCCGTATCGCCGGACATGATCCCGGTCCCGAGTCCAAGGCGCTCGTCTCCTTCCTGCCCGATGCGAGCTTCCTGGCCTCCGGCCTGACCGCCTCGGCGGCCATCGCTCAGTACCGGCGTTTCTTCGCCGACTTCGACGCCGACAAGGCCGCCGAGCTCGTGCGCTTCTTCAACCTGCCCACTGACCGCACGCTCAAGGAGATGAGCAAGGGCATGGGGGAGAAGCTGCGCATCAGCCTGGCCATGTCTCGCAGAGCCCGCGTCTACCTCCTCGATGAGCCGATCTCCGGCGTCGACCCCGCCGCCCGGGATGTCATCTTGAGCGGCATCCTGCGCGACTTCGACCCCGAGGCCCTCATGCTCATCTCCACCCACCTCATTGCCGACGTTGAGCCGATCATCGACTCCGTCGTCTTCCTCAAGGACGGGCGCCTGCTGCTGGCGGGCGACGCCGACGACCTGCGCCAGGACCGCGGTATGAGCCTGGACGCCCTGTTCAGGAAGGAGTACCGCTGATGTTTACCACACTGCTCATGGAGGAGGTCCGAACCCAGGCTCGGCGCAATGCCGGAGTCGTGGGGATCATCGGGGCCGTCGCGGCCGGTGCCATGCTCATGAGCCTGCTCGAGTTTCCCGTGCTCTCCTCGATGCTGCTGGTTGGCGCGTTCGTGGCGCTCGTGGCCATGCCCGCCGTCGTAAGTGTCCAAGCCGGTATCGAGTACTGGACGTCCATGTACGGAGCCCGCGGCTATCTCACCATGAGCCTGCCGGTGAAGGGACGCTCCGTGTTCGCCGCCAAGACGCTGTACGCGGTCATCGCGGTGCTGGCGTCGGCCGCGGTGGCGACGCTTCTCGGTATCGGCTGGCTCGCCAGCTATGCGTACCTTCTCGGTACCACGCTGGAGCAGTTTCTCGAGCCGGTGCGTCAGATGATCAGCATGGTGGGAACCGGCGTTCTGACCTTCTACGGGCTGACCGTGGTTGAGGGCATTGTCGTGATGATCATCGAGGTCGCAGCGGTGATGAGCATTGGAGCGCAGGGGCGCTGGAATCGGCTTGGTTTCGGGGCGCCCGCAGTCGGCTTCATTGTCCTCTACGCGGTCAACCAGATTGTGGCCCTGGTCGCCACGATGCTGCTCCCGCTGTCGTTCGATGTGACCAGCGGGCGGATCGTCGCACGCATGATGCTCCCGCAGTTCATCGAGGCCGTCCAAGGGGGACAGGAACCGCATCTGGTGGGAATCGGTTCCGTAGTGGCGGCACCGATCATGGCCGCGGCCTTGGCCTGGTGGGCGGTGCACGCGATTGAGAGGCACACCTGCCTCCGTTGAACGGGACTGAGTGAGCTCGACGCCGAGGTGCTTGAGGTGCGGTGACTACGCCGTGGCCTCGGGCACCTCGACGCCGCCGGCCTTGGGGGCGGCCGCGTCGAAGGCGGCGGCGACCACGTCGGCGTAGTCGGCTGGATTGACCAGGGTGATCCCCTGGGTGCGATCCGCCAGGAGGAGCAGGTTGTCCCCCGGAGCCAGGTTGAAGATCTCCCGGACCTCCTTGGGGATGACGATCTGCGACTTGGGGCCGAGCTTGACGGTGGCGATGTAGCGCCCCGGGGCCGGGGCAGTGAGATCAGACGGGGAGCCGGGCTGCGTGTCCGACGGGGAATCGGCGGGCGTGTCGGCTGGCATGGTGGGAGGTCCCTTTCCTGCTGGTCCTGCTGGGCGCCGGGGTGTCTCAACCCTAGTCCTTTTGCACGGCGCTGGCGCGGCGGAAGCCCCAGAGACGCCCGTGAGATCAGGCGACAGCGCGGCTGGGAACCTGTGCGGAGGTGACGGTCGCCTGGGCGAGGACCTGGTCGCCGTTGGCGCCGCCGTAGACAACCAGGCTCTGGCCAGCGGCGACGCCGCGCAGGGGAGTAGCCAGCTCGGCGCGCAGGAGGCCTGCGGCCTCATCGACACGGACTCGCGCCGAGACCGGACGGCCGTGGGCGCGCACCTGGACGCTGGCCTCCTGCCAGCCGACGGTGGGGGTATCGGAGTCACCGGTGAGTGGCTCGGGCTCGGCCAGCAGGACGAGCCCGTCGCCGTCGACCGTGGTGCGGCTGAGCAGCTCCTCAGGGCCGACGACGACCTCGTTGGTGGCCGGGCGGGTCTCGATGACGTAGCGGGGGCGGCCGTCGTCGGCTGGGCGGGACAGACCCAGACCCTTGCGCTGGCCGACGGTGAAGCCGAAGTAGCCCTGGTGGGTGCCCAGCACCT
>ERZ1023282.781-NODE-781-length-14353-cov-5.633935_pt1 | contig 14353 bp, 10 predicted proteins | sample MGYA00521262_ERZ1023282 | MGnify/ENA primary metagenome ERZ1023282 (study PRJEB32759, sample SAMN07749867) | skin metagenome | biome: transportation; feature: city; material: polyester macromolecule | host: Homo sapiens | place: Hong Kong:KT line | collected... | reverse complement strand
AGTCCGCTGCAGTCCTCTTGATCGCCTTGCTCACGCTCAATCCTCACGACTTGGGGACCGCACCGAGGATACGGCACGGCACATTCACACTGTGCCACGAAACTCGCTGCCCCAGCGGCGCAACACACCGTTGTTATTCACTTCGTCATGCCTTGGCAGGGGGATTCACCACCGTGCATGGTCTGCTCCGGTCATGGCAATCAGGAGGGTTTCCATCACGAGCAACGGGGCCACGCCATGTTCCAGGCTCTTGCGCGCCTCCAGGATCGCATCGATTGTGGCAACGGTGTGTTCAGGATTCTGCGAATCTGCGACCCGATGAAGCGACGCCGACCAGCCCGAATTGACAAGGCGAGCTCCTCGTAATGCGTTCTCCTCAAGACGCACCGCTCCGATTTGGATAGCCAACACGTCACGATGGTAGGCCGTCAACTCGGTTAATACGCGGTCCAAGGCGTCGCGCTGTAACCGTTTCAACCGCGCGGATTGCTGTTTTTCAAGGTCCCGGATAGCAGCTTGAGCATTGCGCGGTCGAGCACCAGAGGAACCAAATCCCAAGGCCTTCTCCAGGTCGGCCCGCTCGGCCGCATCAACCTCGGCGGTAGCAGCTGCGGCTTCCTCACGAGCCTGAGTGACGAGGTCTTCGGCTGCTTGCAGACAGTCCCCCAAGCTCCGCAACCGAGTGGGGAGCTCACCGATAGCGTTGCGTCGAGTGCGAGCCTCCTCGTCCCAGGCCAGGCGCCGCGCCCGTCCAATGTGACCTTGACCAGCGCGAACAGCTTCAGCAGCGACTTCCGGGGCAATGCCGTCACGGCAGGTGAGCAAATCTGCCACAGCCTCGTCACGCGGCGTAGCCAAATGGAGGCGCCGACACCTCGACCTGATTGTAACGATGACGTCCTCGGGAGTAGGGGCACACAGCAGCCAGACGGTTTTCGGCGCAGGCTCCTCGATGGCTTTGAGCAGGGCGTCACCCCCGCGTTCAGTGATGCGGTCGGCATCTTCGACGACGACAACCTGGTGACGCCCATGGACCGGATTCATCGCCGCTCGACGGACCAGTTCGCGCACCTCGTCGACGCCGATAGACAGTGCCTCGGTACGCACTAAAGTCACGTCTGGATGGGCTCCCGACAAGGCGGTTCGACACGCATTGCACCGGCCGCATCCGTGGTCGACGCATTGTAGGGCAGCTGCAAAGGACTTCGCGGCATTCGACCGACCCGATCCGGGCGGGCCCGTAATGAGCCATGCGTGACTCATGGCATGGGAGGAGCGCTTCGGCTGTGACTCGACGGCACGACGTAGCACCTCGACAGCCTTCTCTTGGCCCACGAGCTCGGCCCACACGCCGGTCAACACATCACTCACACCATCATCGTTGCAGATCAGCCCGACACTGCAACAAGTTGATTCCTCACCGGTTGAGTAGACCAGCTACCCGGTGACAGATGGCTTCGCTGATCTCCTCGCGAGTCTTCCGCGCGTTGAGCACGAGGTATCGCTGTGGGTGGGCCGCAGCGAGGCTAAGGAAATGCTGACGCACCCGAAGGTGAAACTCGTCACCAGCAGCTTCCAGACGATCCTTGGCGGCGATCTTGGCAGTACCTTCGCAGGGGTCGACGTCGAGCAGAACGGTCACATCAGGTACCAGGCCGACCGTCGCCCAGCTTGCGAGCTGGGCGACCTCGTTAGGGTCGAGGACCCTACCAGCCCCCTGATAGGCGATAGTCGAATCAACGTAACGGTCACAGACGACGACCCTGCCCTCTCGCAGGGCCGGAATGACAACCTCATCAACGTGTTGGGCCTTGTCGGCGTTGTACAGCAACGCCTCGGCGCGCGAGCAGATCGGTCCCGAATCAGGAGAAAGCACTAGTTCGCGGATCCGCTGTCCAAGCCAGGAATCTCCGGGCTCACGAGTCATCAGGTGGGGGACTCCCTCGGCCGTCAACCACTGGTCAAGCAGTCGGGACTGGGTCGTCTTACCAGCACCGTCCCCGCCCTCGAGAACAACGAATACTCCGCCCAGATCACAGCCGGTCATTGTCTGCCGGTCAGTCATGGATAGCCTTAAGAATCTTGCGGCGATGCTGTGGCCAGTCCTCCCTAAACGACTGTCGGGCCACAGACAACGATGCCCAGGCACGTTCTACCTCGCGGCCCGCATCAAAAGCTTCCTGAGGAGACATCTCCGAGACGTCAACAACCTCAGTTACCCTGCGCTTAGTCCGCGCTATCTCCTTGACAACGGGTCGCAGCCGCTTGGCCACCTTACCGGCGCGACCAGTGTCGAGGATTCCGGCGACCGCTGCGGCGTGACGAACTGCAACCTCAGCTGTCGACCATCCCTGCAAACCCTTTACGTCATCACACTTGGCCACTGCATCAGCGACCGACTCTCGAAGCATGCACTTCATGGTAGGACGAGCAGGTTGATCAGGATCAACAGTGAGACGCGGGGACCGCACCGCCGCCGTGACCTCCTCGAGTAACTGGTAATACTCCCGAGAAAGGTTATGAATGCTGACGCGGCTGGGATTCAGATCCATCACCCGCAAGCACAAGTTCTGGGCACGTCCAACCCAGGCCTGATCGAGCAGACCCGACATTGCGTCCAGGGCCTCCAACAGCGTCCGAATCGCCTTCTGAACCGGCCGAATAGATCCGTGATTCCTGTCGTGGATACTGGGGGCTGACGCCGTCACCGGGTCATAGCCCATCCCCACAGGACCAGTGCGATCTGGGGACTCCGGAAGAACACGCGGCTCCGTCCGCTTAGTCTCGGTGAGGCCTAAATCCATCCCCTGGCAACGCGCTGCCAGATCGGCCTCGATAACGTCCCGCAATTGCCCGGCCAGCTGAGCCGATACCCACGTCTGTACCCCGGCATCATCACGAAGAAGCGGACGCGGGTAGTCGGTGAGCGCGCCAGCCCCCGGGCCGAGACGTCGCAAAACTGAAGGATGTCGGGAGACTGGCACAGCCCCAAGAGCCAGGATGCGGAGGGTGAGCCACTCCCGCTGACCCTCAGTGAGACCCTGTCGTGGGATGATCGTCAACTCGCGAACCCGCGATGTTGTCACCCCTGACTGGACGACAGCAATGCGGTCGTCGCGGATGAGGGCAAGTTTAGTGGAGTTAGGGGCTTCCAAGACCGTCTCGTTGCGCTCCCAGGACAGGGCTGCGACAGGGCAGAGGGTCGCCCCGCGCAAGAAGGGACGGGCCAGGCAGGCAAAGTCTTCCGGCAGTTCGCCGGCGGCGTCGAGGGCTACTGACCGGGCCACCGGTAGCCACGGGGACCATTCGGGAGCGTCCATGTACCACTCCCCCAGCCCATCCACGACGCGGTGGGCGACAACGATCCCTGACCTCAGCAGCCGGTGGTCCGACGAGTCCAGCAAGGTAACCTCGCACTCGATGGTCCGACAAGCTCCGACAGTCGCGACGGTAGTGCGTAGATCGACTGGAACCGGCCGAGCAGCCGTCCACGCCAATTCGAAGTACAACGGTTCGGTGCTGCCCGAACGCCCCGCCGTCATCATCTCAGCCTTCCGTCGAGGTTTTTGCGATCGTCTTGGCCTTCTTCGCGGACTTCGAGGTCGCCGTCGACTTCTTGGTGGTGGTCTTGCGAGCGGTCGTCTTCTTCGTCGTTTTCTTCGTGGTTGGGCTCTTAGCCCTCTTCTCGGCCAGCAATTCCTGGGCACGCTCGGGGGTGATGTCCTTGACCGAGTCGCCCTTGCGGAGGGTGGCGTTGGTCTGGCCGTCAGTGACGTAGGGGCCGAAACGCCCATCTTTGACGACGATCGGGCGCCCCGATGTCGGATCCTCACCGAGTTCGCGCAGCGGCGGTTTAGCCGCGGCACGGCCTCGCTGCTTGGGCTGGGCATACACAGCCTCAGCCTGCTCCAGGGTGATGGAGAAGATCTCGTCTTCACTGCTTAAGGAGCGCGAGTCGGTTCCCTTCTTGAGATATGGGCCGTAGCGACCATTCTGGGCCGTGATCTCGGTGCCATCGGCGGCCGTCCCAACCACCCGGGGCAGCGAGAGCAGCTTGAGGGCCTCGTCAAGGGTGACAGTCTCAAGGCTCATCGATCTGAACAAGCTGGCGGTGCGCGGCTTCACCTTGCGCTTGGTGCGACGCTTCTTGCCGTCCTTGGTCGTCGTCTCGACGATCTCAGTGGCCTCGTCGTCGTCAAGGGCCTCAGTGACGTAAGGGCCGAAGCGACCGCTACGGGCCACGATCGGGCGATGGCTGTGCGGATCCAGACCGAGCTCGCGATCCTGGCCGTTCGGGCTTGCCAGCAGCTCCTTGGCGGCCTCGACGGTGAGCTCGTCGGGGGGCAGAGCGTCATCGACGTTGGCCCGGTTGCCCCCGGAATCCTCGACGTAGGTGCCGTAGCGACCCACCCGGACAACGACGCTAGAGTCCTCGAGCGGGAAGGTGCAGATCGTACGCGCGTCGATGTCGCCGAGCTCAGTGACGAGCTGGTGCAGACCCTCGTGGCCCTCCGTGGGGGTTGGGACGTCACCGTCGTCGGATTTCGTCTGACCGAAGTAGAAGGCTGAAAGCACTGCCACCCGATCAGCATTGCCACGGGCTATCTGGTCGAGGGTTTCCTCCATGTCAGCGGTAAACTGGTAGTCGACAAGGTTGGAAAAGTGCTCCTCTAACAACCTTGTGACGGCAAAGGCGAGCCAGGTCGGCACCAAGGCCGAACCTTTCTTAAAGACGTAGTCGCGGCTGGTGATAGTGCGGATGATAGACGCGTAGGTCGACGGGCGGCCGATCTCTAGCTCCTCCAGCTTCGCCACCAAGCTGGGCTCGGTGTAGCGGGCCGGCGGGCGGGTGTCGTGCCCGTTGGCTGCCACCTCGCGCGGATCTACGTCCTGCCCCTGCGATAACTGAGGCAGACGTTTCTGGGCGTCATCGGAGGCTCCTTCGTCGACAGACTCGACGTAAGCGCGCAGGAAGCCGTGGAAGGTGATGGTGCGCCCAGATGCGGTGAAGGTGACGGTGGTGACGTCACCGTCGGGCAGGCTCACCGGCGAGGCCGGAGTGGCGTCGATAATCACTGAAAGAGTCTCGCCCTTGGCATCGGCCATCTGGGAGGCGAGGGTCCGCATCCAGACCAGCTCGTAAAGCTTGAACTCGTCGCCGGTCAGGCCGGTCTCAGCGGGGGTGCGGAAGTGCTCACCGGCAGGACGGATGGCCTCGTGGGCTTCTTGGGCGTTTTTCACCTTCGAGGTGTAGATACGCGGTTTGTCCGGGATGTGGTCGGAACCATAGAGTTCGGCAGCCTGGCTACGGGCAGCATGAATGGCTTCCTGGGACAGGGCCACCGAGTCGGTACGCATGTAAGTGATGTAGCCACCCTCGTAGAGATTCTGGGCCACCGACATGGTGCGCTGGGAAGTGAAGCCAAGCTTGCGACCTGCCTCCTGTTGCAGGGTCGTGGTGCGGAAGGGAGCGTAGGGGCGGCGGGTATACGGCTTGGACTCCACCTTGGTGACGACGAACGGGGCCGACCGGGTGGCCGGGGTGCGGGCGGCCTCGGCGGTGGTGTCGACGGCAGCCGCAGAAACCGGGTCGGCGCCCTCTGCGGGCTTGGCGGCCCCGGCGGAGCGAGTCGCACGGCGGCGACGAGGCCTGGGAGCGGGCATCTCAGCCTGCGGCGCGGAGGGCGTGGGCGCTTCAGGCTCCACAGTCTCAGGGACCTCTGGCTCCGCTGGCGGGTTCTCGGCGATGACGGTGGGACCGCCTGCGGCGCGGGTCGCCCTGCGATGGCGGCGCGGCTTGGGGGCAGCGTCTTGCCTCTCCACGGGAGCGGCCGCTCCATCGCCTGGACCGGCTGCGACCGTGGTGACGGAAGCCTCGACGTGCGCCTCCACCTCAACGGGAGGCCCGGCAGGCCGGGACGCCGCCCGGCGGCGGCGACGCGGCACGGACTGTTCGGCAACGGGCTCGGCTTCGGATGCGGTGGGCTCCGGTTCCGGGGCCTGTGGCGACGGCGTCTTGGCTCCCTCGTCGGCATCGTCCTGCGCAGCCTCAGCGGAAGAGCGCCGGGCCAGGACCTGCTCAACGACCTCGGCGGCGACGACGGAGGAGGCACTGCTCAGCGCATGTCCCAGGTCCGCAAGTTCAGTGAGCAGTTCCCTGCTTGTTGTCCCCAGGTGCTTCGCGAGCTGGTGGACTCGTGGCCGGGGCGGCAGTTCGGGCAGCGCATTCCCGGGCTGGGTGGCATCGGTCATTCAAGACTCCTCGTTGGGCGCGTTCGCGCCTCAGGTTCAGGGAGCAGCGGGCTGCTCCCGAATAAGACTGAATGGTCAACCGAGGAGGTCCGGGGTGGCCGCGGTCGAGTTCATCGTCGCGGCGTTCAGCCCCGGGCAGCCTCTCGGCGGCACCGGCGGTGCTTGACCCAAGGCCATTGTTCCACAGGTTCAACCGTGAGTGCGCAATTCGGCGCCCAGATGGCCACAAAGACGTCACGGCGTATACCACCGGATGACGCGAACGGCTGGTGTGAGCTGTCCACTAGGGCGTCCTCTGCGCCGCCGACGGGTCGGCATCCATGAAGGTAGGGGTCGACATATGCCATCCCCGATGGCGGGGATATGCTCTGAGGCATTCCTGAGCCACCGACAGAATCAACGATGCCGACGCAAGACGAGTCCTCGGGCACCCTGGTGGGTTTCGCCGCCACCGCTGCGCTCGTCGGCACCCTCACGGGACTCATGGCAGCCTCCTTTCGCCTGGCCTTGGACAGCGTCTCGGATGCGCGTGTCCGTCTCCTGATCCTGGCCCAGGGCAATTCCTGGCTCGGGCTGCTGCTCGCAGTCATCATCTGCGCCACAGCGGCAGCGCTCGCGGCTGCCCTGGTGCACCGGATCGAGCCACACACCGAGGGCAGCGGCATCCCCCGCGTCGAGGCTGTCGTGGAGGGCAGGATCCCACCCGGCAGTCCCCGGATCCTGCCGGTCAAGTACATCGGCGGCCTTCTGTCGATGGGGGCTGGGCTCGCACTGGGCAGGGAGGGCCCCTCTGTGCAGATGGGCGGCAACATCGGCATCATCGTCAGCCGCCTCACCCACCGCAACGCCGACGATCTGAGGGTGCTGGTCGCCGCGGGGGCGGCAGCCGGCCTCGCGACAGCATTCAACGCCCCCATCGCCGGTGGTGTCTTCGTCCTGGAGGAGCTGCTGCGGCGTTTTCAGCTCCGCACCACCGTGGCGACCCTGCTGGCATCAGCCGCGGGATTCGCCAGCTCCTCCCTGCTGACTGGCGGCACGGAGCAGATGTTCCAGGTGGGGCCGCTCGCAGAGCCGCAGCTGTCGCATGCCCCGGGAGTGCTGGTCTTGGGCATCGTGGCCGGGCTGCTGGGTGTGCTCTACAACAAGAGCGTGCTGCTGGGCCAAGACCTGGCAGCCATCAATCCCCTACCCCGTGAGGTATGGGCCGCCATCGTCGGCGGCGGGATCGCAGCTGTGGGGTTCTCCGCGCCTGGGCTCATCGGCGGGGGTGATGCCCTGACGCAGGAGGCGCTTCTCGCCACGGGAGGCATTCTCACGGCGCTGGGCATCCTCTCCGTCCGTTTCGTGCTGGGAGTCGTGTCCTACACGGCGGCCACCCCTGGGGGATTATTCGCACCCATGCTGGTGCTCGGCAGCCAGCTGGGTCTGCTGACCGGCCTGCTGGGTCAAGCCGTCGCACCCGGATGGGCTCCGGAGCCCGCCGCCCTGGCGCTCATCGGCATGGCCGCCTTCTTCACCGCCACAGTGCGGGCTCCACTGACCGGGATCGTGCTCGTGACCGAGATGACAGGCGCGGCGAATCAGCTTCCCCCGATGCTGGGGGCCTGCGCCATCGCGATGCTGGTGGCGACGGCCCTGCGTGACAGGCCTCTCTACGATGCCCTCTCAGCCCGCTCCGCGCGAGCAGTCAGGCGCAATGCCCGCGTAGCAGCCTCAAAGGCCAGTCGCTGAGGGAGCTCAGCGGCTTTCCGGGAACCAGAGGGCGATCTCAGCCTCGGCTGAGGAAGGCGAGTCGGAGGCGTGGACGGCGTTGCGACGCACCGACTCCGCGAAGTCAGCGCGGATGGTCCCCGACTCCGCTGCGGCGGGATCAGTGGCGCCGTGCAGTGCCCTCACCCCGGCTATGACGTCGTCGCCACTCAGCACGACAGCCAGCAAGGGACCGCTGGTGATGAAGTCCCGCAGCCCTGGGTAGAAGTCACGCTGCACGTGCTCCGCATAGTGACGCTCGGCCATGGCATCGTCGATGGTTCGCAGCTCCATGGCCTCGAAGCGGAACCCGGCGTCCTCGTAGCGGCTGAGGATCCGGCCTGCGTTCCCAGCGGCGACGGCGTCGGGTTTGATGAGCACCAGGGTGCGCTGCCTCATGGCTTCTCCTTACGGTTGCGGTTCTTCAGCTTCCTCATGTTCTTCACGGGACAGCAGGTCCCGGGCCTCCCCCGCGGCGATCAGCGATCCCGCCACGAGAATTCCTGCCGTCGGCCCTGCGGCATCGGCCAGGAGGGTTGCCAGTTCCAGGGCGTCGGCCATCGTCTGAGCCTGCAGCACCTGCCCAGCGGGCCAGATCTCCTCCGCGGCTGCGGCCAGCTCGTCGACGGCGATCGCCCGTGGCGTGGACGCGGCGCGGGTGATGATCACCTGGTCCATCGCTGAGGCGAAGGTCTCTAGCACACCCGGGATGTCCTTGTCACGCATCATCGCCACCACACCGATCAGTGGCTGGAATGCGAAGGCCTCCTGGCATGCCTCGATGGTGGCGCGAGCGGCCTGGGGGTTGTGGGCGGTGTCCAGCACGATCGCGGGTGAGGTCCTGGCGAGTTCCAGGCGGGCTGGCGCCACCACGGAGGCCAAGCCCTCAACGATGATCTCGGGGGCCAGGGGCTGCCCGCCAAGGAAGGCCTCGACGGCGGCGACGGCGAGGGCCGCGTTGCGCGCCATGTGGGCGCCGTGCAGGGGCAGGAGGATGTCACCGACAGGGCCACCTGCGGTCTGGATCCTGATGAGCTGCCCCCCGACGGCAGGCTGCCGCTCCAGCAGGCCGAAGTCCGGTCCCTCGGCCTTCACGACGGCACCCACCTCGACGGCCCGCGCAAGCAGCTGCCGAGCCGCCTCGGGATCCTGGCCAGCCAGCACCGCCGTGGAGCCCTCCTTGATGATCCCGGCCTTCTCGGCCGCGATCTCAGCCAGGGAGCTCCCCAGGATATGAGTGTGGTCTGACCCGATGGGTGCGACGACAGCCACCTGCGCAGAGGCGACGGACGTGGCATCCCAGCCTCCACCCAGCCCGACCTCCATCACGGCGACGTCTACCGGCGCGTCGGCGAACGCCGCGTAGGCCATGGCAGTGATGACCTCGAAGAAGGTCATGTCGATGCCATCCAGCTGCTGATCGTCGATCATCTTCACGAAAGGCTCGATCTCACGCCAGGTTTCCGTGAGGTGTTCCCGGGAGATCGGCTCCCCGTCGATGGAGATGCGCTCTCTCACATCGCTGAGATGTGGGCTGGAGAAACGACCGGTTCGCAGCCCTGCGGCGCGCAGCAGGGCATCGATCATGATGCAGGTCGAGCCCTTGCCGTTGGTGCCTGCGACCTGGATCACAGGGGTGGCCTGCTCAGGGTTGCCGAGCAGCTCCATCAGGGCGCTGACCCGGCTGAGGCTGCGGCCGATGCGATGCTCAGGCCAACGCGCAGTCAACTGGGAAACCAATTCGGAATAGTCCATGATGCAGCCAATGGTAAAGGTTGTGCGGGGGCGCGCGCCGGTTAGGATGAACGGGTGAACGACAGGCCCTCTCACCCATCACTGCGGTCTTGGCCCGACTGGGTCGGGCTCGCCGCCCGCCTCATCGTCGGCGTGGTCTTCCTCTACGCGGGAGCCGTGAAAGTGGTGGCCACCGACAGCTTCGCCCACAATATCCGCGCATATCAGCTTCTCAGCTGGGAAATCTCGGAGCTGCTGTCCTACATTCTCCCCGTCATTGAGATCGCGGTCGGGCTGCTTCTCATCGTCGGGCTGTTCACCCGCTGGGCGGCCGCAGCGACGCTGATGATGCTGCTGGCCTTCATCTTCGGCATCACCTGGGTGTGGTCCAACGGCATCAACATCGACTGCGGCTGCTTCGGAACCGGAGGCGAGGTGTCGGCCGAGCAGACGCAGTACCCACTGAAGATCGCCGAAAACGTCGGGATGTCGGCTCTGTGCTTGTGGCTCATGGTGCGCCCTCGATCCGTTTTCAGCCTGGAGCAGGCACTTTTCGGTTCTCCTGTACGTTTAGACGACCAGAGCGACGACGATCCCGTCATCGCTGAGGACTCCGCGACTGCGGACATCAAGGAGTGAGCAAGTAAACCCATGGCCAACAATTCAAATCTCAGCAAGCGCGCCGCATTGCGCAAGCAGCAGGAGCTGGAGGAGCAGAGGAAACGCGCCAAGAAGATGATGGTCATCGGCCTGAGCGTGGTCAGTGTGATCGCCTTGGCGATCGTGTCAGTTGTCTTCTACCAGTGGTGGAGTCGCAGCCAGGCATCACAGGAGACTCCCCCCAATGCGACGCAGGAGGCTGGCATTACCATCAACAGCACCGGAACGAAGCCAGAGGGCACGGTGCCGCACGTGGTGGCCTACGAGGACTACCAGTGCCCTGGGTGCGCCGCCTACGAGAAGTCATACGGGGAGGCGTTCCTGAAGCTCATCGACGAGGGCAAAATCACCTTCGAGGTGCGGACAGCCCACTTCCTGAACGACGTCAACCGCAACGGCAACCAGAAGTCATCTAGCCGCGCCGCGATGGCCGCCGCCGCCGCCGATCAGGTGGGCAAATACCGTGAATACCATGCAGCCGTCTTCAAGAATCAGCCTCAAGAGGGCGTCGGCTACACCGACGAGCAGCTGACCGGAGATTTCGCAGAGCAAGCCGGGATCACCGGGGAGGACCTGGAGACGTTCAAGAAGCTCTATGAGCAAAAGACCTACGAGGGTTTCATTGAGCGCTCCAACAAGGCGATGGGAGAGGCCGGGGTGACCTCCACCCCCACCTACCGAGTTAACGGCAAGGACCTCAAATTCGTTGACCCGCAAACCCAAAAGCCCCTTGTCACCCCCAACAACCCTGACAGCCTGATGTCAGCCATTCAGCAGACTGCCGACTCGGGCAGCTGAGAGGCAGCCCCGGGGCCTGGGAGAGACACCCCAGGCCCCGGGATGTGCCCTATTCGACGCATCTCGGCACAGCCAACTACGATTCCGTTCCATGACGAACCCTGCCTACAACTCCGGCCTGCCCACCAAACCCGCTCTCGAAGGCCTTGAGGGCAAATGGGGTCAGGTGTGGCGCGAGGACAGGATCTATGCCTTCCAGCGTCCGGAGTCCAGAGACCAGGTGTTCTCCATCGACACCCCCCCGCCGACGGTCTCGGGATCACTGCACGTGGGCCACGTGTTCAGCTACACGCACACCGACACCATCGCCCGGTACCAGCGGATGCGGGGAAAGCAGGTGTTCTACCCCATGGGATGGGACGACAACGGCCTGCCGACGGAGCGGCGCGTCCAGAACTACTACGGCGTGCGCTGCGACCCGTCACTTCCCTATGAGCCAGACTTCACCCCGCCCGCAAAACCCGATCCGAAACGGCAGATCCCCATCTCCCGCCGAAACTTCATCGAACTCTGCGAGCAGCTGACGGCCATCGACGAGCAGGTCTTTGAGGATCTGTGGCGCTATCTCGGCCTGTCCATCGACTGGGACACCCTGTACAACACCATCGCGCCAGCCACGCAGGCAGTCGCCCAGCGGGCGTTTGTGCGCAACGTGGCCCGCGGTGAGGCATACCTGTCGTATGCCCCCACCATGTGGGATGTCACCTATCAGACCGCTGTCGCCCAGGCGGAGCTGGAGTCCCGCGACCACGCGGGCGCCTACCATCGCCTCGCCTTCCACGGCGCCGACGGCCCCGTCCACATCGAGACCACACGCCCAGAGCTGCTGCCCAGCGTCTGCGCGCTGATCGCCCACCCCGACGATGAGCGATACCAGAGGCTGTTCGGCACCACCGTGACCTCCCCAGTTTTCGGTGTGGAGATCCCAGTCCTGGCCCATCCCGCAGCCGAGCCCGACAAAGGCGCGGGCATCGCCATGTGCTGCACCTTCGGCGACCTCACCGACGTGCAGTGGTGGCGGGAGCTGGAGCTGCCGACGCGCACCGTCATCGGGCGCGACGGCAGGTTACAGCGTGAGACTCCCGACTGGCTGGTCAACGCCGCACCCTACGAGCATCTGGCGGGCAAGACGGCCTTCTCCGCCCGAGCGGCGATGGTTGAGCTTCTCAGGGACTCAGGTGATCTCGACGGCGAGCCCACGCCAATCTCCCGGCCGGTCAACTTCTACGAGCGTGGGGACAAGCCGTTGGAGATCGTCGCGACCCGCCAGTGGTACATCTCCAACGGCGGGCGCGATGAGAGCCTCAAGGCCCAGCTCATCAGGCGCGGCGAGGAGCTGGCCTGGACACCGGACCACATGCGGCACCGCTACGAGAACTGGGTGGGTGGCCTGAATGGGGACTGGCTGATCTCCAGGCAGCGGTTCTTCGGGGTCCCATTCCCCGTGTGGTATCCCCTGGACGCCGACGGGGATCCGGACTACGACGCGCTGATCATCGCGGATGAGGCCAGCCTGCCGATCGACCCGGTGACGGCATGCCCACCCGGCTACGACGAGTCACAGCGTGGCCAGGCCGGCGGGTTCATCGCCGATCCAGATGTGATGGACACCTGGGCCACATCGTCGCTGACCCCGCAGATCGCCTGCGGCTGGGGTGTAGACCAGGAGCTGTTCGACCTGACCTTCCCCATGGACATCGCCCCACAGGCCCATGACATCATCCGCACCTGGCTGTTCTCACGCATCGTGCGCGCGAACTTCGAGAACGACTCGCTGCCGTGGCGGCGGGCAACGATCTCCGGGTTCGTGGTCGATCCCGACCGCAAGAAGATGTCGAAGTCCAAGGGCAACGTCGTGGTGCCCACCGAGATCCTCAACAAGTACGGCTCCGACGCGGTGCGCTGGCGGGCGGCGATGGCCAGGCCTGGCCTGGACTCCCCGTTCGACGAGACGCAGATGAAGGTGGGGCGCAGGTTGGCGATGAAGCTCCTCAACGCCGGCAAGTTCGTGCTCAGCCTCGCCCCAGACCCCGGGCAGCGGAGCGCCGTCACGAATCCCGTGGACCAAGCCCTCCTGGCCTCACTGTCCGATGTGGTGCGCACCTGCACCGAGGCCTTCGACTCCTTCGACTACACCCAGGCCCTTGAGGCTGCGGAGTCCTTCTTCTGGTCTTTCTGCGATGACTACCTGGAGCTGGTCAAGGAGCGGGCCTACGGCGCGCAGGGACCTGAGGCCCAGACCTCGGCGCAGGCCGCCCTGGCCATCGCCCTCGACGTGCAGCTCCGGCTGTTCGCCCCGTTCCTGCCGTTCGTGACGGAGGAGACCTGGTCCTGGACTCACGGCTCCTCGATCCACACAGCTCCCTGGCCCACCGTCGCTGAGGTGGAGAGCGACGGGGTGCGCCAGCTGATCACCGACGTGGCTTCGGTCCTGATCTCGATCCGCGGCGCGAAGTCCGAGGCGAAGGTGTCCATGAAGACCCCGGTGCTGCGGGCCGAGTTCCGCGGCGACCACGCGGCGCTGGAGCGTCTGAAGGCCATCGAACCGGATCTGCGGGCCGTGGGACGGATCACAGGCGACCTCCACTGGGTGGTTGCCGAAGGTCCGCTCGCAGTCGAGACCGAACTAGGCGAGGCCCCGGCGAGATGACCTGCCCGGGGTCGGGAGTCGCAGAGGCCCCGGCCCCGGTCTCTGGCAAACCCGTCGGATACCGCTATTCCTCCGACGCACCCCAGGCGGGAGGCGGCAGCTCGGGAGCGACGGCGGCTGGGGTGTCCTTCAGCCGGGCCAGGGCCTCCGAGACCGCGACATCCAGCTGGAGATCATCCCCCGACTCCCAGTCCTGCGGATCCAGCGGCACCTCAATGTCTGGATCCGTGCCGTGGTTCTCCACATCAAACCCCTGCCGGTAGAAGGCGAAGCCATAGCGGGGCTGGGTGACGCTGGTGCCATCCACCAGGTCGAAACGGCCGTCGATGCCGATCACACCACCCCAGCTGCGCTCCCCCACCACGGGACCGAGGTTCAGATTCTGGGCTGCCGCTGTCACGATGTCACCGTCCGATCCCGCATACGGATTCGTGACGAACACGACGGGGCCGCGCATGCCCTGGCTCGGGTAGGGTTCGGGATCGTCCATGTGCCGCGCATACTGCCAGC
>ERZ1023282.772-NODE-772-length-14464-cov-6.230967_pt1 | contig 14464 bp, 15 predicted proteins | sample MGYA00521262_ERZ1023282 | MGnify/ENA primary metagenome ERZ1023282 (study PRJEB32759, sample SAMN07749867) | skin metagenome | biome: transportation; feature: city; material: polyester macromolecule | host: Homo sapiens | place: Hong Kong:KT line | collected... | reverse complement strand
CGGGGGTCAGGCGGGCCTCGCCGTTGGAGGGCTGGTCGATGCCGGCCATGATCTTGAGGATGGAGGACTTGCCGGCGCCGTTGGGGCCGACCATGCCGATCTTGGCTCCGGGGAGGAAGGCCATGGTGACGTCGTCGAGGATGACCTTGTCACCGTGGGCCTTGCGCGCCTTGATCATCTGGTAGATGTACTCAGCCACTGCTCGTGTGCGCCTTTCGTCAGGGTGTGAGCGGAGGTTCTGCGCGACGACGGCGACCGACCGGTCCCGTCCGTGCGCACCGTGGCCAAGCCTAAGGGAGCCCTGGAGCAATGGCGACGACGGCGGAGGTGAGACGGTGCACGCGGATCCACGGCGCCCCGCTGAGGCCCTCTATGTTCTCAGGAGCGGGTCAAGGGCTTGGACATCAATGTCCGAAAACGGCCGGACTCCTTAAGGCCCCGATGCCATGCTTGGAGCGTTTCTGAGGAGGATCATGCCGGATTTGGACAGTGAATCGCTGTACAAGGCCCTGTTGGCCAAGGACACCCGGTTCGACGGGCGATTCTTCGTCGGAGTCGCAACGACCGGCGTCTACTGCCGTCCGGTGTGCCGGGCGCGGAAACCGCTTGCGGTCAACTGCTCCTTCTACGCCACGGCAGCCGCGGCCGAGCAGGCGGGTTTCCGACCGTGCCTGCTGTGTCGGCCTGAGCTGGCACCCGGGTACGCGCCCGTGGACTCCTCAGCGTCACTGGCTCGCGCTGCGGCGCGCTACATCGAGAGGAACTGCGGTGTTGAGGGAAGCCTGACAGACATCGCCCGTCATCTGGGATGCTCCAACCGCCACCTGCGCCGTGTCTTCGAGGACGCCTATCACGTGCGTCCCGTCGAGTACCGCCAGACCTGCAGACTTCTGCTGGCCAAGAGCCTTCTGACCGACACGGACCTATCAGTGGCGGACGTGGCCTATTCAGCGGGATTCGGCAGCCTGCGCCGCTTCAACGAAGTGTTCCGACGCCGCTACCGGCTGACGCCCACCGCTTTGCGCAGCCAAGCACGGCTCAGCAGGACCGAAGGTGACGCCGTCCAGCTCAGTCTGGGGTACCGTCCCCCATACCGTTGGGACCTCATGCTGAAGTTCCTGGCGCGCAGAGCCATCCCCGGCGTCGAGAAGGTCGAGGAGGATCGTTACGCCAGGACGATCCGCCTGCGCTCCTCAGGACGTGATCTCACCGGCTGGGTGACCGTGGGCAACGACGCTGAGCACAATCGGCTGGCGGTGACCGTCTCCGCCTCTCTGCTGCCCGCACTGCCGGTGGTGCTGGATGGGATCAAGAATCTGTTCGATCTCCATTGCGAGCCGGATACCGTGGCTCGCGCACTCGCAAGCATGGACGAGTCCGCACTCGGACCATTCATCCCGGGCATACGCGTACCGGGCTGCTTCGACGCCTTCGAAACCGCCGTCCTCGCGGTACTGGGCCAGCAGGTCACGGTCCAGGCGGCCAGGACACTGGCCGGTCGGCTCGTCCAGGCCCTCGGCTCACCCGTGGACACTGGAATCGACGGACTGACCACGACCTTCCCCATGGTTCAGGAGCTCCTCAACCTTGACGGTTCGATCGAGCAGCATCTAGGACCGCTCGGCATCATCACTGCCCGGGCACGGGCGATTCACGGCCTGGCTGCAATGATGGGGTCTGGCACCATCGACGCCTCGTGCTGCCCCGACCCTGAAGTCGCAGTTGCTCGGTTCATGGAGATCCCGGGCATTGGAGCCTGGACTGCCGGCTACATCGCCATGCGCTGCCTGGCCTGGCCCGACGCATTCCTCGCCACCGACCTGGAGGTCAGGAAGGCGCTGGGAACGCCGTCCCCGGGGAAGATCCTTACCCTGGCCGAACGTTGGAAACCGTGGCGGGCCTACGCCGTCATGCACCTGTGGAACCGGGCAGAAGCAAAATCAGCGTCCGAACACGCCACCACGAGCAAGAAGCGGAACGAGAAAACGAGAGGAAGGAATCAATGCAGTACCTCAGTCACTACGAGTCGCCCTTGGGAGCCATGACCATGGCCAGCGATGGCGAGCACCTCACGGGCCTGTGGTTCGACGGCCAGAAGTATGACCGCTCGACGGTCAACGGCGACGCGGCGCTCCAACCACATCTGCCCGTCTTTACGCAGACGGCGCAGTGGCTCGACACCTACTTCGAGGGAGCCGATCCGGGTTTCACCCCGCCGATCAGGGTTGAGGGCTCCGACTTCAAGAAGATGGTCACCTCCATCATGCTCTCCATCCCCTTCGGTACCACCAGCACCTACGCCCAGATCGCTGCCGAGGTGGCCCGGCGTACCGGCCGAGAGCAGATGTCCGCCCAGGCCGTGGGTGGCGCGGTCGGGCACAACCCGATCACTCTCATCGTGCCGTGCCACCGCGTGGTCGCGACCAACGGCAGTCTGCGCGGCTACGCGGGCGGGGTCGACCGGAAGGAACGTCTCCTGGAGATGGAGGGGGTCAACATGGCCGGCCTGCCAACGCCGCCAACCGCCGATGACGGCGGTGGAACACGAGAATAAGAAGGCCGACGACGGCCAAGAGAAGTCCTTGAAGCACCCAGGTCACCGAGTCACCGGGGAGATGCATGGAACTGGACACGAAGTAGTTCACCATATGAAATCCTCCGTGCACTCCGATCGCCGCCCAGGTCGACCCCGATACCAGCCGAACAATCAACGCGGTCACCGCGAAACCGCACGGCAAAACGAGGTATGTGATGTGCTCGATGAGATTCTGCTGACCTACTTGGGATAGGAGATGAAGAACGGTGAACCCGAGGACGCTGGAAGCTGCCGCAAAACGCGTCTCACCCAGTGAGGGGAAGAGCCACCCTCTCCAAATTATCTCCTCAGGAATTCCTTGAAGAAGGAAGGCTACGGAGAAGGACTCGACGATCACGAGCCACGGTGGGCCCTGGGGTACCGGCTGGTCTCCACCAGCAAGCCCGAGCACATGAACCATGCTGGCCACCACAAGGTCCACGACGAGCGCAGCCAGAATCATCCCCGCCAGCCAGAGCAGCGCGCGTCTGTCAATGCGCAGCCCCATATTGACATGCCGACCTCGGTCAAGCGTGCGACACAGGACATAGCACAGGATCAGAGCGAGCACTGCCGCCGCCCCGTAGATCAGCAACACACACGACCCCACCGCGAAGGACTCCAAGAGATCATCGGGATTCTCATGTGCGAGAGCAAAGGACTGGATGACAGGAACCTGCTTCAACAAAGGTGGCGTGAATGCGCAGGCGAACATCATCGCAACTGCGATGACGATCCGTAGAGCCCTCCCGCCTAAATTCAGTTGATTCTCTCGATCCGACCGGCATCTGCTGAGACCCGAGGCTTCGAGAGACGAGTGCGTTGATAACATTTCCTCTGACTGAGGTTTTCCATGTGGTGTACTCATATAATTCACGGTACGCCGACTATTGTGCCCCCTCAATCTCAAGCCAGAAGAACCAGGGGCGTGCAGAAAAGAAATCAGGGACCCCTCCGGGGGATCCCTGACGTCAGTGACACTTCCAGAGGAAGTGAGCCGATCAGTCCTCGGCGGTCTCCTGCTGCTTGCGCCAGCGGATGCCGGCGTCGATGAAGCCGTCGATATCGCCGTCGAACACCGAGTCAGGATTGCCGACCTCGAAGCTGGTCCGCAGGTCCTTGACCATCTGGTAGGGGTTGAGGACGTAGGAGCGCATCTGGTCCCCCCAGGAGGCCTTGACGTCCCCGGCGAGCTCCTTCTTCTTGGCGTCCTCCTCCTGCTGCTTGAGCAGGAGCAGTCGCGACTGGAGGACACGCATGGCGGCGGCGCGGTTCTGGATCTGGGACTTCTCGTCCTGCATGGAGACCACCAGTCCCGTGGGCAGATGGGTGATGCGCACGGCGGAGTCCGTGGTGTTGACGCTCTGACCGCCGGGTCCTGAGGAGCGGAAGACGTCGATGCGGATGTCGGTCTCAGGGATGTCGATGTGGTCGGTGGACTCGATGAGCGGAATGACTTCGACGGCGGCGAAGGAGGTCTGGCGACGGCCCTGGTTGTCGAAGGGGCTGATACGCACCAGACGGTGCGTCCCGCCCTCGACACTCAGGGTCCCGTAGGCGTAGGGGGCGTGGACCTCGAAGGTGACCGACTTCAGGCCCGCCTCCTCGGCGTACGAGGTGTTGAGGACCTTGACGGGATACTCGTGCCGTTCGGCCCAACGGGTGTACATGCGCAGGAGCATCTCGGCGAAGTCGGCGGCGTCGACGCCACCAGCACCCGAGCGGATGGTGACAACGGCGTCGCGGGGGTCGTACTCGCCGCTCAGCAGCGTGCGGATCTCCAGGTCGGAGAGGTCCTTGCTGATGGCGGTCAGATCCGACTCGGCCTCGGCGAGGATCTCGGCGGCGTCGTCGCCCTCCTCCTCCCCGGCGAGCTCGACCATGGCCTCGAGGTCCTCGATTCGCTCTCCCAGGCTCTCGACCCGCTTGAGGTCGGCCTGGGCGTGGGACAGTGCGGAGGTGACCACCTGGGCGGAGTCCGGGTCGTCCCACAGGTCGGGGGCGGAGGCCTGCTCGGAGAGCTCGGCGATGCGGGCGCGCAGGGCCTCGGGGTCGGTCACCGCGGCGATGGAGGCGTAGGTGTGTCGGAGTCGTTCGATCTCGGTGGAGAAGTCAATGGCCACGAAGGGGAGTCTACGGCAGAACCCACCGGGGGCGCCGTCGGGGCGGATCGGGCCCGTCGGTCCTGTTGGTCCCGGCCCGCCGGCCGCGGGGCATCACCCCAGCTCAAGCGCCTGGGCCTGAGTGAGCAGCGTATCGAGCACCGCACGCGTCGCAGGGCTCGGTTCGGTGCGGGTCGAGCGGTGGCGCACCACCAGCTGGCGCACGCCCAGTCCGGGCAGGCGCACCACGCTGAGCTCGTCGGGGACGAGGCCGGAGTAGACGGCCAGCTCGGGCAGGAGCGCGCACCCCAGGCCTTGACTGACCATGGCCAGGACGACGTCGTAGTCGTAGGCGACGTGCCGCATCGTCAGCGGTGTCCCGAGCTGGCGCTCCAGACGGTCCAGGGCGAAGGCGCCCGCGGTCCCCGGGGCCAGGTCGATCCAGGTGGCGCGCGCCAGGTCCGCCAGGGTCGAGGGGGCCGCCTGCTCAGCCGGCACGACGACGAGCCAGGACTCGTCCAGCAGCGGGATGTCGGCCATGCCCCGGGGAGCGGCCGGTAGCGTGTGCTCGTCCCGCTCAATGAGGACCAGGTCGAGCTCACCGCGGCGCAGCCGGGACAGGGCGCTGCGCTCCTCGGCCTCCTCGACGATGACCTCCAGCTCCGGGCTGGTGGTCGCCAGTGAGGACAGCAGGGGCAGCAGGAGCGCACGGACGGCGGAGGCGAAGCTCCCCACACGCACCACGCCGGAGGGGATGGAGTCGTCCAGGTCCGCCAGCTCGCGGCGCACGGTGGTCAGCTCGTCCTCAATGCGCTCGGCCGCGTCGGCCAGGACCTTCCCGGCCGCGGTGAGCACGGCTCCGGTCGGTGTGCGATCCAGGACCCGCGCACCGCACTCGCGCTCCAGGAGGCGAATCTGCTGGGACACGGCAGACGGCGTGATGTGAAGGAGATCCGCCGCTGCGACGACTCCCCCGGCCGGTGGACGGCCAATAGAACCGAGAGTCTCTGAGGCAGTACATGCATGAAGTAAAACTACATCCCTCATGCAGAGAGATGCGATTGACCTTCATCGAGGCGCATCCAAGAATCATCCCCGTGAACGACGTGCTCTCCTCCCTCATCTCCCTCGGCGGCTGGATCGGCGCCGCTGAGCTCCTCGTGGCCTACTTCCTGGTCTCCAAGGGCACGATCGCAGGCGATTCACTCAAGTACCAGGCCCTCAACATCACCGGCTCCGTGCTCCTGACCATCAACTGCGCGAGCTCCGGGGCCTGGCCCAGCGTCATCGCAAACGCCTTCTACCTGCTGGTGGGCATCAATATCCTGTTCACGGTGAAGCGGGCCTACATCGCCCAGCTCTCACGTAGGCAGAAGGAGGAGCTACGGGCCCGGATGCACTGGCACCGACGCCCCTCCCCCGCCATCTCGACGAGCTTTGTCGAGCAGGCCTGACAGTATCCGCTCCGCCGGCCCCTCTCGCCGACAACCAACCATCCACCAGTTCCGACGCAGTGAGTCCTGAAGGCTCACTGCGTCGTCGTCATCCGGGCCGATCCGGTGGCAGTGATGGTGAAGCCCTCAGCCGGGATGATCCCCCAGGGCAGGAAAGGCGGACGGGAGCGGGCCTGCAGCGTCACCACGGCGGTCTGAGCGTCCGCGGCCCGAGCGCTGACGATGGTGACTCCCTCCAGTCTCGCAGCGGCCGGTTGGGCCGACACGTCCGCGGCCGCGCTCTCACTGACCGCGGCGTCAGTGAGAGCACCCGGCGCAGCATCGGTCCCGTTGCCCCCGTAGTACGGGCTCCCGTCCACACCGTCCGCCCCCGCCGCCGCTGCCGAGTCCGCCAGCGACGTGAGGGTCTTGAGATCGAGGTAGATGGCCGTGGCCGAGGCCGCGACGAACAGCAGCGCGAGGACGACACAGACGAGCCCGACACCCAGCAGAAGCGTCTGGCCGTCCTCCTCCCGGCGCAGCCGATGCACCAGTGTGCGAACCCGCCGCCGAGTAATCCTTGGGCCCAGTCTCCTGCTCACGGCTCCTCCTCGCCCGGCAGGGTGATGGCGCGCTCGGTGTCCACGACGACGACGTCGCGACCGATCCCCAGAGAGGCGAAGCCCGGGAGGTCCACACCGACCGCGACCTTGACGATCGCAGCCCGCCCCCTGGCGCAGCCGTGGGCACAGACGACCGACAAGGACCCGGCCGGGTCGGCGTCGACCCCCTGATCCGACAAGGACAGACCCATCGCCACCTGAGCCTTGTCCACGGCGGCTGGCGAGTCGTCGACCTCCAGCACCCGGCTGGCCGCGTCGGCAGCCGAGGCGACGGCGAAGGTGGTGGCCTGGATCTGGGCGAGGGTGACCACGAGGTAGAGGACGGGTACCACGAGAACAGCGCTCCACCCGATGAACTCGACGATGGCGTTGCCTTCCTCCCGGTACAGGACTCCCCAGGTACCCCGACCGGCACCCTTAAGAGCGCCTCGGAGCCCTCGACCTGTCCGGCATTCCCCCTGGCGGATCGCGGGGACCCGGCTCACTAGTGAGAACCGTGGAGCAACACGGTGTCTGAGGATCCTTGGGAAGAGCATGGACATCACCCGCACTCACTTGTCTCGAATGAGGGAGGACTCGTCGACCGCGCGCCCCGTCACTGTCAGCGTCCCTCCGGGCCCGAGGAGTCCCAGGAGCGGAAAGGGTGCTTTCACCGTCACCTCAACGATCGTCAGGTCTCCGGAGGGGACCCGTGACACGGTCACGGTGTCCACGTAACCGCGACGCAGTGCGGCGTCGGACAGGGTCTGCACCCGCCGGCGCGCCTCGGCCTCGGTACCTCCGACCAGTGCGGCCCGGCGGGCGCCGTCGCCGGCGGCGTCGGTGAGGACGTTGCGAGCGTAGACCCCCAGGGCGACCTGGAGCAGCGCCACGAACACGACGATGACGAGCGCGCCGACCATGACGAAGTCGACGACGGCGGAACCAGACTCGTTGCAGGCGCTCACTCGGCACCACCGGTACCGGGGGACGTCGCGTCCCGGAGGCGGTGCCGAACCACGATAAGGAGCCCGTTCAGATCGCACTCGTCACCTTCGCGATGGCGTTGAGGAAGACCTCGGTCAGCGTGCTGCCGGCAACCGTCCACAGGGCCACGACGAGACCGGCGGTCATGAGGGTGACCAGCACCCAGCCGGGGACGTCACCGCGCTCGTCGCGCAGATCGATCCGGGACAGGCAGGCGGACCACCATGACCTGGAACCGGAACGAGACGGGCGGGACTGGAGACGGAGTGTGCGCTTCATGACTGCTCCTTGCAGGAAGGTGGGAATCTGATCGACAGGACAATGGACGGGGGGACCCTGAGATTCGGGGACGACGGATACGCTCACACCCCCAGCCTGAGGACGAACAGCCCTGGGAAGAGGGCGAAGACGACGGTGATGGGCAGGACGAGGAAGACCACGGGGACCATCTGGGCGATCTCGCGTCGGCCGCCCTCCTCCATGAGGTCCTGACGAGCCGCCTCGCGCACGTCGGTGGCCTGGGAGCGCAGGACCTCAGCCAGCGGTGTGCCTCGCTCAAGGGCCACGACGATCGCCTCGCACAGACGAGTGACGTGAACGGAGCCGACTCGCCTCTCCATGCGGTCCAGCGCGGTGGACAGGACCGTGCCGGATCGGATATCAGTCAGCGTGGTACCCAGCTCGTCGATGAGGTCGCCTCGTCCGAGTGCGACGACGCGTTCGATGGCGGCCACCGGCCCTTGACCGGCTCCGACGGCCAGAGCGAGGAGCTCGACCACGTCGGGCAGCTGGGTCTCGATCCGTGAGAGTCGTTTCGCCACAGCCCGGCTGAGCCACCAGTCACGAGCGGCCGCCCCGGACACGGTGGCCATGAGGGAAAGAACGATGAGCGCGGGCACGTTGACGGACCTGACCAGGGCCGCAAGCCCGCCAGCCGCCAGGACCAGGAGGAGCGCCGTCGTCGACCACAGGACCTGCTGAAGGCGGAACTGGTCGAGACTGAGAGGCGAGCCGGAGCGCGTCAGCCTCCGACGCACCGAGTCGGCCGACGACCCCAGGGAGTCGAGCAGCCGTCCGAGGTTGAGGGTGCCGGCTGTGGAGGCCATGAGCAGACCGACGACGGTTCGTCCGTCGGAGGCCAGCCCCGCTGGAGCGGTCAGCAGTCCCGATGTGGTGGGCTGCCGGTGGACGTAGGGTTCGAGCCTGGCCATGAGGGTGGGACGGCGTCGGCGGAGGGCCGTGATGATGGTCAGGATCCCGACAGCCCCGACCAGCCCCGCGCCCCCTCCGGTAAGCGCCGCGTTCATCGTGGTCATCGCAGTGTCCTCTCCTCCTCTGGCAGCCGCCCCAGGCGCAGCATGAGCCGGTAGGCGGCGACCGAGACGACGGCGCCGATGAGAAGCACGACGGCGCCGGCCGTGGTGGCGTAGGCGGCCGCGGCCTGGGTTCGGGTGGACAGCAGCGCCAGGACGAGCCACGGGGCGGCGACCGCGACCTTGGCGCCGTTGACCGTCCAGGACTGGCGGGCCTCAAGCTCTCCACGGGTGCGCATGTCCTCGCGCAGCATCTGCGACAAGGAACGCAGCAGCGTCCCCAGATCAGTGCCACCGACCTCATGGGCCAGGCGCAGGGCCTCAACGATCCGGTCGGCGACAGGGTCGGCGAAGCGGGCCTTGAGCCGGTCCAGAGAGCTGTCGAAGCGGGCGGTGGCGGCGTAGTCGCTGGCAAAGGCCCGGAACTGGGGGCGGACGACCTCCGGGCCGCGCTCACCGAGGTTGGTCAGAGCCTCCGGCAGGCTCATACCGGCCCGCACCCCAGAGACGAGGGTATCGACGGCCTCCGGCCACACCTCGCGCAGACGGGTGCGACGGTTGCGAGCCCGCGAGGAGATGACGAGGAAGGGGATCGCGGTGAAGATGGCGGTGAAGGAGACCGCCACCGGCCAGGCCCGGGACATCCCCAGGAAGACCAGGCCGATGAGCAGGCCCAGTCCGATCGATCCCAGGACGAACATCGTGGGGCTGGTACGCCCGGCCCCGGCCTGAACCAGGATGTCGGCGAGGAGCCGAGAGCGCCGCGAGCGCCACTGAGGCGGGTCTGAGGTGCAGGCCATCCAGATGAGTAGCATCCCCACACCTGCGAGGAGACCGACGATTGCGCCCATCAGTAGACCTCCTGACCGGTGGCGGGGCGAGCACTCAACAGGGCGGCGAGATCGTGCCCGGCGCGGCTGAAGCGCTCGGCGGCTCCAGGGACACCCGTGCCCCGCACGAGGTTGCCGGTGGGGTCACGGTGGAAGACGTCGGAGAGCTCGATGACCCCGTTCTCGACCCGGCCGGACAGAGCCGCGACCTCCCTGACGGTGCGGCGCCCGCTGAGGTCCAGGTCGAGGTGAACGACCAGGTCGATAGCACTGGCGACAGTGGGGACCACGAAGTCGCTGGAGACGTTCTCCCCCGCCAGCAGTGGTAGAGTGCAGATCTTGATAACCGCCTCTCGCGCGGAGTTGGCATGCAATGTGCACATGGATGGCAGGCCGGAGTTCATGGCGATCAGCAGATCGAGGGCCTCGGCCTCGCGCACCTCTCCGATGAGGAGGCGATCGGGGCGCATGCGCAGGGCCTCCTTGACCAGGCGACGCAGGCTGATCTCTCCGACGCCCTCGAGGTTGGGCGGGCGGGTCTGCATGGCCACGCAGTCCCGGTTCCGCAGGGCCAGCTCGAAGACCTCCTCGCAGGAGATGACCCGCTGCGCGCCCGGGATCGCTCCGGCCAACGCCCGGACCATGGTGGTCTTGCCGGCCTGGGTGGCGCCCGAGACCAGGATGTTGAGGCCGGCCTGCACGGAGGCGTCCAGGAAGGCGGCGACCTGGCTGGTCAGCGACCCCATGCGCACGAGGTCACCGGTGCGGGAGGCGCGGGAGGTGTGCTTGCGGATGTTGACCGCCCAGTGCTGAGACGTGATGGGCGGGATGACGACGTGAAGCCGCTGTCCCCCGGCGAGCTGGGCGTCGACGAAGGGGCTGGACAGGTCCAGCCGGCGCCCGGAGGCCCGCAGCATCCGCTCGACCAGAACAGTGAGGTCCTCGCTCTCCAGGATCGTGGTGGTCAACTCGGGGCGTCCGGAGCGGGCGACGAACACACGGCCGGGGGCATTGACCCAGATCTCCTCAATGGACTCGTCATCGAGGTAGCTCTGGAGCGGTCCCAGACCCGCCATGGAGTCCAGCACGTGGGAACGCGCCCCCGGAGGGTCGATAAGCGGGGGGACGAGTCCGGCGTCGGAACGACGCAGATAGTCCTCCTCGGCCTCGGTGATGAGCTGCTCGAGGTCGGAGGCGTCCTTGAGGGGGTCGATGCCGCGAGCGCGCACCAGCTCGCGAACCTCCGTCAGGAGAAGATCGGCAGCGTCCATGATGCCTCTCAGCGTGGGTGTTGTGTGAAGGGATGAGTGAGGATGGTTGAGGAACGACCAGGGGTTCTGCGCTGAACCGTGACACACCGGCCGGTCGGTGACCATTGTCACGAATAAACTCTAGGGCACCTGGCCGCGACATGGCCACCACCTCAGTAGAACCTGTGGATAACTTCGACCAGATGGTGCATTCCTCAAGCCGCTTCCCACGGCTGCGGACGTTTGCCGCCAGCGGACGGGCGCGGCTGTCCTGCGAGACATAGGACCTGTCGCCTACGGTTGGACCATGTCACAGCCTCCGCAGTCCCCGGACGCCCCCGGCACCACTGATGTCGACAGCGGTGTCGACAGCCTCACCGACGAGGCGACCTCCGACGTCGAGCGTGCTGCGGCTCAAGCTGCCGACGACCGCAGCGAGCACAGCGGCCCCCCCGATGACCAGGATGCCGACGACACCGACTATGACGATGACTATCGCGCCCCCGTTGTCGTCGCTCCGCTGCCCGGGGCGTCATCCGGGCCTGTACAGGGAGGCCGGCGGGTCTCGACACCCCAGGCCGCCGAGGCTCCCCGCCCCCATCGCTCCGCGCTGTCCCTGGCGGCGATGGCGAGCGTCGCCGTCGCCGGACTCAACCCGACCCGGCTGGCGCTTCCGCAGTCCGAGACCCCCGAGCGGCACATCATCGGCGTCATCGACACCCAGGGCCGGCACTGGGAGGTCCATGAGGCCCGTACCGATGCCGTGGGCGCCTCCTTGGAGGCCGAGGCCGAGGTCCTGCGCCGTATCGGCCGGGTCGTCGACGACGGACGGCTCTCCTTCGACGTTCCTCGCGTCTCCGGGTCCCTGCGGCAGAAGGACGCTCACATCCAGGTCCGCTCCCATGTGGAGGGCAAGCCGATCCCGGTGGAGACGCTTCGACCGGGGCCCGGGATGTCGGCAGGCCTGGGAAAGGCGCTCGGTGAGATCCACGAGCTGGCCATGAGGGTGGTCTCCGAGGCCGGCATGCCGGTCTACGACGCCGAGGAGGTGCGTCGGCGCTGGCTGAGCCTGCTGGACGACACCGCCGCGACGGGCAGGACCCCACCGGCGCTGCTGGGGCGCTGGGAGCAGGCCCTGGAGGACACCGCCCTGTGGCGCTTCCGCCCCACCGTGGTGCACGGCGACCTCGCCGAGGAGAACGTCCTGGTGGCCGGCGGCACGGTGGTGGCCGTGCGGGGCTGGTCCCAGGCGCATGTGGGAGACCCGGCCGAGGACCTGGCCTGGGTGTACTCCTCGGCACCGGTGGACTGCCTGGACTCCATTGAGGACGCCTACGACATCGCCCGCTCCGAGGGCGTTGACCGGCACCTGCGTGAGCGGGCCGAGCTGGTCAGCGAGCTCAGCCTGGCGCGCTGGCTGCTGCACGGAGTGAGAACCGGGGACAAGCCGGTCATCAATGACGCGGTGGCGATGCTGGAGGACCTGGCCGCCCAGGTGGGCGACGCCCCGCTGGTGGAGCCGTCCACGCCCCGACTGGCACCGGTGCCCGGGGTCCGCGAGCCGGCTGAGCCCGACGCCGTCACCAACCCGGTGGCCATGGTGCGCGTCGACGACGAGGACGACTGACGCCGCGTCGGCGCCTCGCCCGGGATCAGGTCAGCGGGTTGTGGCTCATGAGCGCCAGGAAGGCGATGGCCCACACCAGGTTGACGATGTTGAACAGGGCCCCGTCCAGCAGTGGCTTGCCGGGATAGGGCAGGCGGGTGAGGGCGTACCACGGGAGGGCCTGCACCGGTGGGGTCAGGAGCAGCGACCATCGAGGGAAGGCGGTGGCTCCTGAGCCCAGAGCAATGCAGACGAGGAGCCAGCCCAGCGCCGTCAGCCCGATGGCGGGGCCCCAGGCTTGCATGAGGAAGCGGTAGAGCCTGCGCGCGTGCTCCAGGGCGGCGGGGTCGGGCCCTTCGCTGTCCTCCTTCCCGCTGCTCGCCGCCCTGGCGGCTACGTACGCCTGATGGGCGGTGTGGGCGCGCTCCGAGGCCAGAGCGAGCGGGTAGAAGGAGGCGTGGGCCAGGGGCGAGAGGCTGAACCCGACGCCGAGCAGCACCGCGCCCGCCATCCCCACCGGAGATCCGCGCAACAGCACCCAGTGCGCATAGAGACCGGCGAGCATGAGCGGGATGGAGTAGTTGGCGACCAGCGCGCCCCATCGCAGGCGAGGCTCGTTGACGCGCGTGTAGAAGGCGTAGGCGTCGTCTCCCATGAGGTCGATGAACTCGCCGTGCTCGTGCCGGTCAGGCCGACGGAATCCGACGATGAGCACGTCGCCGAGGATCCAGCACAGGGCGCTGATGAGGAAGGCGACAATCGACCAGGTCACCAGCATGTGGGTTCTCCTTGCGGCGTCGGGTGCGAAGAGTCGGTGCGCCGGGCCAGGACCGGCCGTGCCTCTGGTCGAGCGGCCGAGCCCGGGCGGCCCTGAGGCTGACGTTAGCCTTGCTGCTCGGGTGCGGGAAGAGGTGTCATCTCGTCGGGTGGGGAGCCCGGTGTCAGAGCTGACTCGATCTGGTCGAGGTCGAGCAGGCCCGCGGCGGTGAGCTCATCGACGCGCCCTCCGGGATAGTCGACGTACACGTAGGCGGCGCGTACCGAGCCGGTGGGCACGCCCTGGGAGGCCGCCCAGGCGTGGACGTAGACGCTGAGCTGGTCCACTGGCACCTGGCGTCGCCCGGTCTTCCAGTCGACGATGAGCCATCCGGCCCCGTCCGAGCGGCGGAAGACGGCGTCCATGCGGCAGCGCAGGGTGGTGGCGCCGACGGTGATCTCCCGGTCCGTCTCGGTCTCGGCCAGGACGTAGTCGTCGCGGAGTCGGGGCGGAACGACGGAGGGCTGCGCGTTCATGGCGGCGCTGACGCGCAGGGGTGGCCCCAGCTCGCGCAGGGCCTGTTCAAGAGCTTCTTTGGGTGGGTGGCCCTGAAATTCCAGTTGCTCCGCGCGGTTCAGGACGTGTTCTTCCAGTTCGTTCCAGACTTCCTCGCGGCGCTCTGGGGGCAGGCCCACCGTGGCGCGGCGCAGGTACGCTTCCAGCGGGGCGGGCGTGCCGGTCAGGGTGGTCACGGTCTACACTCCGCTGAGACGCATCACGGCCGCCGTAAAGGTGCTGAATTCCTGCCGCCTGGCCTCCAGCATTTGCCGGCCCTTGTCGGTCACGGCGTAGTACTTGCGGGGTTTACCGTTGCGCCCGGCCTCTCCGAAGTGGGCGCAGAGCAGGCCGTCGTGTTCAAGCCGGTGCAGTGCGGGGTACAGACTGCCTTCCTTGAAGTCAAAGTAGCCGTTCGTGCGCTCTCTGGCTTCCTGAATGATGGCGAAGCCGT
>ERZ1023282.765-NODE-765-length-14637-cov-6.304005_pt1 | contig 14637 bp, 10 predicted proteins | sample MGYA00521262_ERZ1023282 | MGnify/ENA primary metagenome ERZ1023282 (study PRJEB32759, sample SAMN07749867) | skin metagenome | biome: transportation; feature: city; material: polyester macromolecule | host: Homo sapiens | place: Hong Kong:KT line | collected... | reverse complement strand
GCGTACAAGTAGTACGTCAAGGCGAGCCAACGCCGTATCATTGCGATTTTAATTCGCTATATTATTCGACAGGAATATGGCAGGCTTTAAGTGACCAGAAGGCATACCGTTGGAAGCCGTGGACGCTGTTTTCAAAATTGTTGGTGTCGAATGTGAACGAAAGCAAGAGTTGCCGCAAATCGCGGTGTTGCTCCCGGCTCATGAAGCGGTCGACCGCATTGAACAGCGGCGGGTCTTGCTGAAGTTTTTCAACTTCTTGAAGGGACAGGCCGGGGCTGCGGTCTTCTTGCGTGAATGCCGACATGAGGCGCGACAATGCCTGCACGGTTTGCGGTGTCAGCAGGGCGAAATCCTGCTGCAATTCCTGCGGCGAGCGGCTCTGCACATAATGCAACGCTTCTTCCGCTTTGTATTCGCGAAAACCTTGCGATGTGGTCATTTTGGCCTTGAAGCATTGGAATTGTTCGTCCGTCATCTTCATTTTTTCCTGCCATGGCTGCAATTCATACCATGGCGGCAAGTCTTTTCCGCTGCCCAGAAATTGGCCAAAATCTAGAATCTGCACGGCGGTCTCGGTCAATTTTTGTGCGTCTTGCTGTTGTTGCGGGGTGGGGACGGGTTCTGCGTGTGCGGCCAATGTGCCAAGCAGAAACACGGCGGATGCGGCGGTGCGAATAAAATTTTTCATAGCAATATCCTATCGGAGGGAAGGGTTTCGGTGCAGGTAAAAAGCAGCCTGCACTTTGGATTGGGCAGGTGCAGGCTGCTTTTGGGGCTATTTTCCCGACCCGCCACGGGCCCGTGCCCGCAGTTCCTCTGCTGAAATATGGCATTCCCGCAGCGACCACAAAACATATCGTTCAAGGCTGCGGGCACCATCTTCAATCGGCGCGGTGTCGAATGCGAACGAAAGCAGCAGTTGCCGCAAATCATGATGCTGCGCCGACTCCATAAAACGGCCGACGGCATTGAACAAACGGGGATTTTGCTGCAGCCGGTCCATTTCCCGTATGTACCTGTCTTTGTTATTGTGGGTGATTCCATCCTCCCAAGCCGACATCAGACGCGACAATGCCTGCACGGTTTGCGGTGTCAGCAGGGCGAAATCCCGCTGCAAATCCTGTGGCGAGCGATGTTGCACATAATCCAACGCTTCGTCCATTTTGTATGCGCGGAAACCTTGCGGCGTGCCCATTTTCGTGGTGAAGCAGCGGAATTCTTCGGCCGTCATGTTTGCCTGAAACTGCTTGTACCACGAATGCTCAGAACCGTTGTAGCGGAACAATCGGCTCAAATCCAGCATTCTTACCGAGATACCTGCCAATTTTTGTGCGGCCTGCCGCTGTTGTGGTGTCGGCGTGGATGTCGGTTTTGCGTTCGCTGCCAATGCACTGAACAGCAGCACGGTGGCTGCGGCAGTGCGAATCAATGCGTTCATACAAACCTCCTGTTGTAACGATGGAATTGCCAGTATATGCGAAAGACAGCCTGCACTCCAAAAGAAAGTGCAGGCTGCTTTTTATGTGCCGATTCTATCAGCCTTTGCGTGCCGCAGTAACTTCCGCTGCAACGTGTGCAGGCGCTTCTGCGTATTTCGCAAATTCCATAGAGTAGGTTGCACGGCCTTGTGTGGCAGAACGCAGGTCGGTTGAGTAACCGAACATTTCAGCCAAAGGCACTTCGGCGCGTACTTTTTTACCGCCGATGCCGTCGTCGTCCATACCCAGTACGATGCCGCGGCGACGGTTCAAGTCGCCCATTACATCGCCCATGTACTCTTCCGGAGTTTCCACTTCAACCGCCATAATCGGCTCCAACAGCGCAGGCGATGCTTGGCGCATACCTTCTTTAAACGCTTGCGAAGCAGCCAATTCGAACGCCAGTTGCGAAGAGTCCACATCATGGTAAGAACCGAATACCAAGCGGATACGTACGTCCACCACAGGGAAGCCTGCTACCACGCCGTTTGGCAGGGTGTCGCGGATACCTTTGTCCACAGAAGGGATGAATTCGCGGGGAATCACACCGCCTTTGATTTCGTCGATGAACTCGTAGCCTGCGCCACCGGGTTCCATCGGCTCCATCTCAATCACAACGTGGCCGTATTGACCTTTACCGCCGGATTGTTTCGCGTGTTTGTACTCGGCTTTAACGGCTTTGCGGATGGTCTCGCGGTATGCCACTTGAGGCGCGCCCACATTGGCTTCTACGCCGAATTCGCGCTTCATGCGATCCACGATGATTTCCAAGTGCAGCTCGCCCATACCGGAAATAATGGTTTGGCCGGATTCTTCGTCCGTGCGAACGCGGAATGAAGGGTCTTCTTTTGCCAAGCGGTTCAAAGCGATACCCATTTTTTCTTGGTCGGCTTTGGTTTTAGGTTCAACGGCCACGTGGATAACGGGCTCTGGGAACTCCATGCGTTCCAAGATGATAGGCGCTTTGTCGTCGCACAGGGTTTCGCCTGTGGTCACGTCTTTCAAACCGATGGCAGCGGCAATGTCGCCCGCGCGTACTTCTTCGATTTCGGTACGGTCGGCGGCAGTCATCTGCACCAAACGGCCGATGCGTTCGCGTGTGCCTTTTACCGAGTTGATAACGGTATCGCCGGATTTCAATACGCCGGAATACACGCGGATGAACGTCAAGTTACCCACATATTTGTCGTTCAGCATTTTGAACGCCAAAGCGGAGAACGGAGCGTCGTCGCTGGCTTCACGGCTGTCGGCTTCGTCAGAATCGGGGTTCACGCCTTGTACGGGCGGAATGTCGGTCGGTGCAGGCAGCAATTCAACCACTGCGTCCAACATGCGTTGCACGCCTTTGTTTTTGAATGCGGAACCGCACAACATCGGTTGGATTTCGCCGGACAGGGTGCGTTCGCGCAGCGCGGCAACGATTTCTTCCTCGGTCAGCTCTTCGCCGCCCAAGTATTTGTCCATCAATTCTTCGTTGGCTTCGGCGGCGGCTTCAATCATGTATTGACGCCATTCTTCCGCAGTGTCCACCAAATCGGCAGGAATATCGCCGTATTCAAAGGTTACGCCTTTGTCGGCTTCGTTCCAGATGATGGCTTTCATTTTCAGCAAGTCTACCACGCCTTCAAATGCGTCTTCCGCACCCACGGGGATAACGATAGGCACAGGGTTGGCGCGCAGGCGGGTTTTCATTTGTTCCACCACGCGGAAGAAGTTCGCGCCTTGGCGGTCCATTTTGTTTACAAATGCCAAGCGTGGCACTTTGTATTTATTGGCTTGGCGCCACACAGTTTCGGATTGGGGCTGTACGCCGCCTACCGCGCAGTACACCATTACCGCGCCGTCCAAAACGCGCATAGAGCGTTCCACTTCAACGGTAAAGTCCACGTGTCCCGGGGTGTCAATGATGTTGAAACGGTGTTCTTTGAACTGTTTCGCCATACCGGACCAGTAGGAAGTTACGGCGGCGGAAGTAATGGTAATGCCGCGCTCTTGTTCTTGTTCCATGTAGTCAGTGGTTGCCGCGCCGTCATGCACTTCACCCAGTTTGTGTGTCAAACCGGTGTAGAACAGGATACGTTCGGTCGTAGTGGTTTTACCGGCGTCAATGTGAGCCGAAATACCGATGTTGCGGTACAGGCTGATGGGGGTTTTGCGAGCCATTTGATAATCCTCTCTAGATTAGAAACGGAAGTGAGAGAATGCTTTGTTGGCTTCTGCCATACGGTGCACTTCTTCGCGTTTTTTCATTGCGCCACCACGGCCTTCTGCCGCGTCAATCAGCTCGCCCGCCAGGCGCAAATCCATAGATTTTTCGCCGCGTTTGCGTGCTGCGTCGCGCACCCAGCGCATTGCCAATGCCAAGCGGCGTGTTGCACGCACTTCAACAGGAACTTGGTAGTTCGCACCACCTACGCGGCGGCTTTTCACTTCTACCAATGGTTTGGCATTGTTAATCGCTTCGTTAAATACTTCGATGGCTTCTTTGCCTTGCACTTTTTTGGCAATTTGTTCCAATGCGCCGTAAACAATGCGTTCTGCAACGGCTTTTTTGCCGTCGATCATCAACACGTTCATGAATTTGGTCAATTCAACGCTGCCGAATTTAGGATCAGGCAGTACGTCGCGCTTGGGGACTTCTCTACGTCTTGGCATTTTAATTCCTTAAATCTATTCAGTTGGGGCATTCCCATGAATGTTTATTAAAACATTCACTTACTCGGCTTCGGCGGTGCTGCGTTTCAAGTGCAGGCTGCCTGAAAACCGACGTGCCAGTGATTGGGGTTTACAAATTTACTCGGTGCGGGATTATTTAGGGCGTTTGGCACCGTATTTAGAACGCGCTTGTTTACGGTCTTTAACACCGGCCGTATCCAAAGAACCGCGTACTGTGTGGTAGCGCACACCCGGCAAGTCTTTTACACGGCCGCCGCGAATCAGCACCACGCTGTGCTCTTGCAGGTTGTGGCCTTCACCGCCGATGTATGAAATAACTTCAAAACCGTTGGTCAGGCGCACTTTGCAGACTTTACGCAAAGCTGAGTTTGGTTTTTTAGGGGTTGTGGTGTATACGCGGGTACACACGCCGCGTTTTTGCGGGCACGCTTCCAGCGCGGGAACTTTGTTCACATAAACGGGCTTTTTACGGCCTTTGCGAACCAATTGGTTAATCGTTGGCATATTTTTATTCCTGTTGAAAAATATCTTGCCGGCACCATGCCAGCAAGCCGAGCATTATCGCGCTATAACAAACAGTTTGTCAATCTATTGTGTTGTTTGGCGGGGTGCAGGCTGCTTTTTTGTGCCGGATTTGCCAAAAAGCAGCCTGCACGGAAAATGCGCAGACGGCGCAAAAAACGTTAAAATCTGCGGGCGACACGAATATCGGGAAAATTTATGACGACCAAACCCCTTTCGCCCATGATGCAGCAATACCTTGCGATTAAAGCCGAGCACCAAGACAAACTGGTGTTTTACCGCATGGGCGATTTTTATGAACTGTTTTTCGACGACGCGGTGAAGGCGGCGAAGCTGCTGGACATCACGCTCACCACGCGCGGCCAGTGCAACGGCGAGCCCATCAAGATGGCGGGCGTGCCGTATCACGCGGCGGAGCAATATTTGGTGAAACTGGTGAAGCTGGGCGAAAGCGTGGCGATTTGCGAGCAGGTCGGCGAAGTGGGGGCGGGCAAGGTGGTGGAGCGCAAAGTCGTGCGCATCGTGACCGCCGGCACGCTGACGGATTCCGCCTTGCTGGAAGACAAGCAGACCAACCGCATTGCCGCGCTGTTTGCCGGCAAAAAGCAGGCTGCACTGGCTTGGGCGGCGCTGGAAAGCGGCGAATTCTGCGTCAAAATCATTTCAATTGAACGGCTGGCGGACGAATTGGCGCGGCTGCAAGCGTCGGAACTTTTGGCGGATGCGGCGTTCAAGTTGCCCGAAAATTGCCCGAAAATCCCCGTGAGCCGCCTGCACCACTGGCAGTTTGCGCTCGATGCGGCGTTTGCCTTGCTGATCGATTATTTCGGCTGTCAGGATTTGCGCGCGTTCGGATTGGATTTGGCGCAACATTCGGCGGCGGTTTCGGCGGCCGGCGCGCTGCTCAATTATTTGAAAACCACGCAAAACCAGCTGCCGCCGCACATGGACGCGCTGGTGCTGGAACACGAAAGCCAATTTGTGGCGATGAATGCGGCCACGCGGCGCAATCTGGAAATCACGCAAACCTTGCAGGGGCAGCCTGCACCCACGTTGTTTTCCGTGTTGGACAACTGCATGACGAACATGGGCAGCCGCCTGTTGGCGCATTGGCTGCATCATCCGCTGCGCCACCGTCCGCACATTCAGGCGCGGTTGGATGCGGTGGAAGCCTTGCGCCGATACGGGGGCGATGATGTTGCAGGCTGCCTGAAAAAGATGGCCGACATCGAACGCATTGCCGCGCGGATTGCGCTGGGTTCGGCACGGCCGCGCGATTTGTCGGCGCTGCGCGACAGCCTGTCGGTGTTGCAGGACATTCATCTGCCGCAAAGCAGCCTGCTGGACACGCTTGCAGGCTGCTTTCCCGAAACACAGGACGTTGACAAGCTGTTGCAGGCTGCTTTGTTGTCCGAACCTTCCGTGTGGCTGAAAGACGGCGGCGTCATCAACCACGGCTACCACACCGAACTGGACGAACTGCGCCATTTGCAGACGCACGGCGACGATGCGTTGCGCGAACTGGAAGAGCGCGAACGGCAGCGTACGCAGTTGTCCACATTGAAAGTGGAATACAACCGCGTGCACGGATTTTATATCGAATTGTCGAAAAATCAGGCGGAAGAAGCGCCGGCCGATTACCAGCGCCGCCAAACGCTGAAAAACACCGAGCGCTTCATCACGCCCGAACTCAAAGCCTTTGAAGACAAGTTTTTGGCGGCGCAGGAGCGTGCGCTGGCATTGGAAAAAACCTTGTTCGAGCAACTTTTGGGCAGCCTGCAAGCCGAGTTGCCCCGCATTCAGAAGGCCGCCAAAGCCGCCGCCACGCTGGATGTGCTGGACAGTTTCGCCCGCACCGCACGGGAGCGGCAATACACCATGCCCGAATTTTGCAGTGGCAGCGAAATCCATATCCGCGCCGGACGGCATCCTGTGGTGGAGCGGCAGGTGGCGCATTTCACGCCGAACGACACGGATTTGGACGAAACGCGGAAACTCTGCCTGCTCACCGGCCCGAACATGGGCGGCAAATCCACTTATATGCGGCAAACCGCGCTGATTGTGCTTTTGGCGCACACGGGCAGTTTCGTACCGGCCGCGCATGCCAAAATCGGCAGCATCGACCAGATATTCACGCGCATCGGCGCCAGCGACGATTTGGCGGGCAACCGCTCCACGTTTATGGTGGAAATGTCCGAAACCGCCTATATCCTGCACAACGCCACGCCGCAATCGCTGGTACTGATGGACGAAGTGGGGCGCGGCACGTCCACATTCGACGGACTGGCATTGGCGCACGCCACCGCCGAGCATTTGTTGCAGAAAAACGGCTCTTTAAGCCTGTTCGCCACGCATTATTTCGAGCTGACCCAGTTGCCCAACCAATATTCCGCCGCGTTCAATAGCCATTTGTCGGCGTTGGAGCAGGGGCACGACATCGTGTTTCTGCACAATGTGCAAAACGGTGCCGCCGAAAAAAGTTACGGCATTGCCGTGGCGAAACTGGCCGGATTGCCCGCGCGCGCGTTGAAGGCGGCGCAGCGGCAGCTCAAACAGCTGGAACAGCAAACCGCCGACCGCCAACTGGATTTGTTTGCCGCGCCGCCGGAAGAAGCGGACGCGCCCGTTGCCGAAAACCCCGTCGTGCAGCAGCTGGCCGCCGTGAATCCGGACGAGCTCACGCCGCGGCAGGCGCTGGAAGTGCTGTATCGGCTCAAAGCAGCGGCGGAAGAATGAATCAAAGCAGCCTGCACTTTAAAGATTGGAAGGTGCAGGCTGCTTTTCATTGGCGGCAAATCATCAATCAATTCAATGAATATTAACAAATCAAAAGAAAAACAATATGCTGCCGTGTTGTCCCTCATTCCTGCTTCCCTTGTCAACAAAGGATTTTCATCATGAAAAAACCGATTTTTACTGCCCTGCTGACATTGTTTATTGCCGCCTGTGATAATGGATTGTCGGTTAATATGACCGTGCGCCCTAAGGATGAGAACCCGTCAAGCAATTCCGTCAGCGTTGATCCCGTCAAGCAGTCCGCCACGCTGCACACTTCTTCTATTGAGCCGAACACGCCGAAAACCGCGGACTGGACGCCGCTGTTTAAGTATTTGGAAACGGACGGGTGCGCTTCAGACAATCGCCCGCCGGAATTAGCGCGGTTGATAAAAAGTATGGAAGCCGTAACAACGGACCCAAAAACCGGACGTACCATTTCTTCGGGTAAAATTGCCGTGCCGAAAGGTTATGAACATGCTGTCGGGCGTGTGATGGCCAATCATTCGGGCGACTTCGTCAAACTATCTGTCCGCGGGACTTATCATGGGCTTCCGGTGAAAGAATTGGTGTTGGTGGCAATAGGGGATTCCGTAACGCATTATTTGGTGTTGGATGTGCCGCTTGCCGAGGCCAAAGACAAATTGCGCCGCGTGCGTTATGCCATACCGAAAACACTGTCGGCCGACAGACGAGTAGCGTTGAAACTATTTGAAGAAATGGCTGGCGGGAAAGCGGATGCTAATGATATGGCAAGTTTCTTAAAAGGCTATCAGGCGTATGTCGATAGTTACGACAGCAATGATTACGGGGAAGAGATGAAAGGGAAAGTCGTATTGGCGTGCGACGGCGGTTTTTAATCCTGCGCCCTAAAAAAGCAGCCTGCACTTTAAAGATGGGAAGGTGCAGGCTGCTTTTTCCCTGCCGCCAGAGCAGCCTGCAAAATCGTTCCGCGCTAAAAGCGTGTTTTCATGTTAAAATTGCACGTTTTTTTATTTTACTTAACGGAAGCCCAGTATGACCGGCGCGAACGACCACCAATTTGCCAAAGAAACCATCCCCGTCAGCCTTGAAGACGAGATGAAAAAGTCCTATCTGGACTACGCTATGTCCGTCATCGTCGGGCGCGCGCTGCCTGATGTGCGTGACGGCCTGAAACCCGTGCACCGCCGCGTGTTGTACGCCATGCACGAGCTGAAAAACAACTGGAACAGCGCATACAAAAAATCCGCCCGCGTGGTCGGCGACGTTATCGGTAAATACCACCCGCACGGCGATTTCGCGGTGTACCAAACCATCGTCCGCATGGCGCAGCCGTTTTCCATGCGCTATATGCTGGTGGACGGGCAGGGCAACTTCGGCTCGGTGGACGGCGACGCCGCCGCAGCCATGCGTTACACCGAAATCCGCATGGCGAAAATCGCACACGAAATGCTGGCCGACATTGAAGAAGAAACCGTCAATTTCGGCGATAACTACGACGGCAGCGAACGCGAACCGCTGGTGCTGCCCACACGTTTCCCCGCACTCTTGGTGAACGGCTCCGAAGGCATTGCAGTGGGTATGGCGACCAGCATTCCGCCGCACAACCTGCGCGATACGCTTGCAGGCTGCCTGAAACTCCTGAACGACCCAGACACCGGCATCGACGAACTCATCGACATCGTCAAAGCCCCCGACTTCCCCACCGGCGCCACCATTTACGGCTTGACCGGCATCCGCGCGGGCTACCAGACCGGCCGCGGCCGCGTGGTCATCCGCAGCAAATCGCACATCGAACCCATCGGCAAAAACGGCGAACGCGAAGCAATTGTGGTCGATGAAATCCCGTATCAAGTAAACAAATCCAAGCTGGTGGAAAAAATCGGCGATTTGGTGCGCGACAAAACCGTGGAAGGCATTGCCGAGCTGCGCGACGAATCCGACAAAGACGGCACGCGCATCGTCATCGAGCTGAAACGCGGGGAAAACGCCGAAGTGGTGCTGAACCAGCTGTACAAACTCACGCAGCTGCAAGACACGTTCAGCATCAACATGGTCGCGCTGGTGGACGGCCAGCCGCGCCTGCTGAATTTGAAGCAGATTTTGAACGAGTTCCTGCGCCACCGCCGCGAAGTGGTCACCCGCCGCACCCTGTTCCGCCTGAAAAAGGCGCGCGCTGAAGGGCATATTGCCGAAGGCAAGGCGGTTGCGCTGTCTAATATCGACGAAATGATTGCGCTGATTAAGGCTTCGTCCGACGTGGACACCGCGCGCGAAGCCCTGATGGGGCGCGCATGGCAGTCCGCATTGGTGAGCGAAATGTTGAGCCGCAGCGATTTGGATTTGACCTTGGCGCGCCCCGAATGGCTGCCTGAAAACCGAGGTTTGCAAAAAGACGGCTATTGGCTGTCGGACGAACAGGCGCGCGCCATCCTGCGCATGAGCCTGCGTAATCTGACCAGTCTTGACCAAGACGAAATCGTGAAAGAATACAAGTCTTTAATGGATATTATTATGGACTTGCTGGACATTCTGGCCAAACCCGAACGCGTGCGCCAAATCATCGAGAGCGAACTTGTGGAAATGCAAACCCAGTTCGGCGACGAACGGCGCAGCGAAATCAACCCGTTCGGCGGCGGCGACATTGCCGACGAAGACCTGATTCCGCCGCGCGAAATGGTGGTTACGCTTACCCACGGCGGCTACATCAAAACCCAGCCCACCAGCGATTACCAAGCGCAAAAACGCGGCGGGCGCGGTAAACAGGCGGCCGCCACCAAAGACGAAGACTTCATTGAAACCCTGTTTGTGGCGAACACGCACGACTATTTAATGTGCTTCACCAATTTGGGCCGCTGCCACTGGATTAAGGTGTACCGCCTGCCCGAAGGCGGCCGCAACTCGCGCGGACGGCCGATTAACAACGTCATCCAGTTGGGCGAAGGCGAAAAAGTCTCCGCCATCCTGCCGGTGCGAGAATTCCCCGAAGACGAATACGTCTTCTTCGCCACCGCGATGGGCGTGGTGAAAAAAGTGCAGCTGTCCGCGTTTAAAAATGTCAGCGTCAAAGGCATCAAAGCCATCGCCCTTAAAGAAGGCGACAGCCTGGTGGGCGTGGCGAAAACCAGCGGCAGCAGCGACATCATGTTGTTCAGCAACTTGGGCAAAGCCATCCGCTTCAACGAATATTGGACGGGCGGCGCAGGCGATGAAGACGAAGCCGAAAATGACGTTTCAGGCAGCCTGCAACAAGACGAAGAAGACGGCGGCGAAACCGAATTCAACCTGCAAACCAACAAAGGCGTGCGCCCCAGCGGACGCGGCAGCGGCGGCCTGCGCGGCATGAGGCTGCCTGAAAACGGCCGCATCGTCAGCCTGCTCACCGCCGAAATCGGCAGCGATTTGCAGGTGCTCACCGCCACCCAAAACGGCTACGGCAAACGCACGCCGATTGCCGATTACACGCGCAAAGGCAAAGGCGGCCAAGGCATCATTGCCATCGACACCGGCGAACGCAACGGCGAACTCATCGGCGCGGTACTCGTTTCCCCAACGGACGATTTGATGCTCATCACCTCGGGCGGCGTGCTCATCCGCACCAAAGTGGAACAGGTGCGCGAAACCGGCCGTGCCGCCGCCGGTGTCCGCCTGATTAATCTGGACGAAGGCACCACGCTGGTATCGCTGGAACGCGTGGCCGAAAGCGAAGAAGACGAAGCGGAAGCCGCAGAGGGCGAAGCATAAGGCAAGGAAAGCAGCCTGCACTTTGATTTCCCAAGGTGCAGGCTGCTTTTTTGCATCCGCCGCACCTTCATCCAAACTCAAATCATTTGTGGTACACTCTCCGCGTTTCCCATCGTAACGTAAGGATTTTGTATGAAAACCATGACCAAACTCGTTTCCACATTCGCCGTGTCGCTGCTGCTGGCCGCCTGTTCGGCCAAATCGCCCGAAGACACCGCCCAAAAATTTGTCAGCGAAATTTATAACGGCAATGCCGATGCGGTAGTCGCCATGGTGCATTTGGACGATGCGGACAAACAAAAACCGGGCGTACAAGAAATGCTGAGCGGCAAAATCAAGGCGGGTGTGGCCGAGCAGAAAGCATTTGCCGAGCAGCAGGGCGGCGTGGAGAGCATCACCGCAGAACCGGCCGCCATCGACCCGAAAGACAACAACCGTGCCAACGTGAACGTGAAAACGCAGTTCAAAAGCGGCAAAACCCACACGGACAGGGTGCGCCTGATTAGCGTGGACGGCACATGGAAAATCCGCCTGTAAACCAAACGAAACGCCGCCTGTTCCAATGGGCGGCGGTTTTTGTTGTGTGCATGGCAGTGTCGTTGGTTTGGCTGCAAAAGCAGCCTGCACCCCGCGCCGTGCCGCTGCCAGATGTTTCGCGGCTGGAACCGGGCGATTGGGTTTTCCGCAGCGGCATTTCCGCCGACAGCCGCGTGATTAAAAGCATCAGCCGCAGCCGTTATTCGCACATCGGCATGATTGTGCAGACCGTGCCGCAAGTGGTTGTGGCGCATGCCGCCACCGATGACGACCCGAAGCATCCCGACCAAGTGCTGCTCACGCCGCTGGACGAATTTGCCGCTGCCGATAAGGCCGACGGCATTGCCGTGGCGCGCCCCAAATTTCTCACCGCGCCGCAACGACGGCAGGCTGCACAATCCGCCGCCGCGCAACGGGGCAGGCCGTTTGTGCTGGCCGCGCGCGACCGGCAGCCGTATTACTGCACCTTGCTGCTGCTCGAAGCCGTCCGCCCGCACGCGCCGCAATTTGCCCCGCAATGGCAATATCTGGACATGGCGGTGTTCCGCGGCGAATATCTGTTTCCCGAAGCCTTCGCGCACGAAAACGTTGAATGGATATACCGCAGCGAATAGGCGGTATTCGGACGGTTTTCATGGCGTATCGCCGTCAAGATGGGCAGCAGGCGGTTGTTGCGCCATGGCTTTGGCTTACAAAAAAGCAGCCTGCACTTTGATTTTCCAAGGTGCAGGCTGCTTTTAAAGGTTTTTGCCAAGTTCGCTACCTGTTAGAACGTATGTTTCAACGACAGCGTAAAGCTGCGCGGTGTGCCGTAAACATGGATGTCCGGCATGGTTTTGTAGTATACGTTGGTAACGTTTTCGACGTGCAGGCCGATGCGGGTGTTCGCATTGATTTTGTATTGCGCCATCAGATCGAGGGTGGCATAGGCGCGCTGGGTGAGGGCCGCAATGGCTTCAGGCTCGGTTACTTCGTCGCGTACATCCACAATCTTGCTTTGCCAGTTCAGGCTGCCGCCCAGCGTGATGCGGTCGTTGATGTCGTAGCTGCTGAACAGTTTGAACAGGTGGGAGGGATAGTGCAGATTGATGTGTCTGCCTTTGCTGTCTTCGGTACGCGAATAGGCGTAAGAAGCGTTGATTAGCCAACGATCGGTCAGGCGGCCGTTGAGCGAGATTTCAAAGCCTCTGGTATCGGTTTTGCCGGCAGCGCGGTAATAGCTTTCACCGCTAGGGCGTCTGCCGGCGCGGATGCCGAGATTTTTACGGAGGTTGTAGAAACCCGCCAGCGCACCGTTGAGCCTGCCTCCAAACCACGAGCCTTTCAGACCCGCTTCGTAGGTTTCCCCGCGTTGTGGGGCAATCGGGTTGCCGTCCAGTGTTTCATAGCGTACTTGGGGACGGAATACCTGAGTGAAGCTGGCATAGGCGGTGAGGTTGTCGGTGAAATCGTATGTTGCGCCGAAATAAGGGATGAAGACTCTCTGTTTGCGATTGCCGTAGCCGAAATTGTTTCGGTCTGTGCTGTATTTATAGGTCCAGTGTACGCCGCGGCCGCCGAGAATAAAGGCGAGTCTGTCGGTCGTTTTGATTTGGGTTGAGCCGTAAACGCTGAAGCTGCGGATTTTGGCGAAACCATCGCGGATGTAGGGCAGGTCGGGACGGGCCACATTGCCATCAAACGTACGGATATCGGCAAGAGGTATGCTGGCTTCGCGGTAGAACGACAGGGTGTCTTTGCTGTCGTTGAAACTTGTGCCTACATTAAATGCGTGTTCGCGTCCGAAAAGTTGGTAATTGCCGTCCAATACCACGGAGAAATCGTGTTCGCGTTGCTTGCTTTTGTCGAAATCCGCGGTCACTTCGCTGGAAAAATCATGGTTGATTTTGTATGTGCCGGCAATACCGGACAACTGTTCCAGATGCGCGGTGTCAAAAGTGTAGTTGCCCGACAGCTTCCAGCCGTTGCTGAAGGTGTGGCGCAGATTGGCAAACAGTTCCACCTGGTTTTCCTTGCCGTATGCCCATGTGGCGGAAGAGTTGTTGCGCGGGCTGGCATCAAATGGGCGGTATCCTGCAGAAGGGTCGTCTTCATCTCCGGTGAATGTGAGATAGCTGAAACGCGAGCTGCCTTTGCTGCGGTTAATGTGGATTTCCGCACCTGCGTCAAATGTGGTCTGTGGGGAAAAATCGTAGGACAGGATGCCGTAAACGGTTTGGTTGTGGCGGCGGGCACGCGGCAGATAGTCGCCGCCGTGGTCGGTGACGATAACTGCCCGACCGCGCAGGGTTTTGTCCGCATTCAACGGGCCGCCCGCATCCAATGCCAGGCGGAAATGCTTCCATGAGCCGACATCGGCCTCCACGCTTACTTTCGGCTGCACGCCCGCACGTTTGCGCACCAGAGACACCGTGCCGCCCGGTTCGCCCATACCGCCGTTGGCCAGTCCTGACGCACCGCGAACCACGGCGACTTGCTCGTAAAGCGCGCTGTCCAGATTGTTGGTGGCGCGGCGGATGGATTTGCCTTCATATTGGAAACGCGGCACGCCGTCGGTGGAGATGCTGTCGATCGCCATGCCGCGCGAGATGAACTGGCTGTGCCCCATGGCATTGTTGCCCATTTTGCTGTGGTATACGCCTGCGGTTTGTTTCAGCACGTCTTGCAGCGTATCCAAGTTCTGGTCTTCAATTTGCTTTTCCGTCATCACCGTGAGCGACTGCGGGGTTTCGCGCTGTGTGAGCGACAAACCGGTAGCGGCGGAAGAATATGGCACGGTGTAGTTGATGCCCGTTTGTTTGGCCACGCCGCGAACATGGATGTTTTCCAGTGTCTGCTCGTGCGGCGGTTCTGCCGCAGTGTTATCGGCTTGGGCGTATAAGGGCAGCAGCAGTGCGGCTGCGACGGCCAGTGGTAAAGGTTT
>ERZ1023282.759-NODE-759-length-14682-cov-4.713885_pt1 | contig 14682 bp, 18 predicted proteins | sample MGYA00521262_ERZ1023282 | MGnify/ENA primary metagenome ERZ1023282 (study PRJEB32759, sample SAMN07749867) | skin metagenome | biome: transportation; feature: city; material: polyester macromolecule | host: Homo sapiens | place: Hong Kong:KT line | collected... | reverse complement strand
GCGGAAAAACAATACCTGCTGCAAGCCGAACAAGCCCCGCTATTGCTGGCATCGGCACCGAATAATGCAAACGGTATCACCGCAAACGGCAGCACCCTGCTGCAACTGCACGCAGGCCGCTTCGACAACGGTGAAAGCCTGCAACAGGCATTGCAAATTACCAGGATGCTGCTGGACTTCCGCCTGCCGGAAGGCATCAAATCGCGTCGCATCCTGCAACAAATACAGGCTTTTCAGACGGCCTGAACCACTGGAAACCCTTTTTTCAGACGGCCTCCCCGAGTGTATATGGAAGGCCGTCTGAAAACCGAAAACATCATGAATGACACGCTTCCCCCGGATACACTTATCGAAGCCGCCCTGCTGACCCAAACCGAACCGCTGAGCGAAAAAACCATGCGCGAACTGTGCGTGCCGCCGCTGTCGGCCGACAAGCTCATAGACGTGCTGGCCACCTTGAAAACCCGCTGGCAAAACCGCGCCCTGCAACTGGTGCATACCCACGAAGGCTGGCGGTTCCAAATCGCGCAAGCCGCATTCGAACGGCTCGGCAGCCTGCAGGAACAGCATGCGCCGCGATATTCCCGCGCCGTAATGGAAACACTGGCCATCATCGCCTACCAGCAGCCCGTCACCCGCGGCGACATCGAAGCCATCCGCGGCGTGGCCGTATCGCAAAACATCATGCAAACCTTGCAGGAGCGCGGCTGGATAGAAGTCATCGGGCAGCGCGACAGCATCGGCAAGCCGTCGTTGTGGGCGACCACCGCCGCATTTTTGAGCGATTTGCAACTGGGCAGCCTGGCCGATTTGCCGCCGCTCACCGATTTGGGCGCGCTGGTGTTGCCCGATATGCCGCAACCGCCGGCGGCGCAGGAAGGAGCGCATGATTCGGGCGATACGGACCAATAAGGTAATACAAAAAGCAGCCTGCACTTTAATCATTTGAAGTGCAGGCTGCTTTGCCGTGTATGAAAGGTGCGGAGGAATCAAATGTGATTGTCCGCTAGTGTTGGTCAAATAGAAGCGTGGCGAAACCGTGTCAGGCAATACAAAAAGCAGCCTGCATTAGGCAGTCGGCGCATCCGCAATATTCAAAATGTGGTTGCGGTAAAGTTCGGGCAGCAGCGCCAGCACGGTTGCCTTGCCCGATAGGTCCGCATTGCGCAAAGTATCCGCCAGCAAATCGACCGACATGGCCTGCAACGCCGGCACCGACAAAGGCGCATAGCTCAAATGCCAAGGTTCGGGAAACATGCCGCCCTGCTGTTTTTGATACGGGCGGAAGAAACCGAAGCGGTGCAGGTTTTCATCCAGCCATTGGTGCAGCGGACGGAAAATGCCGCCTTCGCCCGTTTCTTCGGGTAGCAGCTTCGGACGGTAGTCCGGCGGCATGGCGGCGGCATCCACCACGTCGATTTCCGTGCCCCAATGGTGACGGCTGCCGCCCGGTAATGCCGACCAATCCAGAATATGCCGGATAATCTCTTCCTCCGACATCGCACTTCTGTCACGCACTCTGCCGTATTCGTCATACAGCGGTTTTTTGCCGGCGAATTTATGATTCCAAATACGCAGCTGGGTGTTGAAATCGCGGAAGGTGCTGAACGGCTGCATATCGATACCGTCTTTTTGTGCGGCGGCACGCATGGACAAAAACGCTTCCGCTGCCTGCGGCTGGGCGGCAAAACGTGGTGCGGCATATTGCACGACATGGCTGCGGGTGCGGCCGGTCAGTTCTAAATCGGTCAGCATGGTGAATAAACCTTTTGGGTGAAACATTGTGGGGTGCAGACTGCCTGCGAATGGAAATATGCCCGTTATTCGGCGGCGCGGCCGATAAAGTTATCCAACGCCGTTTGGCAGCTTGGGGCGCATTGCGTGCGCAGTTTGGCCAGCTGCGCCAACAGGGCGGTTTGTTCTTCTGCGGTGAGCGTGCGCCCGTTTTCGGCGGTGATTCGGTTGTAACGCGGAGTGCCTTGGCTGTCCAGGCTGCGGTTGCGGAAATAGCGGCGTTCGTTGCCGGCCGCGTCGCGCACGGTCAGTTCCACGCTGCCGCCGTCCAGGAAAATATCGTGGGACACAACGGCAACGGGCAAATCGGCAATGGGCATGACATTTCCTTGATGGGGCAGGGCGCAGGCGGCCAGGATAGGGGCAAGCAGGGCGGCGGTCATCAGGTGGGACATGATGGATGGCTGAATGTGTTGTGGCGTATCATGCAGGCGGCTTGAAACAGTGTGCGGAAGGGAAAAAGCAGCCTGCACTTCGTTATATTTATGATTATATAGGATTATTACATTTCAAACGCGGCTGTCGAAATTCGCACAGTTTCCGAAAAGGGCAAAAAAACAGGCAGCCCGAATATTTGCAGGCTGCCTGATGTGGCTCGGATTAACCGCCGCATGCGCCGCAGCAGCCGCTTTCGCCGTGTTCTTTTTTGCTTTCGCTTTTGCCTTCGTTGTTCAGCACGGGCAGTTCCACTTCCTGTGTGCCTTGCTCGTTCGGCAAATCATTGACTTTGATTTTGTTTTCTTCGCTCATCATATACCTCGGTTGAAGTTGGGTTGGAAAGTGGCATTATAGCGCGGCAGTCGGTTTCATGCCATGCGGTTTGAGAGGCCTTGCCAAAGTGCAGGCTGCTTTCGGTATGGTCGCAACATGGTGTTTGCCAGTAAATACATCCATCAAAATTTTTAAATCCATTGAAATACAAAGCAGTATAATAAAAGGCAAATATTTTCTATATTTCTGTATTGACAGAAATATAGAAAATCCATACCATGCAACAAACGAATTCAGGACGACATCATGAAACTCAATCCCACCACTGAAAAATTCATTCTGCACTGGGGCGAGCAAGGCTCCAAATGGGGCGTGAACCGCACGGTCGCCCAGATTCACGCGCTGCTGTATATTTTGGGCAAGCCGATGAATGCGGAAGAGATTTGCGAAACGCTGAACGTGGCACGGTCTAATGTGTCCAACAGTTTGAAAGAATTGCAGAATTTGCAGTTGGTGCAGGTAACGCACGTATTGGGCGACCGGCGTGATTATTTCATCACGTCGGATGACGTGTGGACGCTGTTCCGCACGATTGTGGAGCAGCGGCAGCGGCGCGAAATCGAACCGACGCTGGCGTTTCTGAACCAGCTGATGCAGGAACCGGAGTTTGCCAACGAAAACGACGGCGTGAAAACGCGGATTACGCAGACGCACGAATTCATCAGCACGCTGACGGCTTGGACGAACGAAATGCTGAAACTGTCCACCGGAACGATGGCCAAAGTGCTGAAACTGGGCGCGAGCATCCAGAAGCTGCTGCGCTAGGTTGCAGGCAGCCTGCAACTTGTTTTGACGGCGGTGCGGACAACAATGTCTTGGCAATGGCGGTTTGCCGTTGCCTTTTATCGGGAAACATATTTCTTTTTTAACAGAAATTTGGAAACATCATGAGCGAAAATAAAAATGTTCCAAGCAGCCTGCACTATCCGAAAGCGCGGATGATTCTGGGCTTCCTGCTGATGGGTGGCGGATTGGGCGGCTGGCTGTTTTGGGCAGCCCTTCAGGTGGACGACGCCTTGGTTGGGCATGGGCAATCGGTGGCTTGGCAGAGTATCGGTGATTTTGTGGACACCGTGGGTTATATTTTTATGATGGGCTCCGCATTCGGTTTTATACCGTCCGTGCTGTGCGGCTGGTGGCTGGCGGAAAACCGGTTTTATTACACGGGCTGGCGCTCGTTGTGGCTGCCGCTGGTGTCTGGTTTGCTGTTTTCAAGCGTGATATTCATTTGGGTGCCACCTGCTGTGTTGGTCGCTGCGCCTTGCGGTGCATTGAGCGCGGTGATATTGGCCCGAATTTTGTGTCCGAAAGGTTCGAACAATGAAGCGGTTTGACGTATTGCGGTTTGCCGTTGCCTTATGCCGGGAAACATATTTCTTTTTTAACAGAAATTTGGAAATATTATGAGCGAAAATAAAAATGTTCCAAGCAGCCTGCACTATCCGAAGGCGCGCGTGATTCTGGGCTTCCTGCTGATGGGCGGCGGATTGGGCGGCTGGCTGTTTTGGGCAGCCCTTCAAGTGAACGATGCTTTGTTTGGGTATGGGCAATCGGTAGCTTGGCAGAGTATCGGCGATTTTGTGGACGCAGTGGGTTATATTTTTATGGGGGGCTCCGTATTCGGTTTTATACCATCCGTTCTGTGCGGCTGGTGGCTGGCAGAAAACCGGTTTTGTTACACGGGCTGGCGCTCTTTGTGGCTGCCGCTGGTGTCTGGTTTGCTGATTTCAAGCGTGGTATTCATTTGGCTGCCGCCTTTGGTGCTGCTCACTGGACCTTGCGGTGCGTTGAGCGCGGTGATATTGGCCCGAATTTTGTGTCCGAAAGGTTCGAACAATGAAGCAGCTTGACGTATTGCGGTTTTCGCTGGGGGTTTTGTGGCTGTGGAGCGGGGTGCAGCCTGCTCTGACGGCGGCGGATGTGTCGTTGGATTTGCTGGGCAAGGCGGGCATTGCGGCAGAATGGCAGGCGGCAGCGTTTTATACTTCATCGGCATTGGATGTCTTTTTTGGGATTTTATGTTTCACAAAATTCAGAAATTACCGTTTTTTATGGCTGGCACAATTTGTCGTGATTCTGGGTTATAGCGTGATTGTGGCGTGCAGGCTGCCTGAAATGTGGCTGCATCCGTTTGCGCCGCTGGTTAAAAATGTGCCGATTTTGGCGGCATTGTGGGTGCTAGGCAGTCGGCATGAACGCGGCGACGTGCCAGCCGCTCAATAGGGTCAGCAGCAGCGCGGCGTAATGAACAAAACGCGGCGGATAGGGCGGCAGCAGCAGACGGATAGTGTTGAACGCAAGCAGCGCAATGTGCCCGATATACAGATAGGGAAAAGCCAAAAACCATAAGTGCCAATCCTGATAACCGCGTCCACTGTCCGCGTTGCCCTGCACGAAGGGCGTGATGCCTTGCACGACAAACAGCCAGCTGAACAGCAGCAGGGTGATGCCGAAAAAGGCAAGGGCGAAATAATCGATGTATTTGGCGTTGGTCGTGGCGGGACGGCGGATGGCGGCATAGGCAAAGGCGGCGCAGGTGGTCATCCATGTGGTGTAAATAAGATAGGCAGCAAGCATGGCGGTGGTTTTCCGGTGGGAAACGTGGCCGTCAGGATAACGGAAAAGCGTGGTACGCGGCAAGACGCGTGATGCGTTGAAATCAAAGAGAATTTAAGTTTTTGCAGGCAGCCTGCACAGGCAAATTTCAATAGGAGCAACAAAATGAACACGTATTTAATCGTCAAAACCCTGCACATTATTTCGGCCACGCTGATGGTGGGCACGGGCTTCGGCACGGCGTTTTATCTGTTTTGGGCGAACCGCTCCGGCTCGGTGGCGGCGCAGGCGGTGGTATCAAAATGGGTGATGAAGGCGGATTGGTGGTTCACCACGCCGGCGGTGATTTTCCAGCCGCTCTCGGGTTTGTGGATGCTGCATTACATGGGCATGCCGTTTACTTGGGACGGGGCGTGGCTGTGGGTAAAGTGGACGCTGGCGCTGTATGCGCTGGCAGGAGTGTGCTGGCTGCCAGTGGTGTGGCTGCAAATCAAGATGGCGCGGCAGGCGGCTGCGGCTTGGCAGGCGGGCGAAAATACGCTGCCGGCGAGCTACAAACGCTATCAGTTCTGGTGGGAAATGCTGGGCTACCCTGCCTTCTGCGCCACAGTGGTGCTGTATTTCCTGATGGTGTTGAAGCCGATGTAAGTAATGTGCAGGCTGCCTGAAAACACAAGTGCATTACCAATGCCAGCCGTAGCGTTTTTTCATCCGCCTGTACCGTTCGCGTGCATCTGCCAAGCTTTCGCTGCGAGATTTCTGACCGTAAACACCGAAGTGCGCGATATAGAAGCCCAATGCGGCAACAACGGCGGATATCAGTAGCTTTTTCCCAATAGGCGTGTCGGAATCTGTCACAACAAAGGCAATAAAATAAAGAAGAAGTATCAAAAAGATAAGCACCAGAAAGCGGCGCAGCCATTTCCATAGTGTGAAAAAGATTTTTTCCGTGCGTGAGGGCTTCGGCAGTTGGCTGCGGTAGACCATATAAACCGGCAGGACAAATATCACGGCCAGACCAGCGTTACCTGCCAGTGGCGCGGTTCGACAAAACCGCCGTGTGCCAAGATGGGAATGGAAACGGGAAGAAGCAAAATCAAATAGTCCGCAATGCTGCTGATGAGGGAAGGTTTGTCAGGCGTGGTTTTATGGGATTTTGCGCGGCGCGGTTTCATGTGCAGGCTGCCTGAAAGAACAGAAGTGTTTATTTTAACAGGACTTTGTTAAATTTTCCAACGTGAAAAAGCAGCCTGCACAACCTATTCATTTGATTTTTCAAACCCTTGCATAAGGAGAATAATATGCAGACATTTAACATTATGGCGATACAGGTTGCCGTATCGTTGGCGGTGAGTCTGGTGTGCTGGCTGGTTTTGGGCGCATCACTGCGGCGCGTGCTGGCTTTTTTGTGCAACGACCCGCGCGACGAAGTGAAAGAAATCAGCGGCATATTCTGGCAGCGGCTGTATTTGAGCCTGACGCTGTTCACACCGCTGCTGTGCGTGTTGCTGTTTGCACCGAACTTCGAGCGCAGTTTGGCGGACAACCTGCTTTACGCCCTGCGCTGGGTCGTGTTCGGTGGCGTGAGCCTGCTGCTGGTGCTGGCGCATTTGGTACGCAAACAGATTCAGGTGTTGCAACGCAGCGGTTTTGAAGGTGTGAAACCCGCAATGGAGCCCGAAAAGCAGCCTGCACCGCCCCGTTTGCAAGCGGAAAAATATAATGGCTTTGCCCCGCTGGACGATTAGCGTATTTTGGAGAATTTAAAAATGCACAAAATTTTTTACGATGCCGAATGCCCCATCTGCGTGCGCGAAATAGAGTTAATCATGCAGGACAGCCGCGCCGGATTCATGGAAGCCGTGCCGATACAGGGCAGCGAAGCCATGTTGGCGCAATACGGCATCAATACCGAAGTCGCACTCACCTATTTGCATGTTTTAACGGACGACGGCGTGATGCTGCAAAAAATGGCCGCCGTGCGCAAAATGTACGAAGGCTACCAAGGCTTTGCGCTGGTGAAACTGGCGAATTTGCCGCTGCTGGGCAAACTGGCCGACCTGCTTTACCCGTGGTTTGCACGCCACCGTTACCAATTTCCCAAATGGCTGCTGCCGCGCCCCGAATGCGAAGGCGGTGTATGCCGAATCCCACCGAAAGAAAGGACGAAAAAATGAAAAAATATTTTGTTTCCATGATGTTGCTGCCTACATTGGCCATGGCCGATGGCGGAGAACTGGCGCGCTGCGAGCAAATCTTCCGCGACAATATGGACATTATGGCGTTCCCCATGTATTGCATCCAACACCCCACCCCACTCGTGCAAGACGCCGCCCTGCAACGGCATTTGGAAGCCCTGAACCGCTGCGAAGCCTTCGCCAAACGGCTGCCGCAGACGCAGTACAATCAGATGATGGCGCGCCTGGATGCTTATGTGAAACCCGCAGCATTGAAGGTTCGCGCCCTGCGCAATCGTCCGCAGGAATTTCAGCAATATTGCACCGAGCAGTTGGACAAAGCGGCGCGGCTGTTGCAGAAATATTGACGAAGTCGGCAAAAAGCAGCACCAAGGGCACGCACATCGGTTAGCTGAATCACAGATTCAGACCGATGGCAGCCTGCACCCCGATGGGCAGAGTGCAGGCTGCCTGAAACACCCAGCGCCTTATCAATAAGGCGCAAGCCCTTCAATTTTCAGAAATTCATACAACAGCATGGCGTATGACCGCTAGACCCGCTCTGAAAAAGCAGCCTGCACATTTCCCCACCCGCCCACAAGGAGTTCCGCATGAACATCGTCCTCTTCGGCGCAAGCGGCTTTATCGGCCGCCGCGTCGCCCAAATCCTGCGTGCGCACGGCCACACGCTGCGCACCCCGAGCCACCGCGAATTTGATTATTTGCAGCCGAACGAAGCCGCCGCCCGAGAAATCCTGCGCGGCGCGGATGCCGTGTTCAACTGCATCGGCGTGATGAGCCGCCATGCAGACGTGCTAGAAACCGTGCATCATCGCATACCCGCGCTGCTGGCCAAAATTGCGGTGGAACAAGGCGTGCGGTATTGGGTGCAGCTTTCTGCGTTGGGCGCCGACCCGAAACACGCCGTGCATTTTGTCGGCAGCAAAGGACGCGGCGACGAAGCCGTATGCCAAATTGGCGCGGCACACGGCATGCGCGTGGCGGTGGCGCGGCCGTCCGTTGTGTACGGGCGCGGCGGAGCGAGCTGCGAATTGTTTATCAAATTGGCGCGGCTGCCCGTTATCGCCCTGCCGGCCGGCGGCGGATTCATGCTCCAGCCCGTGCACGCAAACGATGTGGTGGACGGCTTGGTGCGCCTGCTGGAAAACCGCGCGCCGCACGGCACCATCATCCCTTTCACCGGCAGCCTGCACACCAGTCTGGCAGGCTATCTTGCCGCCATGCGGACAGGGCTGCACCGCAAACCGCCCTTGCGCGTGCTGCCGATTCCGTTGGCATTGGTGAGGCCGTTTCTGCCGCTGGCGAACGTGTTGAGCAACGGCATGGTAAGCGCAGGCAGCTTTGCGCTGCTGGAAGAAGGTTCGTGCGCCAACTGCACTGCGTTTGCCGAACTGCTGGGGCGCGAACCGTTGGGCGTGGAGGAATTTTGGGCGGTGGAATAATGTGCCGCATCGCAATGGGCACGCCGAAAGTAATGGAAACGGCAGCCTGAAATCGAAAAAGCAGCCTGCACTTGGTTTTGTCAAAGTGCAGGCTGCTTAAAATTTGAAATTGCCGTGCCTAAAACAGAATCCGCACTGTTTTCACGGTTTGTACCTGCCAATATGCCTGCCACAATGCCAAACTGTCTGCAATCTGCGTTTGCAGTGGCTGTGGAACGTGTGCCAGCCCCTGGAAGGTCAGTGTCAGGTCATGTTCGGGCAGCCACGATAAATCCCGCATGCAGTCGTCCAGCGCGTCCCAACTGCTACCGAAATAGTCGGGCAGCAGCAGGGCTTGGTTGGGCAGGATGAAAAAGGTTTGGCGGTGTCGGATGCCGTGCAGGCGGAATGTGTATTCGTTTTGTGTGGGGCTTATCGGCATGGCGGGCGGGGTGTGCTGAGAGGTTTGCAGGCTGCTTGCAACCGGTGGTGCACTGGGAATTTCTTTTGAAGTGCAGGCTGCTTTTTGGGGTTTGGATAAATAGTTTGGGTGCCTGCCCTAGATAACTAGAAAAAACCCTATTTTATCATTTGTTTTAAAAAGAATTTTTAGATTTTATTCCATAGTTGCTGAAACACCATTCGTGCAAATGTAACGGCATTGCGAAAGGGTATTTCGAGTTGTGTTTATTAAGGAATGCAATAGCATTTTAACAACAGTTAAGCAAGCGTAATTTGAATTTAAAAATTTTATTTAAAAACAATAAGTAAATCGGCGTTTTCTTTAATTGTCTGGGATGGCGCTATTGGTTATCTACATTTCGTGTGTCTAGCATGGCTGCTAATCTACGGCAATCCTTTTCTTTAAATATAGGAAAAGGTTATAATAAAACCAACAATCAGAGCAAACCTTGTTCACTGCAACATCCTGATAAGATTTATTGTATTGATCAAGAGAAGACGCTACTCAGTCTATTTAAAACGTGGAGTGACGAAAATGAAAACCTCTAATATACAAAAATTCAAGCCGACAATATTGGCGGCTGCCATTTTTGGCATCGGTTTCACCGCACAGGCGGGAACAGTATCTATCAGTAACAAACCGCTTACGGGTGTTACTGTTACCCATGGTCCGAATATTACGTTGACCCCTTCCGTAGAGCACCCGACAGCCGGTGCTGCTTATTCCAATAATGAATTTATGTATGAGGGGTATCCAACATTAAGGATTGGTACCAATCAATCTCAATGGCAAAACCATTGGAAACGGTACTACTTGGGATATTTTGATAATACCAAGTGTTATGTATTCAAAAACTATGGCAGCAATGAGGGATATTTCCAAGTTTCTTCGAATGCCACCACTGATGCTGCCGGCAATGTTGGCTTGTGTAGCGGCGATGCTGATGAGTATAGTGGTAACTTCCTAAACTGGGTCACAATGTCTGCCATTGATATTTTCCGCCACTCCTTGACTGGTGGTAACCGGGCTCGTGGCGTAGGTAATGCTCCATCTAACTATACCGCTGGTGATACAACTGACTCCGCTCCTGCGGCAGACAGGGGTACTTTCTTGCGTCGTGCCTATGTGAACCCTCGCAGCCAACAAAACGGTAACCAAGCTTTCCGTTTGCGCTTAAGGGCAATTGATATTGGCACAGCGCCGAAAATTAGCGATTTCATGTTCCTGAAGCGGATTATCCCTTCAAGCATGGTAGATTCTTTTGCAACCACCTCAGATGTGCCTGGTTTGCCTAGGGCATTAGGTTTCCGCTACTACGCTTCCCCTATTCCCGACAAAGCTTCTTTGAATGAGGCGCTAGTGGCTGCCAGCGAGAAAATTGGCCGGCCCAGCAAGATTTTCTTTGTGAATGAGAGTTTCTATGTTACGCCGGTGCGCATGAATCGCGATGGCGCCCTGATGTATCAAGATCGCAGCCAAATTAATCCAGGTATTGCACCAGGAGCCACCAGGCCAATTGTACAAACAGCATACAATGCCTCTCAAGGTAAAGATAATTTAACGAATGCTTGGTTGCCAGTGGTAGTAAAGGCTTGTGACCCTGCAGTATTGGGTGTCTCTAGCTTAGCATCAAACTGCCATCAATATGGCGGTTTGTACAAGCCAGAAGGCCTGATGCAGCAATATGGTCGTGGTGATGGACCGGATAGTCGTCCTGCCCGTTTCTCTGTATTTAGTTATCAGTTGAACTACACCAATGCTGTAAGTGGTGGTGTTTTGCGTACCCGTATGAAATATTTGGATCGTACGCAAAGCGAAAACGGTATCACTTACGGCCAAGAGTGGGATGACAGAACGGGTGTATTGGCTGTAAACCCAGACCCAGAAGATGCCAGCAAAACTAGTGTGTCTAATAGCGGCGCCATCAACTATATCAATAAATTTGGAGATGCTGGGAACTATAAAGGCCTTGATACCTCAGCAGAGCTGTTCTATACCGCTCAGCGTTATCTGCGTAATAAAGGAATGCCTACATATTACAAGGAAACTCAGCGTGCATTTGGTATTAATCCAACTTCGGCTGATGGTTTCCCAATGATTTACGATTGGGATGATCCGCTGACCCGCGGCTTGGCTTCTAAGGATGAGGCACAGTGCCGCTCTAACACCATGATTCTGATTGGCGATACCTTTACTCATGATGAGAAAGACTTGCCTAATTTTGGTCCCCAAAGTGGTGTAACAGATGATCCTGAGATTAAAACTAAGGAGCTTCTGGAAGAAATCTTAGATCAAGAAAAATTCAAGGGCCTTGGCAAGGAGTCATGGAATACGACCCGTGGTTCGGGGTATCTTTTACATCCAACAGGTTACGCTCCGGCAGGCTTGGTTGCGTTGGCTTATTGGGGCAGAACACAGGATATCCGCAAAGATATTCCGGGTGACCAGCATATTAACACCTTTACCATTGACGTATTGGAGCAGGGTTTCGGTCGTTTTGAAAAAGATAATCCCGTTTCGCTTGGTAACACATATTACTGGGCAGCCAAATATGGTGGTTTCGATTACAAACCTGGTATTACAATGCCAAATCAATCCCGTGGTAGTTGGACCAGCGATGCGCCTGGTGTGAGCAGTTCGCCTGTGCTATTCCCCGATGGCATGCCCAAAAATTTTGCCTTGGGTAATAGCCCAGAAAACATGGTAGAGGCATTGAGAAAGGCTTTTGAAAAAGCGGGCTCATTTACCGACCCATCTCAGGCATTTGTAGGTATTACAGAACACCAAAATTCAGTAGTAGATCTGAATGCCAATAAAACCCTGGGGCTGCAGTCTTCCTATAACTTAGACAGTCTTTCTGGCGATGTTATTGCACAACGTATTAGTGCCCAAGATAACGGTTTGGTCTTTACGCCAGTATGGCGCGCTTCAACTAAAATGGAAGTCTTCCATACTGCATCAGGCTGGTCTGCCCGCAAGCTGTTTACCAAGGCTCCTACTGGTGGTATCACCGCCTTTACTCCAAGCAACGTAGCGCAATTCAGTACTGCACTGAATGCCGGCGCTTCTGATGCCAGCTTGGTGCAATATACTCTTGGCGATCCAAGCTTGGAAGGTACTGCTTGGCGTAAACGTGAAAATGGTCTGTTAGGTACGATTATTAACTCTGGTGTACAACCTATTCTACGTCCACAGAGAAAGCCTGCTGCTTGTAATTATGCTGACAGCAACACCATGGTTCGCAAAAACTTTTATGTAACCGCCTCTAATGCGGGCGTATTGCATATCCTGAACCAAGACGGACAGGAAGTGATGGGCTATATTCCTTCTACAGCTCTGCCGAAACTGTATAGCTTATCTTTACCTGCGCCATCACATACCCAGCCGACACACCAATATCTAAATGACGGCACTCCGGTTACAGATGAAGTTTGCTTCGGCAATACTGCAAAATCTATCGTAGTGGGTACAACAGGCCGTGGGGGTGCTTCGGTGTATGCTCTGGATGTAACTGATTTGAGCAACCCCGGCGTTAACAATGTAATGTGGGAGTTCTCCAATGCTGATGACCATGACTTGGGTCTCACTGTTGGCAAACCCTCTATTGGCAAAGATAAAGATGGTAATCCGATCGTTATCTTCAGTAGTGGCGTAAACAGTGGCTCCAGCAATGGCTACCTGTATATTTTGCGTGCAGACAATACAGGTAACTGGCAACTGAATACTAACTACTGGAAAGTGCCTTTGGATCAGGATGGCGTGGGTGAACCAGCCGTATACGACAGTGACGGCGACAAGATGCCTGAAGCCGTATTTGTTGGTGATCTGAGCGGTAAAATGTGGCGCGTGGATTACAACAAAACTAATGGATTGTGGGAAAAAGCTTATGGCAATCAGCCTTTGTACACACCTAGTGGCACAGGTGCGCCGATTACTGCCGCTCCTGTAATCAGTCAGGCTAGTGATCATCTGTATGTAGTAGCTGGCACAGGCCAATACTTCTCGTTAGCAGATATTTCACCAAGTGTACAAAACTATGCTCTCGGTCTCTTTGCCGAAAAAGGCCCAATCACCGATGCAGATTTGCTAGAACAAAACTTTACCGATAATGGTGAGAAAGTAGATGCCATCTACTCCAGCAATAAAACTTTGACGCAGAAGATTTATCAAGTGTCTAAAAATGCTATAGAGAGCAACAAACATAAAGGCTGGCGTTTAAGCCTGCTCAAAGGTCAAGCTATTGTAGATCAGCCAGGCATACGCCGTAATAAAGTAGCTACCTTTACAGCAGTCCGCACCACGCCAAACAGTTCTGCTAATGTATGTTCCGTAAATGGTTCTACTGCATTGATTACTGTAGACTTGCAAAATGGGGGACAATACGATCTGCCTGCTTTCGATACCAATAAAGATGGCCGTTTCGATAACCGTGATAAGGTGGGTGGCATGCTGGAAATCGGTGGTATCATCGCCCCAGTGAATACCTCAAGGAAGTCCACTCTCAATAGTAACGACAGTGTTCGCAATATCCTGGCAGGTGATACTGGGACAGTTGATGTACCAACGAACCCTTTCGATGATTCACCATTCATCCGCCGTATCTCTTGGCGCGAGATTTTCTAAGGCTGTGATAGAAAGCCGTCTGAATTATTCAGACGGCTTTTTCTATGGTAAATCAAACTTAGAACAATACAGTAGATCATTAAATATTAGGAGTGATCATAGATAATTAGAGAAATTTAATTCAAGTTGGACTTAGAGGTCATCCCAAATAACGAGATTAAATTTCGATTTGCTAATGTTTTCAAATAACAATTTTGTTATTCATCACACTATTATTAAAATAATATTCGTTTCATATTCCTTATAAACACAACTCAAAATCATCTACAGGTGTCGGATATTTTTATCCGACAATGTACTGCGATGGATATCATTTGAAATGATCGTTGCGATTTGGCTAATATCGGATTTGAGAATCTAACTTATCATCCTTTGATTGTAAAAATCACTGCTAAGTGCACAAAGGAGTAATATATGAAAATAGTTTATTGGATATTGTGTGTTTTAGGAACATTGTTGCCATTAGCTCAATTTTTTCCGTGGCTGGCTGAGCATGGTTTGAATATTCCATTGATGGTGCAACAGATTGCGATATCACCATTATCCGCCTTTGCCTGGTTGGATGTTTTAGTTTCTACCATCGTGTTGATAGTCTTTATCTGTATCAAAAGCCAACGCCTGAATATGCGTAGGGCGTGGCTTGCTTTGTTTGGTTTAGGCGTGGGTGTATCATTGGCCTTACCCTTATTTTTACTAATGCGTGAATATCATTTGGCTAATAGAGAGCAAACACGGTAATACAGCTACCACAATTATTTTAAAGCAGCCTGCACTTCAAGGAATCCTGCCATGCGTAAACTGCAAAACACGCTCTATATCACCACCCAAGGCAGCTATCTGCATAAGGAGCGGGAGA
>ERZ1023282.758-NODE-758-length-14695-cov-4.567350_pt1 | contig 14695 bp, 13 predicted proteins | sample MGYA00521262_ERZ1023282 | MGnify/ENA primary metagenome ERZ1023282 (study PRJEB32759, sample SAMN07749867) | skin metagenome | biome: transportation; feature: city; material: polyester macromolecule | host: Homo sapiens | place: Hong Kong:KT line | collected... | reverse complement strand
CACGGAAAGCGCGGTGGCCGTGCCGCAACTTTGCACGTTCGGGAAATTCACCAAGGCATCGCCCTTGGCTATCCTTTCGGCCAGCTTGGGCGTGGTTTGGTGCGCGTAGCCGTTCAAGCCCCAGTTTTGCGCGCGCGTGGTTTCGCCCACCACCAAAATGGTTACGGTCGGTTCGGAAGCGGAATGCGCCAACTGCGCGCCTTGTCCCAACGCCAGATACGGCATATTTTCACGGCGTATCTGTTTGATTTTGCTGGCCACCGCGCCAATCGCATTGCTGGGCAGAATCATGTGTTTCAGGCTGTTATGGTTGCGGAAAAACGAAGCGTAATCCTGATAAAACAGCGCGGCAATCAATAAAATCACCAGTACGGAAACCAGCATGGAGGTAAGGCGGGACAACAGTTCTTTCCACCATGTGCGGTATACGATTTTGGTGCGCAAATACAGAAATACCGGCACGATGCCGAGGAAAAACAGCCAGGCAATATAAGACGGGCTGAACATGCGCAGGGTTTCGGCCGGCGTGGTCTGCAACACGTTGTCCAGCATGTCTCTGTTGAAATATACGTCAAAAAACAGGCTATTATAGCTGATGGCCACGCCGATGAGCAGGATAACGGGCATCAGGATTTTGTGTGCAAACGGCAGCATCAGAAAATGAAACAGCAGGTTGCAGGCGCACAGCAGAAACAGCGGCACGGTATAGACAAAATAATCGTGAAAGGTGCCGATGGGCTGATAGAGCTGGAAGACTTTCAGAATAATCGGAAGATTGAGCACGAAGGCGAACAAAGCAGCCTGCAGAAAGACCACCCGGTTGGCCGATGCTTGGAAGCGGGGTAACAACATATTTCACTATACCAAAAAAAGCGACGATTATAGCACGCCGATTGCCTTTCGGTGGGGGATGAATGCCGTTGAAAAGCAGCCTGCACGTTGATTTTTAGAGTGCAGGCTGCTTTTGGTATGCGCGAATTTATTCCGCCATTATTGCGTCAATGCGGTCGCACCATTTTTGTCGGGTTTCGTTGTCCAAAAACGCGGCTTGGAAACTGTTTTTGCAGAGCTGCGCGATTTCCGCCGTGCTCAAACCGAACGTTTGCTGCAAGGCGGTGAAATTGTCGTTCACATAGCCGCCGAAATAGGCCGGATCGTCCGAATTGACAGTAACCAGCACGCCTCGTTGCAGCAGGCGGTGCAGGTTATGCTGCGCCAAATTGTCCACCACTTTCAACTTCAAATTGCTTAACGGGCACACGGTGAGTGGCATTTGCTCGGCAATAATCCGCTGCATCAGCGCTTCGTCTTCTTCGGCGCGCACACCGTGGTCGATGCGCGAAACATGCAGTAAATCAAGTGCTTCATGCACATAATCCGGCGAGCCTTCTTCGCCGGCATGTGCCACGGTCAAAAAGCCGTGTTTCCGCGCTTCGGCAAACACGCGCGCAAATTTGGACGGCGGATTACCCACTTCGCTGGAATCCAGCCCCACGCCGATAATATGCTCGCGGAACGGCAGTGCCTGCGCCAGCGTGGCAAAGGCTTCCTCTTCCGACAAATGGCGCAGGAAACACATAATCAGCGCGGTGCTCATGCCCCATTCCTGCTGTGCCGTGTCGCAGGCACGCCGAATACCACCTATCACCGTGTCAAACGCTACACCGCGCGCCGTGTGGGTTTGTGGGTCGAAGAAGATTTCGCTGTGCACCACATTGTCTTGGCGGCATTTTTGCAGATAGGCATACGTCAGATCGAAAAAATCCTGCTCGTGCCGCAACACCGCCGCGCCCGCATAATAAATATCCAAAAACGATTGCAGGTTATGAAATTGGTAGGCTGCGCGCACTTCTTCCACGCTTTGATAAGGAATGGCAATGTGATTGCGTTGCGCGATTTGAAACATCAGCTCAGGCTCGAAAGTGCCTTCGATGTGCAGGTGAAGTTCGGCTTTGGGCAAACGGGAAATGGCTTGAATCGGGGTCATGGCGTATCGGTTGATGTGAAATGAAGGGTGAACGGACTATACCACAAAACAACCAATGGTTTGCAGGCTGTTTCTTATGCGGGGCAGCCCGAACATCATTGCGCCGTTTTATGATATAAAACAGCCATCAAGGGCGAGTGATAACCCAAGATGAATTTTTTAAGGAGTTTGGCCGTTATGGAAAATGATTTTTTACAGTTTGACATTAACATGCACACATTTTTTAAATATAGAAAAAGTATTTCTACCTTTGTGAATAATAGAAAGCTGTATTTCATTTTGGATTTCCGACAAAATTCAATCTTAAATATGAAGTTGAATTTAGATTATGATTTGGAACAAAGAGATATTACATTAGAAGAATATCAAAGCAGATTAAATGATCCATATTACCGCGGCGGCATTTTGCAACTGACCAAAGATAATTTTGAGCAATATCTTGAATCGGACGGCGTTATTGTTCTGGAACAAGACAAATTGAAAGAGCTTCTGTTTCACGGATTTTCGGATGATGAAGCTGCCCGACTATATACCGTCGTCGAAAACAAGCTGTCCTATAATGACCCTATTTCCACTTCCCAACTGCAAAACGATCTTTTTAAAATCCATCAAATTTTGTCAAGACTACCTTTGTTTTATGTGAATTTCGATACGAAAGTCTATCTGCACATGGATTGGAATTTTATCCATGCGGATTTTGTGTATGAAGGCTGGTTTGCCAAGGAGATGGATTTTGGTTATTTGATTCCGGACGAGTTTTGCTATTGGAAAATCGACGGGCGGAATTATTGGAAATTCCACCAGTTACCAATATAAATATTTGAAAAAGCAGCCTGCACTTTAAAAAACGAAGTGCAGGCTGCTTTTTGTGCATTGCATTATGCTGCTTGGTTGGCCAAATATTGCAGCAGCAGCGGAATCGGACGGCCGGTGGCGCCTTTGTCTTTGCCGGATTTCCAGGCGGTGCCGGCAATGTCCAAATGCGCCCATTTGTAGTTTTGCGCGAAGTGGGCAAGGAAGGTGCCGGCGGTAATCGTGCCAGCGGGACGGCCACCGATGTTTTGCAGGTCGGCGAAATTGGATTTGAGCTGTTCTTTGTATTCGGGGAACAGCGGCAGTTGCCATGCTTTGTCGTTGCTTTCGCGCGAGGCGGCGAGCAGTGCATCCACCAAATCCTGGTCGTTGCCCATCAGGCCGCTGGTCAGGTGACCCAATGCGATAATGCATGCGCCGGTGAGCGTGGCCACGTCAATCACGGCTTTGGGCTTGAAGTTTTGTTCCACATAAGTCAGCGCGTCGCACAGCACCAGGCGGCCTTCGGCATCGGTGTTCAGGTTTTCGATGGTGGTGCCGTTCATGGCGCGCACCACGTCGCCGGGCTTGGCCGCGCCCGCATCGGGCATGTTTTCGCAAGTGGCCACCACCACGGCCAGGTTAATCGGCAGCTTGGCTTTCACGGCGGCGATAAACGTGCCGATCACGGTGGCCGCGCCGCACATGTCGTATTTCATCTCGTCCATGCTTTCGCCGGGTTTCAGCGAAATGCCGCCGCTGTCGAACGTCAGCCCTTTGCCCACCAGCACGATGGGGTCGGCCGATTTGTCCGCCGCGCCGAAATATTGGAGTTCCAACAGTTTGGGTTCTTCTTTGCTGCCTTTGGCCACACCCCAGAAGGAGGGCATGTTGTCGCGGATGTAATCGCCGCCGAGGATTTTGGCGGCCGCGCCCAGTTGCTGCGCTTCTTTGGCGGCGGTTTCGGCCAGATAGGTCGGCGTGCAGACGTTGGAGCCGGTGTTGGCCAAATCTTTGCACAGGTTCACGCCGTATAACAAGGCTTCAGCGCGGTTTAAGGCAGCCTGCACGCTGCCGGCGTGTTCTGCATGGACAAAGGCAGCCTGCACCAACTTGGCGGGTTTCGCTTCGGATTTGAAGCGGTCGAAACGGTACACCGCTTCACCCAAAGCGGCGGCCAGGGCAGCGGCCACGCGCGGTGCGTTTTCGGCGCAAAACGGATTCAAATCAACGGACAATGCAGGCTGCTTTTGCGCCCACGCCGCTGCTTCTTTCGCCGCTTTTTGCAGCGTTTCCACGGACAAATCGTCCAAGCGCAGCAGTGCGGCATGGTGCAGGCTGCCTGCAACGGGCAATGCGGCGGCGGCAAACGATTGGCCGTCTTCCAAAGATTGGAACAGCAGCTTGGCGGTTTCGTCTTTCAGTTGAGCAGCTTCGGTGCAGACAAATAATTGCGCGGCTTCGGCGTGCGCGGCGGTGGCGGTGGAAAACTGCATGGTGCGTCCTTTCAGAATAGGGTTCGGGGAAACGTGCGTATCATAACGCAAAACGGCGGGCACGTCAGGCCGGATGGCGGTGTGCAGGCTGCCTTCCTGCGGCTAAAAATGGTGCACGATCAGCTTTTTCCCTTTGTAATCCAGCACGTCCACGTCCATATCGAACAGCGTTTTGATGTTTTCCGCCGTGAAAACTTCGTCGGGGCTGCCGGCAAACTTCACTTCGCCGCGCTGCATGGCGACGACGTGGTCGGCATAGGCGGCGGCCATGTTGATGTCGTGCAGCACGACCACGGTGGTGCGGTTGTGGCGGTGCGTCAGTTCGCGCAAAAGCTGCATGAGCTGGCGGGCATAATACATATCCAGATTGTTGAGCGGCTCGTCCAGCAGCACGTATTCGGTGGACTGGCAGAACACCATGGCAATCAGGGCGCGCTGGCGTTGCCCGCCGGAAAGTTCGGTGAGGTAGCGGTGGGCGATGGGTTCGAGCTGGAATTGGACGACGGCCTGTTCCACAATGGCTTTGTCTTCGTCTGTGGGGCGGCCTTGGTGGTAGGGGTAGCGGCCGAACATGAGCAGGTCACGCACGGAGATGCGGCTGTGAATGCTGTTTTCCTGCGTGAGGATGGAGAGGATTTTGGCGGCTTCGGCGGTGGGGGTGGCGGCCAGGTCGCGGCCGTTGTAGGCAATGCTGCCGGACTGGGTGGGTTGCAGCCGCGCCATCAGCGAGAGCAGGGTGGATTTGCCCGCGCCGTTCGCACCGATAAGGGCGGTGATGCCGTTTTGGGGGATGTCGAGCGTGATGTTGTTGAGTATGGGGTGGCCGTTGATTTGGTGGGAAATGTTTTGGATTTGTATCATGTTGTGCTTTCTTGGTTTTTTAGGGTGCAGGCTGCTTATGCGGCAAATTCGAAACGTACGTTTTCAAACAGGGCGAAGGCGTGCGGATTCAGCGCGTGCAGGGCGACTTCTACGGCGGGTTCGCGCAGTTGCGGCCAGTTGCCGCTCCACACGCAGGCCGCCTGCACTTTCGCGCCGTTTCGGACGAGGCGGCGGACAACGTCCAGCAGGTATAGTGTTTCGCGCTGTTCTTGTGCGGTTTCTTCCCCGTTTTTTGCAGGCTGCCTGAAACCGCCGTTGTCCCAAAACGGGTGCTGCCGTTATAAGGGTCGCCGTAAAAGTCGAAGCAGCAGGCGCAGCCTTCCTTACCGCCCGCCACGTCGTACGCATACGGGTAGGGCAGGTTGGCGGCGCGGGCTTCATCGGGTTCGGCCGGCCGGAACAGTACGCCTTGGCCGTCGTGAAGGGAAAGGTCGGTCGGGCTGTCGGTGGCAAGGAAGACGGTGAAACACATGGAGATTCCTGTTTTGGAGGGATTTTCGGGGGTGCAGGCTGCTTTTTCAGGCAGCCCCATCCGTTTCCGCAAGCATGCGGAAAAGCCTGTCGACTTCGGGATTATCGGGCAGGTATTTTCGGGCGAGGGCGGTGTAGTGCCGTGCCAATTCCGTGTTTTTTGGGACGTCTCCGCCGAGCGCATACCATTCAGCAAGGGCAAACGCGGCCAAGCCGTATCCCTGCGCGGCGGATTGGCGGTATAGGGCAAGGGCCTGCGCGGTATTCGGCGATGTGTCTCCGTTGCCGTAGCGGTAATCTGTGGCGAGCAGGAACTGCCCTTGCGGGTTGCCTGCTTCGGCGGCGCGGCGGATGCAGGCTGCTTCCAATTCGGCAGCGTACCGTCCGCCCAGGCTGCCCGTGCGGTAGGGGATGCCTTTCCCTTTGCGCTTGGGCAGGCCGTAAAAATAGGCAGCCTGGATTTCGGCGGCAGCATCGCCCTGCCTGGCAAGTTTGCGCCAAATGGCGAAGGCGTGCAGCCAGCGCCCGCTGTCTTCCATGTGTGCGGCGCAGCGGGGATTGAGGCTGCGGGCGCGGACGCGCGGCAGGGCGTAAATGCGGCGGCGGTGTTGTTTGGTTTTGGTTCGGATGTTCATCTTTCCATTTGTTCTTCGGATGCGGCTGCCGTTTGGCTTTTCGGGGGTGCAGGCTGCTTTATCGGGCTGCCTGAAACGTTGTTTGCGGGGTGCAGGCTGCTTTTCGGGCAGCCCGTCCGTTGCCGTCAAACCGCCCGCTTTTTCAGCACCAGCCACAAAAACACCAGCCCGCCGGCAAATTCCACCACCACGCTCAATACGGCCTTCATGCCCAGCAGGTGCTCGAAAACGGCCTGCCCGCCAATGAGCATAACGGCGGAAACGAGGAACACCATCGGCAGGCGCACGGCATGGTGCAGGCTGCCTGAAAAGTGGTTGGCCAGCGCGCAGACGAGCAGCCCGAAAAAGCTGACGATGCCGACCGTGGCGGTGGCGGTCGCGACCAAAAGCGCAATCCACGCCAAAATCCACAGCGTGTGGCGCGGGTAGCTGATGCCGAGGTTGGTGACCTGGTCGCGCCCGAGCAGGTGTACGTCCAGCCGGTGCCGTTCGCGCCACAGCACGGGCACGCTGACGAGGGCAATCGCGCCGCCGAAGCCGAGCAGCTTGGTATTGACGGTGTTGAAGCTGGCGAACATAGCAGTTTGGGCGACGGCGTATTCTTCGGGGTCGATCATGCGCTGCAACAGGGAGGACAGGCTGCGGAAGAGCACGCCGAATATCACGCCGATGAGAATCATGCGCGCCAAATCACGCCCGCCCTGCCGCAGCAGCAGGCTGAACAGCAGCAGCGAGCCGCCGAGCATGGCAGTCAGTTCCAACGCAAATTTGCCGTATAGCGGGAGCTGGGTGTAGCCCGTGCTGCCGAGCGCGAACACGAGCAGGGTTTGCAGGAAGACATAGAGCGTGTCGAAGCCGAGCACGGACGGGGTGAGGATGGGGTTATTGGTGAGCGTTTGGAAAAGCAGGGTGGATACGCCCACGGAATAGGCGACCAGCAGCAGGGCGGCCAGTTTCGCACCGCGCAGGGGGAGGATGTAGCCCCATTCGCCCTGCGGCGCGTTCCAAGTGAGGAACAGGGCGCAGGAGAGCAGGAGCAGGGCGGTGAGGGCGAGGAGGGTTTTGCGGTCTTGGGTCATGGGGTTGATCGGGTTTGGGGTTCGGGTTGGGTTTTAACTTTGTTGCAGCCTGCGTTTTCAGGCAACCTGAAAGGGTGCAGGCTGCTTTTTTTGGGGAGCCGTCTGTTCCCTCTCCCTGTGGGAGCGGTGGAATTAAGGGTTGCGGCAGGAAGCTGCGGAAGTGCAGGCTGCCTGAAACGGCAATTTCGTCAGTTGCCGCCATCCAGCCCGAAAATCCGCAGGCGTGGTTCGATGGGGGCGTATTCGCGTTCGGTGGCGGGTGCGGCAATGCCGCCGAACACCATTTGGCTGCGCAGCTGCCAGTGGGCGGGAACCTGCCACGTTTGGGCGACGGCTTCGTCAATCAGCGGGTTGTAATGCTGGATGTTCGCGCCGATTTTGGTGGCGGCGAAAGTGGTCCAAATGGCGTACTGCATCATGGCGAATTCTTTGTCGGCGGATACGGGGAAGGTGTCGGCGTAAAGCGGCATGCGCTGCTGCAAGTCTGAAACCACGTCCGTGTCTTGGTAAAACAGGATGCTGCCTGCGGCGGCGCGGAAGGCGGCGAGTTTGGGCGCGGTCTGCCTGGCGAAGGTTTCGGGCGGCGCGGCGGTTTGCAGCACTTCGGCGGCGATGTCCCACAGTTTTTCGTGTTCCGCGCCGAACAGGACGAGCAGGCGGACGGAGTGGGAATTGAACGGCGAGGGGCTGTATTTCAGCGCGTGGCGGACGATGGCGGCGATTTCTTCGGGCGGCAGGGGCAGGTTGCGGTTGAGCGCGTACACGGAGCGGCGAGCTTCGGCGTTTTGCATAATGGTTTGGTGGTTCATCGGGTCTCCTTGGCGGATGATGGCTGCCTGAAAAGGTGCAGGCTGCTTTCGGGGCAGCGGTCATCCGTCCACTATTCAAATGGAAGAAAACTTGTCGGACTGCCTGAAAAGCAGCCTGTACCCTGTTCCTAGCGTGCAGGCTGCCGCATCAGCAGCCCTAAAAACAGCACGGTTCCCAGCACGCCGAACACGGTGGATACGGGGATTTCGAACGGGAACACAATCACGCGGCCGACGATGTCGCACAGCAGCACCAAGGCCGCGCCCAGCAGCGCCACGGCGGGCAGGCCGGCGCGGAGTTTGTCGCCCAAAAGCAGGCTCACGATGTTGGGCACCACCAGTCCGATGAACGGGATATTACCCACGGTAACCAGCACCAGCGAGGTAATCAGCGCCACCATCACCAGCCCCGCCCACAGCACGGCGCGGGGGTTGATGCCCAAGTTCACCGCTGCCGATTCGCCCAGCCCCACAATGGTAAGCTGGTCGGCAATGGCGTAGGCGGCGACGGCCAGTATGCCGGTGAGCCACAACAGTTCGTAGCGTCCCAAGAGCACGCCGGAAAAATCGCCGCTCTGCCAGAAGCTGATGAGTTGCATCATGTCGGCTTCGTAGGCGATGAAGGTATAAACGGCTTCAATCACACCGCCGTAAATAATGCCGACCAGCGGCACGAGCAGCTGCGCGGTGGGCGGCAGCCTGCGGACGAGCGTCATAAACAGCAGCATGCCCAGCAATGCGGCCACGGCAGCCACGGACATTTTCGCCAGCAAGGGCGCGGCAGGCAGCAGCAGGGCCATCAGCAGCAGCCCCAAGGTGGCACTCTGGCTTGCGCCCACCATGGACGGTTCGACAAAGCGGTTTTTCAGCAGAATCTGCATCATCATGCCGGCCACACCCATGGACGCGCCGGTGAGCACAATGGCAAACGTGCGCGGCAGGCGGCTGGTGATCATGACTTGGGTGCTGCCGTTCAGGCTGCCTGAAAAAAGCTGTGTCCACGAAAAATCCGCCACGCCGATGGACAGGCTGGCGGCAAACAGGACGAGGGTCACGGCAACGGTTATCAGGGTGAGGGGTTTGGCGGTCATGTGGTGTGCATGGGGTTGGTTGTTAGGGGTGCAGGCTGCTTTTGGTGCATTCAGGCTGCCTGAAAATGTCGGGCTATCCGTCATAGGTTTCCCAGTACGCGCAGTTTTCGGGCAGGGGCGGCAGCGGATAATTTTGCGGCGCAACTTCCAAGATTTCCCGCCCGCGTCCCTGCACCACCCAGCGGTTCAGCAAGGCCTGCACATCGGACAAATTTCGTGCGGCAATGCCGAAGCTGCGTTCGGGCTGCCACGATTCGGGCGCGGCGGGATTGCTTTCGTGTTCGTGCGGCGTGTTGCCGTAACTGCAACGCAGGCAGATGAAGCGGATGCTGCTCGTCCAGTCTTCGGCGAAGGTGTCGGTGTCCAACGACAGTTCGGACAATGCGGCAGAGTCGGCTTCGTCGGGGCAGCGGACAAAGGCGGCGTAGGTATCGTGCGGCGACTGCTGCCAGCGTTCCAGCGCATTGAAGACGGACACTTCGCCGCCGCAGCCGTCCGGACGCGTGCCGGTGGGCGCGCCGTCGTGCAGGACGATGTCGCCGAAACGGTAGCCGCTTTCGGGTAAGGGGACGTTGGTAATTCGGGCGCGGCAGGGGTCTATCCGCCGCGCGTACACGCATTCGCCATCTTCCCATGCGTTGAGCCGCAACACGGCCGTGCCGAAATTGGCGCAGATTTCTTCTTCGCCTTCGGGTATTCCGATGCCGCAGGCTGCCCATAAGCGGCGCGCGGCGGGCCAGTCGTGCAGGGCGGTGGCGGCAATGGCGGCGTTCCAATGGGCGGCTTCGTCAAATTCGGCGGAACATTCGATGGCGCGTTGGTTGGCATGGAGCGATGTTGCCCAATCCCTGCGGTATTTGGCGGCAAGCCCGAGCATATAGTGGTATGCGCTGTCTTCGGGGCAGGCTTTGGCGAGTTTGGCGAACTGTTCGGCGGCTGTTTTCAGGTTGCCGGAATCAAAGGCCTGATAGGCTTGTTTGTGGCGTTTTTTGAGCTGTCGGCGGGTTGGGAAAGGCATGGGTTCGGTTTCTCGGTTTTAATTGGTATCGGTTTACGGTGCAGGCTGCTTTGGGTGCGTTCAGGCTGCCTGAAACGGAATCAAAAGCAGCCTGCACCTTGTTTCCATGCTTGTTATTTCGCTTTGGCCAGCGCTTCCGTTACCTGTTTCAACGCAGTCTGCAGCTGGCGTGCGCCGCCGGCGGCCAGATAGGTGCCGCTGTCCAGATAGACCACTTGTCCTTTTTTCCACGCGGTGGTTTCGGCCACCAGCGGGTTATTCAGCACGTCTTTGGCGGCCTGGCCTTCTTCGCCGATGGCCGCGCTGCGGTCAAGCACGAACAGCCAGTCGGGGTTTTTCTCTTTCAGGTATTCGAACGATACGGGCATGCCGTGCGAGCCTTCCTTCATCTGCGCGTCCACGGGCGTGATGCCGATGCCTTGGTGAATCCAGCCGCCCAGCCGCGAAGTGGGGCTTTGGGCGGAGAGTTTGCCCGCGTTCACGATAATCACCAAGCCGGTGCCTTTGCCCTGTGCGGCGGTTTTGGCGGCGGACAGTGCGGCGTCGATGTCGGCTTTCAGCTTGTCGGCTTCGGCCTGTTTGCCGAAGATTTGCGCGTAAGCATCGATGCGCTCTTTCGCACTGGCAATCAGGTTTTTGGTGTCCGCCGTCATTTCAATCGTGGGGGCGATTTCGTTGAGCTGGTGGATGGCTTTGTTGGCACGGCTGCCGGTGATGATGAGCTGCGGTTTGAAGGCGTTGAGTGCTTCGTAGTTCGGCTCGAACAGCGTGCCGACGTGCTGCGCCTTTTCCACGGCGGGTTTCAGGTAGCCCAGATTGGTTTTGTCCACCGTCGCGCCCACGTTCACGCCCAATGCGGTGAGCGTGTCCAGCGCGCCGAAGTCGTACACGGCCACGCGCTCGGGATTTTTAGGCACGGGAAACTCGCCGCGCGCCGTCTGCACTTTGACCACTTCGCCTTGGATGTCGGTGTGCGGTTTCAGCGGCGTTTGGTCGGCCTGCGGTTTTTCGGCGGACGCGGCGGAGGCGGTTGCAGGCTGCTTTGCCTGTTCGCCGTTCGGGTTGCACGCGGTGAGCGCGGCCAGAATCAGCAGGACGGGGAGTTTGGTTTTTGTCATGAGATTTTCTTTCTTGATTAAAGTTGAAGGGATAAGGGTTTACGGTTCGGCGGCCAGCGCGAGGGCTGTCTGAAACGATAGTTTCATGATGCTGCCGTGCGTTTCGGCGGGGTATTCTTCGTAAACGGCGGACACATTGGGCAGCGCGTCCAAGCGGGCGGCAAGGCGGCGCAGGCGTTCGGGGTCGGGTGGCGGCATTTTACCCTGCAATGCGCCGGGCAGCGCACCGCCGCTTTTGTGCAGCCAGATTTTCCGCGCGCCGTGTCCGAGTCGGACATCCAATCCGTCCGCATCGGGCAGGCCGCTGCCGCCGCGCAGCCACAGGGACGGGTCGGCGGCGACATAGCGGTTAAACGACTGCGGCGCGTGCAGGAAAGTATATAACACGAACAACCCGCCGTAGGAATGCCCCCACAACGTCTGCCGCTGCGTATCCAGCATCGGCGCGGCTTCGGCGGCCAGCGGGCGGATTTTGCCGGTGAGCATTCTGAAAAAGCCCAACGCGCCGCCGTTGCAGAGCGCGGGGTCAATCGGGTCGTGCAGGCAGGTTTGGCCGGACACGGGTGGGGTGTAGTCCCACGCGCGTTGGGCGCGGTCGATGCGCAGGCTGCTGTCGGGCGCGACCAGCACGAGGACGACGGGATTTTTCCGCAAACGGGCAAAGGCCGCGTCGTCCAAAAACGCGGCGGCGGCATTGCCGTCCAAGGCATACAGCACGGGGAAGCCGCCTTCGGGTGCAGGCTGCTGCGGAATGCCGATATAGACGCGGTAACGGCGTTTGCCGTCTTCGGAAAGCAGCCTGCGTGTTACAAAACGGTAGCCGCTGTCGGGTTTGTCCAGCGCGGACAAATCGGCCTGCTGCGGTTGGTTGCCGCGCGGTGCGGGTGCGGCAGGTGCGGCATTGTCGGCCGATGCGCAGGCGGGCAGGCCGAACAGCAGGGCAAGGAACAGGGTTCGGATTAGGGGTGCAGGCTGCATTTTTATCAGAAGGAGACTTTCAGGCTGCCGTAAAACGCGCGGCCGTGTTCGTTGTAAACGTTCGCGCCCCTGCCGGAGCGGTAGATTTGCTTGTCAAACAGGTTACTGATGCCCAAGCGCACATTGACGCGGCTGTTCCAGTTGTAGCCCGCGTTGATGCCCCACAGGCCGTAGCTGCCCAGTTGGGTGGAATCCAGCCCGTCTTCAATCGGCCGTTCGTGGCGGACGATGACCACGCCGCGCGGCTTGGTGCGGCCGTAGTGCGTGAAGGTCAGGTTGGCGTCCCATTTTTCGTTCGGCGTCCAGTTCAGGGTGCTGTTGAGCGTGTATTTCGGAATCAGCGACAGGGGGTTGCCGTCCGCGTCTTCCGATTTCTGCATATAAGTGAAATTGTTGCTCCATTTCAGCGTGCGGTGCAGCGGAATGGTGATGTTGCCCTCGAAGCCGGATACGGTGGCGGTGGGGCTGTTTTCCCATTGCAGGACATTGGTGTTGGGCGCAACGGTGCCGATGAGCGTGCGGCCGATGATGAGCTTGTTGCGGTAGGCGTTGTGGAAATACGCCATGCTGGCCGACCAGCCGTTGTTCGCAAATTCAAAACCCAGCTCTTTGTTGAGTGCGGTTTCGGGTTTCAGGTTGGCGTTGCCCAGATAATAACACGCGCCGGTGGTGGGGAAGCCAGCCACAATCGGACAGCCTTTGCCGCGCGTGGCAATCAGGTAGCTCGGGTGCGTCTGGTACAGGCTGGGGGCTTTGTAGGCGCGCGCGATGCCGCCCTTGATGCGCCAGTTCGTGCCGATACCCTGCTCGAAGTTCAGACCGCCACTTACGTTGCCGCCGGAAATGCTGCTGTGGTCGTAGCGCAGGAAGGGAATCAGGTGGGTCTGCTCCCGCGCCGTCCAGTGGTCTTCGGCAAAGACCGCCCAGCGGTTTTCTGCCATGTGGCTGTCGTCCGTCCTGCGGCCGGGTATCGGGTTGCCCGTGCCGCGCCCGGTGTAGCTCATGGTGTAGGGGTCGTCCAGCGAGCTGCGTCCCAGTTCCGCGCCTGCGGTCAGGACGTGGCTGCCCGCCGCGTTGAACGGAATATGGAATTCGGTGCTCAGGCGTGTGTTTTTCAGGCGGCTGTCGGTGAATTTGTCGCTGCTGTAGCTGCCTTCGGGCCCGCCCGCCATGTTGTCGGGGAAGCGGCTGTTTTTGGTTTCGTCATAACTGAGCCAGGTTTTGTTCTCACCCCAGCCGAAGGTACCGTTGTAGGTGAGCGAGTAGGCACGGCGGTACAGGCGCGAGGTTTCCTCCACACCGTTGCGCAGCAGCTGCGATGTGATGCCGGTATTGTTGCTGTTGAGCGTGTCGCCGTTGTAGATGTTGCCTTGGCGGCTGAAGCTGCCGTCCAGCGTTAAGCTGTGTTCGGGCGAAATGCTCCAGTGCAGCCTGCCTGCAATGTCGCGGTTGCGCACGCCTTCCACGCCTGCGGCCAAACCCCTGCCGTCCACATCGGCGTTGATGTCGTTGGCATCGGCTTCCGTTTTATTGACGTTGCCGTAGAGGCGGAACGAAAGCCTGTCTTTGACAATCGGGCCGCTCAAAACGAACCCGATGCGCTGCGTTGCGCCTTCGCGGCTGTCTTGCGGCTGGTTGGTGTAATAGGTCACTGAACCGCCGAAATCGTTGGTGATTTTTTTGGTAACGATATTGACCACGCCGCCCATCGCGCCAGAGCCGTAACGCGCCGCCGCCGGGCCGCGGATGACGCTGATGCTTTCCACCGCTTCCACGGGCACCCAGTTGCTGTCGCCGCGCGTGTTGCGTTCGCCGCGCATGCCCATGCGTTCCGCATTGCGTGAAGTGACGGGTTTGCCGTCAATCAGAATCAGCGTGTTTTCGGGGCCCATGCCGCGGATGTCGATTTGCCGCTTGTTGCCGCGCTGGCCGGTGGCGGCATTGCCGGTCAGGTTCACACCGGGCATGGTGCGGATGAGTTCGGACAAATCGTTGGCGGCGGGGCGTTTTTCAATATCCGCGCGGTTGATGCGCGACACGCCGAGCTGCTGCTGCAATTTGCGTTCGGCGGTCACGTAAACGGTTTCCAGCTCTTCGGAAGAAGGCGCCGTGCCGTCTGCCTGGGCGTGCAGGCTGCATAGCGCAAGGGGGATGAGCGATAGTTTGAATATTTTAGGCGGCATATCCGATTTCCTAATTTCTGTGTGTGTTTGCGTGTGTTCAGGCAGCCTGCACTGCGTTTAGAACGTGTAGTTCATCGAGAAGCGGTATTGGCGGCCTTCTCCCGGGAATTGTCCGCGTTGGGCGTGCGGGTAATACAGCTTGTTCGTCAGATTGTC
>ERZ1023282.747-NODE-747-length-14814-cov-16.359509_pt1 | contig 14814 bp, 14 predicted proteins | sample MGYA00521262_ERZ1023282 | MGnify/ENA primary metagenome ERZ1023282 (study PRJEB32759, sample SAMN07749867) | skin metagenome | biome: transportation; feature: city; material: polyester macromolecule | host: Homo sapiens | place: Hong Kong:KT line | collected... | reverse complement strand
GTCCGCGCAACGCGGCGGCGTGTGGTCGGCGGTGCAGCTTGTCTTGGCGGCGGCGTTGTTGTACTACCACATCCGTATCGAGTTCGACCGCCGCGTGTTCCAAGATTTTGCCGACGGCCGTTATACGTCCGAAGCCTTCGACCAAACCTTGTGGCAAACGGGCTTGCGCCGCGTTTCAGACGGCCTATCCATGCCGCAGCGTGTGTCGGGCGCGATTGCCTTGTGGCGCAAAAGCCTTTACCTGACTGCGGCGCAACTGCTCATCCTGCTGGTGCAGTCCGTTTGATTTTCCAAAATGTTTCAATACAAAGCCACACCTCCCAACCACACCTGATAAAAAGGAAAAGGCCGTCTGAAAACTTTTTCAGACGGCCTTTAAAGCATTTGGAATCAGGAAAACAAGATGGCAGCAATTATGATTCCACCAACAACCAATATAACAAGGACCCACAGGAAACCGACAAACAGACTCAAAAGGCCATATAGGATCATAAATATTTCGTAAAGGCCGAAACTGCTTACATCATCGGTTTTATTCATGACCGCTCCTGTCATTAAGGATCAAAAGGCATTTAAACATTAGTCATAGGCATGATTATGGTAGGCAGTAATAAAATACGCAAGGGCTTTGGCGGCGAAATCGGAAAGTTCGATATGCCGATGCGCAAACAGGTAATCAAATGAAACGGCCGGCCATAAAACCCGTTATGTATGCGACGGAAAAGAAAAGGCCGTCTGAAAAACCTTTTTCAGACGGCCTTCCTATACAGAAGACACACTGCCCGCTTCAACGCATCCGCACGGTGGCACTCAACGGCAGGTGGTCGGACAGGTATTGCCACGGTTCCTCGCTGTGCAGGGTGGCGTTGAGGATATCGAGGTTGCGCGTATAGATGCGGTCCAGGCTCAACACGGGCATACGGGCGGGGAAAGTTTTCGGCAGTGCGCCGTGGCGGTCGAGGAAAACTTCAGTCAGCCCCAAGGTGCTGCCGATATTGAGTGTCGATTTGTGCCGCCAGTCGTTAAAGTCGCCTGCCAGTATCAGCGGGGCTTCCGGCGGAATGTAGGTGGTTACGTATTCGAAAATCGCCACATATTGTTTGACGCGGTCGCGTTCCAAAAGGTTGAGGTGGGCGCAAAGGCAGACGATGGGCATTTCCCAGCCATCGGGTAGGATTTCGCAATGCAGGACACCGCGTTTTTCCAGGCGGTTCACGCTGATATTGACGTTTTGCCGCATCTGTATCGGCAGTCGGCTGAGGATGGCGTTGCCGTGGTGTTTTTGCGGAAAAACGGCGTTTTTGCCGTAGCTCGAGTGATAGGCGAGACGTTCGGCAATGATGTTGTCGTGCGGACGGGTGGGGAAATCGGGCAGTTTCAATTCGCGCAACAGGTTTTGCCCTTGCACTTCCTGTAAAAACAGGATGTCGGGCTTCAAGCTTTCTAATGCCTGCGCCATGTCCGAAATCTGCACTTTGCGGTTCAGCGGCGACATGCCTTTATGGATATTGTAGGTGGCGATGGTAATCGGCTCGGTCATGATGAGTTGCACCTGCTCGAATGGGTTTCCGACATTCGGCTCTGTACCTGGGAGAAAAAGGCCGTCTGAAAACGATGGTTCAATCTTTGAAAACGTTTTTCAGACGGCCTCCTGTTCAATCTACACCTTTAATCATGACCCAGGTCGAGATTTTTTTCTTTATACCGCGTATCGGGAACCAACACGATTTTGTTATCCACTTTGCCGATGGCTTTCACATCTTTGCCCGGATAGTCGAGCTGGTGCAGGAAGTGGCGGATACAGTTCAAACGGGCGCGTTTTTTATCGTCGGAGCGGATAATCGTCCACGGCGCATCGCCGGTGTGGGTGTGGAAGAACATGGCGTTTTTGGCTTCGGTGTAGTCGTCCCAGCGGTCGAGCGACTGAATGTCCACGGGGGAGAGTTTCCAGTGTTTCAGGGGGTCGTCGCGGCGGGAGATGAAGCGGCGCAGTTGTTCTTCGCGGGATACGGAGAACCAGAATTTGAAGAGGTGGATGCCGCTGGCGACGAGCATGCGTTCCAATTCAGGGGTTTGGCGCATGAAGAGCAGGTATTCGTTGGGTTCACAGAAGCCCATCACGCGTTCTACGCCGGCGCGGTTGTACCATGAACGGTCGAAGAATACCATTTCGCCTGCGGTCGGCAGGTTTTGGATGTAGCGTTGGAAATACCATTGACCGCGTTCGGTGGTGGTCGGTTTTTCCAGTGCGACGACGCGCGCGCCGCGCGGATTCAAATGTTCCATAAAGCGTTTGATGGTGCCGCCCTTGCCTGCGGCGTCGCGACCTTCAAACAGGCTGACGATGCGTTGGCCGGAATCTTTGACCCAGCTTTGCACTTTCAGCAATTCGATTTGCAGCTTTTGTTTTTCTTTTTCGTATGCGGCGCGGCGCATACGTTGTTTGTAGGGGTAATTGGCGGGAAGCGGCGCGCTGCCGGAATCTTCGTCCGTACCGCGTCCTTCGTGTTCCAAAACGGCTTTTTCGAAAACTTGCAACTGGTCTTGCTTTTCGCCCAATTCAACGTTTTCGAACGGTTCTAACTGATGATCTGCCATAGGGTCTCCTTATTGATTAAGTTTGAAATGATATGGTGTGGTATGGTTTGATTCTACTCCTTTGCCCCTCAGCGGACTACATAAAATTACACTGCGCCATTTTTTTCGGCTCGGTCTGCTAATTTGTGTAAAAACGGCGTATAATCAGGCTATTTGCACCACAGCCATGCCTTATTTCGCCCTGTTTGACGATGCCGTGAGCGGCCGCGCAAAACTCTATCAAAATCATGTGGAAAGCCGCCTTTTCCATCATAACGAACTGGATTCGCTGGACGATACGCTGCAAAAGGGCTGGCAAAAAGGGCTGCATGCTGTGTTGTTTGCAGACTACGAATTCGGTTTGCCGCTAATGGGGATGGCGTCCGAACGTGGCGGCAATCTTGCCCTGCACTGGTTTGCCGACTGCGCCGACATCGATGCCGAAAGCTGGCTTGCCCAAAATTCAGACGACCTCCCCGCCGGTATTTCCACGCCGCAATCCTCCGTATCCGAAGCCGATTACCTCAACCACATCCGCCAAATCCACGAAGCCATCCGGCGCGGCGACACCTATCAAATCAACTACACCACTCGCCTGCACCTGCAAGCCTACGGCAATCCCGTCAGCCTCTACCGCCGCCTGCGCCAACCCGTCCCCTATGCCGTTTTGTCCCACCTGCCCGATGCGGCAGGGAAATCCGCGTGGACGCTGTGTTTCTCACCCGAACTCTTCCTCAAAATCGGTTCGGACGGCACCATCAGTACCGAACCAATGAAAGGCACCGCGCCGATTTTGGGCGACGGGCAAGACGAACGCCGCGCCGCCGAGTTGCAAGCCGATCCGAAAAACCGTGCCGAAAACGTGATGATTGTCGATTTGCTGCGCAACGACCTCGGCAAAATTGCCCAAACCGGCAAAGTATGCGTGCCCGAGCCGTTTAAAGTATCGCGTTTCGGCAGCGTCTGGCAGATGACCAGCACCATCCAAGCCCAAGCCCTGCCGCACATTAGCGCCGCCGACATCCTCCGCGCCGCCTTCCCCTGCGGCAGCATCACCGGCGCACCCAAACGCATGAGCATGCAGATTATCGAATCGCTCGAAGCCGAACCGCGCGGCCTGTACACCGGCAGCATCGGCTACCTGAAACCCTGCGCGGGCGGGCTGGGGTTTGAAGGCATATTCAACGTCGTTATCCGTACCTTGTTGCTCAAACCCGCTTCAGACCCGATTTCAGACGACCTGGATAGCGGATTAACAAATCAGGACAAGGCGACGAAGCCGCAGACACGGCAAGGCGGGGAAACGCCGTACCGGTTTCAAGTTCATCCACTATATCAAGGCATATACGGCGTCGGTTCCGGCATCGTCATCGACAGCGACCCCGCCGCCGAATATCGTGAATGCGGCTGGAAAGCCCGTTTCCTCAACGAATTGCGCCCCGCCTTCGGCATCTTCGAAACCATGCGCGTGGAAAACAGACAATGCCGCCTGCTCGACCTGCATTTAGGCCGTCTGAAAACCTCCGCCCAAGCCCTCAACCTGCCCCTGCCCGACGACTGCAAAACCCGAATCCAACAATACATCGCCGACTTGCCCGACGGCCTCTTCCGCTTGAAAGCCGAACTCGTTTCAGACGACCTCATCCTCAGCCATGCCGCCACCGCCGAGCTGCCCGTCCCGCAGCGCGTCATCCTCGCACCCCAATCCCTCCCGCGCCGAGACTACCTGCGCCGCTTCAAAACCACCCGCCGCGCCCTCTTCGACCAAGCATGGCAAACCGCCGAAACACAAGGCGCGTTCGACAGCCTGTTTTTCAATTCATACGACCTTCTGCTCGAAGGCGGCAGAAGCAACGTGTTCGTCAAATACCAAGGGCAATGGCTCACCCCGTCTCTGGATTTGGACATCCTCAACGGCGTCATGCGCCAAGCCGTGTTGCAGCAGCCGCAAACCTACTTGGGCGCGGACGCAGTCATCGAAACGCACATCACCCGCGACATGCTGGAACACGCCGAAGAAATCCGCCTCTCCAACGCCTTGAGGGGCGTGTTTGAGGCGGATTTGGTCGTTAAAGAATAAAATTATTTCCTGAAAACGGATAAAGCCGACAGGCGGAGTATTTGTGAAACGGGTTATATATCTGAAACTTGAGTGTTCACAAACATGCGCACGGCCTTACCCTCATAACGCTGGTTCAACCACGCCTGTAAGCGTTCGCGGTCTTTGGCAGGCAAAGACTCCTTAAATTCGAGCGAAACCACGACAATATCGTCATGTTCGCCTGTTTCCGATTTAGTATTTTTGCCGCTTTCAGGCTGCTCGGAAACAGGCTCTGTTTGCGCTTTCTCCCAAACCAAGCCGCGTCCGACAACGATTTTTTCCGCTTCCGGATATTGGGCTTTTAATTCCTTGAGTACCGCTGCATCGTCAGCACCGGCGGTATCGGCAGTTTTGCCCGCAAGCACGGTATCGATATAGGCCTGCTGCTCTTTCAGTTCATTTTGCTGCTGAACCGGATTGTTTCGGCTTGCCAGCAATTCTTCGATTTTGGCACCATCCCCTCCCGCATAAACCACGTTCACCTCCGGCTCTTTTACCCCCGACGCATTAAGGCTTTTTTCCAACAGGGCGATGATTTTCTCGGCATTACCCGTTCCGTTGACAATCAGACCGACTTTATTTTCCTTGTAGTTCAATACCTTACGAAGAACAAAAAAACTTTCCTGCTGCTGCACGGCGGTGATCGCGGCATTGGCTTTTGTGTTGAACAGTTCCTGGCGCACCAGTCCTGATGCCATATAGCCGCTCGGAATCATCACAGCCAACACGACAACAGTAATCATGATACTTTGCAACCGGCGTTTGGATTCCGTTACCAACCCCCTGCGCGGCAGCTTGAGCAGTTTGGAAAACAACAAGGTCGAAAAAGCTATGAACACGCAGTTGATGGCAAAAAGATATGAAGCGCCGAAAAAATATTGCCAGTTGCCATGTGCCAGTCCGTAGCCCGCAGTACACAGGGGCGGCATCAATGCGGTCGCAATCGCCACACCCGGTATGGCATTGCCTCCTTCTTTTCGGGTCAGCGCCACAATGCCCGCACTACCGCCGAAGAAGGCAATCAACACATCCCAAAGGGTCGGCTGAGTACGCGCCAAAAGCTCGCTTTGCGCCTCTTTAAGCGGGGTTAATAGAAAATACAGTGTAGCAGTAACCAAACTGATGGCGACGAATACCATAATATTGCGCACCGCTTGGCGGATCAGCGCAGTATCGCCCACCGCCAAACCGTAACCCATACCGACGATCGGCCCCATCAACGGGGAAATCAACATCGCTCCGATCACTACCGCCGTGCTGTTTACATTTAGACCGATACTCGCCACAGCAATGGCAAACATCAATACCCACATATTCGTTCCGGACACCCGAGTATTGGCACGGATAGTGGCATCGATCTTATCGGGATGAGCTTGGTCATGCGCAAGATTGAACACATCTTGCAACTTGGTCATGGCACCCTTGTCTTCTTGTTCCTGCTTTTCTTGTATTTCCTGATTTTTACTTTCTTCCTGATCTTGCATGTGCGTATCCTAAAATTTTAATATTTTATTTTAAATATCTAATTCATAGAGAATTTTTGAGTAATGAAATAATGCCTTGCCATTACGGCTAAATCTGACAGGCACAATTCTCGCAATATATTAGCATACGTACGCAAATTTCCCCCGCCGGACGGGGAAGGGACAAGTTGCCTTGCGGCAACGAGTAGCGTGGGCTTTGCCCACGAAAGCCACCGTCTGACAACCGCAATCATCCAACAACCAAATCAAACAACAGCCGAATTGGCGTTCATTTTGTGGGTAGAACCCACGCTACGCATTGCTGCCGTATCCGTTTTCAGACGACCTTTTATCTGCTCACTCCTCCTATTTCCACCACCCGCTACTCAGCGAAAAAAATACCGGGTCGTAATATTTCGGCAGTTGTTGCGGGATACCGAGGTTGTTGCGGTAAACGACGCGGTAGCGGTCGGCGTACCAGGCGGGGACGATGATGTATTGGTGGCGGATGGTGCGGTCTAGTGCCCGGGAGGTGGTTTTCAGCTCTTCGCGGTTGGTAAAGCTGCCGAAATGTTTGAGCAGTTTTTCGACTTCGGGGCGGCACACGCCGGCGAGGTTTCGGCTGCCGGGGATTTTGGCGGCTTCGCAGCCGAAATAATCGTATTGTTCGTTGCCGGGGCTTTCGCTGTTGGCATAGGCGGTAATGGTCATGTCGAAGTCGAAATCGTTGAGCCGCCTTTGGTATAAGGCTGGGTCGGTAACGCGGATGTTCATGGTTACGCCGATTTTGGCGAGGTCGCGTTGCCATTTGGCGGTAATGCGTTCGTAGGTTTTGGAGGCGGTCAGGAACTCGAAGGTCAGGGGTTTGCCTTGGCTGTCGGTCAGTTTGCCGTTTTTATAGCGGTAGCCTGCTTTTTCCAAGAGTGCGCGGGCTTTGAGCAGGTTGGGGCGTATGCCTGTTTTCGGGTCGGTTTGGGGCGGCTCGGGGACGGGTTGGTTCAGGACGGAGGGATCGAGGGTGTTGCCGAGGGACTGGAGCAGTTTCAGTTCCGCGCCTTGCGGTTTGCCTGTCGCCGCCATCTCGCTGTTGGTGAAGAAGCTGTTGCTGCGGCGGTATGCGCCGTAGAAAATGCGCGCGTTGATGCTTTCAAAGTCGAAACTCTCGACCATCGCCTGCCGCACGAGGATGTTGTTGAACGGGGCGCGGCGCAGGTTCATGACGAAGCCCTGCATGCCGGCATCGCTTTTCTGTATCCATTCGTGTTTGCCCATGCCGCGTTTGGCGAGCATTTCGTCGGAATAGCCCCGCGCCCAGTTTCGGGCGACATTTTCGTAAACGAAGTCGTATTGTCCGGCTTTGAGGCCTTCGAGGCGGACGCTGTTGTCTTTGAAATATTTGAAGCGGACGGTGTCGAAGTTATATCTGCCTTTGCGGGTCGGCAGGTTTTGCGCCCAGTAGTTTTTGTCGCGCGCGTATTCGCTCATGCGCCCGATGTCTGCTTTGACGAAACGGTAGGGGCCGGAGCCGATGGGCATTTTGTTCGCGCCTTTTTCCAGCCCTTCGGGGTAGCTTTTATGAGAAAACACAGGCAGTTGCCCTAATGCCATGTGTAATTCGGCATTGCGCTGTTTGAAGCGGAAAACGACTGTCCTGTCGTCGGGCGTTTCGACTTTGGCAACGTCGCTCCAGTATATGCGGTAGAAGGGGTTGGCGGCTTTGTCTTGGGTAAGCAGGCGGAAGGAGGTGGCTACGTCTTTGGCAAGGACGGGATCGCCGTTGTGGAATTTGGCTTTCGGGTTGAGCCTGAATGTTGCCGACAGTCCGTCTTCGGCAAGTGAAAAGTCTTCCGCCAGCAGTCCGTACATGGAGAAAGGTTCGTCCCAACTGTTGTCCGTAAGCATGTCCACGGTCAGATTGAGGACGCCGGCTTCTTTGTCGCCTTTGAGGGTAAACGGGTTGAACGTATCGAAGCCGCCCTGTATCGGTAGGGAAAACACGCCGCCTTTGGGCGCGTCGGGATTGACGTATTCGTAGGCGCGAAAGTCGGCGGGATATTTCGGCTCCTGCCCCAAACCTAAACCGTATGCGGCAAAAGCGGTGGCAGTGGAGAAGGAAAACAGGAGGAGGACGAGGGTTTTCATAGGGTTCCAAACCGAACAGGACGATGAAGCCCGATTATAGCAAAAGGTCGTCTGAAAACTGCTTTCAGACGACCTTTTATCCGTTTCAAAACATAATCAAGAAGGCTGCTGCCGTTTTTTCGCCTGAGCATCAAACTCTGCCAGCGTCATGTTCAAAGTCTGCAAACACGGCGTCATCACCGCATCGACAGCTTGGTTCACATGATCCCTTTCCACAGGCGACGGGCGGTAAACGAAGAGCTTGAAGAGCTCGCTCAACTCAATCGAATCCGCCCCCGTTTTCAACACCCAACCCTGACGGCCGTTGTAGATATAGCCGTGTCGCGCCAGCTTTTCCAGAAGCTCGCCCAATTCATCGTAGCCCATATTGATATGTCGTCTGAACTCCTGAACAGGCAAAGCTTTGCCCTCTTTTTGCGCCGCATCCAAAAGCAGCAGGATTTTCAACACATCATCAAACCGCCCGCGCGAATCGAATCCCCTGCGGAACGCGTCGCCCTGCCAATAAGACAGCGACGAAGTCAGCACCGCGCCGCCCAACACCAGCGTCCACAGCAAATTCAGCCACAACAGGAAAAACGGCACGGCGGCAAATGCGCCGTAAATCGAGCGGTAGCCGTCGAAATTGCCCATATACCAAGCAAACAGGAAACGCGCCGTCTCCAAGCAAAACGCCGTGACCAAAGCCCCTATGAACGCATGTCGCGCAGGCACAAAGCGGTTGGGTACGAAACGATACAGGCCCCATAACAAAAGCGTTGCAAAAAACAGCGTCCCCGCCGTCCGCAACACCCCCATCCATTGGGACGAAGCCAGCGCAGATTTCTGCACCGACCCGACCATAAAAGAAATCCCCACGCCCAAAGACAGCGGCCCAAACGTCAGCAACGCCCAATACACCAAAAACTGCATCATCCAAGGCCGCTGCGAATTAACCCGCCAAATCCGGTTGAACGCATTATCAATCGTCCGAATAAGCATCAGCGACGTAACCACCAGCATCACACTGCCAATCGCCGTCAACTTCCCCGCCTGATTGCGGAACGCATTGATATAATCAAACACCATGTCCGCACCCTGCGGCACAATAGTCTGATTGACGAACGAAACAAAAGAATCCGACCAGCGGTCGAACACAGGAAAAATCGAAGCGACCGCCACCATCACCGTCAATACCGGCACCAAAGCCAAAAGCGTCGTAAACGTCATACTCGCCGCAGCCTGCGGCACACGCTCCTCATCGAAACGCCGGACCACAAACCACGCAAACGCAAACGCCTTACTGTCCGACAAACCTTGCCACCATTTCAAAAACGGCATAATCTTTCCCGAAAAAATAACGAATTAAAAATAAAAAACAGAAACGACCACGTCGTCTGAAAACACAGCCTCAGCGAAATTAACACCTATTTCCCACCAACCCCATTGTAACGGAATACCCAAATGAACCCAAATCCCCTCAAAATCCTCGTCCTCTACTACTCCCAAAACGGCAGCACCCTCAACCTCGCCCGCCAAATCGCACGCGGCATCGAAAGCGTCGCAGGCTGCGAAGCCGTATTGCGCACCGTCCCCAAAGTTTCCACCGTCTGCGAAGCCGTCGAAAAAGACATCCCCGACAGCGGCGCCCCCTACGCCACCGCCGAAGACCTCAAAACCTGCGCCGCCCTCGCCCTAGGCAGCCCCACCCGCTTCGGCAACATGGCGGCCGCCATGAAATACTTCATCGACGGCACCATCCCCCTGTGGCTCGGCGCAGAACTCGCCGGCAAACCCGCCACCGTCTTCACCAGCACCTCCTCCCAACACGGCGGACAAGAAACCACCCTCCTCACCATGATGCTCCCCCTCCTACACCACGGCATGATCATCAGCGGCATCCCCTACACCGAATCCGCCCTCGGCAACACCCAAAGCGGCGGCACCCCCTACGGCGCATCCCACGTCGCCGGACACGACAGCAAACCCGTCCTGACCGCCGAAGAAAACGACATCGCCTTCGCACAAGGCAAACGGCTGGCAGAACTTGCCGTCAAGTTGGCTTAAAGCGGGCAGTTTAGAAATCCAATCTGCCAAAAGCTAAAAAGGTCGTCTGAAAACCTGATTTCCAAGTTTTCAGACGACCTTTTACCAACATCTGCCCGTCAAGCCGAAAAAGCCTTATATGCCATCGAAGCAATAATCAGCAAAACCGTTACGACCAAAACCTTACGGATGATTTCCCCGTCTGAATTAATAGCATGGAGGCTGCCGAAATGGTTGCCCAACAAATTCGCCAAAATCATCGGGATTCCGATTAGGAACGCCATTTTCCCCGCTATCAAGAAAGCGACGAATGCCCCGATATTGGAAGCAAAATTGAAAATCTTGGAAGTAGCCGAAGCCTGCAACAACGACAATTTGTTAATGACAAACAAAGCGATGATGAAAATGCTACCCGTGCCCGGTCCGAAAAAACCGTCATAAAAACCAACAATCAGACAAGTTAAAAAGACAGCGACGGCAGATTTTTTTATCTCGCCGCGTTCATCGTCTTTTTTCAGCAAAACGCCTTTGAACAAAGTTGCCAGCAAGCCTATGGGTAAAAACGCAAGAATGATGTAATTGATGGTTTCCACAGGCAGAATCAGGATGACTTTCGCACCGACAAACGCCCCGATTAAAGCCGCAACGATGCCGACCGGCACAATGCGCCATACAATCGAACTGCTTTTCATAAAATTTTTAATCGCAGCCACCGTACCGATGGTACTCACCAGTTTTTCCTGTGCCAACGCGACCTGCGGCGGCAATCCGACCATCAAAAACGCAGGAATCAAAATCAGCCCGGCTCCTCCCGCAATAGCATCGACGTAGCCCGCAATCAGAGACGCGGCAACCAATAGGAAAAGACCGAGATAAAAATAATCGGCAATAATGCTGCCGGGAATAAATAATTGTTCCATGGATTTGTTTCCTCTTAATTAGATTTAAATTTTTGTATTCAGCAGCACGCAGAACCGTTTAAAACTTCAAATAAAGTGTCAGTACATTAATTACCACCATAAAATTTGTCAACACTATTTATTTTTGTAAAAATAAACCAAAAATCAGTTAACCGCTTCAATTAGTTTCTTCTGCCAAAAGGTCGTCTGAAAACCTTAATCGATTCCAAAATAAAAACCCGCTTCAAAAAGCGGGTTTCCTGTATCCGGTCAGGGCAGACCGTCTGTCCGTATTGTCCGAAATTTCGTTACTGTTTTTCTATTTTCCGGCGGGCAATTTCCGCTTTTTTACGGCTTGCCGCCAGTTGTTCGCGCATTTCGTTCAAGATTTGCTTGGAAGATTTCGGTTTTTCCCAGTTATCCGGTTCTGTATTTTGTCGTTGCGCCAATTGCTTTTGATGCTCTTGATAAAGCGTATTCGATTCTTCGGAGACTTTGCGGGCAATGTTCGGCAGCTCTTTTTCAACCAAAGCCTCGGCGCGTTGTTGAGCAAGATGGCGTTCTTTGCGGCTTTGGGCGCAATATTGCTTACTGTCTTGCTCAGGGGAATAGCCGTAATGAGGCAGCGGTTTCCCCGCTTTTTTCATTGCCATGCTGTAATTGACGCATTGCAAGGCTTGCGGATCGACAGCCATGTACAAAGAGTATAAATGCCCGGCATAGTCTTTGATGTCCTCATTGCCGCCGCATACATTCGCCGTAGCCTCAATCAGCGCCGCATCTTGCAGCATTTGCCGGCAATGTTCGACCTGCCCCGCATTCAAACTGACGGCCGGCTCTTGCGCGGCGGCTGAAAAAGATAAAATCAAAGCAAGTAAGCCTAAAGCAGATTGTTTCATGGTTTTTCCTTTTAAACCGGAATGATATTTTCAAATAAAGCATGAATGTCGGAACGCAGTACATTCATGCCCGAAGTTTTCAGACGACCCCGTCCATCCTTATCTGCCATCCTTCTGACGGATAAAGGCATCGGCTTTGGCGCGGCGTTCGGTTTCTTCGGCAACGGTTTTACGCAGCAATTCATCAACGGGAATACCTCGGCGCGGCGCTTCTTCTTCCGCATACTGTTTTATCTTACTGTCCATATACGCCTCTACCTGACGGCGCAAACGGTCGCGTTCTTCGCGGCTTTCCGCGCAAAGGCGCTTCAACTCCTTATCTTCGAGATGGTGAAAGCTTTGTTTTTTGAATTCCTCCTCCAGTTTCGGATATTGTCGGCACTGATCGACTTTCGGATGGTTAAACAACAAAACCATAGACAAAAGGTCGAAATATTCGGCGGTCTCTTTATTGTCCCGATAACAAAGCGAACCGTTCGCCAAAGTATTGGTGTCTTTAAACAATTGCCCGCACTCGGCGGCAAGCTTTTTATTTGCCGCAGCATCGGATGACGCACCGGTTTGGTTTTGCGCGGCGGCAGAAGCGGTCAAACCGGCGAGCAGCAAAGAAAATACAAAGGCTTTTTTCATATGGGTACTTTCAAAAAACAGATGGGAAAATCATGAATAGTTTATATACAAGGGTCGTCTGAAAACTTTCAGACGACCTTTTGCCTGTCAATATTTAGGCATCGCGCAGCCTTCGGGAGTAGTGATTTTGCATTGTACCGCCCCTGAAGCCTGACACTTTCTTAATGCTGTTGGCTCAGCCTGTCCGGGAGTCTCTATTCCATAGAAAGTCTTCACCTTTTTGCCCGATTTCCCTTGGGCAACAGCGATACAGCCGTTTCTCACCCAGGCACCCACTACACACGGCGCATTGCGTCCGCCCTGTTCGCAGGATTTGATGGCTTCTCTTTCCGCTGCCTCACGCGAATCCATATTGATTGAACCAGCCGAAATACCCGTTTTAATGTTAACCGCCCATGCGCCGTATTTGGACGGGACGTTGATGTTAACTATTTCCGTAGGCTGCTGCCGAGACTGGCGGGGAGATGCGCAATTGGAATTGTAGCCGTATGCACACAATGCCGAATTATTCTGCAATGCGCCTTTGGTTGCATCATAGGTTGGGTCGGCGGCATAAGTATTAAAACTCGCCAGCCCCAATAAGATAAAAAGCAGTTTTTTCATTGGTCTTATTCCTTTGTTTGGTCGTAATCTCTCTTTGCTTGCTTAAAGCAAGAACCTGATGCCGAGGTCGTCTGAAAAAAGGTTTCAGACGACCTTTTGCCTGTCAATATTGCGGCATCGAGCAGCCTTCGGGCGTGGTAATTTCGCATTGCGGAAGCCCTGAAGCCCGACATTTTCGTAGCGCCTCCGCTTCAGCAAGACCAGGTCCTTCTATTCCAGGGAAAGTTCTCCATCGTTTGCCTTCTTTTCCTTGGGCAACAGCGATACAACCGTTTCTGACCCAAGCCTCTACTTTACACGGCGCATTACGCCCACCTTGTTCACAGGACTTTATTGCTTCTTTTTCTGCAACGGCACGGGAAGAGGCATTGATAACATCTGCCGAAATACCCGTTTTAAGGTTAACCGCCCATGCGCCATATTTGGATGGGACGTTGATGTTGACGACTTTAGGACTGTTTTGAACAGAACCGCCGTTAGAAGATTGTGGCGTACCGACATTGTATAAAATCTGTCGTCCCGAACTGTCGATAATGCGGCAAGTTCCCGTGGCGGGCTGGTACTCTCCACCGCAACTGTTGGCATGGACATTAAAACTTGCCAGCCCCAATAAGATAAAAAGCAGTTTTTTCATCAGTCTTATTCCTTTGTTTGGTCGTAATCTCTTTTTGCTTTCTTAAAGCAAGAACCTGATACCGAGGTCGTCTGAAAACTTTCAGACGACCTTTTGCCTGTCAATATTGCGGCATCGAACAGCCTTCAGGGGCAAAAATGGTGCATTGCGAATAACCGGAAGCCTGACATTTCCTTAGCGCCTCCTCCTCTGCAAGACCAGGTTTTTTTATTCCAGTAAAGGCTTTCCATTTATTCCCTAATTTACCTTGTGCAACGGCAATACAACCATTCCTGACAGAAGCTCCTATTTTGCAAGGTGCATTGCGACCGCCTTTTTCACAGGTTTTAATCGCTTCTTTTTCCGCAGCCTCACGCGAATCCATGTTGAGGGCGCCGCCTGCAATACCCGTTTTAAGGTTAACCGCCCATGCGCCGTATTTGGACGGGACATTGATGTTGATAACTTTAGTATTGTTTTGGACGTTGGAGGATTGGGGCGGAGCCATATTATATTGAACCAATTCCCCGTTATTCCCCTGAAAGCGGCAAATACCGCTGACGGGGTCAAATTGCCCGGGGCAGCCGTTGGCATAGACATTCAAACTTGCCAGCCCCAAAAAGATAAAAAGCAGTTTTTTCATCAGTTTTTCCTTGGTTTTAAGATACAAAAAAAGCTGTCCGAACATCTTGCATGATGGTTTCAGACAGCTTTTTTTCAGCGTTTTAGCCTACTTTGTCGCCCGGCTGCGCGCCGGCATCGACATCGAGCAGCTTCAGTTTGCCCTCGGCGGTGGCGGCGGAGAGGATCATGCCTTCGGATACGCCGAATTTTGCCATTTTGCGCGGGGCGAAGTTGGCGA
>ERZ1023282.743-NODE-743-length-14905-cov-4.067542_pt1 | contig 14905 bp, 10 predicted proteins | sample MGYA00521262_ERZ1023282 | MGnify/ENA primary metagenome ERZ1023282 (study PRJEB32759, sample SAMN07749867) | skin metagenome | biome: transportation; feature: city; material: polyester macromolecule | host: Homo sapiens | place: Hong Kong:KT line | collected... | reverse complement strand
GAACAAGCACAAAAAATCCTCGCTGACCGCTACACCGGCGCGCTTGGCATGGGAACGGTCCTGCTGACACTACTGACTCAAGTAGCCGCCATACATGCTCTGCTTACCACCTCGGCGCTCCTTACTGTCGCCGCGCTGCCCGCCATTGGACGCTGCGCCGCTATGATCACGTGCGCGCGAGGGTTCATCGCCTTCTCCCCCACCGGTTTTGGCGCTTTGGTCATCGGCACGATCCGCTGGTGGTGGATTGGCGTGTGGGCGTTGATGCTGGCAGCTGCGCTGTACTACGAGGTGTGGATACTCGGCATTACCGCTCTGGTGGGAACGCTTCTGTTCAACCTGCTCGTCGCGACGCATTTTCGGCGGCGTTTCGGCGGACTTAATGGTGACTGCATCGGTGCCAGCATTGAACTTTGCACCGCCTTCTCTGCGGCATTAGTTGCCGTGTTGCTGTAAAGAACACGGCTTGTCCTAGGCCAGCAACCACCTACACCAGCGTGTGCATCCACCCATGAGTGTCATCAATGGTGCCGCGCTGGATTCCGGTAAGGGTTTCGCGAAGCTGCATGGTGATCTCGCCGGACACGCCACCACCAATAGTGAAATCGCCGTGGTTGGATTTCACCTCGCCAACGGGAGTGATCACGGCGGCGGTGCCGCAGGCGAAGGTTTCGCTCATGGCACCGGAAAGGGCGTCGTCACGCCAGGATTCGGTGCTCACAAGCTCCTCGGAAACGGCATACCCCAGGTCTTGGGCGACTTGAAGGAGGGATGCGCGGGTGACCCCAGGAAGCAGTGAGCCAGACAGGCGTGGGGTGACCACCCGGGCGTCGTTACCCGTACCGTACACGAAGAAGAGGTTCATGCCGCCCATTTCTTCCACGTAGGTTCGTTCGATGGCATCGAGCCAGACCACCTGGTCGCAGCCTTTTTCGGCGGCTTGTGCCTGTGCGACGAGGGAGGCGGCGTAGTTGCCCGCGAATTTGGCAGCACCAGTACCACCGGGGCAGGCGCGGACGTAGTCTTCGGAGAGCCAGACGGAGACGGGGTTGATTCCGCCTTTGAAGTAGGCACCTGCGGGCGAAGCGACGAGCATGAAGGTGTAGGAGTCGGCGGGCCGGACGCCGAGGTTAGGTTCGGTGGCGATCATGAAGGGGCGCAGGTAGAGGGAATCTTCTCCACCGGCTGCGGGCACCCAGTCTTGGTCGATGTCCACAAGCATGCGGAGTGATTCGATGAACAGTTCCGTGGGGAGTTTCGGCATGGCCATGCGCTCAGCGGAGCGCTGCATGCGTTCGGCGTTGGCTTCTGGACGGAAGGTTTTGATGCTCCCGTCGGGCTGCCGGTAGGCTTTCAGCCCCTCGAAGATCGCTTGCCCGTAGTGCAGGACGGAGGCGACAGGGTCAAGGGAGATGGGGGCGTAAGGGACGACAGCGGCGTTGTGCCAGCCTTTGTCTTCAGTCCAGTCGATAGTGACCATGTGGTCGGTGCGGTAGTGCCCGAATCCGGGGTTTGCCAGAATCTCGGCGAGGCGTTCCGGCGAGGTGGGGTTGCTGGTGCGTTCTACGTTAAAAACCAAATCTGTCATGTACATCAAGGTACACCCAGCGGTGTTGTGTGGTCGGGTGGGTCGCTACTGTTGAGGTGACTATTCCTTGATTGTTTGTGTGGAGGTTAGCCCTACATGTCTTCTGAATTCTCGTTGCCTCACCGCGGTGTTGTACCTGAGTTGTCGTTGTCTGCGGAGATGCCGCAGGATGCGGAGGCGCTGGTTGTCCCCGTATTTCAGGGCGAGGACGGTCTTGATCTTCCCGAGTCGGAGTTTTTCGATGGCGCGACAGTGCGGGCTGCCCTGGACATGCTTGGTGCTACTGGTGCCGCCGAGGAGGTAACCAAGGTTCCCGCTAGTACCGGCCCGATTGTCGCAGTGGGTGTAGGCAAACGTGACGATATGGACGCAGAGAAGCTTCGCCGAGCCGCCGGTGTTGCCGCACGCTCGCTCACGGGTTTGAAGGTTGTGGCTACAACGCTGGGGGAACTCGGCTTGGCCGCTGCCGTGGAGGGCATCGCTCTCGGCGCATACACCTACCGTGGGCTGAAAACCGCCGATGTTCCTGAGGATCAGCAGCCGGTGCAGAAGGTGGTGTTCCTCGGCAAGGACCAGGCGCTTTTCGACGCCGCCGTCATCACCGCTGAGGCCGTTGCCTTTGCTCGCGACCTGGTGAACGCGCCGTCGTCACACCTGTTCCCCGAGTCCTACGCCGCCATCGCAACATCAGCTGCTGAGGACAATGGCCTCACCGTGGAGGTGCTTGACGACGCCGCGCTGGCCGAGCAGGGCTTCGGCGGCATTGTAGCAGTGGGTCAGGGTTCCACACGCGGCCCGCGCCTTGTGCGCATCAGCTACGCCCCTGAGCAACTGGACGATGCACCTACCGTTGCACTCGTGGGCAAGGGCGTCACCTTTGACACGGGTGGCGTGTCCATCAAACCAGCGGCCAACATGGACCAGATGATTTCCGATATGGGCGGTTCCGCGGCCGTCCTTGCTACCATCATTGCCGCGGCTCGATTGAAGCTCAATGTCAAGGTGACCGCCACCATCCCCATGGCAGAGAACATGCCCGGCGGCAACTCCTACCGCCCGGGCGATGTAATCACACATTACGGCGGCACAACCTCCGAAATCCTGAACACGGACGCAGAAGGCCGCCTCATCCTTGCCGATGCCATCGCACGGGCAAGTGAGGATAACCCCGACTACCTCATCGAAACCGCCACCCTCACTGGTGCACAAATGGTGGCGTTAGGGCTGCGCACGGCCGGTGTGATGGGTTCCGATGCCTTCCGCGACCGTGTTGCAGAAACCGGCCGGAGCGTCGGTGAACAGGCGTGGGCCATGCCTATTCCCGAAGAAATGTCCACCGCTATGTCCTCCCCCGTCGCCGACCTGCGCAACGCGGATCCATCCCGGTGGGGTGGCATGCTGTCGGCTGGGTACTACCTGGGGAACTTCGTTGGTGAGGGCATCGAGTGGGTACACATCGACATCGCTGGGCCGTCCTTTAACACGGGTGGTGCCCACGGCTACACACCCGCGCGAGCCACCGGCGCACCCGTGCGTACACTGATCGCCGTGCTGGAAGGTATCGCAGGAGAGTAGACTCCGTGTTTATGGTTGTTCGCCGCGCTCAAATCGGGCGCGGCGTTCTGCTTGTTCTTGGCGTTTACGGATGATGCGGTCTCGTTCCAATTTTTCGCGCATGCGTTGTGGGTATCCGGTCTCTTCAACGTCGTAGACGGGTACCCCCACTTCACGGGTAACAGCATCGATCCCCTTGGGGCCACCGATCGGGCGTCGAATAAAGTCCCCATGTTCATCAACTAGGACGACACTCATCTCGTTGATCAACGTCTCAGGCTCCACGAAAGCCTCAACAAAAGCACGTCCGCGAACCCAGTTCTGCAGGTCAGCGCAGTCTGCCTGGCGGATGGTGTCTCCAGGTGCGCGCGGCGGACGAATGCCCGGTTTCGACTTCCTACGACCAAATAAGTTGAACACAATCCACTATTGTAGGGGGAGTCCTGTTCGCCAAAGGCACCTCAAGGTCACATAAGCCGAAGCGAACCGGTAGTCTCAGAGTATTAACACTGTTATACCTACACGACTTAATCAAGGAGTCTGAACACAATGGCGTTCTCTGTAGAGATGCCCGAACTGGGCGAATCCGTCACCGAGGGCACAATCACCCGTTGGCTAAAGCAAGTCGGCGACACGGTAGAAGTTGACGAACCGCTACTTGAGGTCTCCACAGATAAAGTCGATACGGAAATCCCCTCTCCAGCGGCGGGTGTCCTGCTCAAAGTCCTGCATGATGAAGACGACACCGTTGATGTTGGTGCCGTCATCGCAGAAATCGGTGATGCAAGCGAAGCCTCAGCCCCGGCAGCACCAGCGGCTGAACAAAAAGTTGAGGTTGCGGCCAAGGTAGAGGCTTCTGCATCTGTTGCTGCAAGTGCCTCCAGCGCAAGCTCATCCAGCGCCGGCGCGGCTACTGATGTGGTCATGCCCGAACTCGGCGAATCCGTCACCGAAGGCACCATCACCCGCTGGCTCAAACAGGTCGGCGACACCGTCGAGGTGGACGAAGCCCTCCTAGAAGTCTCCACCGACAAAGTCGACACTGAGGTCCCCTCCCCCGTGGCAGGCACCATCGTCGAAATCCTGCACGATGAAGACGACACCGTTGACGTCGGAGCCGTCATCGTCCGCATCGGCGACCCCAACGCAGCACCCGCAACACCCGAACCCGCTGCGCCGACACCCGCACCAGCAGCTCCAGCAGCTCCAGCAGCCGAGGAAAAGGTTGAGGTTGCTCCCAAGGTAGAAGCACCGAAGTCCGTTGCTACTCCTCCAGCAGCGCAAGCTAAGGTAAACAGCAATGATGACGTGCCATACGTGACACCGCTGGTCCGCAAGCTCGCCGACAAGCACGGCGTTGATTTGCGTACCGTCACCGGCACAGGTGTTGGCGGGCGTATCCGCAAGCAGGATGTTCTGGCAGCCGCAGGCCAGGGTGCCGCTGAATCGGCACCAGCCGCAGCCGAGGCACCTGCAGCAGCTCCCGCAACCGCTGCTTCTGCCGTGTCCACCAAGCGCGTTGACCCGGCCAAGGCAGCCCTGCGCGGCACCACGCAGCGCGTGAACCGCATCCGCGAGATCACCGCAAAGAAGACGCTGGAATCCCTGCACACCGCAGCCCAGCTGACTCAGCTGCATGAAGTGGACATGACTAATGTTGCTGAGCTGCGCAAGGCCAACAAGGCAGCCTTCCAGGCCAAGTATGGCGTGAACCTCACCTACCTGCCGTTCTTCGCCAAGGCCGCCATTGAGGCGCTGGTGTCTCACCCAAACGTGAACGCCTCCTACAACGCCGAGAAGAAGGAAATGACCTACCACTCGCAGGTCAACCTCGGCATTGCCGTGGATACCCCCGCTGGTCTGCTTTCCCCGGTCATCCACAATGCCCAGGACATGACCCTGCCGGAGCTGGCTCAGGCCATCACGGACATCGCTGACCGTGCACGCAACAACAAGTTGAAGCCAGCTGACCTCAGCGGCGGCACGTTCACCATCACCAACATTGGTTCCGAAGGCGCCCTGAGCGACACCCCGATTCTGGTTCCGCCGCAGGCCGCCATCATGGGTACCGGCGCTATTGTGAAGCGCCCAGTTGTGATCTCGGAGCATGGTGTTGATGCCATCGCCGTACGCCAGATGGTGTACCTGCCGCTGACCTACGATCACCAGATCGTTGATGGCGCGGACGCTGGCCGGTTCCTGACCACCATTCGGGATCGCCTTGAGACCGCCAACTTCGAAGGTGACTTGGGTCTGTAATACAGCAGCTCTGTAGCCATCCACACTATCCCCCGTTCCATGCGGAATTGGGGGATAGTTTTGTTGTATAGCCACCAGCACCATTCGCCAGGTATAATATTGCGCTGATAATTTTCTGTTTCTTTCCTGTAAATTGGACTATCTAATCTGTTAGATTGGTAACAACAACTGTCATCACACCTGCAAGGATTCTGTATGCCTCATTCTCAGCACACCACTGCATCGTCCCTGGAAGGGGACCTCGTGTGGTGTCGGCAGATGCAGGTTTCCCAAGACGAGTTTCGCAGTTTCACCACCCACCTCAGCGCGGCAGCTGACAAGGTAAAAGAAGCAAGTTCCCATATAGACAACGAACTCGCCGTCATTGATTGGTGCATCACGCAGAATATCGACCGGGCTCACACCCTGATTTCGCAGATAAGCTCCTATGCTGCCGAGCGATTCGATATTGGCGGCACGGCGTCATTTATCGCACCGGATTTTGGGGCGACACCACAGGCGTGGTTGCAAAAAATCTGCTATTGGCTGGACAACGGCGCCTATGAGGATATTTCTCAAGAACTTTCTCGCCTGCCTGTAGAAGAGTTCGCCCAGTGGGAGCTTCGCGCTGTCAGTGTTTTAGAAGAAGTCGGCACATGCACCATCCCGATTTTCGGATCAGCCAGGAGAACGCTAGTTACCCACATTCAGACGCGAGTGTACGAAGCACTCATCTCTGGCTGCGCGCAACTGGCCAGGCTTTATTATGCACGGGTCAATGAACCTCATCTACATATCGCCAGCTGGCATCAACGCATGGACCATGAACTGCGCTCGACGCTTCTGGAACGCCAAAGCCAGGTGCCCGAGTGCGATCCGTCGGGACACGCTGATGCCCACGCCAAGAACGCACCGCATTATCACCCCATTGCGTCTGTCGGTTCCCTGACGCTCAGCACCATCAGCGGACAGCGCACCGGATTGCATGGCGAACCTGACCATCAGTGGAACCTCACTTTTAACGCAACGGAACCACGTGTGTGCAACTGGGGATTGTTCCTAAACTTTGACCACACCGGTGGTTTTGCTACCACAGACGTGGAGACGGTGCAGTTTGCTGTGCTTGACTTGTTGCATCGCATACCTGCTGGCCGGGTGATCGTTGACGCATTTGACCCAGAACAGCTGGGGGATTCTCTGTCGTTTCTCTTCGGATTGGGTCCTGAGGGCGAGCGTATTTATGGCGACACGGTGCGAACAAACACCAAGCACCTGGAGCAATTGCTGACACAGGTAGAACAGCACATCGCTGTGGTGACTCAGCGGTGTCTGCAGGGACAGCATCACACCATCACGGAGTACAACAAAGCAGCTCCTGAAGCCGCTGAGCCGTACCGGCTGTTGTTGCTTTTCGATTTTCCAAGCGGACTCAACGAGGAACTAACGCGACGCGTGTCCCGCATTGCAGCGGTCGGGCGCCGCGCGGGGGTGTTCGTCATCGTGGTCTCAGCACAACGGCCTGAACTGCTTGAAACGTTGCCGTGGCTTCCCCGCAACGGCACGCCGGTGTATTCCGCGCCAGAAGGTGAGCTACCTCCACACACGATGGACTCGATGGGCCTGGAACATGATGTGCTGTTGGAGTGGACGTTCCGACCTGGCACCGCTCCCACTGGCCAGCAGCTTGAGGTATTGCTTCGTGGCATCCGCACGCAGCTACAAGACTCCCCACCTGCCGACCATGCTCCCGTGTCGCTTGCGGATATCGACGCCGCGCGCCTCGTCACTGCTGATACGCATCATCAGGTTGCTCTCCCTGTGGGCACGGCAGTGCAGACAGGAGTGCCCCTCTTTGCCGAGGCAACCCGCAGCATCGCTGCTAACATCGTGGTGGCGGGCGTCGATAATCTGCATACCTTGACTGCGATGCTCACCAGCCTGGTACTGAACAAGGTGGACACGCATCTGATTAACTTCATCTCGGCTAATGCGCAGTGGGAGCAACTTCTTGAGCCTTTAGAGGAACATGGACTAACGGTACAACGTGCCATCACGCTGGATTCCACCGTAGAGTCGTTTCTGAAGGAAGCCCGTGCTCGTGCGGTGGAGGGACGTGATGCCGCACCGCAGTTCCTAGTCCTGGCGGGGGTACATCGGGCGAAGCGACTTGATCCAGCAAACCGTGCGACGACTGTATCTGACATGTTGCATGAATTGCTGGCCATTGGGCCTGCCGTGGGCGTTCATACAATCATGACTGCCGACGGGCTAGCTTCCGCCCAAAGCCGCGTGCAGGAATGTGATTGGCATGAGTTCGGGTTACAGGTGCTTGAAGCATCACGTACGAACGACAACCAGCTCCTTTTTGAGGATCACATTCATGCCTTCACCCAGCAAGTTCACGGGTTTGCACCCAGCGAACCCGCCGATATAGAGCGCCTGATCAACACCGTGATGATCCACTCCGGGAGGAAATAACAATGAACTCACCACGCACAGTTCACGATGCGGCACGAACGGAAGGGCTGATCAAATGGGTGACCGCCATTGCGATTGTCATTGGAGTGGTCGGGGCGTTCATCGTGTGGCTGAACAACCTGGAGTATCACCCAGCGTCTTCCCCGGCAGGGCAGGCAGAAACCACGTCCAAGGCAGAAACATCGGAAGCAACCACAACTGCCTCTCAATCGGCCGCTACCGCGTCTGACTCCACAAAGGTGTCCCCCGTTCCCGCTAGTACGCAGAAGGCACAGTTGGTGGACACACCGTCGGAGAACATTTCCTGCGAGCTTCATGACACGTACGTCGGGTGTTCTATTCGCGACCGTTCCTACAGCTCCCACGGATTAGAGGACTGTAACTCTGAGCTTTATTCGATCGCCTTGTATGACAGTTCATCGTCGCCAAGCACTGTGTGCGGCGAACGCTACCTGGGCAGCCCCGGAGATCACGTGCAGCGGCTTGATTACGGGGACCAAGCACAGTGGGGCGATTTTGCCTGCAAGGCCCAACCAACAGGTATGACCTGTTGGCAGCAAAGCACGGGCAAGGGGTTTGTGCTGAACAAGGCCGCGCATAACTCACTGTAGGATGCGCGTAAAATTATTTGCATGACTGCACCCCGTGCCCCTTTTACCGCCCCTGATCAGCCAATTCGTGATATCTCCACTCCCCTAGAGGTCTATAACCTGGGCACGGTGGATTATGTGGAGATGTGGGATCGGCAGGCGGAGTTGGCTGCGCAGCGCGCGGACGGTCTTATCAACGATCAACTACTGTTCCTTGAACACCCCAACACCTACACGGCTGGCAAACGAACGCAACCCGAGGATCGCCCCACCAACGGCCTGCCGGTGGTGGATGTAGATCGCGGTGGCCGGATCACCTGGCACGGCCCCGGACAACTGGTGTGCTATCCAATCATCAAGCTCGCTGAGCCGGTGGACGTGGTGGATTATGTGCGCCGCGTGGAGGAAGCCATCATCCAGGTGGTACGTGACCTGGGGCTTCAAGATGCGGGGCGTGTCGACGGCCGCTCGGGCGTCTGGATTCCAGGCAATGACACCCGCCCAGAACGCAAGGTCGGTGCCCTGGGCATTCGAGTAACCCGAGGCGTTACCATGCACGGCCTAGCCTTGAACTGCAATAACACGCTGGAGTTTTACCAGCATATTGTGCCCTGCGGCATCGCCGATGCCGGGGTGACCACCCTGAGTGCAGAGCTGGGACGCGACGTCGATACGCACGACATGATTGCACCCCTGGCCGCAGCGTTGGGGGCGGCCTTTTCGGGTGAACTGACGGTCGCGGATCATTCTTTTACACGCCGCGAGCAGCCATAAGGCCGTTGATGTGTGCCAGCCGTTCCTGATGGTCATTGGGGTGGTAGGCGCCTAGAGTGACGTCGTCGGCGATGGTGCCGTCAACGAGGATCAGTACGCGATCGGCGTGCGTCGCCACCACTGGATCGTGCGTGACCAGCGCAATTGTGGTGCCTTCGCGGTTAATGTCGTGGAAAATGTCCAAAATTGTTGCCGAGGTTGCGGAGTTGAGCGCGCCGGTGGGTTCGTCGCCAAAGAGGATCTTTGGCTTGTTGATCAGCGCCCGGCAGATGCCCACCCGCTGAAGCTGCCCACCGGAGGCTTCAGTGATGGCTCGATCAGCCAGGTCGGCGATGCCGACGCGCTCCATGAGTTCCCGCCCGCGCTCCACAATCGTCTGGCGCGGTTCTTGTTTGGCCAGGAACCCAGGAAGCACGACGTTATCTAGCACACTGAGCGAACTCAGCAGGTGCGGTTGCTGGAACACAAAGCCGAAAGTGACAAGCCTGAGTTGTGCGAGCTCGGCTTCGCTGAGGTCGGTGAGTTCACGGTCGTCGATACTCACGGTGCCACTGGTGGGCCTATCGAGTCCGCTGAGCGCATGCAGCAGCGTTGATTTGCCGGACCCGGACGGCCCCATGATGGCCACGAACTCTTCGTCGTTGATGCTGACATCAATATGGTCGAGGACTCGGATCTGGTAATCCTTGGTGACCTGGTGCGCTTTAAGCATGGCTGATACCTCGTATCTTTCGGGTTGGAAGAACAATGGCAGTGGCTATGACCAGCGCCAACACAAGTGGAATGAGAACCCACGCCAGGAGCATGTCGGGCAAGAGTTCTACCGCCGGGGCACCCATGCGGCCGAGGCCGAGTTTGAATAGGCTGTTGCCCAGGGTGTTCACAAGCACCACGCCAACGATGATGCCTGCGAGTCCGACAGTGCCGAAGCGCGTGAGATAGTGCCCCACAAGTCCGCGACTGGTGGCTCCGATGGCGCGGAGGCTAGCAATGTCGTCGTGTTCACGCGCCAGGATGAGAATGAGGAATAGCGTAGTGACCAGGAAAATCAACCCCACTGCGGCGATGGCTGCGAGCAGCGCGATCACACCCAGTTGTGAGGATGCCGCACCGAAAATCTGCTGGCTCACGTCGCTGACATTGTTCACTTTGGCCTCTGGGTAAGTGTTCGTGAACTGCTCGGTTTTCGCATGCACGTCCACACCAGACGCGAGCTGCAGGTACACAACCTCCCAGACTGCGGGTGTGGAGTCCTCGAAGACGGCTTTCGCGGTACGCCCGCCGTTGGTCACATCCTGATAGATGCCGCTCACGCGGAGCTGTTTCTCGCCGCCAGGTGTGCGCATGGTGATGGCGTGCCCGAGGTCCGCATTGATCTCCTGCGCCTGGTTGTAGGACAAGGCGATCTCGTCGGGGGCGGTAGGGGCGTGCCCACTGGTGTAGGACAGTGGGAAAACAGTGTGGTCACCGCGTTCAACGACGATGGTTTCCCACCCGTCGGCTTTCTTAATGTCATAGCGATTGGAGGTGAGCCGCACCACGTTGGTCACGTCGGGGTCGGATTCTGCGTCCTTGGTGACTTTTTCGGGGTTGATGGTGTTGTCGCGGATGTCGATGCGCACGTCCGCTGCGCCAATGCCCACGTACGTGGCAAAACGCTGATCCGCGAAGGTGGAGGCAAGGGTGGTGGGCAGAATCATCAGGAAAGTGCTCAGCGCCACCACAGTCAGTAGCAGCAGGTTCGCGGGCCGCAGCGCCGCCGTCAATCCGGTCCATTGATGAACGGGGAGGAAGCGGGAACGGGTCAAACGGAATCGACGACCGCTTCTCGATGCCCGCGTCTGCTCCTGCAGCACCTGAACTGCGGAAATACGGTCCATGCGACGCAGCAACAGCCAGCACAAGCCAATGAGCAGCAGCGGCACAATGAAAGCCGCGAGCAGAGGTGCCCACAGGTTTGTCGGCGGCGTCCCCAAATACAGCAACACGGGTTTAAGGCTGGCGTGCGTCATGGGGATGGCCAACAGCAACCCTACAACGGTACCGACGCCCGCCAACGCGGCGTATTTAATCAGGTAAAGGCGTTTCATCGCCCGCGACGGGGCACCGATGGCTTTCAGCACTCCGATTTCTTTGAGGTCATTTTCAATCGCCGCGAGGAAGGCAAAGCGCACCGACAGGGCAGCCACCACAACCAGGAGGCTAGCAATCACGATAGCCAGTGCTGCTACCAGCAGAGTACTCAGGGCATTCATGAGACGGAAGATGGTGGAATCCACCACGATGCCGCGGTTCGGGAGGTGCGCGTCTCTGTAAGCGTGCTGGAATGCGCCGCGATCCGCGCCCTTGGCGAGCTTGAATTCAATAAAGTACTCAGGGTTATTCAGATGCTGATTAACCACCGAGAAATCATCCGGGTGCACCACCATGCGTTTGGAGGTCACCAAGGAGGGGTTCATCTGAGCATCACGCAGAAACGAGGTGACCACAAAATCCTTTTTCACCCCCTCCGCAAGCTGCACCGTCACCGTGTCCCCGAGCTTCAACGTGCCTTGTTCTTGGTAGATCACCGGCATGGCTATCTCACCAGGGCCTGGTTGGACCCGGTTGTAGTGCTCATCCAGCAGGAGGTCAAAGCGCTCTGGGGAGGTCACAAACGCTGGTTCCAGCACAGAATCGGCCTGTGACTGTCCCGCAAGCCACATTTGGGCACCCGGAACCGGGAGTGTCCGCATAAGGTGCATATCCTCCACCTCTGAGCGCTCGGCGGCCCAGGTTTTGAGCGCCTCCGATTCGGCTCGGTTGGCCTCCAAGTCACCGATGTACATCTGAACCACATCGGGTGGCGACGCCGATTTCCACAGCACATCCACCGCACCCATTGTCTGCACGACAAGGGAAACACCAGTAATCACCAGCGCTGATGCCAGCGTCATGAGCAGCGTCAGCGTGATAGATACCCCCTTAGATCGACGAACATCGCCGACGAGCATCTTCCACAGCATTGTTCTTTAGCCTTTCTCAGCGATTGTGTGCATTGAGGCAGCAATAGCACCCGGCTCGCATCCCAGCAAGCGTTCCGCCGCCGTGACAACCTGTACCAACTGCTCCCCCGCATCCCACTCGGGGAAAAGCCCGTGATCAGGCAACATGAATCCGGCTGTGAGGATGATCTGACAATCCCCCACTGGGTCTGGTGTAGAGAACACGCCCTGATCCACGCCCTCCTGCACTGCGCTTGCCAACAATGGGGCGAGGGCGACGATCGCGCGGGTCATCGTGAGTACATGAAAGTCAGTATTCTCCACGTGATGCAGCTGCTCAATCATCTCAGCCTCCTCCCCCTGGACCCGTGCTGATGCTACGATTTCAGCAAATTTTTCAAGGGGATGGGCATCGGATGATGCTGCTGCCTCGGCTTTTTGACGCATGACGTTAGTTGTGCGCGCAATAAGTTGGCGCATGATGTCTTCTTTGCCGCTGAAATGATGATAGAGCGTTCCCTTCGCAATACCGGCGCGATTCAAAATGTCCTCCACCGTTGTGGCGGCAAAACCACGTTCCACAAAAAGCCGCTGCGCCTGGTCAAGAATCAGGTTTTTCCGTTCCTCTGCGGGAAGACCACGCATGGTAAGTTTCCTCTTTTCGCACTCTTCGCATGCTCGCTGTGTGGCTGCCAGTTGGCTTCTAAACACCGCTAGCAAGCATGGCCTACTTTTCTTACTAGACCGACGGTCCGTCTATATGAATCACACTAACAATAGCTTTGAAAAGGAAACAATAGGGCGCAAGGGCTTGAACGATAAATGAAACCACGATCACTAGGCGATCGTGGGATTGTGACGTTTGCATACCGTCAGGACCGGAGATGGGCGCTTTTGTCTAGTTAGGACTGGAGCGCTGTGCTGAGGTTTTACTTGTAGTGACATCGTGTGGGTTCAGCCCTGCAAAATGTGCTTATATTCAGGTACGAAAACACCCCTTTTTACGACCTGGGAATAAGCAGATTTTCACGCTTGTCATGTAGGTCCATCGCCAGGTACGCAAACAAGGCGTTTCCGTACCTGGCGATAGACTTTCTTCTATGCAAAGGTTTGCACTAACGGTGTTCAAGACTGTTGGCGATGCCGCGATCCATGAAATGCACACCTAGCCCGACCTGATGCGTACGCTTCATAGACCCCAATGCCCCCAATTGGGAGTTTATCGCCAACCATCCAGATCGGGGAAAGGGAAACCTCGTCGCATACCGTGCATACCGCGCGGACCACCGTGATCAGCGCAATCTCGGCGAGCACCGCCGCGACCACCTTTAAAGCCGCCACCGCGACCACGTCCACGACCAGGGCGACCCCCAAATGGTCCAGGCACATCATCAGCATCGTGACCCACCACTTCTTCAAGGTGATCAGTCACCCGCTGGAGCAGATCAAGAAATTGCTTCTGCTCCTCGTCACTCAATACGTCAAGCGGGTCAACCTGCGGACGTTTTTCCATTTCCTGCGCGCGTTCTTTGCCGGCCTCGGTGATGCTAACCAGCCGCGCGCGGGCATCATTGGGGTCAGCGTCACGGGTAATCAGGCCCGCAGATTCGAGTTTACCTAGTACCTCCCCGAGAGATTGCGGCCGAACACCCAGGATGTAGGCGAGTTCGCGCTGGGCGATGGGACTACGCATAGCTAGGAGAGCAAGCACCCTCCCCTGCCCCTGGAATGTGTGGGGTCCGTGACCGCCCCGACCGAATGGAGGTTTGTCGGGGCCGAATTCTGCACGCCGAAGCAACATCCCCAAGTGGAAGATGCGTTGACCAAGGGTGAGGTCGGCACGCGGATCGGCGTCGTTATCAAAAGAGCCATTCATGATTGAAACTTCCTTTCACTCGTTTTTATGAAGGCACCTTCAATTATTGCCAAGGTACCTGACCAATGTCAACAGGTACCTTCATATCCGTCATCATGGTTGGTCTTCGAACACATTCCTGTTGTGGGGTAGGGTTATCGGCGTGACTGTTGCACCTGAAGGACGTAAGCTGCTTCGCATTGAGGCTCGGAACTCCGAAACACCGATTGAGAGCAAGCCGCGCTGGATTCGCACAACCGCCAAGACCGGTCCCGAATTCAGGGACATGAAAAAGCGAGTTGCAGGCGCGTCACTGCATACCGTCTGCCAGGAAGCCGGGTGTCCCAACCTGCATGAATGCTGGGAGTCCAGGGAAGCCACCTTCCTGATCGGCGGTTCGCAATGCTCACGTCGATGCGATTTTTGCCAGATCAGCTCCGGCCGCCCGGACCCGCTTGACCGCGACGAACCCCGCCGCGTCGCCGAGTCAGTGCGCGAAATGGGCTTAAATTACGCGACCATCACCGGCGTGACTCGCGACGATCTCGACGACGAAGGTGCGTGGCTCTATGCCGAAGTGGTTCGCCAAATCCATGCACTCAACCCCAATACAGGGGTGGAAAACCTCGTCCCAGATTTTTCGGGCAAACCCGATTTGCTGGAGATCGTCTTCGAATCCCGCCCCGAGGTGTTTGCCCACAACATCGAGACGGTACCGCGCATCTTCAAGCGCATTCGCCCGGCATTCCGCTACGACCGCTCTCTTGACGTGATCCGCCAGGCCAGGGACTACGGACTGGTCACCAAATCCAACCTGATTTTGGGTATGGGCGAAACCTACGAC
>ERZ1023282.741-NODE-741-length-14917-cov-3.305948_pt1 | contig 14917 bp, 19 predicted proteins | sample MGYA00521262_ERZ1023282 | MGnify/ENA primary metagenome ERZ1023282 (study PRJEB32759, sample SAMN07749867) | skin metagenome | biome: transportation; feature: city; material: polyester macromolecule | host: Homo sapiens | place: Hong Kong:KT line | collected... | reverse complement strand
CCGAGCGCGACGAGACGCCCGCGGTGCGCATCGAGCCGGTGGTCACCTCCGGCACGTTCAGCCTCGACGGCGGCACCTGGGACGTCGACAACAACGTGTGGGTCGTCGGCGACGACGAAACGACGGACATCGGCATGGGCGTGGCCTACGGAGCACAGACGGTCCAAGTACGAACGGGTAAGTACCAGCCAGGCCAAGGTGGCTCCGCCACCCACATTGTTGACTCCATCGTGGATGTCCCACAACTGTTCGAGCCATGACCGTCTGGTGGTTCGTTCTGGACGGTGCCGGCCACGACATCATCCAACGGTTGCTAGCGGAGGGATGCCTACCGCACCTAGGCTCCTTAGCTCGTTGCGGTGTCATGCGCTCAGTAGCCCCATCAGCGCCCAGTTGCCAGACGCCGCCGGGTTTGGCGACGCTCTTCACCGGCCTATCTCCGCACGAGCACGGGGTTACTGGGTTCTTCGTTCCCGGGGGTGAGAACCGTACTAGTCCAGATTCGTGGAGCAACGGCTTTGCCCCAGGGGTACTGCGCAGGGATCCCGTGTGGGTGGAACTGCTTCGTGCGGGGCAGACGGCCGCGTTCATCAATGTTCCGTGGGTCTTCAAACCCGATGGCACGTTGCCCCAAGGCGTGTGGGTGGCGACGGAGGCCTTCAGCCAGAGGGAGGAACGCGAAGCCTATGCCGTCCTGCGCCGCCCTGGTGACAGGGGGCTCTTGTCAGGGACGGAGGCAATTCTGGGTCGAGATGGCGAGGTGACGTTGCGCCATCGAGACAGGACCAGACAGACAATTGGGGATGTGTGGGCGGTGTCCACAGCCTCGGACAGCCCCGGTTGCTGGTTCCGTAGCGTTCGGCTGCCGGATGCCACCATTGTGGCGCGGACCGGCCGGTGGCGTGACCGCGTGGGCGGTTTCGACGCTGGTCTCGTGGCGAGAGTGAAACAGGCTACCCGAGGGCTTCCATTCGTTGGTGAATCGCTGGGCTCACTCTTCCGGGACGGTGTGCTGGGCTCCACGCTGGCCCAAGGCGGCGACGGCACAGCTGAATCGTTCCTCTTGTCGGCGGCTGCCCTCGTCACCGACTCGGTGGCGCGCCCCTTGGAGGCGGTTCTGGCGGGTCCCAGGCCGGATCTGGTAGTGACGTACATCCCCACAACTGACGACCTCGGTCACGAACTCGCTGTGAGCCCCGACAGGCTCGAGCACCTGACCACGCTGGCGGTCGGTTTTCGGAGGGTGGATGCCTTGATCGGGCGCGTCCTATCCGACACAGAGCCAGACGACACGGTCCTGGTCTCGGCCGATCACGGCATGGCGCCGATTCGACGCACGTTCTACCCGAACAACATGCTGGTGGCTGCGGGCCTGGCGACGCCACACCCTAACCCTCAGCTGGGAGCGGATCCCAGCAGCCACGTCCTCTTCCACGTGGTGGGCAACGGGCTACTCGTCGCGCCCTCCGGCTCGGAAGCACTGCAGGCAGGCATGGCTGTCCTGTCGGAGGCGCGAGATGATGACGGTCAGCCCTTCGTGATCGGGTGGTCCGATGACCGGGGCCGTACTTGGCGCGCGGACGATCCCGGCCCTGTGTATGCAAGATTTGCGCCAGGCGTCCTCCCTTGGCCGGACGTCACTCCGGGACTGCCGGTTTCGGGTCCCGGGTTGCGATCCGCAGCGCACACGGTGTGGAACGAAGACTCCACTCTTCGCGCGGTCCTCTTGGCGGCCGGCCCACAACTGGTGACCTCCGCGGCTAGCCGAGTAGAGGATAACAGGGGAGTGGCGGGTCTGGTTCGGGTGGCGCTCGGTTCCGACCGGGCCCGGCCGCCGCTTCGGATTGCTGTCTTCGGCCATTCCGGAGCGGGCAAGTCTACATTCACCGAGCTCCTCCAGAGATGGGCCGCGTCACGCTGCCTGACAGTCGAGTGGGTGAAGCTAGCTGCCCCCCTCTACCAGCTTCAGCAGGAGTTCCGAACCGTGGCGGGCATGGCAGCCTCGCCAGACACCCAAGACCAACGGCTCATGGAGTCAATCGCCACCCACCTGCGTGCTCTCAACCCACGCGCCCTCGTTCAGCCCGTCCTGGACCAGGTTGCCGTCTCTCAAGCTGATATTATCGTGAATGACGATCTCCGCGATCCGCACGTCGACGCCCCAGCGCTCATTGAGGCTGGGTTCGTGACGGTCAGGGTGTTGGCGTGTGACGCGATCCGTGCGTCCCGTTTGTCACATCGCGGGGATGTGAGTACATCAGACGCCTCAGCGTCGGGGATCGACGCGATCCCAGTCAACCACTTCCTCGTGAACGAAAGCGACCTCGACTCGTTCCAAGACTCCATCCACCGACTACTCGAGGAACTCTATGATTCTCACTGGGCGTGAGATCGCCGCCGAGGTGGCGGCCGGTCGCATTCACATCAGCCCCTTCGACCCGAGTCGGCTGGAACCGAACAGCTACGGGTTCCTGCTGGGCGCCACCATCCTCCAGTACACCGACGAGGTGCTGAGTCCAGATTGTCCGCCCACCGTGATCAGCCACACAATGGGGCCAGAGGGGACAGTCCTCCTCCCCAACCGCCTCTACCTGGGCTCGACTCGTGAGGTGATGGGGAGCAGTTGCCATGCCGCCACGCTGTACGCACGCCTGAGCGTGTCCGCTCTGGGGATCTGGATCCAGTACAGCGCGCCTTTGGGCCACTGCGGTGCCATCATCCCGTGGACGCTAGAGATCAAGGTCGCGCAGCCGGTCCGGGTGTACCCGGGCATGCTCATCGGCAAGATCGCCTTCTGGGCGATGAGGGGCGAGCCGAGGCTCTACCGCGGTCGCTACGAAAAGTCGGAAGATGTTGTGCCCTCGTTGCTGGTCGAGGACGTGCTATGAGGCGAGTCCTTCTCGTCGGAACGAATAAGTTCGACGCCCTACCGGCGCTTCTGGCGCGCTCGGATCTGGAGGTTCAGGTCCTCACAGAGCCGTGGTACGCCGAACGCTACGCGGCTGCTGGGCTTGAGGTTGGCACAGTGCCGAGTCTGGACCGACTGACTGATGTGGAGGCTTGGGCGACTAGAGCCCACAGCACCCGGCCCTTCGACGCGATCATGGCTCCATCCGAGCGCTCGGTGACTGTGGCAGGCTTCCTCCGTGATCTGCTCGGAGTCGATGGCATGTCGTTCCGTTCGGCAGTCCGCCACACCAGCAAGCACGTGATGAAGTCCGCCTTGGCGTCTCATGGGGTACCGATCGCCCCTTACCGTCATGTGGTCGGGCTTGATGCCGTCCCGGAGGCAATTGAGGACCTGCACGGACCCGTCCTCATCAAAGCCACCAGGGGCACAGGGAGCACGTCGTGCGTCGAGGCGCAGAACGTGGAAGAGTGGTTCGATGTGCTCGCTCGCCTCCCCACCGCCCTGGCGTCCGCGTCTGGGATCATGGTTGAGGCTAGGCTGGACGTACGGGAGGAGTTCGTTCTTGATTCCTTGCACACGCCATCAGGGACCGTGTTCACGAGTGTGGCCCGCTACTTTGACCCCCTGTTCCCGCGCCATCCAGGGCTGCCGGTAGGCAGCATCGTTTTGGTCAACGAACCACGTCGCGTCGAGTTCCTCGCCCTGCAAACTGCCTGTCGTGCCGCGCTCGGGCACGCCAGCGCCACGCACCTCGAGATCTTGGTGGACGCAACCGGCCAGTTGTTCGTCGGCGAGATGGCGGCCCGCCCAGGGGGCGGGGCCATCGCACAAAACATCGCCTACAGCCACCACGTGGACATGTGGGCGGGGTTGCTCGCGCTGGAGTTAGGCGAATCGCCGCCGTCCGTACCCGTTCCCGCTCCGAGGCCCACAGCCTGGTTCTGCTTACCGACGCGGCCGGGTCTGGTCCGTTCCGTGACGTCGGCGGATCGGCTGCGCGCTGTGGAAGGGGTGATTGATGCCGTCGTCGAGGTGACACCAGGTGATGTGTTGCGAGGTTCGAATGCATCTTCCGCGCGGGTCGGGCACGTCGTGGTCGATGCAGTGGATGCCTCGGTAGTAGCGGCGAAGGTTCTCGACCTGTTCGAGTTGGAGTGCGACGAGGTCTCAAGATGAGCACGGTTCTCATCGCCCAACAGCCGTCGTCGACTGCCCCTGTCGACCATTGGCTCAGCGAAGTGGCGCTCGACGTGGATGTCGTCCTGTTCACGGAGGCTGGGGGTAACCGGGACCCTAAGGACTACGCACCCCGAACGCGCGTCGTCGCCACGAACGATCCCTACTTCTCGCCCGAGGCAACCCGCCAGTTGTTGTCGTTGTGCGAGGAAATCCGCCCCGACCGGATCGTCTCGAACGCCGAACTCGACATGATACGGATCGCGACTGCGCGCAGCCTCTTCCAGATCCCGGGATTCGGGGCGGCCCTCGGTAACCAACTCCGAGACAAGCTGGCGATGAAGGTGCTGTTCGAGGAGGCTGGGCTGCCAGCCGTACCCCATGTCGATGCCCAGTCCGTCGACGATCTCCAGGACGCACTGACCTCATTCGGGAAGATCGTCGTGAAACCCCGGTGGGGTGTGGGGTCACAAGAAGTCCGGGTATTCGAGAACCACCAGCAGTTGGTGTCAGCCCTCGTCGACGACGCGACATTCCTGCCTGCGCTCAGCGGGCACCAGCTCATCGCTGAGGAGTTCGCCCCGGGGGCGGTGCTACACATTGATGCAGTGTTGGACGGTGAGAACGTGCTGTTCTGCGCCGCCTCGGAGTACGTCGACCCGCCACACCTCTTCGTAGATAGGGACACGTGCTCGGTCGTCCAGGATCCCGACGGCCCTGTCGGACGCTGGGCCATCGGGGCGTGCCGCTCCTTCGCGGGGGCGCTGCCCCATGATCACGGCATCGCGCTCATTCACTTCGAGGCGTATCATAACGGCGACAGCTTCCTGGCTGGCGAAGTGGCAGGACGCCTCGGTGGCGGGGCCATCAAGAACCTACTCAGGGCCGCCTACGGCGTGGATCTCTCGCGCGAGGGTTATCTCATCGCAGCTGGGCTGGCAAGAGGATCTTCGCTTACGCGCGAGCCGCTGCCACCGCTGGTGCAGCCGGCAGGGATGGTCCTATGGACAGCGACAGAGCCACCGTTCAGCCCGAGCAACGCTCCGGAGTGGACGTGCGGCACGTGGCAGACGGTCCGTGCCGCCCCGGCAAGCAACTCGGTGGACAGCCGCGGCGGCACGATCGTCCTAGGCACCAGCCCTGAGGAGGTATTGGCCCGTGTCAGAAGCATATCCGGACGTGCCTGACTTTCCGAGCGAACGTCGCTTCGCACTCGCGATGGCGGTGAATGCGCTCGGCAACGGTGGATTTGCCACCATCTCGGCCCTCTATTTCACAAAGGTCGCGGGCATTCCCATCCCCGCCCTTGGTCTCGTGCTTGCTGTCGCTGGGGGTGCTGGCCTGGTGGTAGGTCCAGTCATCGGGCGGCTTTCCGACCGCATGTCACCCAAGCAGCTCTACGCCGCGTTGCTGGTCTTCCAAGGAGTCGGCGTGGCCGCATACTCGTTGCCGGTGCCTTACCCCGTCATCGCGGCACTTCTCGTGGTCGTGGTCGTGGCCGAACGAGGCGCGGCCGCGAGTCGCGGAACTTTCATTGGGCGGTTGGTCAGCCGGTCGCGCCGCGTAACTTACCGAGCACGGGTCCGTGCCATCACCAACGGTGCCGGGGCGATCGGAGCTGCTCTGGGGTCCCTGGTCCTTGTGAAGGACACACCAGAGGCCTACCGTTGGGGCGTGTGGGCGAACGCCGCTACCTTCCTTGTGGCGGCAGCCCTCATCCAGGCCTGTACGGTGTTCGCGACGCCCCCCCGTACAGTCAGCACAGCGTCAGGTGAGGAGCCCACGCGACCGATTCGTGCGCTCTCAGACCGCCCCTTCCTGGCAGTGACCGGCTTGAACGCCGTCCTCCTGCTCCACGGCAGCATGCTGACTTTGGCATTTCCACTGTGGATCTCCCAGCACACGGCCGCCCCATTGTGGACGGTGTCGGCTCTGGTCCTGCTCAACACCATCGGTGTGGTACTTCTCCAAGTCCGTTTCGCGAAGGGTGTTAACAGCATCCCGACAGCAGGAGCAGTGGCGCGCAGGTCCGCCCTGCTGCTGGCAGCATCATGCGTTGTGGTCGCTGGTGCGGGGATGTCCGAGGTACCTTGGGTAGCAAGTGTGGTCCTGCTGGTGGCGACCGCTCTGCATCTGGGAGGTGAACTCTTTCAGGCGGCGGCAGGATGGACTTTCGCATTCGAGATGGCCCCGGAAGAAAACCTCGGGGAATACCAGGGCATCTTCAACGCGGGCCAGGACACTGGGCAGTTGGTGTCCCCCGTTGTCTTCACCTTCATGATCGCACTGGGGGGATGGTCGTGGCTCGCGCTCGCCATGGTCTTCGTCGCCGTTTGGTGGTTGTTTGGTCCTGCTACCCGCGTGGCGATCGCCACGCGTCCCCGAGGAGCGGAGTGACATGCCTGACCCCTACTTTGTATTCGTCAGTTACTCGAGCCAGTTACTCAAGGATGCGGCCAATTTCTTACCGCCGCATTCGGTTGTAGTCTTGGAAGAGCCCCAAGTAATCGTCCAGCGCCGTGTGCGCGAGCGAGTCGCTGACAACCCCACCGTGCGCGAGGTTATCGAGGGTCCAACGCAGCGCTTCGCGGAAGTGAGTGAATTGGATCACGCTCTTCGCCACCTTGAGGGCCGACTGGTGTTCGTACCCGCAACGGAGTATGGCGTGCCGGCTGCCGCGCTGCTGTCCGAGCAACGAGGTTCTGAGGGACTGGGCGTGCGCGCTGCTCGCGCGTTTCGGGACAAGGCGTACCAGCGCGAAGTCGCTGAGCAGGCCGGTGTGCCTCAGCCGCGTTTCCGCGTGTGTCGCTCGTTGGCAGAAGCAGAGTGCGCGCTGGTCGAATTCGGCGGACGCGGGGTTGTGAAACCTCAAGATCGTCAAGGGAGCCTCGGCGTGACACTCGTCCGAGATCGGGCGAACCTGGAAGACGCCTGGGCCCGAGCGGTCAGCCCTCCCCGTGAATCCATGTGGGCAGGTGAGGGACGTGCCGACAGGCTACTCGTCGAAGAACTGGTTGAAGGGCCAGAGTATAGTCTGGAGGCAGAGGTCCTGCACGGGCGAATCGTCAACCGCAACCTGACTCGTAAGCGACTCTTTCCCGGCGACCTTCCTGTCGAACTGGGGCACGCAGTACCCGACGCCTCGCCAGGAATCGCTGCTGATTTGGCAGCGCACTTGGAGCTCCTGGTTGCGGCGGCAGGAGTCGGGACCGGCTTCTTACACTCCGAGTGGAAGCTCAGCAATGGAGGGCCCCGGCTGATCGAGTGCGCTGCCCGGCTCCCGGGCGACGGCATCCACTCCTTGATTTCATTGGCTTACGGCATCAACGTGACGCGCGAGTTCCTCGACATGCTCGCGGACGGCACGCGGCCGGATCCCTGGGTGGTCCGAGGCGGCGCGGCGGTGCGTTTCCTACAAGCCCCGCCTGGCCCAATCGCAACTGTATCGGGACTTATGCATGTCCGAGAGATGCCAGATATCATCGAATGCCATGTTGACGTCCAGCCTGGGGACAGCGTGCCGGTAGTCGACAGTTCTTATGCGCGCGTCGGCCACGTGGTGGCTACTGGCTCCAACGCCGATGTTGCCGAGGCTACCGCAGAACGGGCAGCCAGCGAGATCGTTTTCTCCCAATGTACTGACCGGGCAGGTTGAAGAACTGTAACGAAGCGCTTTTAACGGTGGCACGGTGGGAGGAGAAGTAGCGTCCCAGTGACCACTTGGCACCGCCAGCACAACCGTAGCTTCGGATGCTAGCGGCGAGTCAAGCAGAACCGGAACTCACACCCCGACAGAACCGGAACTCGGCTACCTTAGGGACCATGCAGCCATCGGATGGGCTCGTCGCGCTTAGGCTCCTGCCCGTTGCCGTTGAGCGCTGCGTAGATTCTCCCGTCGTGCTCCTGAAAGGCCCAAGAACGGTGGGCAATTCCACGCTGCTGCGGGAGCTGGCTACCCAATTGAGCGGGTGAATCCTCAACCTCGACGACCTCGCAACGCGGGCCGCCGCGGCCCAAGAGCCGGCCCTGCTGCTCGACGGACCGGTACTCAATCCGACGAGTACCGGAACGTGCCTGAGATGCTGGTTGCCTTCAAGGTCCGGTTGAATCGATTGAGTGAGCCTGGACAGTTCGTGCTGACTGGCTCAGCTCTGCGCGTAGTCTCTGACCAGACGGTTTCAAAGGCTCCCGATACCTTCCCTCTAGGCCGAACTCGGGGGGTTCCAGGGCAGGCCTGCTCGCCAACCTGCTGGCAGCCAGTATCCTTGCTCCAGTTCGGCCACCTGCTGGAGGGCTTCGTCGTATCTGAGTTCCTCACACAAGCTACTTGGACCGAGCCATTACGGGTGCCGGGCACTGGCGCAGAGACTGTCCGTAGAAACGGTGTAAGTGGCTCCATCGCCCGCCTGGGTAGGAAGGGGTCATCGTTGACCGAGACAACCACCAGTAGCAGTTCATCGGCTGTGGACTCGGCCAGGCTGGGGGCTGTGACCCCTACTCCACCGCCGGCGTTGGTGGTGGGAGTAGGCAGAGTTGGACAAGGCCTAGCGTGAGGTGATCGCGCAGATGGTGCAGGTCATCGAAGCCGCCCTTTGGATGAGGAACTCAACGAGCACCTGGGCTACGCAAGTACGACCCCGTCGGCCGCGGGATGGGTAACTCCCGCAACGGCACCCGGGCTAAGACGGTGGTCACCGACAACGTGGGCGCCATCCAGATCGAGGCACCCAGAAATCGCAATGGGACCTTCGAGCCGCAGTTGGTCAAGAAACATCAACGCCGCTTGTCGGACATGGACCAGATGGTCCTCAGTTTGTTAGCGAAAGGGGCTGACGACCGGTGAGATCGCCGCTCACTTCGCCGAGGTCTGCGGCACCTTGGTGTCGAAGGACACGATCAGCCGGATCACCGACCGGGTCGTTGACGAGATGAACACGTGGATGACCCGCCCTTTGGGGCCCATCCACGCAGTCATCTTCATTGACGTGATCATCATCAAAGGTGCATGACGGGCAGGTCCGTAACCAGTCCTACTACGCCGTGATCGGTGTCGATCTGGACGGCCATAAGGACATCTTGAGGGGTCTGGCCGGGCAACGGTGACAGGGAGTCGGCGAAGTTCTGGTTCGCCTGCCTGAGCGAGCTGAAGAACCGCGGCGTCAAGGACTGTTCTTCATAGTCTGCGATGGGCTCAAAGGCTTGCCGGGCAGCATCAAGAAGGTGTTCAGCCAAGCGAAGGTCCAAACCTGTTTCACTCACCTGTTGCGCAACAGTTTCGGCTACGCGTCCAAGAAGCACTTGCCCGAGATCGCCGCGAACCTGAAACCGATCTACGCAGCCCCGACTGCCGAGGCTGCGTTCGAGGAGTTCGCTGAGAAGTAGGGGGTAAGGCCTACCCGGCGATGATCCGGCTCTGGCGCAATGCCTGGACCGAGTTCGTGCCGTTCCTGGACCACGACATCGAGATCCGCAAGGTCCTGTGCGCTACGAACACGATCGAGCCCCTGAATGCTCGTTCCCGCAAAGGCTGCTCACGCCCGCGGTCACTTCCCGAACGAGCAAGCCGCATTGAAGAGACTCTCTACCTGACCGCAAGATCATTGGACCCCAAAGGACACCAGACCAACCCGCTAGGGCATGCGCTGGAGCCCACCCTGAACACCTTCGCCAACACCTTCACTGACCGCATGCCCACAGCCAACACCCACCAGTAGAGAACGCCACGTACACCATTAATCGGATACTCCCCTACCAAAGTGACACATCAAGGAATCCTTCCAAATGGCCAAGAGCGGCCTTCAAACCAGGCTTGTGTTCCATTGGAAAACGGTGCGAGGCTCAGGTCTGACCGCGGGCATGCAAAAAGGGGGCAGAACCCGTAGGTTCTGCCCCCTTCCCAAGTCAGCCTTAAGCGGATTCGGCCGGCTTGGTGGCAGCCGAATCGATCTGAACGCTCGGCGACATTGTCGCGGAGGCGGCGATCTTCTTCAGGTAGCGGCCCTTCGAGGAGGCTGGCTTCAAACGCAGCACCTCGTCTAGGACCGCGAAATAGTTGTCGACCAGCTGCTGGTGGCCGAACGAGACCTTGCCGATCAGGAACTGGAGGTTGGCGTGGCGGTCAACCCGGAACTCGATCTTGCCCCCCTTGATGTCCGAGACGGCCTTCGCGACATCCATCGTGACGGTGCCGGTCTTGGGGTTCGGCATGAGGCCGCGGGGGCCGAGCACGCGGCCCAGCTTGCCGACCTTGCCCATCAGGTTCGGGGTGGCGACGGCCGCGTCGAAATCGGTCCAGCCGCCGGCGACCTTCTCGATCAGGTCGTCGTCGCCGACCTCATCGGCGCCTGCGGCCTTGGCGGCCTCGGCCTTCTCACCGGAGGCGAAGACGAGGACCCGTGCCGTCTTGCCAGTGCCGTGAGGAAGGTTGACCGTGCCGCGGACCATCTGGTCGGCCTTGCGGGGGTCGACGCCGAGGCGGATGGCTACCTCAACGGTCTCGTCGAACTTCGCCGACGCCATCTCCTTGACCAGCTTCAGTGCCTCTTCGGGCGAGTAAAGCTGGGTGCCGTCGCGCTTCTCGGCGGCGGCCCTGTAAACCTTGCTGTGCTTCATCTCTGGTTCCTTGATTGTCTTGTCAGCTTCGTGGGCTGATCCACCAGTTCTGGTCCGGGAGCGTCCCTACCAGGGGGTGCGTCACTCGACGGTGACACCCATGGAGCGGGCTGTGCCCTCGACGATCTTGCATGCGGCCTCGACGTCGTTGGCGTTGAGGTCAGGTAGCTTCATCGTGGCGATCTCACGTACCTGATCCTTGGTGAGGGTTCCCACCTTGTTCTTCAGCGGGTTGTCGGAGCCCGACTGGATGCCAGCGGCCTTCTTGATCAGCTCGGCAGCAGGCGGGGTCTTCGTGATGAAGGTGAACGTGCGGTCCTCGTAGATGGTGATCTCCACGGGGATGACGTTGCCGCGCTGGGACTCCGTCGCGGCGTTGTAGGCCTTGACGAACTCCATGATGTTGACACCGTGCGGACCGAGAGCGGTACCGACCGGCGGCGCAGGCGTAGCGGAGGCTGCCTGCAACGCAACCTTGACCAGGGCTGCGACCTTCTTCTTGGGAGGCATGTTGGGTCCTTATGAGTTGAGTTTGAAACGGTCACGGCAGGAACCGTGACGCAACGCGCCATTTTAGGCTGGTGGAACGTGAATTCCTAACCGACCTTCTCCACCTGCTTGAATTCCAGGTCGACGGGAGTCTCGCGGCCCAGGATCTCCACGAGAGCCCGGAGCCGCTGCTGGTTGGCGCTGATCTCGGTGATCGTGGCGTGCACCCCGGTGAAGGGGCCGTCGGTCACCATGACGGAGTCGCCCACCGCGAAGTCGACGACCTCCACCTTCTTCTTCGCGCGCACCGCGGGACCGGACGCCTCAGCGGCGGCCTTCGCGACCACGGAAGGAGTCAGCATGCTGACAACCTCGTCCAGGCTGAGCGGGACAGGCGTCTGGCCGTGGCCGACGAAACCGGTCACGGATGGGGTGTGGCGCACCGTCGCCCAGGAGTCGTCGGTCAGCTCCATGCGCACCAGCACATAGCCCGGCAGCACGCAGCGGGTGACGGTCTTGCGGGTGTTGTTGCGCAGCTCGACGACTTCCTCGGTGGGGACGATGGTCTCGAAGATGTAGTCCTCCATGTTGAGGGAGGAGGCCCGGGAGTCCAAGTTCTGCTTGACCCGGTTCTCCATGCCCGAATAGGTGTGGATGACGTACCATTCGCCCCACTTCGACTCCAGCTCTTCGCGAAGCCTTGCGACAGCGGCAGCTGCGACATCGTCAGTCTCGGGTTTCTCGGGTTCGGAGGGAACCGGGTTGTCATCCGCGAGCTGGATCTCCTCGTCCTGGGAGCCCTCCTCGTCTGCGGACAACGGACCGAGATCGATCTCCACCTCGTCGCTGGCTGTAGGCAACTCGCCGAGATCGATCTCGAAGTCGTCGGTGTTCTCACTCACTGGCTTCCTCCAAACAGCTTCAGCAGGGTCCAGGCGAAGCCGGCGTCAAGCAGGACCACGTACAAGATGATGAAAAGCACGAACAACAGCACCGCCGCATACAGGGTCGTCAGCTCAGGCCAGGTGGGCCAGACGACCTTTTTCAGCTCACTGACGGTCTGACGCGTGAACTGGGCCGGGTTCTTCGCCCGGTACGGGTCCTGATGCTCATGGGTTGTCTCCGAACGCTTTCGCGTCTTGACAGACTTCTTGACCGGGGCCTTCGCGGTCTTCCGCTTCACAACCCGCGATGCGGGCTTGTCGTCCTTGGTCTTGGTGTCATCCTCGGAGTCGTCGGCGGCATCCTCCGAGGTTTCCTCGTCGAACTGATCCTCCAGGTCGGCGATCACCTCGTCGTCGGCGACGGGGTCAGCCTCGGGGCGCTCTTCCCCGTCTTGCTGAGTCTTATCGTCGCTCACGCGTGGTCCCTTCCGGTCAACAAACGATGAGGCCTGCCCACCCACTGGGTGGCAGGCCTTTCGAAGCAAGGTGCTTCGCAGGGCAGGAGGGACTCGAACCCCCAACCTGCGGTTTTGGAGACCGCTGCTCTGCCAGTTGAGCTACTACCCTTTGGCGTTTTCGGCAGCCCCGATGGGGCAAGGCTGACCGTGCCAGTGCCCCATAGTAACGCATTCACGCGAGGGGCAGAAATCGCTCACGGGATCTCGACACCGATGAGGTTCACCTCAGGCACTAGGACGATCCCGAAACGCTCCTCGACCCCGGAGCGGATCTCCCGAGCCAGGGCGACGACATCAGCAGTCGTCGCCATCCCACGGTTGGTCAATGCCAGAACGTGGCGCGTGGACAGCCTCGCCGCCCCCTGCCCGTAGCCGGGGTTGAACCCAGAGTGCTGGATGAGCCAGGCTGCGCTGGTCTTGATTCCGCCCTCGGCCTGGTAGCGGGGAGCCTCGCCGGGGAGGGCGGCGGCCTGCTCGTCGGTGAGGATCGGGTTGGTGAAGAAGGAGCCCGCAGACCATGTGTCATGGTCTTTCTCGTCCAGAACCATGCCCTTGCGACGCCGGATGCCGAGGACCGTCTCACGGACGTGAACGGCTGGGGCCCGCCGTCCGACCTCTACGCCCAGCTCACGGGCCAGCTCGGGGTAGCGGATGGGCTGGCTCTGGTCTCCCAACGGCAGCTGGAAGTCCACGCGCAACACCAGATAGCGGCCCGGTTCCCGTTTGAACCGGGAGGTGCGGTAGGCGAAGTCGCAGTCGGCGACGGGAAAAGTGCGCACTGTCTGGTCCACGCGATCCCAGGTACGAACTTGCTGGATGGCATCAGCCACCTCGAACCCATAGGCGCCGACGTTCTGGATGGGCGTGGCCCCGACGGAGCCGGGAACCCCGGACAGGGCCTCCAATCCGGACCATTCCTCAGCGCATGCGCGGGCTACGAGATCATCCCAGCTCTCCCCCGCCGCCACCTGCACTTGAGCGCCGTAGCAGGCCTCCTGCTCGACGGTGATCCCACGGGTCGCGACCTTGACGACTGTGCCGTCGAAACCGTCGTCGGAGACCAGGACGTTCGACCCACCCCCCAGGATCAGGGCGGGCTCACCACGGGAGTCGCAGTCGGCCACAAGGTCGATGAGTTGCTGCTCACCCGTTGCCTCGACGAAACGTCGGGCTGGTCCACCAACTCGGAAGGTCGTGTGATTCCTCAACAGCTCAGTCAACGCGGACCTCCACCTTCGCAGCCCCAAACACCGCGTCGCCGCCGCAGGTCGCAGTCAGGTTCACAGTGGCCACCCCGTCGTTGATCTCGGTGACGGTTCCCGTGTAGACGACATCGACCCCCTCGTCGGTGTCTGGCACCGCCACGGGTCGGGTGAAGCGCACGGAGTATCGCCTGATGCGAGAGGGATCCTTGACCCAGTCGGTGACGACCTTGAGGCCCGCTCCCATGGTCCACATGCCGTGGGCCAGGACACCCGGAAGACCGATGGCACGGGCATGGCGGTCGGAGAAGTGGATCTCGTTGAAGTCGGTGGAGGCGCCGGCATAGCGCACGACAGTGGATCGGGTGACGTTCACGCGCAGTTCACCGATGAACTCATCAGCCATGGACGGTCTCCTCACGGTTGTGCATCAAGGTGGAGCGGGCTTCGCAGACAAGCTCATCGGCGACGGTCAGGGAGACCAGGATCGTGATGAAGTCGAGGTTCCCCCGCTTCCGGACCCGCTCAATGGTCAGCGTGGCGGTCACGTCGTCGCCCTCCGTCAGGGGACGGTGAAAGTCGAAGGCCTGGTCAGCATGGACGATGCGGTGGAGGGCCACACCCAGTTCGGCATCGTCGAAGAGAGCATCCCAGGCCTGGGCAGCGATGACAGCGGCAAAAGTCGGGGGGGCGATCGGAGGTTCCCCCGCATAGGCTGGGTTGTCGTCCTTCAGCGCCGCAGCGAACTCAGCAATCTTGGCGCGGCTGACACGATAGACGGGGGCTGGCGGATACGTCCTGCCCACGTGGTCGGCGGAAATCGGCATGGGAAAAGGCTACTAAGAAACACGTGGGGCCGCCCCTGAAGGACGGCCCCACGTGTGGTCGAAGACAATCAGCGGGTCTCGCGATGCGCACGATGGGTGCGGCAACGCGGACAGTACTTCTTCAGCTCAATCCGGTCGGGGTCGTTACGACGGTTCTTCTTGGTGATGTAGTTGCGCTCCTTGCACTCGGTGCAGGCAAGCGTGATCTTCGGACGAACGTCCTGCCCCTTCTTGGCCATGATCGGTTTCCCTCGTGTCTCAAGCGCGGATGCGCGTGCTGTGTCTGCTGTGTGGTGAC
>ERZ1023282.739-NODE-739-length-14957-cov-5.147027_pt1 | contig 14957 bp, 10 predicted proteins | sample MGYA00521262_ERZ1023282 | MGnify/ENA primary metagenome ERZ1023282 (study PRJEB32759, sample SAMN07749867) | skin metagenome | biome: transportation; feature: city; material: polyester macromolecule | host: Homo sapiens | place: Hong Kong:KT line | collected... | reverse complement strand
AACGCCCAATGGCAGCAGATAACAAGACTCTTGGACGTTTCCAATTGACAGATATTCCAGCTGCTCCTCGTGGAATCCCTCAAATCGAAGTAACCTTTGACATCGATAAGAACGGTATCGTGTCTGTTAAGGCTAAAGACCTTGGAACTCAAAAAGAACAACACATTGTTATCCAATCTAACAGCGGCCTGACTGACGAAGAAATCGACCGTATGATGAAGGATGCGGAAGCAAATGCTAAAGCAGATAAGAAACGTAAAGAAGAAGTTGACCTTCGTAACGAAGTTGACCAAGCTATCTTTGCGACTGAAAAGACTATCAAGGAAACAGAAGGCAAAGGCTTCGACGCAGAGCGTGACGCTGCCCAAGCTGCTCTTGATGAACTTAAGAAAGCGCAAGAAGACAATAACTTGGACGACATGAAAGTGAAATTGGAAGCTCTCAACGAAAAAGCTCAAGCACTGGCAGTGAAACTCTATGAACAAGCTGCTGCGGCTCAACAAGCCCAAGCAGGAGCAGAAGGAGCTGAAAACGCGGGCTCAACTAAAGCAGACGATGATGTCGTAGACGGAGAGTTTACTGAGAAATAGGCGGTGAGACAGAACTAAAATTGAAAGTTTTTAGTTCGTAGTCGAACCCCCGCGAGGATGATTAGGATTTTTGGGAGTCTGAAAGACGAACCTAAAATCCAATCAGCTACCGCGTCAAAAATTTTTCGAAAAATATTGTTTTGAAAATTTCACGTCGTAATGATAGGAAGAAATCCAGAGGTTGCAACCCAGCCTCTGTTTTTCGCTAAACTAGAGGGTGACGCTTATGAAGAAAGTGCTCTGTTTAATTTATCCTAATTTCTCACTTTATGAAGTAGTTGGTCTGACTAGTACTTTAGCTCTATCTTTTGGTGTCGAGGTTGATTATGCTGGTTCAGATAGAAATGTTATAAGATCGGAAGATGGATTAGTCTGTCAACCTACTAGAACACTGGATGAAGTAGTTATAGAAGACTATTCTTGTGTCATTTTGCCAGGAATGATAAACATCGCTCCTGCTTTGCATGATGAAAAATTGATTTCTTTCCTAAAAAGTTTGAAGCAGCAAGAGATTTTGATTGCAGCTATTTCCTCAGCGTCCATTTTATTGGCGAGAGCAGGCTTGTTGAACGACACGAAATTTACTGGTGGGATTTGGCAAAACTTCTTTGACTATTTTGAGTTTCTTCCACGGGAAAATTTCAAAGCTCAAGCTGTTCTGCAAGATAAAAACATCATTACAGCTGTTGGTTTTGCACATCAAGCGTTTGCGAGAAAAGTGCTTCTTAGTCTAGGTTTGGTAGATAATGCTGACAACTATTTTAAAGAACGGAATCAATATTCGGAAGAGGACTTGATATTCACTTTATCAGAAGAAGAGTTTGCTGAAATGAAGCATGAATTTGAAAATACCCTCTGATCAATATTTTCTAAAATTTAAAGAAAGGAACATGGGTGTTCGCAACTGAACACGGGTTCCAAAAATTCTGACTCAATATAAAAGAAAGGAACTGAACCCGACCTAAATTCTCGGAAAAGAGAGAAATCTGTCTAGGAGCATCGCTCCGTCGCCTGATTTCCTATTTTTCAGTCGAATTTTACGGTCTTGGTATCTTACATGAACAATACAGAATATTACGACCGTCTAGGTGTCTCTAAGAATGCTTCTCAGGATGAGATCAAGAGAGCCTATCGGAAATTATCTAAAAAGTACCACCCCGACATTAATAAGGAAGCTGGGGCGGAGGACAAATATAAAGAAGTCCAAGAGGCTTATGAAACGCTGAGCGACGAGCAAAAGCGGGCAGCCTATGATCAATACGGTGCAGCGGGAGCTAATGGTGGCTTTGGCGGTGGTGCAGGCGGCTTCGGTGGCTTTGATGGCTCCGGCTTTGGCGGCTTTGAAGATATCTTCTCCAGCTTCTTTGGTGGTGGCGCTTCGCGTAATCCTAATGCTCCGCGCCAAGGGGATGATCTTCAGTATCGTGTAAATCTCCGCTTTGAAGAAGCGATTTTCGGAGCTGAGAAGGAAATCAAGTATAACCGCGAAGCGACTTGTCGTACCTGTGACGGGTCTGGTGCTAAGCCAGGAACTAGCCCTGTTACCTGTGGTCGCTGCCATGGCTCAGGTGTCATCAATGTTGATACCCAGACACCGCTTGGCATGATGCGTCGGCAAGTGACCTGTGATGTCTGTCATGGCCGAGGAAAAGAAATCAAAAGTCCTTGTGAAACCTGTCACGGAACGGGTCATGAAAAACAGGCTCACAGCGTTAAGGTGAAAATCCCAGCTGGTGTGGAAACTGGTCAGCAGGTCCGTCTGTCTGGTCAAGGTGAAGCAGGCTTTAATGGCGGCCCTTATGGTGATCTTTATGTTGTGGTCCAAGTTGAGCCGAGTGACAAGTTTGAGCGAGATGGCTCTACCATTTACTACAAGCTCAATCTCAACTTTGTCCAAGCAGCTCTTGGTGACAGTGTGGATATTCCAACTGTTCACGGGGATGTGGAGCTGAATATCCCAGAAGGAACACAGACTGGCAAGCGTTTCCGCCTGCGTGGCAAGGGAGCACCGAGTCTGCGTGGTGGAAGCATGGGTGACCAGTATGTTACAGTTAATGTTGTGACGCCGACTGGCCTCAACGACCGTCAAAAAGCAGCCCTCAAAGAATTTGCGGAAGCAGGCAATATCTCGGTCAATCCTAAGAAAAAAGGCTTCTTCGACAAAATGAAAGATGCCTTGGAAGATTTGTAATCATATAAAAAGGAGCAGCCTAATGCTGTTCTTTTTATGTTTTCTAGAAGGCTATTGGGAAAATGTAGTCAAAAAAGAGAGCAGCTCTGATCAGCCATTTAATTAAAAGAAATTATCTATAAAAAGTGTAAAGAGATTTTTTCTCTTTACTTTTATAAAAATTAATTGTTTTTTTAAGTAAAATCTATTGTAAAAATTTCCTAAAAGATATATGATAATACTATATGTATAAAACGCATCTTTTTAGCCTGCTGGGGAGTTGGCTAGAGAGATAATGGGAGATTAGCTTTATACATTTTAGGAAAAAGGGGATTTATAAAGTGAAACGTTTTGAAAAAGTGCAGGAGCGAATTCAGAAATATTCGATTCGCAAATTGTCTGTCGGTGTGGGCTCAGTTGCCGTTGCAGCTCTGATTTTTGGGAGCTCTTTGTCCAGTTCGACTGTTGCTGCAGATGAAGTAGGAGGCGGTGCGACTGCTCACTATAGCTATGTCGAAGAGCAAGAGCTAACAGAGCAGGAAAAAGGGCTGATTAAGAAAGGTCTGCCTGAAAATCTGCAAACAGGGGAAAATTATTACCTGATTTATCGGAAGCAAGATGGGCAAACTGTCTTGCCGAGTACAGGAAATAACGGTCAGCCGCTTCTCAGCTTATTTGCGGGAACGGCTATTTTGGCTGTCTTGGTATTCTCACGAAAGAAATCTGGTAAGTTACTAGGAGTGCTTTTGCTAGGTAGCTTGGGACAGACTCTATTACAGTCTCCTCAAGCGTTTGCGCTAGAAAATCGGGAATTACTTTCCTATAACCGTCAAGTTGCGGTTTCGTCAGCAGTTTCTGAAGCGGATGTGACTATTGCAGGCTATAACTATATCGGTTACTTTACAGCTTCTGATTTGCGTACTTTGACAGAGACCAAGCCAACCTCTTTGTCAGCTGGTCAAGAGGCTCAAGCGCAAGCAGAAGTGTCAGAATCTGCAAAAGAGGCTTCTGATTCTATTGATCGAGCTGCTCAGGCAGGGTTGCAGTATCAGCTGAATCCTGATGAAAGTGATTCTGGCCAGATAGGGAATCTTCCAACTCCAGCTCCAGCTCCAAATCTTAGTCCAGCTCCTCAGCCGTCAAATCCACCTATAGAAACGGCAAAAGGAGAAAGTTTACAAGAGCCCGCCTTACCGGAGTACAGCGGTGCTGTGAACGGTGAGTCGCTAGTTCAAGCGGAAACTCCAGTCTATACTGCCCCAGTCGTTACAGTTGGCGACACAGCCCCAGTCGAGTCAGCCCTCCCAGAATACACAGGCGGCGTTAATGGCGAATCGCTAGTTCAAGCAGACAATCCAGTCTATGATGCTCCAGTAGCTACAGTTAGTGACGTGGCTCCAGTTGAGCCAGCTTTGCCAGAATACACAGGCGGCGTTAACGGCGAATCGACAGTTCAAGCAGACAATCCAGTCTATGATGCTCCGGTAGCTACAGTTAGTGACACGGCTCCGGTTGAGCCAGCTTTGCCAGAATACACAGGTGGCGTTAACGGCGAGTCGACAGTTCAACCAGAACAGCCTAGTCTACATACAGACATCAAGCTAGAAACGATTGAACCTCAAGTTGTCAACAAGACAGATGATAGCAAGTATCTTGATGAGGAGACCACTGTCGATGGAACTCCAGGACAAAAAGAAATTGTAACCAGCTATGAAGTCTTGGATGGTAATCGCATATCGGAGCCACAAACAACTGAAAGAATCTTGCATGAAGTAGTTGATACAGTGGTCACTCGAGGTAGCAAGGCTCGCATCAATAAAGAAGAATTGAGCAAGCAGCTGGCTTTAGCAGCAGCTGTGGATCCTGCAGTTTACACTAATCAATCCTATCAGCAGCTGCAGGCAATTAAGAATATGGCTGCGACGGTTTATCAAACTTCGTCAAGTCAAGATGAAGTAGATGCGGGTGTCAACCAACTTAAGCAGGCTTTGGCCGACTTATTGGCTCTTAAAGCAGCACCAACTCTGACTGTTTCAGCGGTTAAGAAGGATGAATTGCAGAAATCAGTTCAGATTCAATACCAGCTGACGGACAGAGATCAAGCCTTTACTAGTGCTCATGTTCGTCTGAAGAAGGATGGCCAGCTGATAGCAGAGCAGAACTTGACGGCAGGCCAGTTGACTGCTAGCTTCAGTGGTTTGGACTACTATACACCGTATAAGATTGAGACGATCCTGTCCTATGATTTAGGAAATGGCTCGGAAAGTCAAGAATTAGCTCAAGAGACAGTCCAGCTTGATCTGAAGAAGGTGGAACTCAAGTCCATCACTAATGTCGCTTTGATGAAGGTTGAAAATGGCCAGACAAAATTGATGCCTACTCTGGCTGAGAAACCAGCAAATCTGGACCAATATTACCTGCACTTTACATCCGACCAGTTCAAGGACACTGTCCTGCCAGTTACTTCTATCGAGGAAGTGGTCGTTGACAACCAGCCTGTCTTTAAGATTCAAGCTCAGCTGCCAAACTTGCTGCAAAGAAGCACAACTGGTCTTCAAAACAGCTTTGATTTCTATCTGGAAAAGGCCAAGAAGCGTGAAGGAAATGTCTATTATGACTTCCAAGACCTCTTGGACGGCATCAAGGAAAATCCTTCTGGAACCTTTATTCTGGGCCGGAGTATCAGTGCCAAGTTGATTGATAAACCTGCCAACAGCAAGTCTTACCTGCAAGGTGAATTTAAAGGCCAGCTGATTGGTGGTCAAAATGGTGAGCGCCATGCCATTTTAGACTTGGCGCATCCTCTATTTGATACGATTACTGGCGGAACGGTCAAGGATATTGACTTTAAGCGAGTCAATATGGTTTATCCAGATTCGCAAGCGGGCGATACAATTGCCACAATTGCTGCTCGCTTGAAGAATAAAGGAATAATCGAAAACGTCAATGTCCAAGGATACTTGGAAGGAAGAGATCATATTGCCGGTCTGGTTAATAATATAGAAGGTCAGTCTCGAGTGGAAAATGTCTCCTTTAAGGGCCGCATCAAGTCCAAGGGTGGAAATTCTGTGACAGGCGGTATCGCAGGCACCAACGCCATGTCCTTGGTGAAACGAGCCTACGTTGAAGCAGATATTTGGGTTAAGAGTGGCCAAAATGCTGGTATGCTAGTCGCTCAAAACTTCACTGACTATTCAGGTACAGGCTGGGGGAATTGGGGCAGATTGATGCAATCAGTTGCCAAAGGTAAGTTAGAGGATGCAGGCTCAAGAAATTCAGCAGGTATCGCTGCTTCCATTTGGCCGTATGGAACCATCAATGACACTGTCAGCTATGCCACTGTAGTGAACGGTAAAGAGCTCTTTAGCTCAGATAATGAGATTACCGATGCTTGGATGGGACAAAAACTCCAAAATCTCTTTGGTGTTCAGGGGCAAAGCTCTGGAACCAAGACAGGAAAAGATGCCAAGTTCCGCCGCTTGACAGAAGCTGAAGCGGAGCAAAAAGTTAAGAGCTACCAGATTACCGCTCTTGACCAAAGCAGCGCAAATGAAGTGACAACTGAGAAGCTAAATGCTGCTATCCTGAGAACAAGTACTTATCAAGACAAGCCAGGTTACAAGGCAGAAAATGAACAGCTTTATCAGAACCTCGAGCGCTTTATGCCTTTCTACAACCAAGAGTTCTTGATTCACGAAGCCAATAAGCTGGTGGATGCTGGTAAGGCGGGAGATCTGTTGACTAAGAAAGTTCTATCAGTTCAAGCCCTGAAAGGCAATCAGTTTGTTGCTAGCGGAACGGATGCAGATAAGATATTAGTCCATTTTGCAGACGGAAGCAAGACCATCTACAATCTTCAAAATCAAGCACGATTTGAACAGACTGCTCTGCCGGAATATCAGATTGCAGAGCTTGACACAGTCTATACTCCAAATCACTCAACGGCAGTCAATGAAGACTTGCTGACCCAGCTGACTGAGAGCTTGAAGAGTTTTGAGCTGTACAGTGATGAAGTCTATCGATCTGTTGGTCTTCCAAATGATAATGACAGGGTCAACAAAGTCAAGCGCCTCTTCTTGGATGAATCTCTGGCTGAGGTGAAAGCCAACTTGCAGGATATGATTGGTAAGCTCTTGGCCAATGAATGGACACGATTCCATGCTGACAATCCAGCAGCCAACGAAGCTCTGAAAGCTAAAATCGAAGAGAACAAGACCGCCATCATGCTCGGACTGACCTACCTCAACCGTTATTACGATCTCAAGTTTGGCGACTATAACCTCAAGGAGCTGGTGCTCTTCAAACCAGACTTCTATGGTGAAAAAGTGCCATTGTTGGATCGCTTGATTAAGATTGGACGTTCGACAGAAAATCAACTGAAAGGGGCAGACAATGTCAATATGTTTGCACGTCAGTTGAAGGCTGAGTCCAAGGCTAGTGATTTGGTGGCTTACTTGGATTACAACCGTCGCCTGCTGACTGACTTTGCGGACATGGATACTTGGTTCAAGGATGCAACTCGAGGCTTTATTCAGTTTGAAGAACGCCAGTCAGAAGTCGAGGAGATTAAGACTGCTAAGTATCGCGTCTTTGATAACCTCAACTCGGAGTACTTCAGCAACTATATCCTTCCGCTGCTAACCTTGAAGAATACGCGCTTAGCCATTCTGTCAAACTATAGCACGATGGCCTTTGTCAACAGAGACAAGCGTCGGTCATGGTCTGATGAACGATTTAATGCGCGCATCAAGGAAGTAGCGACCCAGCATAGAAATCACGTAGACACTTGGTACAAACTGCTCTCAGATGATATCAAGTCCAGAATGGTCAAGGAAAATGTAACGGCTGTATGGGATGGTTTTGATGTAGAAGGACGCGGCTGGATTGATGTCAACGGAAATGATAATAAGGGCAATCCTTATGCACCATCCCGCGAGTTCTTTAACCTAGTTGGTGGCAGAGCTGGTGGCTGGTACAAGTCAAATGGCTATGGCGCCCATGCTGCCGGTTCAATCCGTGTTAACTTTGAGGCCTTTGACCTCTTGACAGAATACGGTGTGTCCGTCTTCACGCACGAGCTCACCCACGTCAATGACAGAGATATTTATCTGGGTGGACATGGCAGACGACAAGGTATCGGACCAGAAGGTTATGCCCAAGGTATGCTCCAATCACCTGTTCCTGATCAGCCAGGTTGGGGTGCTTTGGGTCTCAATATGGCCTTTGATCGTCCAAATAATGGCAGCCTCATTTTCAATAGCTCGCCAAGTCTCTTCAAGAACCGAGCAGACATCGACCATTACATGAAGGGATATAATGATACCCTCATGCTGCTGGATTACCTTGAAGGCCAAGCGGTTGTGGATAAAGGAAATGAAGCAGCAGCCAAATGGTTCAAGAAGGTTGAACCGAAAGTTGTAGATCCTCGAACCCAATATGACGTCGTAAGAGAGTTGACGGCTGAGCAGAAAGCGGCCATGTCAATCTCTTCTGTAGAGGACTTGGTTGACCAAGGCTTGCTGTCTAACCGTGCTGTGGACAATCGAACCTATAACCCTGCTGATTACGACTCTAGTTACATTGCTATTGACTTCATGACGGGTATCTATGGTGGCGGTCAAAACAATACTGGAGCACCAGGCGCCTTGATGTTCAAGCATAATACCTTCAGAATCTGGGGTTACTATGGCTATGAAAAAGGCTTTGTAAGCTATGCTTCTAATAAACACCGTAAGACAGCCAATGAGCAAGGTGTGACTGGTTTGAGCGATAACTTTATCATCAAGCAAATTTCTGAAGGCGAATTTGAAACCATGGAAGCCTTCAAGAAAGCATACTTCAGACAAGTTGCTGAGAAAGCTCAAAACTTAGGAATTAAGCCAGTGACAGTCAACGGAAAAGTCTACAGTACTTTTGAAGAGCTGAAGGCCGGTTTTGCAGAAGCTGTTGAAAAGGATCTGAAGAAGGCTCGTGTCGATGAACGCGCAACCAAGGACTTCAAGTATGCTGTCTTTACGCAATTGCTCAAGAACACCAACAGTTTTATGGATGAAAACTCTATTTGGGGTTCCTAAGAAAAAGTGTCAGATTTGCTGCATGTGTAACTGCAAATAATGACCTTTAGCAATATGCAATCAACAACCCATTTGAATTAGCTCTGTTTGTGTCGTCACTGACAGTCTGATTCAGATGGGTTGTTATGTTGCATAACGGCAACAAACAGTATCGATTATCTCTAATTCTTATATGGTATTTTCATAAAAATCTGTCCCCAGACAGTTCCTGCTTTTAGGGCTTGCTGGGGGCTTTTTTTCCTGCTAAAATAAACACATGACACGATATAAAGCGATTATTTCCTATGATGGTTATGACTTTGCTGGCTTTCAGCGACAGCCCCATGCCAGAAGTGTTCAGGAAGAGATTGAAAAGACCCTGACCCGTATCAATAAAGGCCAGCCTGTGGTGATTCATGGAGCGGGCCGGACAGACAGTGGTGTTCACGCTCTGGGCCAGGTACTGCATTTTGATTTGCCTGAGGATCGTGATGAAGAGAAATTGCGTTTCGCCTTGGATACCCAGACGCCGGAAGATATTGATTTTATCAGTGTGGAGCAGGTATCGGAAGATTTTCACTCTCGCTACAATAAGCATAGCAAAACCTATGAATTTTTGGTGGACATCGGCCGGCCTAAAAATCCTATGATGCGCCATTATGCCACGCATTATCCTTATCCGTTGGAGCTGGGTCTGATAGAAGAAGCGATTGCTCAGTTAGAGGGGACGCATGATTTTACTGGATTTACGGCTTCGGGGACCAGTGTGGAAGACAAGGTTCGGACCATTACCGAGGCCAAGGTCCGCTATGATGCAGAGCGTAATTTTCTGGTCTTTACTTTTTCGGGCAATGGCTTTCTTTACAAGCAGATCCGCAATATGGTCGGTACCCTGCTTAAGATTGGAAACAAGCGCATGCCAGTGGAGCAGATTCAGAGGATATTAGCGGAGAAAGACCGCCATCTGGCAGGACCAACAGCTGGTCCAAACGGCCTTTATCTAAAGGAGATTCGTTATGAAGAATAAGTTGATTTTAGCCCTTTCAGGCAATGATATTTTCAGCGGTGGCGGACTGCACGCTGATTTGACTACCTATACAGTCAATGGTCTGCATGGGTTTGTAGCTGTGACTTGTCTGACGGCTATGACCGATAAGGGATTTGAGGTCATCCCAGTTGAGGAAGAGGTTTTTGCCCAGCAGTTATCCAGTCTCAAGGATGTTCCTTTTTCTGCTATTAAGATAGGGCTTTTACCCAATCTGGAAATAGCAGAGCAGGCATTGGCTTTTGTCAAGCAGCATGGGGATATACCAGTAGTCCTGGATCCTGTTTTGGTCTGCAAGGAAAATCATGATTTGGAAGTCAGTGCACTGAGAGAAGAAATCATCAAGTTTTTCCCTCATGTCAGCATCATCACACCAAATCTAGCAGAAGCTCAGCTATTAACCCAAAAAGAAATCAAAAGTCTGGAGGATATGCAGGCTGCAGCCAAGGAGCTCTATGATTTGGGGGCCAAGCATGTGGTGATTAAGGGCGGCAATCGCTTAAGCAAGGAGCGGGCAGTGGATGTTTACTATGACGGACGCGATTTTAAGGTCATGGAATCGCCAGTGCTGGCTAGCAACAATACCGGAGCAGGCTGCACATTTGCTTCCAGCATTGCCAGTCAGTTGCTTCTAGGCAAGTCTCCGCTTGCAGCAGTTCAAATTTCTAAAGATTTTGTTTATCGAGCGATTCAGCGCTCAGATCAATATGGGGTAGTTCAGTATGAGAAATCATCAAGTTAAAAAATTAGTTATCTTAGCTTTCATCACAGCACTGTCTGTGGTTTTGGGGAATTTTTTAAAAATCCCAACTCCAACAGGATTTTTGACACTGCTGGATGCAGGGATTTATTTTACAGCTTTTTACTTTGGTCGCAAGGAAGCGGCTATTGTCGGAGGCCTTTCAGGCTTTTTGATTGATATGATTGCCGGCTATCCTCAGTGGATGATTTTCAGTCTTATTTGCCACGGACTTCAAGGGTTTTTTGCTGGCTTTGAGGGCAAGAGTCGCTATCTTGGTCTGGTCTTGGCTACAGTAGCTATGGTCGGTGGCTATGCCCTCTTTGGTAGTATTATGAATGGTGTCGGGGCTGCCCTAGCCGAAATCTTAAGTAATTTTATGCAGAATGCATTTGGTTTAGCAGTTGGATTTGCTCTTTACAAGGCCTTCCCAGAGAGTTTGAAAAAGGCAGTCGCAGTGAAATAAACGAGGTGAGACATGGACTTAGCTAAGATTGGAGCAGAAACTCGTCAGATTGTTCTAGATGTTTTGGACAAGGCTGCCTTGGTCGAGGGAGATATTTTTGTTCTGGGGCTATCCTCTAGTGAGGTTGTCGGAGGACATATCGGTCAGAATTCCAGTCTGGAAGTCGGACAGGTCATTGTCAAAACCATACTGGATATCTTAGAAGAGGAAGGTATCTTTCTTGCAGTTCAGGGATGTGAGCATCTCAATCGCGCCCTCGTAGTCGAAAGAACCTTAGCGGAAAAGAAGGATTTGGAGATAGTCAATGTTCTGCCTACTCTTCATGCTGGAGGCAGCGGTCAGCTAGCGGCTTTCCAATACATGAAAGATCCTGTCGAGGTAGAGTTCATTGTCGCTCAGGCAGGGCTGGATATTGGCGATACTGCTATCGGTATGCATGTCAAGCATGTGCAGATTCCTATTCGACCGATTCTCAAGGAATTGGGAGCTGCCCATGTCACGGCTTTAGCCAGCCGTCCCAAGCTAATTGGCGGCGCCAGAGCGGCCTATATAGAGGATAAAATCAGGAAGGGATAAAAGGAAAAATAATTTTGAAAAAAACTCTAATTATGCTATAATGGGTTGTATTCAATAAATTTTAAGGAGAAATGACAGAATGTCTGTATCATTTGAAAACAAAGAAACAAATCGCGGCCTTTTGACTTTTAGCATCAGTCAAGAGAAAATCAAGCCTGCCTTGGACCGTGTATTTAACTCAGTAAAAAAAGATATTGCTGTACCAGGTTTCCGTAAAGGTCACCTTCCACGTGCTATCTTCAACCAACGTTTTGGTGAAGAAGCCCTCTACCAAGATGCGTTGAACGCTCTTCTTCCAGAAGCATACGAAGCGGCTGTCAAAGAAGCAGGTATCGAAGTAGTTGCTCAACCTCAGTTTGATGTCGAGTCTATGGAAAAAGGCCAAGACTGGGTCATCAAAGCTGAAGTAGTCACTAAGCCAGAAGTTAAGCTGGGTGCTTACAAAGACTTGGAAGTAACTGTTGAAGCTACTAAAGAAGTGACTGACGCTGAAGTAGATGAGCGTATTGAGCGTGAGCGCAACAACTTGGCTGAGTTGGTTCTCAAAGAAGGTCCAGCAGCTGATGGTGATACAGTTGTGATTGACTTTGTTGGATCTGTTGACGGCGTTGAATTTGACGGCGGCAAGGGCGACAACTTCTCACTTGGATTGGGCAGCGGTCAATTCATCCCAGGATTTGAAGAGCAGTTGGTTGGCCACAGTGCAGGTGAAACAGTGGACGTTGTCGTAACCTTCCCAGAAGACTACCAAGCAGAAGACTTGGCAGGCAAGGAAGCTAAGTTTGTGACAACTATTCACGAAGTTAAAGAAAAAGAAGTTCCAGCATTGGACGATGAACTTGCAAAAGATATCGACGAAGAAGTGGAAACGCTTGACGAGCTGAAAGAAAAGTACCGCAAAGAATTGTCAGAAGCTAAGGAAACAGCTTATAAGGATGCGGTAGAAGCAGCAGCTATTGATCAAGCAGTAGCAAACGCTGAAATCGTTGACTTGCCAGCTGAAATGATCCACGAAGAAGTGCACCGTGCTGTTAATGAATTCTTGGGCAACATGCAACGCCAAGGAATCTCACCTGACATGTACTTCCAAATCACTGGCACTAGTCAGGAAGACCTGCACAAGCAATACGAAGCAGATGCTGAGTCACGCACTAAAACAAACCTTGTCGTAGAAGCTGTTGCCAAGGCAGAAGGTTTTGAAGCTAGCGCAGAAGAAATCGAAGCTGAAGTAACTTCATTGGCTACAGACTACAACATGGAAGTAGAACGTGTTCGTCAATTGCTGTCAGAAGACATGCTGAAACACGATATTGCTATCAAGAAAGCTGTTGAAGTGATTACAAGCACTGCGAAAGTGAAATAAGCTTCATCATTCAAAATGAGATCATTTGAAACTAGTGTACAGATGCACTAGTTTCTTTTTGTACTTGTTCCGTGATTTTTCCTGGATTTTCTTTTGACGAAAATAGAAATTTATCGTACAATAGAAAGTAGCGAAAAATTGCAAGAGGGCGACAAGCCTTTACTTAATCTTAAAGGAGATCAACTTTGGAATTAGAAGTATTTGCTGGACAGGAAAAAAGTGAGCTTTCTATGATTGAAGTGGCGCGTGCCATTTTGGAAGCCCGCGGCCGCGACCATGAGATGTATTTTAATGATCTGGTCAATGAAATTCAAAACTATCTGGAAAAATCAAACAGTGAGATTCGTGATGCTCTGCCTTTATTCTACACAGAACTCAATGTAGACGGCAGCTTTATTCCGCTGGGAGATAATAAATGGGGCCTGCGTTCATGGTATGCTATTGACGAAGTGGATGAAGAAATCATCGCCTTGGAAGAGACTGATGAGGATGACGCACCTAAGAAACGCAAGAAGAAACGCGTTAATGCCTTTATGGATGGCGACGAGGATGCCATTGACTACAGCGATGACGATCCAGAAGATGAGGACGGCTACGAAGCAGATCCAGCTCTCTCATACGATGAGGAAAATCCAGACGATGAGAAGAATGAAGTGGAAGCTTACGATGCTGAAATCAACGAAATCGCTCCAGATGATCTAGGTGAAGAAGTCGAACTCAACGAAGAAGATGACGACTACTCTGATGAAGATACGGAGACCGAAGAGGAAGAATAAATCAACCAAAAGAAACAAGGGACGAAATCCCTTGTTTCTTTTAATATTCCTTGAAATATAAGTTCGGAAGGTGTAGAATACTAATAAAATTTAATAAAGAAAAGATGGAGGTATGCTGCTATGAAATTTGTCATTGATAAGAGTCTGAGTGATTTAGGCATTAAGAGTATCGTTATCGGGATTGCCAAGAATGTCAATCCTCATGCAAAACTGTCTTCCTCATTTCTAAAAAAGAAAAAGGAAATGGAAGACTGGGCTCTGGCATGCGACTTGGATGAGGTGCTTGAGTCGCCAGTGGTTCAAGGTTATATAGAAATACTGCAGCGCGTAGGTCGCAGTGTCAAGAAAAATCCTCCGACGGTTCCCGCGCTGATTCGCAATATCCAGCACCGAGGCTCGCTCCCTCATATTAATAGCATTATTGATATTTATAATGTCGAAGCCCTACATTCCCTACTGGCTATTGGAGGGCATGATTTTGATAAGATTGAAGATCAGATAGAATTCACCGTAAGCCAAAAGGAAGATGTTTTTCTGCCTATTTTGTCCAAGGAGAAGCATGTTGCCAAGACGGACTATGTCTATCGGGATGCCAAAGGCATTTTGGCCTGGCTGGATGTCCGTGACAGCGAGTATTATAAGTTTGATGAGGAGACCAAGGATGCCATTTTCATCATTCAGGGGAATGCCAATACCTCTGTCGAAATGCGTCTGGAAGCCTTGGAGCGAATCCGACACGATTTAGCAGAGTCCATGCCTGATGTAGAATTTGAAATACATGTCATTAGTATTGAGGAAAATGGATGAAAACCGAATGAAAATATTTGACAATTTTTTAGGTTTGCGATATTATACTGTTCGGGCACCTCTTTTAGAGGTCAGAGCTTCCTGTTTTCAGGGAGCTATTTTTCTTTTTCAGACAAATTATGGAAAATCCTCCTCTAGATAAGATTCCAGTAACTGTGATGCTTGCTGGAACGAATTGTTTTATGAAAAGGAGCACGTATGTCAACTAAATATATTTTTGTCACTGGCGGTGTAGTATCTTCTATCGGAAAAGGGATTGTGGCAGCTAGTCTGGGTCGGCTTTTGAAGAATCGCGGTCTCAAGGTTACGATTCAGAAATTTGACCCCTATATTAACATTGATCCCGGCACCATGAGCCCCTTCCAGCACGGC
>ERZ1023282.738-NODE-738-length-14967-cov-3.586508_pt1 | contig 14967 bp, 19 predicted proteins | sample MGYA00521262_ERZ1023282 | MGnify/ENA primary metagenome ERZ1023282 (study PRJEB32759, sample SAMN07749867) | skin metagenome | biome: transportation; feature: city; material: polyester macromolecule | host: Homo sapiens | place: Hong Kong:KT line | collected... | reverse complement strand
GTGTGCTCAACCGTGTTCGAACCCTCAGTCTTCGTGCCCACACGCACAACCGCGTCGACCGGCTCCTTCGTGCGCTGCGTGGTGATCGTCGGCTCACCAACCGGCTCGCCGTCCTTGATCTCCTGCGTCGAGGTGATCTTCTCCTCACCGTTCTCGCCCTGCTGGTCACGATGGCCGTCAGCATCGCCATCGGCGTCAAAAACCTCGACTGGTCGCTGTTTTGGATTAGCCGCCTGCCGCGCACCCTTGCCATCGTGCTGGTTGGCGCCAGCCTTTCCGTCGCCGGACTCATCATGCAGCTCGCCGTGCATAACCGCTTCGTTGAGCCGAATACCGCCGGTACTGCACAAGGCGCCATGCTCGGCATCGTCGCCACCACCCTGCTCACGCCGCATTGGCCGCTGCTTGCCAATATGGCGGTCGCGGCAAGCTGTGCTTTTGTCGCCATGCTCGGTTTTCTCGCCATCGCCCGCCGCGTGCCGCCGCAGGAACCGCTGCTGTTGCCGCTGGTCGGCCTGATTTACGGCAGCATCATCGCCGCTATCGCCTTTTTCTTCGCCTATCAATATGAAGCGCTGCAACTGCTCACTACTTGGCTTTCCGGCGATTTTTCCGCGGTGCTGCGCGGCCGCTATGAGCTGCTCTGGCTCGGCGGCGCGATTGCCGCGCTGCTCTACTGGTTCGCCGACCGCCTCACCATCATCGGCATGGGCGAGCAGATGAGCAAATCGCTCGGCCTGCCCTACCGCCAACTGGTGGTGCTGGCGATGGCGGCGGTGTCGCTGATGACGGCGCGGTTGATTTGTCCCGAGGAACGGTCGTTGAACCACCCCAGCGGTAGGCGCGGCAGCTTGTTTACCAGCTTGAGCCGCAGCTCGTTGCGCAGGTTCGCCTCAGCCAGGTGGGTCGCGCCCAGGGCACCGGTGTAGGCGACCCCATGGATGACCATGGCCACTACCGCCGCTGTGAACCAGCCCCATTGATGGGCGGCGGACGCCCCGGTCAGGAAACCGCGGCCGATCTCGACGAGTGCGATATAAGGGACGACCTTCAGTCCTGCCCCGACAAAGGCGACCGCACCACCCACGATCATCGCGGTGTGGGCGGATCTGATCAGCTCCCAGACACTGGCCGGGTTCTTCTGCTGGGTGGTGGCCATGATCCCTCCTGACGGGTGGTAGCGATCTCAGGCTATCTGGCAAGTGATGGCGGGTCTTGCACTATTCCGGCCCGTGAGAACTGCTTGCGGGTCAGGGTGCGGCCCCAGAGACAACCGATGATGCAGGCGGCGATGGTCAGTGCGCAGAAGATGGCCATGGTGGTGGGGTTCAGTATCTCCATGCCGGCTTTCGCCACGTCCAGGGTCGGGTTGTTCTCGTAGAGCTTGAGGTAGGCCTCCTGCATCCAGATGAAGGGGATGTACTCGCCGATCGCGAAGAGCGTCACGAAAGCCGTGTAGGCCGCTGTCATCGATATGAAGGACTTGTGCCCCATCAGCCAGTAGATCACTTCGCCGGCCACGCCGCCCGCGATTGTCATGTAGCCCATGATCCCGCCCGGAGCCATGCTGAACATGGCCAGTCCGACCAGAAGGCCAGTGATCAGGAAGATGCCGGTGCGCTGCACCTTGCCAAGCAAGACCATGAAGATCAGGCCGCCGAAGACGCCGAAGATCACCGGCAGCAGCACCATGATCAGGGGCACGGCGCCCATGGTCATGCCGCAGATGAAGAACAGCACGAAATACAGGGCGACGAAGATGCCGATGGTGATGGCGTCACGGACCAAGGAGTTCTTGCGATGTGGGGTTGGGGCCGCAGGCTGTGCGGATTGTGCTGACTCGCTCATGATTCCTCTCTCCTCGCGAGTTTCCTGAGGACGACCTGATGGTCGTTGATGTGGATGGTGTGGTCGAAGGTGGATGCGATGAACTCAACGTCGTGGGTGATGACCAGGATCAGGGTCCCGGACGCAGCCAGTTCCCTCAGCAGGTCGGAGATCCGATGCATGTTCTGGGCGTCCAGCCCGGAGGTGGGCTCGTCCAGGCAGAGCAGCCGTGCCTGCTTCATGCAGGCCAGAGCGATCCCCAGCCGCTGTTTCTGCCCTCCGGACAGGGTCAGGGGGTGGTGGTCCCGCAGCCGGGATAGGCGAACTCGGCGCCGCGGATCACCAGCCCGGGTCCCGGAGCCGGGTCGGCTGGCATCGGGAGCAGCCTTGGCTGCCGCAGTCGGTGAAGACCACGGTCGGTGAACCAGTCAGGAGATGGTGGTGTCGCTGAGCTCGATCACTGCCTCACCCAGATCCTCAGCGCGACCACCACGCCCACGGCCAGCGTCATCAGCACCCAGTCCACGACCTCCAGGCGGGGCGCGGTCATGGCGGAGCGACGGTGGCTGGGATCCAGGCCCTTGCACTCCGCGACCGCTGACAACTCGTCGGAGATCCGACCCGAACGCATCAGGACTGGGACGACGGCGTGCTCCAGCTCAGCCAGCGGATGGCGTAGCCAGCGTCGCCAGGTGGCCTCCGAACCGCGCAGCCTGGCCGCTGAGGCGATGATCCTCACCCAGCAGAGTGGGGATGTAGCGATAGATGACCATGATCACCACCAGCAGAGTCCCCGGCAGACGCAGCTTGCCCAAGGCGGCCATCACCTCGCCCATCGGCACCCGGGTGAAGACCACCAAGCTCATGGCAAGCACCGGAAAGCCGTAGACCGACATCGTCAAGATGATCCCGATCCACGGCACCACCGGCAGCTGGGCACCCAGCAGAAACAGATGGTGCAGCAGTCGCAGCACCAGGTAGCTACCCGCCAACTGCAGAGCCAGTCGGCGGGATCCGAGCAGGAACCCCATGACGATGGGGTAGGCCGTCAGCAGGGCAGTGCTCAGCGGGGCCTGGATCATGCCGGTGCCGACCGACATCGCAATCAGCATCGCCAGGCCCGCCCGAAAATCGGGTTTGACGGGTGCGACTGGCCGTGCCGTGCCCGTCGCAGCGGTGGACATCGTCACGATCGCTTAGGCTAACCTAAGCTACACGCCGTTGGGAGGTGCACCGGGCAATGCGTTAACACGAGATGGGGCGGGATGTGGCCATGGTGAAGAGGGCCGACTGGCGGGTCGTGTTGGCTGCGGCCGCGGTGATGCTCGTTGAGGGGTATGACCTTGGAGCTACGGGAACCTGTTGCCCTTTCTCTGGTTCGCTGGTGCGCTGAAAGGCTCGGACGGACTTCAGTGAGCTCGCCCGGGCTACCGGTCTCGGGAGCGATGCGGGAGCTGACTCACGCTGGTACGCCTTCCAGGATCGCGCGGCTGGCCGACACCCCCAGCCGGGTGGCGCCTGCGGCGACCATGGCCTGGGCGGTGGCCCAGTCGCGGATGCCGCCGGAGGCCTTGATGCCCAGGCGGCCGCCGACGGTGGCCGCCATCAGCTCGACGGCGTGCACCGTCGCCCCACCGTCCGGGTGGAAGCCTGTCGAGGTCTTCACGAAGTCCGCGCCCGCATCCTCCGCGGCCCGACACGCGGCGACGATCTCGTCGTCGGTCAGCGCGGCGGACTCGATGATGACCTTCAACAGCCCCGTGGTGGCCTGGCGGACAGCGGCGATTTCCTCGACGACCTTGCCGGGGGAGCCCGCCTTCAACAGGCCGATGTTGATGACCATGTCGATCTCGTCAGCCCCCAGGCGCGACGACTCGGCGGCCTCAGCCGCCTTCGCCGCGGGGGTGTGGTTCCCCGACGGGAACCCGCACACCGTCGCCACCTTCACAGGCCCCAAATCGTCAGTCAACGGCAGCATCGACGGCGACACGCACACCGAGAACGTTCCCAGCTCCCGGGCCTCGACGACCAGCGCCGACACCTGGGCGGGTGTGGCGTCGGTCTTCAACAGGGTGTGGTCGATCATGCGGGCCAGCGCGTCGCGGGGGATGTCCATGGACCTCAGCGTAGCGGTGAGTCTACGACGCCCGGTCTTCACTCGTTCGCTGCGCCCTGACAATCCAGCTGCGACTGGCATACAACACCGGCACCACGACGAGGGAGGCGATGACTGCGGATTGCAGTTTGTCGCTGCCCCACTGGGGGATGATGAGTGATGCTGCGACCAAGGCGCTGGCAACCAGGGAGAAACCCCCGGAGGGCTGTTCTGCGTGGGAAGCATAGAACTCGTAGACAGCCGTTCCGGCAACGACGGCAATCAGCAGAGATGTGGTGAGAAGAGCTCGTCCCGGAGTCATCCAGCCGAACAGCAGCATGATGCCGACGGCAACCACGACCAAGGCTCCCCGGACTATGAGCGCAACCCTGAAATTATGTCGCCTCATTTCCGATGATGTTGGTGTGCTCATGATGCCCACGGCGTGGAACACCACGCCACTCCCGCTGCTAGTGAGGCCACAAGACCTATCCCTCCTCCTTTGAGGGCGGCTGGCCCTACGACGCGAATCAGATATGAGGCGACCTTCGCATAGAGGCCCTTCTCAAGCCAGGAGATGACCCCTCCGCCCACGATCCCCTCAATGGCTCCCGGGGCGACGAAATTGATCACGCATTTTCCCCATTCCCAGCTCCCGAATGCGTGTTCTTGACTGTTTAATTCCGCACGCCCTCTTTCCCCTTTGTTGAGATCTTGGGCAACCTGCCGTAGGGTCTCCAACTGTTGGTTGGAGGAGAGCGTCGCGGCCTCGTTGACATACCACTGCCCTGCCGAATCCTGAAGCAGGTAAACCTCAAATATCTGAGTCAGCTCTGACTCAAGCTGGGCGATCTCCTCAGCGGACGGGGCTGCCGCGCTCGCCGGCGGTGATGTCTCTTCCGCATGAGCTGGGATTGTGGCTGCTCCGCACGAGATCAGCCCTGAGAGGATCAGCACCGTTAGTGTTTTCCTCATCTTTCTGTCCTTTCTTAGGCTGTGACCACCGTAGCATCGTGAACGCCTGATTGTGGGGAAGGGACTCAAAGATGCGCCTGCGCGCGGCTCTGAGTCCTCTGGGGATTTTCTCCAGGGATGCGTTGACGCCGTGACAAGGGGGAGAAGAACGTTCTATGCCAGCTGCAGGAGGATCGTGAAGCGCGTGTGACCGGGATGGGACTCCACCCCCACTGAACCACCGAAGCTCGCCACCACCGCCTTCACGATGGACAGACCGAGCCCCGTCGACTTCGCTTCACCGTGTCTTCGAGACGTGTCGGCGCGCGTGAACCGCTCGAACACCTGCGGTAGCGCGTCGCGGGGGATGTCCATGGGCCCAGCGTAATGGTATGTTCCCCTGCCATCGGTGGCCCGGCGGAAGGGATGATGTGCTCCAGCTACTGCGCTTCGCCTGGACAGAGGCGCTCTGCTGCGCCTTCGCCGTCGCCATCTTCCTGGGTTTGGGGGCCTCCGAGCTTGCCTGGAGAGTCTGGGACCTCCCCTTCGCCCGCTACGACGCGCTGCTGGTCTACGTGCTCATCGTGCAGGTCATCTTCGTCGTGGTCAGGCTGGAGACGTGGCGGGAGCTGCTGGTGGTCTGCGCATTCCACCTGATCGGTCTGGCCCTGGAGGTCTACAAGGTCAGCGCAGGCTCCTGGGGCTATCCCGATCCCGGGCTTCTGCGGATCGCAGGGGTCCCGGTCTTCTCCGGGTTCATGTATGCGGCCGTCGGCTCCTACATCTGCCAGGCGTTTCGGCGCTTCGACCTGCGTCTCACCGGCTATCGCTGGCTGCCCGTCACGCTGCTCGGCGCAGCCGCCTATGCGAACTTCTACACCCATCATGTCCTTCCCGACCTGCGCTGGTGGATTGCTGTGGGCATGATCCTGGCGACGTGGGGAACGTGGGTGTGGTTCACCGTTGGGTCGCGGCGCTACCGGATGCCGCTGGCCCTGTCGTTCCTGCTGATCGGCGGGGCGCTGTGGGTGGCGGAGAACGCGGCGACGTTCCTGGGTGCGTGGAAGTACCCCGACCAGTTGTCCGTGTGGCGGATGGTGCATGTCGGTAAGTTGGGGTCGTGGGCGCTGCTGGTGGTGCTGAGCTTCGTGCTGGTCACCGCCGTCAAGGCCTACGAGGGCAGGCTCTACGGTGACCAGCCGTCGCGGGTCGAGCCCACCAAGTCTCCCGGTGGGCTTACCTCGCCAGCTGCAGGAGGATCGTGAAGCGCGTGTGACCGGGATGGGACTCCACCCCCACTGAACCACCGAAGCTCGCCACCACCGCCTTCACGATGGACAGACCGAGCCCCGTCGACTTCGCCTCACTGTGTCTTCGAGACGTGTCGGCGCGCGTGAACCGCTCGAACACCTGTGGCAGCACATCCGGTGGGATGCCGGGACCGTCGTCCAGCACCGTCAGCCGCGCCCTCCCGTCGACGATGGCGACGCTGGTGGTGACCGTCGTTCCGGGTGGGGTGTGGTTGCGGGCATTCGACAGCAGGTTGACGATCACCTGGTGCAGGCGATCCGCGTTGGCCAGCACCTCGAACCCCTCCTGGGGCAGCTCCAGACGCCAGTTGTGGTCGGGACCTGCGGCGCGTGCGTCGCTGACGGCGTTCAGCACCGCCTCGACGATGTCCACGGGGCCGAGCGCAGTCGGCAGGTCAGCGTCGAGACGTGCCAACAGCAGCAGGTCCTCGACGAGCTTGGTCATGCGCTGCGACTCCGCGTCAATGCGGCCCAGCGCGAAGGCCGAGTCCTGTCCCCGCCCGCGTCCCGCCAGCTCCGAGTAGCCGCGGATGGCCGCCAGGGGGTTGCGCAGCTCGTGGGAGGCGTCGGCGACGAACTGCCGCAGCTTGGTCTCGGATGCCTGCCGCGCAGCCAGGGCGCCGCGCACGTTGCCGAGCATCCGGTTGAAGGCGTAGGTCAGCTGCGCCACCTCATGGGCGGGGTGCAGCTTCGGGTCGGGAACGGCCGTCGGCACGTTCACCTCGCCGCGATACAGGTTCAGCTGGGAGATCGTCGAGGCCGTCTCCGACAGGGACCGCAGTGGTTTCGTCGCTGTGTCGGCGGCGGCCCGGGTTGCTATGGCTGCCGCGGACACTGCCACGATCCCCAGCCCGATGGACAGCAGGGTCAGCCGCACGATGGCGGTGTTCACCGTCTCCAGCGGGAGGGCAATCACCACCAGCTCGCCGTTTTGGTTGTACTGCGCCAGCGCTCGGTACTGCCCCAGGCCAGGGAGCTCTATGGTGTGCTTCTGCCCGTCGAGGGGCACCCCGAGCAGGAGGGCGTAGATGGCCTCCGGGGAGACCCGGGAATATTCGCCCTGCTCGATCTTGGAGTCGAGCACCACGCCATCAAGCCGCCTCACGACGGTCACGGTGCCGGGTGGCATGCCCGGCACCATGATGCCCTTGGGGCGGTTGTCCTGTTCGCCGGGCTCACGCCACTGGAGTGTCTTGGCGTTGTCCAGCTGCGCATCCAGCTGCGCGTAGAGCACGGTGCTGGTGGCGATGATGATCCCGACGGAGACCAGCACCGCCAGGATCGCCACCACCGCCGTGACCCGCTGCCGCAGCTGGGCGGCCAGGGATTTTGCTGCCATCACGATCCTGCGGGCCGCAGCACGTAGCCCGCCCCGCGCATGGTGTGGATCATGGGCTCACGTCCGGCATCGATCTTCTTCCTGAGGTAGGAGATGTACAGCTCAACGACGTTGGCCTGGCCCCCGAAGTCGTAGTTCCAGACCCGGTCCAGGATCTGTGCCTTGCTGAGAACCCGCTTCGGGTTGCGCATCAGGTAGCGCAGCAGCTCGAACTCGGTGGCGGTGAGGTTGATGTGGGTGCCGCCGCGGGTGACCTCGTGGGAGTCCTCGTCCAGGATCAGGTCTCCGACGACAAGCTGCGTCTCGGGCTGCACCGTCGTAGCCCCAGAGCGGCGCAGCAGGCCGCGGAGCCGGGCGATGACCTCCTCCAGGGAGAACGGCTTGGTCACGTAGTCGTCACCGCCGGCGGTCAGGCCGGTGATGCGGTCGGACACACCGTCCTTCGCGGTGAGGAAGATCACGGGAACGTCGGGCTGCTCCGTGCGGATGCGACGCATCACCTCCAGCCCGTCGAAGTCGGGCAGCATCATGTCCAAGACGATGGCGTCGGGCTTCATGCTGCGGGCTGCCTGGACGGCGTCGCCTCCGGTGGCTGCGGTGGCCACCTCCCAGCCCTCGTAGCGCATCGCCATGGAGAGCAGCTCGGTGAGGCTGGGCTCGTCGTCGACGGTCAGAACCTTCAGCGGGGTGCCGTCGGGACGGGTCAGGGGAGCGGGTTGTGCGGGAGCCATGAGACAACTGTGTCACCCCCGGGTGGGGTTTGGCCATCAGTTTGCTGTGAGAATCCTGTGAGGCGCTGCCCTATGCCTCAATGGGTTGGTCTGCCTCCTCGGGCTCATCCTTGGGCTGGACGAACAGGTGGTCCAGGCCAGTGCGTCCGGAGCCGTGAGCCATCAGCATCATCCCCACAACAGCCATCACGGCGTTGTACTCCCAACCGGAGTCGTGGACGTAGAAGCTGCCGCTGCGCAGGGTGATGATGATGGTGACGTTCAGCACTATCAGGCCCAGGCCGATCAGGGGGGTGGCCAGGCCGAAGATCAGCAGGATTCCGCCGACCACCTCGAAGCCGATGAGCAGCCAGACCATGAGCGCCGGATTCGGCATTCCGATGGACTCCAGGATATCGGCCTCTGCCGTGATGCCCTCGTTCTGCCAGCGATGCCAGCCATGGGTGACCATCACCACGCCTATCACGATGCGAGTGAGCGCCAGTGAGATGTCGCGGAGTACTCGGATGAAGGCCTGCATGGTTCTCCCTGGGAATTTGGTGTCCGCCCAATCGTAGGCCAAAAGGCTGACAGAGCGGCCATGGGTGTGGTGCGCGACGCTGGGGTTGTGCGTCGTTGTCTTGCCGAGTGGTCTTCGGCCTCGAATGCGGCGTCTCGCCTCGCTCACGACACGTGCGGTTGTGTTCGGGTGCCTTGGCGCAGCATCTGCCCCGGAACAGCCTCCCGCTGACGGACTTCCACATTACGCTGTTCGTGATGCCCAGAGTTCAATTCCGTACCCAGACTGCGCCGCCGCGTGACGGCTGGCGATGGGTGGCGTTTGGTTGCGCAGCCAGCGCTGCGACCTCCGTCGCCGCCTGGGCTGCGCCGCAGCCCGTCGAGACCATCGCAGAACGAGGCATTGCCTCTCTGCTGGTGCTGACTTCGGCGGCGCTGCTGCTGGCGTGGTGGCAGCTCGGCCCAGGCTTTCCCCGACCCCTTGCCGCGACGCTTCTGTGGGCTTTGCCGCTGCTGGCGGCTCCGCCGTTGATGAGCCTCGACGTCTGGGCCTACCTGACTCAGGGCTGGATGGTGTCAAACGGACACGATCCCTACGTCATGACACTCGGAACCCCGCAACTTCCGGGAATCAGCGTCGGGGAGCACTGGGTGGACACCACATCCGTGTATCCGCCAGGCTCCCTGCTGGTCTTCGGGGCCGTCCACTGGGCCAGCGGCGGCATTCCGTGGCTTGGGGTGCTGCTGTTCCGGCTGCTGCATCTGGGCTGCCTCCTAGTGGTTGCCTGGGCGGTCAAGGTGGTAGCGAAGCGGGTCGGTGCCGATGACACGGCGGCCTGGTGGGTCGGGATCGCCAACCCGCTGCTGATCCTCCAGTGGATTGGGGGAGTGCACAACGACGCCGTGCTGGTGGCGGTCCTGGCGCTGGCGGTCGTGGCTGCCTGCCGTGGCGGCTGGCGGGGTCTGCTGCTGGGCGGGGCCTTGGTCGGAGTGGCACTCACCGTCAAGCAGTCCGGGGCCGCCGCGGGACTTGGCGTCGTCGCGCTCGCCTGGGCGGCTGCTCCCGGCCGATCCTGGGGTCGGCTGGCAGGTCGTGCCATCGCCGCCGGGACCGCCGCCGTCGCTGTGTTTGCCGGGATCTCCCTGGCGACCTTCGGCTTTGGGTGGAGCGCCGCCACCGCGGGCAGCCCCTTGGCGGTGACCAGCGACTCCCCGTGGTCGTGGATTGGGCAGGCAGTGCGTGACCTCGGTCCCCGGGAGTGGCTGGCCCCGACGCTCAGCCTGCTGACGCTGCTTGCCGGGCTCGCGGTGCTGGCAGCGTGGGTGTGGCTGACGGTGCGCTTCGGGCCCCGCCCCGGGGAGCCTGGCCGACCCTGGGTGGTGCTGCTGGGGGGGCTGCTGGCCTTCGCGATCCTCGGTCCGGGCCTGCAGGCCTGGTACCTCACCTGGGTGGCGCCCTTCGTCGCGCTTGCCCGCCCGGACCCCCGCATGCAACGGGTGTGGCTGGTGGCCACCGTGGTGACGGTGCTGGTGGCGCCACTGCATATCTCGATTGGGGTGTTGCCGGGCCTGCCGTTGGTGATCTTCGCAGTCTGGTGGCTGTGGCGTCGCACATCCGAGCTGCTGCCGGAGGGAATCTGGGGACTCGGGTCTGACCCCGCGACTACCCAGGGCTGACCCGTGCCGACCTTGGGGCGGTTAAGGTTCAGTGGTATGAGTGAGCAGCGGTGGGTGAGGACTCCCGCGTCCTGGGCCGTGCAGGTGAGTGGTCTCACCAAGCGTTTCGGCCAGACCCAGGCCGTCGCCGGACTCGACCTCAACATCCCCGTCGGCGGCGTCCATGGGCTGCTCGGCCCGAACGGCTCCGGCAAGACCACCACCCTGCGGCTCCTTCTCGGGCTGCTGCACCCCGACGGCGGGCAGATGCGGATATTCGACAGACCCGTCCCCTCGCAGCTGCCCGACGTGATCGACCGGGTGGGTGCCATCATTGAGTCCCCCCGCCTCAACCCGGCCATGAGCGTTCAGCGCAATCTGGAGATCATCGCCCTGGCGACGGGGGTGTCCCGTTCCCGTATCACCGAGGTGCTGCTGGAGGTGGGTATGCATGGCCGTGCCAGGTCCACGTTCGCCAGCTGCTCCCTGGGTATGAAGCAGCGCGTCGCCATCGCCGCGACCCTCCTCAAGGAGCCTGACCTGCTGATCTTCGATGAGCCGACCAACGGCCTCGACCCCGCCGGCATCCAGGAGATCCGGATGACCATGCGGGCCCTGGCGGATGCGGGGCGCACGGTCGTGATCTCCAGCCACCTGCTGGGGGAGATCGAGCAGATCGCGGACTCCGTGTCGATCATTGGGCGGGGCCAGGTGATCGCGGAGGGAAACCTGGAGGAGTTCCTGCGAGACGGGCGGAGGCACGTGGTCGCTGAGGTTCGCGACATCTCCCTGGCCTCCGAGGTGCTGCGGCAGGCGGGATACGCCAGCACGCTCGTCGCAGGTCGTCTGCACGTGACCCGCGACGACGACCTCGACCCGTCGGATGTGGCCCGCGTCCTCGGGAGCGTTGGCCTGTGGCCCAGCCACCTGAGCATGCAGCAGGCCAGCCTGGAGGCTGTGTTCCTGGAGCTGACGGCAGGTGAGCATCTCACGGCGACGCAGGGGAGGCAGGCGTCGTGATGATCAACCTGCTGCGTGCTGAGCTGCTGCGGACCTTCAGCAGTCGCATCATGCTGTTGGTGGCTGTGGTGGGCCTGGCCGTCGGCTGCTGGAGTGGGATGGGTCAGGCCGCTGAGGCCCGGCCTCTGAGTGTCACGGACGTGGCTGAGGCTGAGGCGCTGCGTGATGAGGCGGTGATCATCAGGCATGAGGCTTGCAGTGCCGAGTACGGCAGCTCCGACTGCGGAGCGCAGCTCATCGACGCCACCCTTGAGGAGTTTCTCCGCCAGCCGACGACGTTCGAGTCGCTGGCGGTCTCCACCGCCTCCTTCACGGGGCTGCTGGGGCTGCTGGCGGTGGTGGTGGCGGTCACCTGGGTGATTGGCTCCGAGTTCAGCACGGGCTCCCTGTCCACCCAGCTGACCTTCACTCCGCGTCGCCTGCCGCTGCTGTGGGCGAAGGTCTTGACCTCCACCGTCGCGAGTGGGGCGATCATGGCGTGGTGGCTGGCGGCGGGTCTGCTCATCAACGTGGTGATCTTCTTGCAGCTGCGGGGAGTCCACGAGCTGCTGGCCGACCCGACGCTGGCTTTGATACTGCTGCGATATCTGGTCCTGGGGGTGTGGGTTGGGCTCCTGTCTGCGCTGCTGACGATGGCTGTGGGCTCCACGCTGCGGGCCTGGGGGCTGCTGGCGTCGGTGCTGCTGCTCTCCCAGGGCGTGTACGGCCTCCTGGGGTCGGTCCGGCCGTGGACCACGATGCTGCCGACCACCAACCTGGCGGCTCTGCTCAACGGCCATTGGGTGGATGTCCTGCCCACCTCGTCCGGGCTGAACCTGGGGGAGGCCCACCTGTCCTATGCGGAGGCCTCCGTCTACATGGCCTGCTGCACTGCGGTGCTGGTTGTTTGGGCCTGCCTCAGTTTTTCCCGACGCGACATCCGAAGGTGAGGGTGAAAGGCCTTGTCCCGGTAGAGTAGCGGCCCGTGCGATACGTCTCCACCCGGGCCACCGACTCCCAGCAACGCCGTTTCAGCGACATCCTGCTGGAGGGCCTGGCCCCTGACGGGGGGCTGTACCTTCCCGTCGAGTATCCGCAGGTGAGCGTCCGGCAGCTGGGGCAGTGGCGACGGTTGCTGGAGGACGAGGGCTATGCGGCGCTGGCCTTCGAGATCTGCTCGCTGTTCATCGACGACATCCCATCCGCCGACCTGAGGGGCATCTGCGAACGCGCCTACGCGCCGGAGAAGTTCCTGGATCCGGCGATCGTGCCCGTCAGCAGACTCGACGACGAACTGTGGCTGGCGCATCTCAGCAACGGCCCCTCTGCTGCGTTCAAGGACATGGCGATGCAGTTGCTGGGGGAGCTGTTCAGCTATGAGCTGGAGCGGCGGGGTGAGCGGCTCACGATCCTGGGAGCGACGTCCGGCGACACCGGGTCGGCGGCCGAGTACGCGCTGCTCGGGAAGCCGCGGGTGCGGGTGGTGATGCTGTCCCCGGCGGATCGCATGACGCCGTTCCAGCAGGCCCAGATGTACTCCATCGACGACCCGGGGGTTGTGAACTTGGCCGTCGAGGGGGTTTTCGACGACTGCCAGGACTTGGTGAAGGCCGTCAACGCCGACGCTGAGTTCAAGGCCGAGCACCGCATCGGGGCCGTGAACTCCATCAACTGGGCTCGGCTGCTGGCGCAGGTCGTCTACTATTTCGCCGCCTGGCTGCGCCTGCCCGGGGACGGTGAGGTGTCGTTCGCGGTGCCGTCGGGCAACTTCGGCAACATCGCGGCTGGTCACATCGCCCGCCAGATGGGGTTGCCGATCCGCAATCTGGTGCTCGCCACCAATGAGAACAACGTCCTGGATGAGTTCTTCCGCACCGGAAACTACCGTCCGCGCCCTGCCGCAGAAACCGTGGCTACGTCTTCGCCGTCGATGGATATCTCGCGTGCCTCTAATTTTGAGCGGTTTGTGTTCGACTTGCTCGGCCGCGATGCAGCCGAAACCGCGGAGCTGTTCGGCACCAAGGTGAAAGAGGGCGGCTTTAGCCTCGACCACGACAAGATCGCCGCCGCCCGTGAGGACTATGGTTTTCTGTCCGGTTCCTCCAGCCATGCCGATCGCCTAGCCACCATCAAGGACGTGCACGAGCGCTTTGATTACCTGGCGGATCCGCACACGGCCGATGGCATTAAGGTCGCCCGCGGGGCGCAGCGTCGACAATCGCTCGAGCTGATCTGAACTCAATTCCACCGACAGCGCGCCGAGGTTCTCGTCGAGGTAGCGCGTGCGCTTGGTGCCGGGGATCGGGACGATGTCGTCGCCCTGCGCCCGCACCCAGGCGAGCGCGACCTGCGCGGCGGTCACCTGCGCACCGTCGGAACTGAGATCCGCTGCGATGGAGTCGATCCGGTCGACGGGCGCGGCGTTGCGGGGGTCCGTCCGGAGCCCGTCGAGCAGCCGCTCACGCAGCAGATCCTGAATCGTGCCGAGGTTGAGAAAGCCGTAGCCCATGCACGCGAGGCCCGCGACGGCCGACCCCGCCCACGCTGCAAAGGCGTGATGGGTCAATGCCCGCGGCGGCGCCCCGGGATCGACCGGTCGGGGTGGGTAGAGGTTGGCGTGATCACGATCGCGGGAGCTGTGCTCGAGTGCCCGCAGATCCTCGGCATCGAGTTCGGCCTGCGTCGGTATCCGATCGGGCTGCTCGGCCTCGTCGCCGGGATCGCCCGCGGGGGTGCGTGGCGGATGGTCGCCCCGTTACGAGGGGCGGGTCATGACCCGCTTCGAGCAGCGGGGCCTGGATGCCGGGCGCACGATCCGCGACCTGACTGCAGTGCGCACCGAGACGGCCTGGATCCCCGAGCGGGGCGCCTCCATGCTGGATCGCCTCGAGGCCGAGGGGCAGGCCTGGAACCACCTGGAGTCCCAGCCCTGGCGTCTGCGCGAGGGCCGCGGCGACGGCCTGCTGCACCCGGCGGACCGGCCGTGAGCGCAGCTGCCAGGCTGCCCCGCCGCGCCTGGCTCATGGTCATCGTCGCCGGCTTCCTCGGCTTCTGCGCGGTCCTGCGGGCACCGGTCGGCGTCATCCCGCCCCTGCTGACGCGCCTGGGGCAGGACCTGGGGATGGGCGAGGTGGCGCGCGGCGCACTGACCTCTGTGCCGATCCTGTGCTTCGGGCTGCTCACCCCACTGGCCTCGATGGTGGTGCGTCGCGTCGGCATCAACACCGCGGGCCTGCTCACCCTGGGAATGGCTCTGGTCGGGGCGCTGCTGCGCTCGGCCGGTGCCACCTGGGCGGCCTTCGTCGGAACCGTCATCATCGGGGCCGGGCTGACAGTGGGCAACCTGGTGGCGCCCATGGTCATCGGCCGCGACTTCTGGCACCGCACATCGCTCATGACGGGCCTGTACTCCTCCACCTGCAACGTCATCGTCACCGCTGCCACCGCCCTGGCCGTGCCGCTTGCCCTCGTCATCGGCTGGCAGGGCTCGGCCGCCGCCTGGACCGCCATCCCGGTGCTGCTTGCCGGGGCACTGTGGCTGTGGGTCTTCCCGCCCGG